>Ga0075522_10002221_pt1 | contig 14544 bp, 11 predicted proteins | sample NGEPerA_FD_74796 | JGI IMG/M metagenome (GOLD analysis project Ga0075522, IMG submission 74796) | Arctic peat soil microbial communities from the Barrow Environmental Observatory site, Barrow, Alaska, USA - NGEE PermafrostL2-A | ecosystem: Environmental > Terrestrial > Soil > Wetlands > Peat ... | reverse complement strand
CACAGCGCCCAGCGAGCCTTAAGCCGGCTCTCAGCCGGGGAGCCTTCAGGCGGCTTTAGCCGCAACCTCCGACTTTCAGTCGGAACAGGATTCCACCGGCTTTAGCCGGTGGTCATCAACGTGATGTGCGGCTACATCAGAGGGAATGTCCACATGACGGAAGATTCCGATAATACCCGATAACGTGCCGCGAAAACGAAGGGAACACGACCGATTTGCTTATCCGCGGGGTGCTGCCGCGCTATCCAAGAGCAGATCCAAGGCCCCGCGCGATCAAGCGTGAACTTCTCCGGCTCCGCATATTCCTAGTCAGATTGCGGACGCGAGCTAAAGAATCGATCCACTCCACGGCACCCTGGCGCGCGCGCTTCAAATGTAAAGATAACGGGAACGGAGAGTCAACTGTAGCGGCGAGCGTCCGGTGGCACTCGCGTCAGCAGCGAGCGCGGCTCGCCTAGCGGCGCAGGACTCGAGCTACCCGATCGCCCACGTAGGGCGGCGTAAAGTTGAAATTAACCAGGGGTTCGGCATGGTGCAGCCGGTGATGGCGGATCTGCATCGCCCGCAAGCTGCGCAGGATGGGAATGCCTCCAACGAATCGGTCGAAGCTATTGCCGGCGACATGCGTGTACCAGTGCGTCGATTCGTAAGTGATGAAGTGCAGAGTAACTCCCAGGAAAAACGCCGGGGCAAGAGCGGCGCCGAAGATAGCGGCGAAGAGGGAATAGTGAATTGTCAGAAGCAGCGGGAAGATGTACCAGGCGGTGACGATCTCGCGGAGTGCCGCGGGATCGGTGGTTTGAAAGCGATCTCCGTAGAAGGTGCGATGGTGCATTGCGTGGCGGGGATCAGGGCGACGGCTGTGCATGGCGAACCGGTGCCAGATGTGTTCGAAAACGTTGGTGTAGAGGGCGCCGGCGAGCACGAGAAGGAGAGCGCGAACGGAGATCTCGGGCCGGGCCGTCACGCCGAGTTGCACTCCCAGCGCGGCGAGGAAGGAGCCCGCGGCCCAAGCCACGGCGACGAACAGCGGCTTGGACGAAGGCTGGCTCATAAGGATAGTTTAGTCAACTCACACGACCCTTCGATGCGCCGGCCGTTCCCAACATCACGTAATTCCGCCGCGAATCCGCCATGCTCCGCCTGCGCTTGTCAGTAGAGGGCTTATTCAGCCAAGGGCGCACGTCCGGCGTAACCCGTCATTTCCAGATAACCTCGACCCTCGATTGGCTGGCCCTTCCTGGTTCCCCTCACCTCTATCGCACCCTCCCAGTAGGCGGGCGCCGAGTGCGACTTCCCTGCGAGTTCCTGTTGCGGCAGGCGCGTTGAGAGCGCCGCCTCTAGAGAGAGCGATGGCACCCGAATGGTCCATGCAATGGGATAGCGGGCGCCCGATATCGCGCTCGTCCAGGACATGCCGGTTCCTGCTCCAGGCGTCAGCGAAAAGTCCCTGGCCGTCAAATGCGTCGCTCGGCCTTGCCGATCGATGTAAGTTCCCGCCGAGTACGGATCGATCGTGCCGTCCTTCCGCCGCAGCTGAAACAGCATGATCTCCGATCCGTCGTTCCACTGCAGACTGAACCAATCCCAACCGCTCTGATTCGCCGAAAGTTGGTGCGTAAAGAACTCATGATCCATCCAACTCTCGCCTTCCACACTGAACCGCTGGCCATCGAGCACGATCGCGCCGCTCGTCAGCAGTCGCGTAAAAGAAATATAGTGAGAGGCTCGCCCGCTGCCTTCTGCCTTTTGACTGATTCCGTTTTCGCCGTGGATCACGGGGGGCTTCTCTGTCTTCGTCGTCAGGTCGAAGGAGAAGTGATCGGCCACGGCCTGCAGCCTTTGCGACGCGACCGCGCCCGGAGCCGTTGCATCCAGCTTCCACTGCGCTTGCCAATTCCCATTCCATACACGCGCTTGCTCCCGATCCGCTCCCGCGATGCCCACGCCCGCACGATTCAGGCGTTCCGTATGCAAAAATCGCCCGTGATCCAGGTCGCTCAACGCCAGATGCGCCAGCCATAAGTCGCGGACTTCCCAGACCTGCGGCGAAGCAGGTTTCCGACTCACACCTTGCCGGAAGAACGTGAGCTCGAAGCCGAAACGCCGTCCGTCGGACGTGTGCAAGTTCCCGGTGTAATACCACCACTCAGTCTGGAATTCAGGATGGTTGAAGTGATCCTTCGGGAATGAATAGCGATACCCCGGCTGGGCTGTGCGGTACGGCTCGGGCGTTGCGGCATGCAATTGCAGAATCAGCAACGGAACCAGCCCCATCCGCAGAGGGCTACTCCTCATGGATCACCTCGATGGGCACTAAATGAGTGGCGACCCTCGCCGGATAAATTCCTGCGATCACCGTAGCGACGTACACCAGCGAAAGCGCGCTCAACAGAACGGTGACAGGCCAGTGGAATTGGATGGTCCATCCGAACGACTGCTTATTGATTACGAAGATCAACAGCAGCGACAGCAGGAATCCGAGGATGATTCCCGCCACGTTCGCGAGAAGCCCCAACAGGCCAGCCTCAAACAGAACGATACGGCGCACCTGTCCTTGGCTTGCACCCAGAAAAGTCAACAGGCCGAACTCCCGGCGGCGATCGAGCACCAATGCGAGCAATGCGCCACCCACGCCCATTACAGCTACGAAAATCGCAACGGCTTCCAGCGCATAGGTAATCGCGAACGTTCGATCGAAAATCCGAATCGCCTCGCCGCGCAGCGTACGATTTGACGCAAGCAGCACTTTTCTGCCGGCCAACGCAGCCTGCACCGACGTTTGTCCCTGCTCGGCTGGAACTCCCGGTTTTAAGTACACTGCCAGATTCGAGGGACCAGTGTCGGGGAGATATTTGAGCAGCGTGCCGCTATCCATCAGAATGAATCCGCGCTCATTCGTGTAGTCGTAGTAGACGTCCAGAACACGAAACGGAATGCGAGCCTCGCCCAACGGGAGCAGGAGCGTGTCGCCTGCATGCACGTGGTGCTTGTTGGCAAAAGGTTCGCTCACCAGTACGGAATCGCTTCCCACCAGCTTCGGCCAAACATCCCTGGGACGTGCGCCCGAAAGCAACGGCCGCTTTCCGTAGTGTGCCGCGATCCGCGCTTCCATCCCGCCGAGCGTAACCGGCAAACCTCCGTAGCTGATCTCGTACGCGCGAAGCGTATCGATCGCTTCGACTTCGGGAAGTTTCGCCAGATCCTTGGGAATTTCTGGCGACATGGTGGGATGCCGATCGGTTCCCCCCGAGCCCGCTGGTCGCACATATAGATCCGCCTGCAAGCGATCGTCCATCCACACCAGCACCGTTTCGCGAAAACTTCCCACCATGATCCCGACCGCCACCAGCACCGCGAGCGCGGTGGAGAGCGCTCCTACCAGCACCGATGTTCGTCGCAGCGATCCCGCGAGGCTCCGCGCCGCGAGGAACGCCTCGACTCCGAACACAGCGCGCACCACGGCCGCCAGAGCGGAGGATATTCCCGCGACCAGCGACGGGATCGCCGATGCGGAAGCTGCGAGCAGTAGCACGGCCGCCAAGTAACCGAAGATCGGCTTGCCTCCGATCGGCTCCTGCCGTGAGGCAATGAATGCGCCGGCCGCGAACACCGCCGCTATCAGCAGATTGCGAATACTCTGCAATCTGGCCTTGTGTTCGATGCGTCCGCGCGCCATTGCTTCTACCGGCGCCACCCGCGACGCTTCCCACGCAGGCGATAACGCAGAGAGGACCGAGATACCCACGCCCACCGCGACCGCCACCCAGACTTCGCTCCAACCCATCTCAATGGCGCCCGGACGGCTGCTGACATATAAAGACGTCACAGTCGTCGCCACCATCTTGACCGCGCCCGTCGCCATTAGTCTTCCCATCACGACGCCAACGAGCGACCCCAGCAGCCCCAGCGCAGCGGCTTCTCCTAAGAAGCCCGCCAGGATTCCTCCGCGCGTCACACCCAGCGCCCGCAGAATGCCAATCTCGGAACGCCGCCGCACCACCGAGACGGAAATGGTGTTGTAAATCAGGAACGCGCCCACAGCTAAAGACACATAGCTCAACACGCGCAAGTTCCACCGAAACGCCGCGAGCATCCGGCGATTCTCTTCCGTCTGGCTACCCTCGCGCGCCACCGACAATCCTTCGGGAAGCGCTGCGCGGAGAAGTTTCTCCCATTCGTCGATGTCGCCGCGATTTGCTCCGGCCGGGAGATCGATGAGGATGCGATCCAGATTTCCCGTACGCCGCAGCACCGTGGTCGCCGTCGCCAGGTCCAGCAGAACGAGATCGCCAGAGGCTTGGCCCAGCACTCCCCGGACCGTGTATTGGCCCGAGGTGTCGTTGATTGTCAGCGGCAGTCGATCGCCGACCTTATATCCGAGACTCTTGCTGACCCAGACCGAATCTTCTATCGACTGCGTTGGCGCACCGAAGCTATCGTTGTGCGCGCCGTTTTCCGCGTCAGACTCGTTCACGAGATCCAAGCCGATCAGGGGCACTGTTCTGCGCGTGGCAGTGATGGTGGCATACGCCTCGATGCGTGGATGAATTCTGAGCGCGTACGGCAGCGCCGCCAAGCGTGTGACGGCATCGGGGGGCACACCGCCTCCGCCTGTCACCTCAAATGACGCATCGCCTAGAAGTGTTTCCATGGACGATTGGAACGACCCCGTTGCAGCCTCCCCCGCAAGTTCGATCGCGACCACGGCCGCCACGCCTAACGCCACCGATAGAATAGCGACGCCTGTGCGCACGCGTTCTGTGCGGAGCGGCCGCAAAATGAATCGGTAGAAGAGTGCGAACGGCAGCATGATCGCGGCGGCCTAAGTCAGCTTCATGGATGGCAGATGCTCTATCACACGCCCATCATGCAGGCGCACCATCGTGTCCGCGATCGCCGCCGCCTCGGCGTTATGCGTGGCCATCAAAATCGTTGTCTTTCTCTCGGTTGCAATCTTCCGCAGCAGAGCCAGGATTAGCTCGCTCGTGGCCGAGTCCAAATTGCCCGTTGGCTCATCCGCCAGCAAAATAAGGGGCGCGTGGACCAACGCGCGCGCGATCGCCACCCGCTGCATCTGTCCGCCGGAAAGTTGATACGGCATCCGGGACGCATAGCCGTTCATCTCCACCGAATTCAGGCTCTCCTGGGCTGCGTCGCGCGTTCCGGTGCCGTGATTTAACAGCAGCGGCAATTCTACGTTCTCTATCACTGATAGCGTGGGCAACAATTGGAAAGATTGGAAAATGAAGCCGACTCTTTCCCGCCGCAATCTCGTGAGCCCCGCATCATTCTGTTCAGACGTCACCACGCCATCGAGCGTCACCTTGCCTGACGTGGGGAAATCCATAGCGCCCGCCAGATTCAGAAGCGTGGATTTACCACAGCCGCTGCGCCCTACCAGGGCCGCGAATTCCCCCGCTTGAAATTCGAGAGAAACGTCCTGGAGCGCCGCCACCGGAATTCCGTCAGTGAGGTATTCCTTACTTACGTGTTCGAAGTGAAGAACACCCATGCTTTCAGTTTCGTCGTAGTGGGAGCTTTCTCCAAGTTGGCCTGCCGCAGGAAGGCGCGTCCTGCAGCGCCGCGGGGAATTCTGTCCGCGCGGAATTCTATCAATGTCCGGCGGTCTTTGCCGCAGCCGACCCCAGACTGGTATAGATTGCCTCGACGAACATGTCCGTCGTCCACGCGCCAGAGGTGGCCCCATAACGGGGGTCATAGTCCACCGTCAAGTGAGCCGCTTTGATTTGATCGAGCGTTGCGCCCTTATCCATCATGGCCTTCACGCGGTCGCGAATCACCACCAGCAGGTCTCGGGATTCGGCGACCTCAAACTCGTCGCACACTCGCCCATGCCCCGGAATGATCAGCGTTCCGCCTTCCTCATCGTGCTGATAAACCGTCCTGTCGAGAATAGCGTTCAAAGCGGCGATCAACCCCTGCAGGCTTCCGCCGTTTTTGACATCGATGAACGGGTATCGCGTGGTGTCGAACAGATCGCCGGTCACAATCACGTCCGCGCGCCGAAAATGCACGAAGCTATCGCCGTCGGTGCTCGCGCGGGGCGTCCAGATCGCTTCGACGGCTTCATCGTTGTAATATTTGCGTCGCCGCCCTTCGAGCCACGTATCGCTGGGAATGCCATCGGACGGAGCGTCTGCTGCTTGCATTCGGTTCTGCACATTCTGATGGGCGACGATCGTCGCTCCCTGGCCGGCATCGGCGAATTGGCCCGAGAAGAACGACCCCTGCACGCTGGGATCGGCTCCCGCCGCGCGAACTTTGACGTTTCCGCCCGTGTGATCGGGATGAAAGCTCGTGTTGATGACGAACTGGATCGGTTTGTCGCCGACCAGCTTTTTTATGGCGGCCACGGTCTTATCGACCAGTTTGCCAGCGCCCGTATCCACCACCAGAGCGCCCTGCTCGCCAATCTGAACCGCGATGTTGCCTCCATCGCCTACCAACATATAAATGTTTCCCTGCACGCGAAGCACGTGTATCTCGCCATCGTGCGGATCTGGATCCACACCTTTGGCCACCTGCTGCGGGCCAGGCGCAGGAATCAGCACTGTCTTAGCAGCCGCCTCGGCACTTTCCCGATTCCGTAATTTCGCCTCCATCTCCGGGTACTGCGATTCCACGCCGCCCATGGCTCCCAGTAACGGAATTTTGTATTTGTCGGCATATTCCCGCAGATACGGGTTCGCGCCGAACGGATACGCAGGTACTTGATCGGGAGCTCTCCCTACAATCTGTTCTCCGTCGTCGCATGCGTACAACCATGCATCGGGATCTCTGTCGTTGCGTTTAAACAGCGACGTGCGGATCAATGGCTCCGCCAAATACACGGGATCCGTTATGATGCTGGCATAAGTGAGGACCTCGCCATGGCGCATGAAGTGCTCCACCAGCGTCGCTTGATCGCTCATCGCCACGCCATTCGTGCGGATGTAGTTTCGCTTTAGATGGGTTGTATAGACGGTGAGGACGTTTCCCTCGTACTTGCCGGTAGAAAATCCAAGAAAACTATGTTTCGCGTACGCGGGAGGGTGAGGACGTCCATCCATCCAAATGGTGCGCGTGCCCTCCGTGATCTGCCCATACATCTTGATGTCGATCAGCCTTTGCGTGAACGGGTCGCGATCCTCCCAGAACCGGTCGTTGCCTCCGCCGTGCAGCAAACGCGTCGGTTCATACGCCATGCACTGCTGTTGTCGCGAGGTCCAACGCGAAGGATCCCACGTCAGCGCGTACAAGCGTCCGGCTTCGCTGAACGGAACGCCTCCGTAGTCGGTCAGCATAACGGCAGCGCCGCCCACGCCGGTCTCGGCGACCGTGGTCCAACTTCCGGAAATATCCAGACCGGAGGTTTGTGTGGCGGCAGCCTGACCCACTACGTCACTAGACGTTAAGCCAAGCGCAAACAATGCAGCAAGAGCCAAGCCAATTTTCATCGGACGCGTTCCTCACCGGAAACGATCGCCGCAAGTATACATCAAGCGATCGGCCAGCGCTGATTCTTCGCGGGGCGAATGCGGGCGATCAGCAAGTGCTGCTCACGCGCGGCGCTGCGGCGCCGCTATTGGGATTCCCGACAAACTGCAGAGCGAATGGCTTAGCGCGATAGAAACGCATCCGCTCATGACCCACAACAACGGCAGCGCGAAGTTGGCTCTTTCAGCGGCCAACCTGCAAGGGATTTACAGCGGCAATGCGCTGTGTTTATTCTCGCGATTGAAGGAGGTATTGTGGAACCGCAAACAGGGAAGATCCGGCTCCGTCGGCGCCTTAGATGCATTTTCCACCAACTTTTTTCCGCCAGCCGCGTTCATAACAATGTGAGGCTGAAACCAATGCGCCAGTATTTTGGGTGGAAGCGTCTTGCGGCAGCCTTTCCTTTGTTCGCCTTGGCGGCGCTTCCTGGCGCAATCGTCGCTGCGAAAATCGCTCGCACCGGAACCGATTACTCGGCATTCCAGCGCAAACTTTCCAAAGACGAACAGATTCTGCAGGCCGCCAATCGGCTGACCTTCGGACCCAAGCCCGGCGAGATCGACGAGATTCGCAAGATGGGCGTCAAGAAGTGGATCGACCTGCAGCTGCATCCCGAACGGATTGCCGAGAATCCGGAAGTGGCCGCGAAACTTCAGCTGCTGGAATCGTTGCGCCTGACGCAGGCCGATGCCGCGAAAAATTATCCGAATCCGCAGATGATCCGGGCGATCGCCTTGGGCCGCGAGCCGATGCCGGAGGATCCCGTGACGCGCGCCGCCGTGCAACGCCTGCTCAACCGTTTCCGGGTGAAAAAAGACGTGCCGGAAAACGAGGCGCTGGACCCCGTAACGCCGCTCACTCAGCTTCTTACCGCCGAACAAATTCGTACGCTGCGCACAGGCCCGCTCGATCAGAAGCGCGACGTGCTGGCCTCCATCCCCCAAAACGAAGTGGATGATGTCGCGATCGCATTGCCGCAGGGCCTGCGCTTTCAACTGATGCCCGCCGCCGATGCGACTCTGCGCCGCAAGCTGATGTTGATGAACGCGCCCCAGCAGTTGATCGCCTACGATCTGACGGAAGGCAAGCTCCTCCGCGCCATTTTGAGCAATCGCCAGTTGCAGGAGGAACTCGTCGACTTCTGGTACAACCATTTCAACGTGTTCCTGGAAAAAGGCTCCGACCGTTTCCTCGTGCCAAGCTACGAGCGCGAAGCCATCCGCCCCCGCGTGCTGGCCCATTTCCGCGATCTGCTGGAAGCGACGGCACTGAGCCCGGCGATGCTGTTCTACCTGGATAACTGGGAGAGCGTGGCTCCGTCGACGCAAAAGGCCGCTAAGGGCAAACAGGTCCGCGGCCTGAACGAAAACTATGCGCGCGAGCTGATGGAGCTCCACACGCTGGGCGTCGACGGCGGCTACACGCAGAAGGACGTGACGGAAGTGGCGCGCTGTTTCACCGGTTGGAGCATCCGCGCGCCGCGCGAAGGCGGCGGCTTCTACTTCAACGATCGCGTGCACGATAAGGACGAAAAAATTGTGCTCGGCGTGAAGATTCCCGCGGGCGGCGGCAAGGAGGATGGCGAACGGGTGCTCGATATCCTGGCGAACCATCCTGCGACGGCGCGATTTATTTCGCGTAAGCTCGCCGAGCGGTTTGTCGCCGACGATCCCCCGCCGGAGCTGATCGACAGGATGGCGAAAACATTCCTCGAAAAGAAGGGCGACATTCGCGCGGTGCTGGAAACGGCGTTCAGCTCGAAGGAATTTTTCTCGCAAGGCGCGTATCGCGCGAAGGTGAAGACTCCCTTTGAGATGATCGTGAGCGCCGTGCGCGCCACCGGCGCCGACGTCGATTTCACGTTCACGCTGGCGAACCGGCTGACGCAACTCGGCGAGCCTCTCTACCGCAAGCTTGAGCCCACAGGCTATTCGAACTTGAGCGCGGAGTGGATGAATTCGGCGTCGCTCGTGGCGCGCATGAACTTCGCTTTGGATCTCGCGCAGAACCACGTGCAGGGCATCAAAGTGGACCCCGCGGCTTTTAGCAATGATCCGGCCCAGGCCGCGAAGCAGATTTTGTTCCACGCGCCCTCGCCTGAATTGGAAGCGGCGATGGAAAAAGCCCTGGCGGCTGTGCCCGCCGATCCCAAGGCGAACCCGGCTTTGCCCAACCCGGCTCTTCCCACCGCGACTTTGCGGCCCGGAATGGTCGCGGGTCTGGTGCTTGGGTCACCCGATTTTCAGCGCCGGTAGCGGCAGGGCCTGGCACCTAAGAGGTTGGCATTTAACAGTAGGAGGTTTCTACGATGGGGTTTTCAGCAAAGACGCGGCGAATCTTCCTCAAAGATATGGGCATCGCCATGTTCGGGTTGGGTACGGCTCCGGCCTGGCTCGCCCGCGCGAGCGCGGCAGAAGTGTCCGGCGCGCGCAAGAAAGTGCTGGTGGCGATTTTCCAACGCGGCGCCGTGGACGGCCTGAACGTTGTGGTGCCCTTCGGTGATAAACATTATTACGATCTGCGCCCCACCATCGCGATACCCTCCCCAAAGGTAGGCATCGGTGGCCCAGGCAAGGACGCCGCCATCGATCTCGACGGCTTCTTCGGCCTGCATCCCGCGCTCGCGCCGCTGAAGCCGATTTACGATAGCAGCCACTTGGCGATTGTCCACGCCGTCGGCTCTCCAGATCCCACCCGCTCACACTTCGACGCGCAGGATTACATGGAGTCCGGCACGCCGGGCCGCAAGGCCACATCCGATGGCTGGCTGAATCGCGCGTTGCGGCGGCAAATCGATGAAGCGCCGTCGCCGGTGCGCGCCGTAAGCGTCGGCACGCAGTTGGCGCGCGCTCTTCGCGGCTCGAACGAAGCGCTGGCTGTGGCGAATCTGAACGATTTCAAAGTGCGCGACCCGCTCGGCTCCAGCCTTTACGAAGCGATGTACGATACTTCTTCCGATCCCATTCTGAGCGGCACGGGCCGTCGCACGTTTGAAGCCGTGAAAATGGTGGAGGCATTGCAGAAGCAGCCATACGCCCCTGCAAACGGCGCGAAGTACCCAAACGGCGGCCTTGGCAATTCGCTGCAGCAAATCGCGCGCCTGATCAAGGCCGACGTGGGCATGGAAGTGGCGTTCACCGACGTAGGCGGCTGGGACACGCACGTGAACGAAGTGGGCGCGACTCCTGTACAAGGCCAGTTGGCGAACCTGCTTACCAACTTCGGCGAGGCCCTAGCTGCCTTTTATCAGGATATGGGCGATCGCATGGCCGACGTGACGGTGGTCACCATGAGCGAATTCGGGCGTACCGCGCACGAAAACGGAAATCGCGGCACCGACCACGGACACGCCAATTACATGATGGTGATGGGCGGAAACACAAGAGGCGGCAAGGTTTACGGCGATTGGCCGGGATTGGCCACCGAACAGCTCCACGAACAGAGAGATCTGGACCTGACCACCGACTTTCGGGCCGTTTTAAGCGAGCTGGTGGACCGGCATCTGGGTAACCCCAATATTACCAATGTCTTCCCGGGCTATGCGCAGGGGCGATACCCCGGCATACTTACGGCCTAAGGTAATCCGCTAAGCGCCGGGGCCTAAATAATACTGAAAGTCCGCCGATGTAACAGTTAGTGATCCTTACCAGCGGCGACAAGCTTACCTTACAAAGCCCCGAGCTGTGGGTTTACCTTCTGGGTCTTTCCATCCTGTTGGGCATCGCGCTGCGGCGCGTTCTGGCACGCCAAACGCCTTTGAATGACGAGCTGTACTCCAAAACAGTCGCCATCGAACACGTTCAAAGCGGTGTGGCGTGGGTGAGAGCCGACGGCACCATCAAAACGATCAACGCGGCGTTCTCTCACATCCTGACCGGTCAAGTGAGCGACTTCCTGGGGCGACACTGGCACGAGTTGTTCGCCGAGCAGGAGAACAAGCACCTGGACGAAATGTACAGTCAAATGCTGTTGTTGGGGAAGACCACCTTCGAATCCTACGGCAAGCGCGTCGACGGCACATACGCGGGCCTCGAAGTGCGGCTGGTGGCGGTACACGATCACAAAATGCGTTTCGTCGGGCACCATTGCCTGGTGGCGGATCACACCAAGGAACTGGTGCTCGAGGAGCAGATCCGCGAGCAGACCGAAGCCGCGCCGCAGGCGCGCACGCTCAAGAGCGCCTGACAAAGAGCGTTTAAAAAAGAGATCGCCTGGCGGGCTGTTCATGCGGCCCACATCGTTTTGGTGTGCGCGATTCACGCGTCCGGTGTCTAATGCGCGCGGTTCATGCGCGCTAATTCAATAAAGAAGTAAGTGGTGGGAATCGCCAGCAGCGCGGCGGCAGCCAGCATCGCGAGCAATAGCAATTGCCACGGCTTGAGCCATGCAGCAAACCGCGCCCGCATGGGCATGAGCGCGATGGCGTCGTCTTTGCTGAGTTTCGGATCGAGACTCCTGCCGAATTCAGGCGGCTTGGGCGGCCTATGCTCCAGGAAAATTTGTGCCAAAAGCAGCCGGTCCGCGCACTCTTCGCACGCCACTAGATGGGATTCGAAGGCGTCATGCTCGTCGGTAGGCAGGGCATGCTCCAGGTAACGTTCCGCCACGCCGTTCTCGTCGATATAGCGATGATCCATACGGCCCGGAAAATGTTTCGACGCCTCGATTATGCCACCCCCACCACACGTGTGGTAAACTAAACCAAGCAAAACAGTACTAGGAGTGTGTTCGATGGCGAAGGTGTGTGAGATTTGCGGCCGCGGTCCCCGGTATGGAAACCGAGTGAGCCACGCCCACAACGTGACCGCGCGGCGCTGGGAAATCAACCTGCAGAGGGTGCATGCCCTGGTGGCAGGCGCGGGCAAACGCATTCGCGTGTGCACGTCCTGCATCAAGAGCAATAAGGTCCAAAAGGTCGCGTAAGCGATTTTCCGCCGCGCGCAGCCCACAGGCCGAGCGACGCGCGCTGGACCATCGCGGTCGCGACGCTTTCAGAACTAGAGCCTTAATCAATCAGCTGAGGATTCGTGTGCCCGGGCGCATTTTGGCGCCGGGGTGGAGCGGGCTTCAGCCTGCGACGCCGCCTTTAGCTGCGCGGCTTTAGCCAACACGCCTCATGCCGGTTTATCTCAAGAGGCGCTGCTAACTGAAACTTGCTCCGCGGTCCTAAGGATTCCGCGCCGGGCACGCAAACGACTCGGCGTTTGCGAAGAGAAAAGCTAGTACGCCTTCGCGATCACCACGCGCCGATCGACTGCTTCTCCCGTCACAATACACTTGCCGGGTCCGTCATAGCGATCCACCTGCGGGATGCAGCGGATCGTCGCCTTGAACTCCTTCACACGCGCATCGCAGCGGGCATCGTCCTTCATGTGCGCCATGACGAACTTGCCTCCGCCCCGTTCGGCGGTTACGGGCTTTAGAATCTCTTCGACTTCTTCGATCGAGTTGGCCAGCACTGTATTGTCGTCCAAGCGCTTCTTCGCCGCCGCGAAAAGTGTCGTTTGAATATCGTCGAGCACCTGCGGCACGCGGGCCGCGATCTCTGCCTGCGCCACCACTTCCTTCGCTCCGGTGTCGCGCCGTTTCAACACGATGTTTCCGGCGGCCACATCACGCGGCCCCAGTTCCAGCACCACGGGAACGCCGCGGCGCTCCCAGTGATAGAACTTCGCGCCGGGCGACTGGCCCTCGCGATCGTCAAGCTTCGCGCCTAAACCCTTCGCGACCTTTGAAGCGATCTCCATGACCGAGGCGCGTTCCTCGTCCTTGCGATAAATCGGAACGAGCACGGATTTCACTGGCGCGAGCTTAGGAGGCAAAACCAGGCCCTTGTCGTCGGAGTGGCTCATGATCAAGCCGCCCACCAGGCGCGTCGAAACGCCCCAACTCGTCTGCCAGACGTAGTCGAGCTGCCCCTCTTTGCTCTGGAATTTCACGTCGAAGGCCTTGCCGAAATTCTGACCCAGGTCATGGCTCGTCCCAGCCTGCAGCGCGAGCCCGTTTTGCATCATCGCTTCGATGCTAAAACTGTTCAACGCGCCCGCGAATTTCTCCGACTGCGTCTTCAGGCCCTTGATCACGGGCATCGCCATCACGTTTTCGGCAACGTCCGCGTACACATCCAGCATCCGCAGCACTTCTTCGTGAGCTTCTTCATGCGAAGCGTGCGCCGTGTGGCCCTCCTGCCAGAGGAATTCGGTGGTGCGTAGGAACAGGCGCGTACGCAGCTCCCAGCGGATCACGTTGGCCCACTGATTCACCAGCATCGGCAGATCGCGCCAGCTTTGAATCCACTTGCCGAAAAAATGTCCGATGATGGTTTCCGACGTCGGACGAATCACGTAGGGCTCTTCGAGCTCCTTGCCACCGGCGATGGTGACGACGGCCAGCTCGGGCGAAAATCCCTCCACGTGCTCGGCTTCTTTTTCCAGGAAACTTTTCGGAATCAGCAACGGGAAGTACATGTTCTGATGCCCGGTTTCTTTGAACCGCCCATCCAGCTCGCGCTGCAGCACTTCCCACACGGCGTAGCCGTTGGCGCGGATGACCATGCATCCCTTGACGATCTCCGCCGGCTCGGCCATATCGCCCGCGAGTACAACGTCCTGATACCACGCAGCGAAATCCTTGCTGCGCGCCGTGATGGGAGATTCTGCCATTTGCGATGAAGTTGCCTGACTGACGCGGTTGCGCCCCGAAGTATTTTCTCAGGTTACGATAGTCGACCGCCGCGGCGCGAGTTTAGCTAGTCGCGAAACCTAATCGCCAACAGCCTTCACTGAGGAAACCGAAGAGGCCGCTGCCATGGCTGCGCGGCGCGCCCTGCGCTGCTGACGTTGCATTTGGAGTAACTCCAGCCGCCTGCGGTGCTTCACGCCGAAGTCAACCTCGCGCCAAAACTTGAGGAAATAATCGGCGGCCGACACCAGCGCGAACAGCACCACCGCCCACATGGCCATCATGCCGTATTCGGACAACGCGGGCCAACGGATGCCGCCGATCACCAACGCGATCGCCACCACCTGCGCCACCATCTTGGTT
>Ga0075522_10002219_pt1 | contig 14545 bp, 17 predicted proteins | sample NGEPerA_FD_74796 | JGI IMG/M metagenome (GOLD analysis project Ga0075522, IMG submission 74796) | Arctic peat soil microbial communities from the Barrow Environmental Observatory site, Barrow, Alaska, USA - NGEE PermafrostL2-A | ecosystem: Environmental > Terrestrial > Soil > Wetlands > Peat ... | reverse complement strand
TGATCAGAGTTATCAGACACCCGTGGAGCGAGGGCCTCGATTGTCTAGGCACCGTCATACGAGAAGTGAGGGAGATCCTTGGCACTTATGCGTCAAGGGCAACCCGAGACTGGACCTACGAGCTGATCGCTGGCGTTCCCGCCACGGGTGACCGCTCATCCTCACCGTATGGTTGCTTCACCGAGCGGTGGATCAGCTGTCGCGACACGCCGAGTCGGTCGGCAATCTCCGTCACGGTCATCCCGGACTCCTGGGCAGCCGCCATGAACACCGCTCGAAGGTCATATCGTCGTCGCCCGTAGAACTCATGCGCGTCGGACGATGTTCGCCGAAGCTCGGCAGGGTTCTCCCCGGCCTCGTCGATGCACTGGTTGATGGCAGCCCCGGCCTCCAGTCGTTCGATCATCCGAAGGCCGACGATCTCTCCTCGCACGAGATCTTTCCTCAGTGCAACAGAGGCTTCAATGGTGTTCCGGACCGCATCAATGCACTCCTGGCGTCGGTTCTCCATGGGGCCGTTGTAGTCCAGACCGTGCTGGTATTGGTGGATCTGGCGTGCTCGAGGGAGGCCGGCGGCGCGAGGGTTTACCACGCCGATTGACGACCGAGGGCGAGCGTCTCCGAGGCGGGTCTTGTCGGGGTCGGTTCACCCGTCGAACATCGCTCAGGCCCCGTGGACCAATCCGGCAATGCGCCGATCGCACCTAGGACGTCGGGTCGATTTCGCCCGTTGACATTGCCGCTTGGCTGGCGATCACATCATGGGGAATGCCGAACTCCGCGGCGAGCTCCGACACGCTCATGCCCTCGTCCAATGCAGCCTTGATGATCACATCGCGCAGTTCGGCTCGTCTCGCATAAAACGTCTGTACGGCCTCCCGGTTGGCCGCGCGCTCCTCCACGGTGGGGAGCGAGTGCAAGATCTCTCCGATGGCCACGCCGGACTCGACGCGCACGATTGACTCCCGAAGCAGCCGCTCGTGGTCCTCGAGCTGCGTGCGCGCGACCAGGTTCGCGTCGATGAGGTTGTTGACTGCCACAACAACACGGAGTCGAGCATCCCCCATGGTCCGACCTTCCCTTAATCCGACGTCAGCCCCTCGAGCGAGGCCAACACCTCGGCGGCGATCTGCTCGGCCGGCGGCAGGCCCGGTACGTCGCCGATGCCGGCAGGATTCAGCCCTTCGGCCACCGAATGCCACCGGCGCTCGGCCATCTCGATCCAGTCCGGGTGCGGGAAAACCCAGAACCGTTGCTCGCCGATGGCATCGGCCACCAGATCGGCCACCGTCGCCGGCGTCAGTCCTTCGTCCACGGCCCGACGCACGTGGGCACCCACGATGTCGGCGCCGAATGCAATAGGTGGGACCTCTCCCAGGTGTTCGGGCCAGTTCCGGTCCGAATCCATGATGCCGGTCCGCACCCAACCCGGGCACAGCACGCTCACCCCCACGGGAATCCCGACCTGCTGGAGCGTCGTGTAGAGGTCCTCGGTCATGGCCACCACGGCGTGCTTGCTGGCGTCGTAGTGGGCACCGATCCCCGGCATCAGCCCGGCGATCGATGCCGTGTTCACGATGTGCCCCTCCCCCTCCGCCGCCAGATACGGGAGGAATGCCCGCACCCCGTGGATGACGCCCCACAGGTTCACGCCGAGAACCCACTCCCATGCCGAGAGCGGGCCGAACCACGGGTCCGCCTGGGTGGCCACGCCGGCATTGTTGCAGACCACGTGGACGGAGTTGAATCGATCCATGGTGGCCGCCGCCAGCGCCTGCACCGATGCCTCGATGCTCACGTCGGTCGGCACCACCAAGACGTCGACGCCGTGACTCCGCACGAGTTCCGCGGCCGAGGCGAGCCCGTCCTCGTTGACATCGGCCAGGACGACGTGCATCCCGTCGCGGGCGAAGCGATCAGCCAGGGCCAGTCCGATACCGCTCGCCGCCCCGGTGACGACCGCCACCTTGCCTGCTGCCAGCTCCATCGTGCCTCCGGTGGTCAGCCGGGGGTTGCCCCACCGGACGTCGGCCACCCTATGTCCGTGGCGTGCCGCACGCCCGGATGGCCTCCCGCCCGACTCAACCGGATTCAGTGTGCCGTTCTTGGTGGTCGAGCCACTCCAGCAGACAAGGCACGCCGTCCAGCGGGACCTCACGGTCCGAGCTCGGCAGATAGGCGACCACCTTCCCGTCGATCACATTGACGGCTACCGCCACGTCGCCACCGGGATCGAGACACCACGATGGGAATGACCCCGGTGTCGTGGCCGGCTCGAAGTGCCACCCACTCCGGGCCAGCAAAGCAGTGCCTATCTCGTCGAACAGCTCCTCGTCCGTCATCTGCACCCTCTCTCCGTCGACTCCCAGTCTGGCCGCGTTCCGCCATCCGGGAACTGACCGTCCCGGACGGTACGCTGCGGCGGTGGTGGCTCCGAACAGACTGACCCGACGTCAGTTCCTCGGTGCAGCCGGGGCCACCGCGGCAGCCACCTGCTCGCCGCGTGCACGACCACTCCCCGTCCCGAAGCTTCGACAAAGCAGAAGGTCGTCGTGGTGGGAGCCGGGCTCTCCGGCCTTACCGCCGCGCTGGCCCTCCGGTCGTCCGGTTGGGACGTCACCGTGCTCGAGGCGCGCGATCGGGTCGGCGGACGGGTGCACACCCTCCACTCCCCGTTCACCCATGGGCTCCACGTCGAGGCCGGTGGCGAGTCGATCGACGACAACCATCATCAGATCCAGGCGCTCGCCCGACGGTACGGACTGGTCCTGGCCGCCCGCCCGACCGACAAGCTCGCTCGTTCCGCGCTGGATCTGGGTGGGAGGCGTTCGACCCTGCAGGCCACCTCCGCCACCGACCCGACGATGTTGTCCGGCTATGCCGCCTTCGGGGCCGGGCTCCTACAGCTGGCCGGGGACCTCGACCCCACCCGGCCCGAGTCGGCGACCATGGCCGAGACGTGGGACACCCAGTCGCTCCAGGACTATGCGAATACCCAACCGTTGGACCCGGCAGCCGAACTCCTCGTCCAGTCCGACTACCGGGGCAATTTCAACGCCCAGCTCCACGAGGTGTCGCTACTCTTCGGCCTCCAGCAGGCGGTGGCCGACGCGTCGCTCACGGAGGCCGGGGTCGAGCACTACCGCATCGCAGCCGGGAACAGCGCACTGCCCGAGGCCATGGCCGCGGACCTCGGTCCCGCGGTCCATCTCGGTGCGCCGGTCACCAGGATTGAGCAGTTCTCCTGGGGCGTCCGGGTCCACGTCGCGTCGGGCACTGGCGACACGATCTACGACGGTGCCCGCCTGGTACTTGCCGCCCCACCTCCCGCCTTGCGGGGCATCACCTTCGACCCGCCGTTGCCTGTCGGAGCTGCCGCGGTGATCGCTGAACTCGACCTCGGACACGCACTCAAGGTCTCGACGCAGTACCGCTCCCGCTTCTGGAACGCCGAACAGCTCTCGGGCTTCACCATCACCGATCTCCCGTTCGGGATCGCCTGGGACTCGACCGATTCGATGCCGGGTGGCACCGGGTACCCGGGGGTCCTGACGCAGTTCGTGACCGGAGACGCCGCGGCCGCAGGGGCTGTGCAATCCGACCGGGCCCGGATCGCCTCATTTCAAAAGCAGCTCGATGCCGTCTATCCCGAAGGCACCGCCCACAAGTCGGGACCGGCCACCACCATGGCTTGGGCCAACGAGCGGTATACCGGTGGTGGGTACGCCGTCTACCGACCCGGGCAGATGATGCGTTTTTGGCCGGAGCTCCGCCAAGCCCAGGGGGCACTGTGGTTCGCCGGCGAACATACCGAAGCGCTGGCCGGGTACATGGAGAGCGCCGTGCACTCGGGCCACCGCGTGGCCGCGTCGATTGGCTCACCGCCCCGATAGGTCGGACCATCTCGTCGGGGCTCCGTCACGGAGGTGGGCACGTTCGAACCCGCGTGCCCAGAAGGGAGGCTCCGCACTCCCCCACTCCTCCTGCATCGACGACGACCAGCCCGCCGAGCTGCTGCGGTGCCCCCATCGGACCACCTTGAATAGTCATTTGTTTCTACTCACCGATTTCTGGTAACCTGTAACCACTTTGACAAGTACACAGGAACTGAGCTTCATCACCAATCATGGCCGCGCGCTCATGCACATCGCCCACGATCCCGACGCTCGGCTCCGGGACATCGGCATGAACCTCGGCATCACCGAGCGACGCGCCTACGACATCGTCAACGATCTGGTGGTCGGAGGATACGTCGTGAAGACCAAGATCGGCCGGCGGAACAGATACGAGGTCCTGGACCATCTGCCCATCCCGGACGCGAAGGAGCAGGGGCGTGCCATCCGTGATCTGCTGCACCTGCTTATGGGGCATCCTGGCAACCTGGCACTCTGAGTTCCGTGCCGGCAATCACCTCGACGTTCCCTCAGCGGCCAATTCACGCGACTTTCGTCGCCAGGAATCCGTCGATTGCCGCCGGCTCCAGCGGACGGGCAAACAGGTAGCCCTGACCGATATCGACACCCTCGCCCTGGAGCATCGATCGCTGCTCCTCCGTCTCGATCCCTTCCGCGACAATCTCGAGTTCCAATGCCTTGGCCATCTGGACCATGGCGTGGACCAGCGCTGCCGATTCACGGGTCTCGGTCATCTCCGCAACGAACGACTGACCGATCTTGATCACATCGATGGGAAAGCGTTGGAGGTAGGCCATCGATGAGTATCCGGTCCCGAAGTCGTCGACGGCCAACTGGACTCCGGTCCCTTGGAGGTCACGGAGTCGCACCAGCGTGCGTTGCACGTTCTGCATGAGCACCGTCTCCGTCAGTTCCAACGTCAAGAGGTCCGGATCGAGTCCACTCTTCCGCAGCTGGCTCTCCACGTCGTCAGCGAAGCCGTCCAGTTCGAGCTAACGACCCGACACGTTGACCGCCATCGTCACCTGGTGACCGTCGGCATTCCACAACGCAGCCTGTGCGCAGGCCTGTTCGAGCACCCAACTCCCGACGGCCACGATGAGGCCGGTGGCCTCGAGCGACGGGATGAACTCGTCCGGCATTACGATGCCTCGAACGGGATGCATCCATCTCAGGAGGGCCTCGACGCCGGTCAGTCGGCCGGATGCGAGGGAGAACGTCGGTTGGTAGACCAAGAAGAACTGATCGGAGCCCAGCGCATGGCGAAGGTCGGACTCCAACACCTGACGCCGGTTGGCCGCACCCCGCATGGACGGAGTGAAGACCACTGCCCGAGCTCTCCCGGTGCACTTCGCTCGGGTCAACGCGATGACGGCGTCATGCAGAAGCGACTCCGGTGTGGCCCGCCAACCGTCGGCGATTCCCATACTGGCACTGAGCCGGATCGGTGAAGGGACCGACGGGATCTCGAACGGCTCGCGGATCCGAGCCATCACCCTCGTGCCAGCGCTCCGCACTCTGCTGACGCCGTTGCCCCGCTGGCGATGATGATGAACTCGTCGCTGCCGTTTCGACCGACGTATCCGTCCAACCCGACCGTGCGGACCAGGCGCGCCCCGATCTCCACGAGGAGCTCATCACCTGCAGCATGTCCGAACGCATCGTTGATGTCCTTGAAGTCGTCGATGTCCAGGAAGATCACCGCCAAATCAGTACCGTCCCGGCCCGCTGCGACGAGGCCCCGATCGATGCGGTTGATAATCCCGACACGGCTCGGTAGGCCGGTCAGGAGATCGATGCTGAGGCGATGGCAGCGGGCTGCGGTCCGGCGTTGTGCCGAAGCCGTGGTCTGGTACCAGGTGGCCCGTCGGATCGGACCCGACCTTGCCAGCAGCACAGCGATCACGGCACTCAGGGCACCGCCCAAAACGATCCAGCTCACCGTCGACATCGCGGCATCCCATCTGTTTGGACCGCGAGGTCGTACTGTTCAGGTAGCTCAATCCTCGTCGACCCGAACGTTGGTCTCTCTGGAGTCGCCAACCGAATTCGGATCATCGGGTCCGGACCGCCCATCGATCGGGCCTCGCCTGGATCCTGCGCCGTGCCCGCACGGTGCCGTGTTCCGACCTAATCACGTCACCCTCCTCATCCGCGGAACCGGTCAGTTCGACCCGTACCACAGATCTCCGCTAGGAGTCATCATACTCTGGTATTCGATGACTAGCAATTGAGTTCAGGTGATGTAATGCCGGAAGACAAGCAGGAACGACCCGAGCCAGCCGCCGTGATGGTCAGCCGCGCAGCGGCTCGATGACGGTGCCGACAAGGTCCCCCGCCGCGTCCATCAGGTGCTCATAGGCCTGGCGGTACGCGGCAGCACCGCTCCTTGCCGCCAGGTCGGATGTCACGTCGTCGACCGCGGCCTCCAGACGGTAGAGCCGGTCGTGGAGCCGGGCCAGATCCGCCACCGACACGAGACACTGATCGTCGGGGACATGGAGTTCGTCAGCCCGCCGGCGAGCCTCATAGGCGCGCTGGCGGTGGGACGGGCTGCAGAACAACCGGGGCCGACCGGCTCCCGGCCGCAGGGCGAGCGGCCGGTGACACCAGCCACAACGCGTCTGGTCGGATGTCGTCACCCCCCAGACGGTAGGCCTGCGGAGTGCTCAGGTGGGTGACCGGACCGTGGTCGTTCGCCACCGGACGAGGGTGGCTCAGGAGCGGACCAGGTGGACCACCGGGATGACCCGATCAGTCCCGGCCTGGTAGCCGGCGAAGGTCGGGTAAGCGGCAGCGTGAGCGCCGTAGGGCGAGTCCCGCTCCTCCCCCTCGAGCACGTGGGCCGTGGCCCGGAACGTGTCGCTCCCGAGTTCGACCGTGACCTCGGGGTGGGCCACCAGGTTGTGGAACCAATCGGGGTTGGTGGGTGCCCCGGCCTTGGAGGCGAAGACATAGACCTCGTCGCCCTCCACCCGGTAGACCATGGGATTGACCCGTTCGAGTCCGGATCTGGCGCCGGTGGTGGTGAGCAACAGGACCGGCGTACCGGCGAAGGGACCTCCGACGATGCCGGCGTTGGCTCGGAACTCCTCGATGATGGCGGTGTTGAAGTCATGCACGTCAGGCATCAGGCGGTCCACCTCCGTCGTACCCACCCCGAGTCGGTACGTCGGGACCAGAGTACGGGTCGTATCCCGGATCCGTGACGCACCGTTTCCGGTTGGAACCGACCGCGTGAACCGGCCGGACCCGGATCTCGTCGGCCCCGTCCCGGGAATCCCCCCGGTATCCTCACGACAGAGCGACCACCATGGACTACGACAACGACGACTTCTCCTTCGAAGACCTGTACGACACCGAGGACGTCTACTACCGCACCTGCGGAAAGTGCGGTGCCCGGACCCAGCCCCGGTGGTCGGAGTCGGCCTGCCTCGAGGAGGCCCGCCGCTACGGCTGGCGCCGGGTGGCCGCATCCGACCGGCCCGGTGCCCGGCGGATGGACCTGTGCGGGGTGTGCGCCGACGACGCCGGGCTCGGCCCACCTTTGGCCCGTTTTGGCTGGTAAGCGAGTCGGCGCCGGTCAGGAGTCGAGCCGCAGCACCCGTCCCTCCAGCGGATTGCCACCCGTCGACGGGGTCACCTTCTTGCGTCCGAGCGGCGCCGGCGTGCCCACGTTCACCCAGCCCAGCAACGACTCGTGGGTACCCAGCCCGAACAGTGCCCGAACCGGTGCGGTGCCCAGTACCCCCGCACTCTTCCACACGGCGCCGTACCCGAGGCCGGCGGCGGCCAGGACCACTGCGTACCCGGTACAGGAGGCCGAGGTCACCTGCTCCCACACGTCGACGTTGGACGTCGGGTCTGGAGAGGCGATGAGCACCACCGAACAGGGCGCGGCGTAGGCCTTGCCGCGCATCTTGGCCACGACGGCGTCCGGCACGTCGGGTCCCTTCGTCTCAAAGAGACCGGACACCAACGCCTGGGCGAACCGGTCCCGTCCCGGACCGGTGCACACCGCGAACCGCCAGGGCTCGAGGTCACCGTGGTCAGGCACCGTGGTGGCTGTGGCGAGGATCCGCTCCAGATCGGCCTCGTTCGGGGCTTCCCCGTCGGGATCGGGCTCGGCACGGACCGCCGAGAGCCGCCGGACCCACGACGAGTCGGCCGGCGGGACGACGCGTCGTTCGCTGTCCGCTCCATCCACTGCTGGGTCCATGCCTCTCGCCATCCCGTCTCGTCGACAGGTGCAGGTTAGAGGGTCCGACGAGACTCCCCCTGCGTCCGACGACCGCCTGTGGCGAACCGGGCGAAGCGGCGATGCGACCCGGGGTCGGCACCCTGGCCCGGCGGCCCGGTGGGGCACCGTTCGTGCAGTGGTGTCTTCGGCAGTAGCCTGTCGCCCGGTATGGGCCATCGAATCGAAGTCGAACTCACCAGTCAGTCGGACGAGACCACGTGGACGTGGCGTGCCGCGGGGGCCAAGTTGCCCCGTGGCACCGTGTCCGCCGACCTCGTCCCTCCGGGCACCGTGGTCGGATCGGTGCTGCGCGCCGAGGTGGAGACGACGCTCGACGGCACCACCGTCACCGCGCTGCTCGCAGCCAAGGGCAAGAGCGCGCCGAAGCCGGTCGATCGCATCGAGATCATCGGGACTCCTCAGAAGGGTCCGGATGTCAACGTGGTCCTGGCCGGGAAGGGCAAACGCCGCCGTGACGACTACGGCGACGACGGCCGGGACGGCTCCCGCCGACCCTCCGGCCGTGGTCCCCGCACCGAGGGCGACCGCGGCCCACGAGGCCCGCGCGCCGAAGGGAAGGGACGCGAGGGTGCCCCATCGGGATCGGGAGGCCCCGGCGGCCCCGGCGGCCCCGGCGGCGCACGACGTACCGGCCCGTCCCGTCCCGGAGGACGCGACGGAGCCGGACGCGAGCGCGGCGAACGTGGTGACCGCCGACCGGCGACCTCCACGGTGTTCCGCAACGCGGCCTTGGCCGACCTCCGCCCCGAGCAGATCCCGGTGGCCGAGCAGCTGATCAAGGGCGGCATCCCGTCGGTCCGCCAGGCCATCAATGAGCAGAACACGCGGGCCCGGGCCGAGGGACGCCCCGAAGTGACCGAGGCACCCCTCATGGCCATGGCCGAGGAACTCCGCCCGATCATCAGCCTCGCCACGTGGAAGGACCGTGCCTCCGTCGCCCGCAATACCGGAAAGGACACGCCGCTACGTGAGCTGCGCTCCATCGTGGCTTCGGCCTCGACCGTCACGCTCGACGACGAGGGGTCGGAGATGCTCAAGTCGTTGCGCACCAGCCTCACCGAGCGGGTAACCGCCCTGCGGGAGCGCTGGGTCGAGCGGATCACCACTTCGCTCGACGAGGACCGGGTGGTCGATGCTGTCCGCGCCTCCATCCGGGCACCCGAGCCGTCGTCCCGCCTCTCGGCCGAACTGGCCGTCCGCTTGGCGGACGCCGCCGGGCAGGCTATGTCGGCGGATAGCACCCCCGAGGCTTGGCTAGCCCTGCTCGAAGTCGTCGTTGAGTGCCCGGTCCGTCGCACGGTGAAGCCGGCCGGGATCCCGGCCGGCGCCGACGAAGCACTGCTGGCCGAGGCCCGCAAGGCCGCCGGGCATGTGCCCGAACTCGCCCGGCTGCTCGGAATCCCGATCCCGCCGCCCCCGGGGCCCCGTCGCCCGGTCCCGGCCCGACCGGCCCGATCTGCGGGTCGTCGCGCTTCGTAGCGAGGGCGACAAAGCGCTCGGCCGTCCGGTCGGGGTGCTCAGTCGAGCGCCCGGTGCATCACGAGCAGCCGTGCTTTGAATCCGGCGGACTCGAAGAAGTTCTTGGCCCCTCGGTCGCCCGGGAAGGCCGTGCCGTCGACCCCCGTGCACCCCTGGGACCCGAACCACCCGAGGGCCTGTTCGAGGAGCAGACGGCCGAGTCCGACCTCACGTGCCCCCGGCTCGACGAAGCAGAGGTCGAGTACCCCACGACGCCCCACTCCCCCGTCGTCCACCCGGCACAGGGCCACGCCGGCCACCCAGTCCTCCAGGGTGCCCACCAGAGCGGTCCGTTCGGGATCGGTGACGTAGGCGGCCAACGAAGCCTCCACCGGATCAGGTGGTGTCCCACCGCCATCGGACGGACGGGTCAGGTCGGCACCCCGTCGGTCGGACCGGTCGGCCACGAAGTCGGCCACCAACTCCACCAGGCGGTCGAGGTCCTCGGTCGAGGCCTGGCGGACCTGCTCCATTCGGTCCTCGCGCCGACCGACTCAGGACCGCTCGTCCATCAGCTGGTCGACCCGGCTGAGGATGGTGCGTCGGCCCCGACTGGACGTCTCGTAGGTCCGCACGGCCACCAGCTCGCTCCTGCTCAGTCCGTCGAGGCGCTGGACCACCTGGGAGGCGGAGAGGGTGTCGAACCCGGGGATGGCCAGTGAGGCCACGTCCGGAACGTGTGCGTCGACCGTGGGGGTAGGAGCCGGCGTCGGGGTCGTCACCGTCGATAACGGGTGAGCGGTCGGCGGGTGAGCGGTCGAGCCCGGTACCGTCGGGTCCGGAGGATACGGGATGGCGCGCAGACGTGGCGGCCCGGCCGGCGAGGTGGGGGTCGCGCCTCCGGCCTTCGGCTTGTCCGCTCCGGTTCCCGTCGGGGCGTCACCGGAGCGCTTCAGGCCGTCGGAGCGCTTCAGGCCGTCGGAGCGCTTCTTCAGCCCCTTGTGGCCGGCCTTGACGGCCAGGTGCCCGACGGCCCGGGCCGAGTTGACCTGGACGCCGAGTCGGTCCCGGCCCCGTTCGGCCAGGCGGGGCAGCTCCTCGGCCACCGTGACGGCCAGTCCCGTGGGCAGGAAGACGAACAGGTCGAGGAATCGCTCGCTCAAGGGCTGCCGGTCGGTCTGCTCGTCGGGGGTGTCACCCATGGTCGGCTCCGCTCAGACGCAGTCGCGGCAGAGCATCTTTTTCTTGTCCGCAAGCTGGTTGCCGTGCTTGACGAGGAAGCAGGACCGGCAGACGAACTCCCCCGGTTGCTTGGGCAGCACGCGCTCCACCCCGTCACCGGTGCGGTCCTCGGGTTCGGGGGTCTCCTCGTCGTCCTCGACCTCCTCGACGACCAGTCGCTCCTTCAGGATGGTGTCGAGGCTCGCCTCGACGTCTTCGTCGTCGGGCTCCTCCTCCTCCTCCTCGTCCGTATCCTCGCCCGCGGCCTTGGCCACCGCCTTGGCCGTTCCGGCCGGGACGTCCTCTTCGACCACGGCGTCGACTTCGATGACGGCGACCGCGTCGTCGTCATCCAGAGCCAGGGGGTCCTCCGCGATCAGGTCTTCGTCGTCAGCCAGCTCGTCGAGGTCGTCCTCGATGAGCTCGTCCGGTGCCTCGACTTCGTCGATGTCTTCAGCCATGTGTGTGGTGTTCGGTCTTTCGGTCGTGAGTTGGCCGGGAGCATAGACGGCCCGGTCTTCCGTTCGTTCGTCACGCCCGGGGCGTGCGCCGTCCGGGTGTGGGATCCGTCCCTCGGCGCTGTTGGGTGGGGATCATGCCAGGAATCCGGGACCCCGTGGTGCATCTGGCCACCTTGCGACCATTCGACCGCACGGTGGCACCCGCCGCCGGGTGTCCCCCCGCCGGGACCCGCTCCGCCTATGACGCCCCGTATCCGGGCGTCCGGGGATGCCATGTCCCGGAGGATCCGGCCCTGGACCCGCAATCCGCCGGGTCAGGCGGTTGGGCCCAAGGGTCTTTGGCACCATCTCCCCGCTACCTCCGACTCGCGCCGACGGCCTCGGGAAGGTGTTTTCTACTCGACCCCCTGGGCCTTCCTCCGCCTCTCACAGCATCCCCACCGAGGGCTGCCTCGGTGGTTGAGACCGCCGATTGCACGCCTCGGGGCGACTGGGACTGGCCGCACCCTACGTCATGGCACGGGTACTTCGTCAAATGACTTCGGTAGGCCCTGACCTGGAGTTTTGAAAAAGATCCCAGTTCAGGGCATTGCAGGTTTCACCGCAGCCGAAACCGAATTCCGGCGCTGCTCGGCGCGGCGTTCGGCTTCGAGCCGCTCCAGATCCTCGGCCCCGTAGTCCACGTGGGACATCGCCTCGGCGAGCAGACGGTGGCCGGCGCGCTCGGCGATCTGACGGTGCATCTCCTGGGCCACCCAGCGGTAGCTCGGATGGCCCTGGGGCCCGGACCGGAGCTCCAGCAGGTGCATGGCCTCCCGGGCGTTCATCTGCATCGTGTAGCGAATCCGGTAAGCCAGGGCCACGGCGTAGGAGGCCTGTTGGGGGAAGGTGGGCGCCAGGGCCTCGTACAGCTCACGGGAGCGCTCGAGTGAGCCCACGTAGCGCTCGGTCAGGCCGGCCTCGGCCACCACCTCGGGGATGTCGTAGCCCAGGGCGCCCCCGAGGGATTGCCATTCGATGGTGAGGATCCGGTGGCGCTGCAGGTCCCGGAAGGCGCCGTAGTCGGTCATCACGTCGAAGCGGTAGTCGGTGCGCTCGAAGGCCCGGCCCGGGCGATGGCGACGGTTGGTCCGCTCGCCGACATAGGCCATCAGGATCGAGCGCTTCTCCTCCGCGCCGAGACGGCGCACCCGGTCCAGCACCTCGGATTCGGAACGCGTCGTGCGGGGGGCGACGATAGCGGCCACGACCTTGTCCTCGCCGTCGGGGTCGAAGTCGAGCAGGTCCACCGTGGGCTCGCCCGACGGGCCGCCCGCGTGCAGAGCGGCGGGCTCGACCAGGTCGCCCAGCAGCCCCTCCACCACACGATCGGTATCGTCGCGGGTGGCGACCAGGTAGTCCGACCACACACCGCCCCGGTCGGCCCGATCGACGCGCTGGAGGAATGACGGGATGACCTTGCGCAGCTCCTCCAGCATCATGTCGGCGTAGACCCGGGCCTCGGGCAGCGGATGGGACCGCATCCGCACCAGCAGCATCTCGTAGGACTGCCCAGTGCCGTAGATGCCGACGTTCGACAGGGAGCCGGCGGGCAGCAGCCCGCGCAGGGCGTCGAGCCCCTTGGCCCGGACGGCCTGGCGGTGCACGAAGACCGAGTCCCCCTCCTGGCGGGGGTGCCGGGCCACCAGCCAGGCCTGGGCCTCGTCGAGGAGCTCGCCGTAGGTGTCGAACATGCGATCCATGTCGCCGACGTAGCGGGCGCCCAGGGGCGAGTCGAGGAGGCCCGGGTCGCGGAAGTAGCGGTAGTGCCCGGTCGACAGGCGCTGGTTGTAGGCGATATAGCGGGTGGACTGCTCGAGGTAGGCCATCAGGCGTCCCCACTCGAGCACCTTCGTCAGGACATTGGACGCCTGCTCGCAAGCCAGGTGGACCCCGCCCAGCTGCGCCACCGAGTCGTCGCCGTATTCGAAGAAGACCTTCTCGTAGAGTTCCTCGGCCCGTTTCAGCCCCACTGTGGCGTCGACGGAGGCATCGCCACTGATGTCGAGGTCACCGACGAACTCGTCCAGGAATAGGCGCCGCAGGCTCTTGGGAGACCGCGAATAGCGGGCGAAGAGGGCCCCTTTGACCACCTCGGGCAGGTTGACGAGCGCGAAGACCGGCTGGTCGAGGTTGGTGAAGTACCGCCGCAGGATGTCGGACTCCTCGGCACTGAACGATTCCACGGCGTAGGGGAACATGCCTGTCTGACACTAGGACGGGGACGGGCCGTCAAGCGCGGACCCCAGCGCGGCCGGGTCGTCGGCCCCCACCACACCCCGCCGGAGCAGCGCCACGGCCAGCTCCGCGCGGTCCCGGGTGGCGGCCGACTCGGCCACCTGGCCCACCTGGCGGACCAGATCGATGACCTGGCGCACGTTGCGGACGAAGTCCCCGGGCGCCACCTCGGCGTCCCGCAGCACCGTGTCGAGGGTCCCGCCTGATGCCCAGGCCACTACGGCCCGCGCCAGCCCTCCGTCGGGCCGACGCGTGCGGCGCAGACCCACCCGACGCTCGTCGGCCCGCAGGCCGCTGGCCAGGGACTCGATGGCGGCCAGACGTTCGACCACCCGGGCCTGGCGGGGCACCGGCGGGTCGTCGCCGGCCCGACGGGCTTCGAAGGTGAGTGCCGAGGCCACCCCGGCCAGCTGGGCCGGCTCGAGGTCGTCCAGCACCCCGGCCCGGAGGAGCTCGGCCACCAGCAGATCGGACTCGTGGTAGATGCCGGCCAGGCGGAGGCCGTCCTCGGTGAGGGACCAGCCCTCGAGAAACCCCCGGTCGTCCAGGATGGCCAGGCGGCGGTCCAACTGGGCCACCAGGGACTCGGACTCGGGTGGGGCCTGCCACTGCCCGTAGGAGGACTCGAGCAGCCCGTGGGCCTCCTGGCGGCTCCAACGGCGCACCAGGTTGACGGCCAGGTTGTAGGTGGGGTGGAACGACGACACCAGGTCCGGCGGCGGCGCCACCGCGGTGCGGGCCACCAGTCCGAAGGTGGTGGCCTGGTTCCACAGCACGAAGGCGTGGCCCACGGTGTCGATCCCCCGTCGGCCGGCCCGGCCGGTCAACTGCCGGTACTCCCCTGACGTAAGGGCGGACGTGTCCGAACCGCGGAACTTGGCGAACCGCTCGACGACCACGGTGCGGGCCGGCATGTTGATCCCGAGCGCCAACGTCTCGGTGGCGAACACCAC
>Ga0075522_10002218_pt1 | contig 14545 bp, 10 predicted proteins | sample NGEPerA_FD_74796 | JGI IMG/M metagenome (GOLD analysis project Ga0075522, IMG submission 74796) | Arctic peat soil microbial communities from the Barrow Environmental Observatory site, Barrow, Alaska, USA - NGEE PermafrostL2-A | ecosystem: Environmental > Terrestrial > Soil > Wetlands > Peat ... | reverse complement strand
CGCGGCGGGGACGACGGGCGCCGCGGGGACGACGGGCGCGGCGGGGACGACGGGTGCGGCCGGCACGAGCGGTGCGGGCGGCAGCCTGAGCTCGGGCCTGGTGCTCTGGTACAAATTCGACGAGTCGGCCGGCACGATGGCAGCTGATTCGTCCGGAAAAGGGCATAACGGCACCGTTACGCCGGTGGGCGGCGGGTCCGCTTCGTTTTCGACGACGCACCAGGTGGGGACCGGCTCCATCGATCTCTCGGGCAGCAGCAGCACGATCGGCGCATATGTCTCGGCGCCGGCCAGCTTGAATGCGATGGGGGCGACGACGGCGGTGACGCTCGCCGCCTGGGTAAACCTCACGACCGATCGGGCCTGGGCGCGCGTGTTCGACTTCAACAACAGCAGCACCACCGGATACGTGTTGCTGACGACGTACCAGAACGCGTCGACGCCCAACTCGGTGCGTTTCGCGATCTCGAAAACCGGTAACGGCACCGGCGAGCAGACGATCTCTTCGACCGGACGACTGTCGACCGCGACGTGGCATCACATCGTCGTGGTGCTCGACGCGGGGAGCACCTACACCGGCACGCTGTACGTCGACGGCGCGGTCGCCGGCACCAACACGGCGATGACGTTCCGGCCTTCGGACCTCGGCAACACGCCGAACAACTGGATCGGGCGCTCCGCGTTCAGCGTCGACCCGTACTTCAGCGGCTTCGTCGACGATTTCCGCGTCTATAGCCGAGCGCTCAGCGCGGCCGAGGTGACCGCGCTCTACGCCGTCCGTTGATCCATCACCACCGCTCAAAAGCATCGGACCCGTCGCGGGAACCCGAAAGAACCCGAAGGAATCCGAAGGACAGCGGAGTCAGGCGCCCGAACTTGTATCGCTCGGCCGAGATCCGCTCGCCGTCGATTCCGAGCTTGGCAAGCGCGGAACGATGGTCTTTTTTACGCCGAGTCAAAGACCTCCACCCGTCTGAGCGGGCGGGGCCCATCGTGGCGACGCCCGCTCAACGTGCGCTGAGGGTCGAAGGGGAGATGATGATCTCCACCCGCCGGTTATTGGCACGGTTCTCGGGAGTGCTGTTGTCGGCGATCGGACGGCTCGAGCCCATCCCCACCGCTGAGATCCTCTCCGGGGCCACGCCGCGCGAGACCAGGTAGTCGCGCACCGCGGTCGCTCGGTTGAGCGAGAGCGGCTGGTTGATCCGGTCCGATCCCTGGCTATCGGTATGGCCCTCGACGACCATTCGCTTGTCGGATCCCTGCGCCTTGAGGGCTTCGGCGACCTGATCTAGCTTGGTCATCGCCGTATTCAGCAACGCGTACTTGTTCGACGCGAACAGGACGCTGCCCGAAAGGGTAATCACCATTCCGCGCGCCTCTTCTTTGACCGCGGCGACCGCAGCCAGATCCTTCATGGCACCGGCCAGATTGGCTTCCGCCGTCGCCCGCGCCTGCTTCTCGTCCGCCAGTTGCGCGGCGGTCTTGTCCAGCTCCTTGCCCTGCGCGCTGTTGGTGGCACGTAGCGCGTTGGTGGTCGCGTTGTTGTCCTGGCGTTCCTCTTTGAGCTGCTCACGGCTGGCGGCCAGGGCGATCTGACCATTCTTTACCTGGGCGTCGCGTACAACGACGCCGGCCTTGACCGCCGCGGCGATTGTCTGGCGATCGATTGCGGTCCGTGCCTTCGCGTCGGCGAGCTCCACCTTGCGCTCGGCAATGTAGGCGTAGTCGCGACACGCGTAGGTATCGCCGTGGTCGGCGAACTCCTTGTTGGCCCGATCGAGCGCGTTCTTGGCGTCATACAGCTCCGTCGGCGTCAATTTTGCTGCAATTCCGCCGCTCGACACCGCATAGGCATTTCGGGCCGTGACGAGCTGCTCAGGCGCGGTGCTGGCACAGGCGCCCAGCGATCCCGCAAAGGCGCCCGCGAGCGCGATAGTAACGATCAAACTCTGGTTTTTGGTTTTCATTTTGGATTCTCGAGTGAGATTGTTGAAGAGGAGCTACGGTGTGCCGCGCGCGTGAACGGCTTTCAGGTCTTCCGTCGCCTGCAAGGCGCTCTGGTGCACCGCGGCCTCGCGCGCCAGCACCAGGGCCAGCTCGCCATCAGACTCGGCGCGGGCCAGTACCAACACCGCGCGTTGATCGTGATTGGCGGCCATCTTCTTCGCACTGTCGGTTTGATCCTTCGCCAGCTGCAGGTGCAGCTTGGCCGCCGGCACGCCCTCCGCCCCGAGCTCCTCGGCACCGCGGATACTCGCCTCCGAACGCTCGAGCTGGTCGGCGGGAATCTGCACCGAGGCACACCCCCCCAGGCCCAATAAAGCCAATCCAGCCAGTGAAACCATCGTCGTGTTCATCAAGAGCATTTCCTTTGTGAAGAGTTGTGTGGCGGGTGCCCGCCACAGCACTCCCGCAGGCACCATAGTCATCCGGGCCTCTCAAGACAGTCCTCTTCGCGAATCGCAGAGTGAAAAGTCACGGGGCGCGTCGCCAAGAGTGGCGTGGCGGCGCAGTTGCGCGCTCGCGCAGCCGCCCCCAGACGTCCACGTCAGCATCGCGCACGATCCGGTTGCCCTCGCGAGCGACCTCGAGGCTGGCCTCTGCGCAGGGGGCCTCAGCGGGCTGCGCGGAGCGCCCCCACCGGGCCTGGGACTGCCGATCAGCGGCGACCGCGCCCTCGTCCTCCGTGGCCCGGGGACCGCCCCGGAGATCCGCCCCTGGCTCGTTCGAAATTGTGGCGTGCGGGAAGACCTTGCATGCGGCGCTGATAGAGCGCGGCCGGCTCCCTGTCGTAGCGGTTCCATCTACCACCCTCGCGGTAGTTCCATCGGCCCCCGTACCAGTAGTTGGCGCGGCCATCGAAGTAGATGGGGTCCGTCGTGCCGATGTACGCATCCGACGGGTAGTCGCCGTCGTAGCCGCCATAAAACCCGACTCCCGGTACGCATCCCGCGGTAGCTACGACGATGGTTCCAAGCACAAGGGCGCAGGCCATCCTTCGGAGGATTCCTGCTTGGCCGGAGCGCCTCATGAATTCACCTCGGCGATCGGACCGTGCGTTGCGTGTTCTCGAAGCTTGCTCGCGAGCGTCGCACGCTGGTCCGGGGTCAGCAGGGGAGCCAGCGTCTCGACCACGTGAGCCAGGTGGGCAGCACCCCAGTTGGTCAGCCCCGTATTCGCGGCAGTGCCGGTGGTGAGAAGCCGGGCGTCGAAGGTCTCGCTCCGGAAGGCATCGTCAAACGCGTGGACGTGGGCAGCGATCTCTTGCCGATCGATTGGCGGCCCCGCTTTCGCCTCGCCCGCAAACGCCGCTCGGATCTTTTCCACCTGATCCGCCGTGAGGTCGAGGTCCGACGCCAGTGTCGCGAGGTGACCGCTCTCCGTGTTGTTCGGCGCTGGGACCTCCTCTGCGTTTTCCTTCTGCCAGATTGCCCAGTGCGCATCGACCTTGTCGACGAGCGCCGCCCTCTCTGGCGGCGTGAGTACGGCGTGGAGTTGGTTTAGTGCTCCCGCCGAATCGTCGTGCACCGCGGCGGCGGCCTTGGCGACCTGCGCGACGGCGGCGCCTACGCCGGCCGCATCGAGATTCGCGCCGGCGAGACCGTCGGCCAGGGTGGCGAGCAGCTTCTCTTCCGCCGTGCGCTCTGGCGCCATCGCGGAGCCAAGCTCGGTCCGAATCTTATCGATAGCGGCCTGCTGTTCAGGCGCAACGCCCAACGTCTCCAAGCTCATCGCGATGAAATGCGTCACGCCGCCATGGTGGTAGCGGTGGTGCTCCATCAGCCCGGACGCGTACTCATCGCCATCTGCGCTCGCGGGTGTGGCCGACGGCCGACTGCTTGCGGCGTTCCCCCCGCACCCCGCGGACAGGCCTACCCCGACCATAACTGCCATCACCGTTCCCATCTTCACGATCGAAGTCATCAGATCCTCCGTTGGAGCCGAGTGCCGAAGCTCTATTCGAGCACACCCGTGCCGTTGCGAAGGCGAGAGCTTAGCAGTCGACGGGCCATTCGCTGTAACGACGATTGCTCTTGCAGAGTCGAAATCGCGGCGACGAGCATCCAGGATCCATGCCCTTTGCCCGTTGTGGTGTGGTGGTCATCGCAACGCTGGGGTGAGAAATCCTCGACACCGCGCGCCTGCCCATTGCCGATGCCTCAGAAATAACCGTTAGACCGAAGGTGACGACGGCAACCTCGACGACCAAATCCGGCGGGTTGTCTTCATTTGTCGAAACAATCGCCTTTCGACGCCAACAAGCGCGACCGGCAGGACGGCGAGCCGAACGCGGATCGGCAGAAGAAACGACAAGACCGATTTGAATCTCACCGCGGAGAGTCGCCGGTCCGTCAATGAAGTCAAGCCGTAGCTGTCGAGGGATTTGGCATTACTTCGCGAGCAAACACACGAAGGAGACCCATGGCCGGTGCCGGTGCCAAGGAGCGGCCCGAGAGATCGGGCGCGACCGTGTCTTCCGCGGGTGAAGCAGCCGTCGATAAAAGGAACAAGACGTCACCGTGATCCTCCGGGCATTCACACCGACCCGTGTCTCTTGACGTGATCTATCCACCCGCGGGCAGCGCAGGGGCCGCGATGTAGACCGGATCCGGCTGTCCCGTCATCGACCGCATCCAATCTGCGATCGCGTTCACCTCGTCGTCGACGATCTCGATCCCGAGCTGATGAAGCGCCATCATTCGGATAGCTTTTTCGATGGTCGGGGTCGCCCCGTCGTGAAAATAGGGGGCGGTCTCGACGATGTTCTTCAACGAAGGCACCTTGAACACCATGCGATCCGGCTCGAGGTGGGTGACCTCGGCCCGTCCCCAGTCTTGCTGGTCCGGCCAAGGAAACACGACGCCGACTTTCTGAAAGCTCGTTCCGCCGACCTGAGGCCCCGCGTGACAGACGATACAGCCGCGCTGGAGAAAGAGAGAGAACCCCTTCTTCTCTCGCGGGCTCAGCGCCGTTCGGTCCCCCGCCATGAACTTGTCCCAACGCGATCGCGTGACCAGGCCGCGTTCGAAGGCGCCGATCGCGTCTCCCACGTTTTGGACCGAGATCGGAGTTTTGTCGGCGGGGAAGGTCTGGTGGAACATTTCGACGTACCGGGGGACGCGCGCGAGCGCCTCGACAACCGCCTGCCCGTCGGGCATCCCCATCTCGACCGGATCGGTGAGCGCGTCGACTGCCTGCGCTTCCACTGTGATGTCCCGACCGTCCCAGTCTTGCGCGATGTGAGTCGCGGCGTTGAGCACACTCGGCGTGTTCCGTCTGCCGCCCACCCCTTCGATGCCGCTGGAGGTCGCACGACCGTCGATACCAAAGTTGGTCAGGACGTGACAAGTGCTGCAGGCGGCGTCTCGGTTCTTCGAGAGCCGCGGATCGTTAAAGAGGAGCCGGCCGAGAGCAACCCGATTCGGGTCCTGCGGAACCATCGGCTCCTCGACCATTTGCGGTACTTGGTAGGTGTCGGAGGGCGGGGGCGTCGGCGAGGTGGCACATCCGAACGAGACCGAAATGAGCGACATTGAGAGGACGTGTCGACACCGAGGTAGACTCATGATTCGAATGGCATGCTAGGCACATGCCAACCTGGTGATCCGCGCCCGCTGCGAGGTTTCTAGCTCGGGAAGCACTTTGGGGCCATCGCTCTCTGGAGCCTCCGCCATGGACCTGGCGAAATCGCCTGGGTGGCCAACCCGAGCACCCACCTCGAATAGAACCGTTACGAACTGTCAATGTATGTCAGCCCTTCGCGCTTGGTCGTTGAGCGCGCCGGGCGCGCGGAGACTTGGAGTTGCCGGGTTTGCGCGCCTCGCGGTCGCGCGGCGGAACGTTCGGCGCCGTTTACGTCACCGCGGTCTCGGCTCAGCCGCTGAGCCAAATGGTTCGGACCAAAGATAGTGACACTTGACAGGCTGTGTTACGCTTGCCGCCGGGAGCTGACATGAATCGCCGACTGCTTGTAGTCGACGATGATCCCTCGGTTCTACGGGCGTTGAGGGCGATCTTCGTCAAGGAAGGGTTCGAGGTGTTGGGTGCCGAGGACGGCGATGCCGGCCTCGCAAAGGCGGCGATCGGAGCACCCGCGATTGCGATCGTGGATCTCGATCACCTCAGGCTGGACGGCGTCCGGGTGCTCGAACGGCTGAGGGCGATAAATCCCCGCCTCCCGGTCGTCATGCTCACAGGCCGCGACGACGGCAGGTCCGCCGTGCGCGCCCTGAGAATGGGCGCGGTCGATTACATCACCAAGCCCTTCGAATCGGAGGAGATCAACCTAGTGGTTGGACGCGCTCTTGAGGCCCGCGCCATCGAGAGAGGGGTCGAGGAGCTCCGTCGCCGCGCCGGCGGCGGCCTCGACGTGTTGATGGGGCCCGGCCCGGCCGTACAACGGATCATCGAAAAAGTCAGGACGGTTGCCCCGACGAGCTTCTCGGTGTTGGTTCTGGGCGAGACCGGTACCGGCAAAGAGCTGGTTGCAGTGGCGCTGCACCGCGAGAGCGAGCGGCGTACAAAGCCGTTCGTGGCTCTCGACTGTGGCGCCGTCCCCGAGGCGCTCCTCGAAGCGGAGCTGTTCGGGCACGAAAAGGGCGCGTTCACGGGCGCCGACCGGCGCAGGCCTGGGTACTTCAACCTCGCCGAAAGCGGCACCATGTTCCTCGACGAGATCGGCAACCTGCCGTTGGGCCTCCAGACAAAGCTGTTACGCGTGCTGGAATCGCGCCAACTACAGGCCATTGGAGCCAGACAGCCAACCACGATTGACGTGCGGTTCGTCGCTGCAACGAACAGCGATCTCCAGGCCCGGGTCAAGCAGGGGCAGTTTCGCTCCGATCTGTATTTTCGGCTCGCCCAGTACACCATCCTTTTGCCGGCGTTGCGAGAGCGACCTGAGGATATCTCGAGCTTGGCGGAACGATTCATGCGCGAAGTGAGCGTCGAGTTGCGGCATCCCATCGAGGGGATTGCACCCGATGCCCTCGATCTTCTGAGATGCCAATCGTGGCCGGGCAACGTTCGCGAGCTGAGGAACGTCGTCCGACAGGCGGTTCTCGAATCGAAGAAGTCGCGCCTCGACGTGGAGACGATCCAGAGGTGTCTCGGGGAGCCCGCCGCGTCGCCACCCGCGGTGACTGCCTCACGATCGTCTGGCAAGTCGCTCAAGGACACCGCCGACCAAGCCGCGCGGGAAGCCGAGCGACAGGTGATCCGCGAAGCGCTCCGGGCGACTCACGGCAACAAGAGCAAGGCCGCGCGCACCCTGAGGACCGATTTCAAAACGCTGCACGTCAAGATGAAGAGCTTGGGGATTCGCGCGCGCGACTTCGAGGTCTAGGCTGGGCTAAATGCCGATCTCATCCTGGAGGTAGCCTAGGCAGCGCAATGTAGGCCGGATCCGGCTCCCCTGTCATCGAGCGCATCCAAGCGGCGATGGCGCCGACCTCATCCGGCGGAAGCTCGATGCCGAGCTCGTAGTGGCCCATCAAGTGGATGGCGGTTTCGAGGCTGGTCGTCGAGCCGTCGTGAAAGTACGGTGCCGTCTCCGCGATATTCTTCAGTGAAGGAACTTTGAAAACCATCCGGTCCGGCGGGAAGTGCGTGACCTCCTCGCGTCCCTGATCGGTCTGGTTGGGCCATGGATACGCGACGCCAACCTTCTGAAAGCTCGACCCGCCGACATCCGGCCCGGTGTGGCAGGTGACGCAGCCGCGCTGCATGAACAGGCGCAGACCCTTTTTCTCGTTTCGCGTGAGCGCCGCGTGGTCTCCCGCCACGAACCTGTCCCAGCGCGAGGTGGTCACGAGTCCTCTTTCGAAGGCGCCGATCGCTTCGCCCACGTTTTTGAGCGATATCGGACGCTCCTCGCTTGGGAAGGCGGTCCGAAACATCTCTACGTATCGCGGCACGACCGACAGAGCGTCGATCACCGCCTGCTCGTTGGGCATGGCCATCTCCACGGGATTCGTGATCGGGCCGAGCGCTTGTGCCTCGACGTCGACGGCGCGCCCGTCCCAAAACTGCGCGATGTGGGTCGCGGCGTTGAAGACGGTGGGAGTATTCCTCGTGCCGCGGCGTCCGGCGAACCCCGTGGAGACCACCTTGCCGTCTATTCCGAACTTGGTGAGCACGTGACAGGTGCTGCAAGAGACCTCCCGATTCTTGGAGAGCCGCGTGTCGTTGAACAGAAGCCGCCCCAGCGCGACCCGGTTGGGATCCTGAGGCGGACTGATCACGGCTGCGAACATTTGCAGGGTAGCGACGTTCTCCGCGGGGTCCGCCGTCGGCGCCGATGCGCACCCGAGAAGTGGACTGACGACGAGCACCCACACCGCTACTCGCTTGCTCGTTTGAGAGGCTGCTTTCATGCTCCGCCTGACAAGCGAGATTCGTGCCAGCGACGAGCAGCTGAGCAGAACCGGGACGGTATGTCTCGGGTCGCGATCAATCTCGGGGGATCCTTCCCTGGAGGATCTGCAATAGACGTGGCGACCTCACCAGAGCGATCTGAGCCTTCGCCTCCCCGACCACCGCAGAAAATCCGGGCCCCGTCGGAGAATTGCTCGCGCGAGCCCCATTGCTGAGGCCGCCCACTACGTTGTACCAACCGCCGCCGCGGACGATGCGGTCGGCGACGGTTTGGGGGTGGTCAGATCGGCGCAATTGTCGCAGGTCGAAGGGTATTCTTCGACAGCACCGTCGAGTGCTTGCTCGGTGGGTCGGGCGTTGCCGCGCCGGGCTGCTGAGCGACACGAACCCCAGGTCAGCGCCCGCGGATGTACAGCCGCGCGCGGTTGGTGACGATCTGTCCCACCGCCGAGGTGTTGACCACGGGGATTCCACCGGGTCCCCACGAGGCGCTGCTGCCGACGCCGAACCACCAGCAAGTCCCCACGTCGCCGTCCCACGCCGAGTCGGTCGACCCGTCGTTCGCCAGGCCGGCGAACGCGCCGCAGCCCGCTTGGTTGGCCGGAAGCTGGGTGATGCCGGACAACGTGCCGCGGGTGCCGGTGGCGGGGTTGCCGGTCTGCGACCACTGAATGAAGTTCGTCTGCGGCGTCCCGTAGGTCAGCCGGAACTCGAAGGTGAGGTCGGTGTTCTGGAGATCGGCGACGCGGTTTAGAATGCTCCACTGGCCGGCGTTCGGCGCGGTGGTCGCCACGCCCGCCCGCCAGGTCGTCGCCGGGAGGTAGCCCCCGCTGACCGTGATGTCTTGGTCGAGGATCTGCGTCCAGCCGCCGTTGGTCATGTCGCAGTACACCTGAACCGCCGGCTTCGGGCCGGTGCCGTCCGTGTCGATGGTGTAGAGGCCGTCGCCGGTGTTCGGGCCCACCGTCATGTACTGGTAGCAGTCCTTGCGGAAGAGGACGCAACCGGTCGCCCCGGTGCCGAGGTATCCGGTCGGGCAGGCGCCGCAGGTGTGCGAGCCCGGCGTGTTGGTGCAGGTGGTGAGCGGGTCGCAGCCGCCGTTGGCGGTCAGGCACTCGTTGATGTCGGTGCAGCCGGTGGCGCCGGTGCCGGTGTACCCGGTCGGGCAGGCGCCGCAGGTGAACGAGCCGGCGGTGTTGGTGCAGGTGGTGAGGGCGTCACAGCCGCCGTTGGCGGTGAGGCACTCGTTGATGTCGACGCAGGAGGTGGCGCCGGTGCCGGAATAGCCCGCCGGGCAGGCGCTGCAATTGCGGGATCCGGGGGTGTTGGTGCAAGTGGTGAGGGCGTCGCAGCCCCCGTTGCCGGTGGCGCATTCGTTGATGTCGACGCAGGAGGTGGCGCCGGTGCCCGTGTACCCGGCCGGGCAGGCTCCGCAGGTGTGGGAGCCGGGGGTGTTGGTGCAGGCGCTGAGCGGGTCGCAGCCGCCGTTGTTGGTGAGGCATTCGTTGATGTCCGTGCAACCGGTGGCGCCGGTGCCGGTGTAGCCCGCCGGGCAAGTGCCGCAGGTGTGGGATCCGGGGGTGTTTGTGCAGAGGGTGAGGGCGTCACAGCCGCCGTTGGCGGTGAGGCACTCGTTGATGTCGGTGCAGGAGGTGGCTCCGGTGCCGGTGTACCCGGCCGGGCAGCCTCCGCAGGTGTGGGAGCCTGGGGTGTTGGTGCAGGTGCTGAGCGGGTCACAGCCGCCGTTGGCGGTGAGGCACTCGTTGATGTCGGTGCAGCCGGTGGCGCCGGTGCCGGTGTAGCCCGCCGGGCAGGCGCCGCAGGTGTGGGAGCCTGGGGTGTTGGTGCAGGTGGTGAGGGCGTCACAGCCGCCGTTGGCGGTGAGGCACTCGTTGATGTCGGTGCAGGAGGTGGCTCCGGTGCCGGAATAGCCCGCCGGGCAGGCGCTGCAGGTATGGGAGCCGGGGGTGTTGGTGCAAGTGGTGAGGCCATCGCAGCCGCCGTTGGCGATCAGACATTCGTTGATGTCGGTGCAGCCGGTGGCGCCGCTGCCGGTGTACCCCGATGGGCAGGCACCGCAGGCGCGGGAGCCGGGAATGTTGGTGCAGGTGGTGAGCGCGTCGCAGCCGCCGTTGTTGGTGAGGCACTCGTTGATGTCGGTGCAGGTGGCGGTTCCCGTGTAGCCCGGCGGGCAGGCGCCGCAGCTGTGGGAGCCTGGGGTGTTGGTGCAGGTCTCGAGCGGGTCGCAGTCGCCGTTGTTGGTGAGGCACTCGTTGATGTCGACGCAGATCGTTGCTCCGGTGCCCGCATAACCGCTCGGGCAGGCGCTGCAGGTGCGCGAGCCGGGGGTGTTGGTGCAGGTGGTGAGCGCGTCACACCCGCCGTTGTTGGTGAGGCACTCGTTGATGTCCATGCAGCCCGACGCGCCGCCGCCGCTGTAACCGGCCGGGCAATTGCCGCAGGTGTAGCTGCCGGGGGTGTTGGTGCAACCCGCCAGCGCGTCGCAGGTGGCGGTTCCGTTGGTGCATTCGTCGATGTCGGTGCAGACCGTGTCGCCGGTCCCCGAATACCCATTCGGGCAGGGGCTGCACACGCGCGAGCCGCCCGTGTTCATGCAGGTCGACAAGACGTCGCAGCCCCCGTTGGCCGTCAGGCACTCGTCGATGTCCACACAGGCGGTGTCGCCGGTGCCCGTGTACCCCGCTGGGCACGCGCCGCAGGTGCGCGAGCCGGGCGTGTTGGTGCAAACGCTGAGCGGGTCACACGCGCCGTTGTTGGTGAGGCACTCGTTGACGTCCATGCAGCCCGACGTGCCGCCGCCGCTGTAGCCGGTCGGGCAGGCGCCGCAGGTGTAGCTGCCGGGCGTGTTGGTGCAGGTCACGAGCGGATCGCAGCTGCCGTTGTTGGTGGCGCACTCGTCGATGTCGACACAGCTCGTCGCCCCGGTGCCCGAATAGCCCATCGGGCAGGTGCTGCAGCTGTGCGAGCCAGGCGTATTGACGCAGGTCGTGAGCACGTCACACCCACCGTTGGCCGTCACGCACTCGTTGATGTCGACACAGACCGTCGCCCCGGTGCCCAGATAGCCCGTGGGGCAGACGCTGCAGGTGCGCGAGCCGGGTATGTTCGTACACGTGCTGAGCGCGTCACACCCGCCATTGGCGGTCGCGCACTCGTTGATGTCCATGCAGCCCGACGCGCCGCCGCCGCTGTAACCGGCCGGGCAATTGCCGCAGGTGTAGCTCCCCGGCGTGTTCATGCAAGGCGCCAGCGGGTCACACACGGCGGTTCCGGCCGTACATTCGTTGATGTCCGTACAGATCGTGTCGCCGGTTCCCGAATACCCGATCGGGCAGGGGCTGCACACGCGCGAGCCCGGCGTGTTCATGCACGACGACAGGACATCGCAGCCGCCGTTGTTGGTGGCACACTCGTCAATGTCGGTGCAGGCGGTGCTCCCGGTCCCGGTATATCCGGCGGGACAGGCCCCGCACGTGGTGGTGCCCGAGAGGCTGCTACAGGTCACCAAAGGGTCGCAGCCGCCGTGACCGACGGCGCAAGGATCGCCCGCGTCTACCGGTCCGGCGCCGTCGGTGGCGGTATCAGTGGCAGCGTCGCGCGCGGTGCTCCCGTCGCTGCCGGCGCCGCCATGGCCGCCCATCGAGATCGCGTCCCCGCGGTCCGTGGAACCATCGGTTCGCGGCGGACCGTCGGTCGCGCCATCGCTACCGGCATCATGGTTGTTCGAGTTGTCGTTTCCGCAGCCCGCTGCCGCCCCGAACACCAAAACCGCGCCCAAGATTGTGCTGATCCGACAACGCATTAGGTCCACTGCTCCTCACCATGCTGAATTACCCCCCCGCGGCACAGTGCGCACCTTTGCCGGTCGCAGCAATCGATTTCAAACGGCCGAGCTAATTATTCCTCCTACATGGGAGTTGTGGTGAGAGGCGGACGTCGGAGATCTCGGCTTCGAGCCGGAGTCACCCGCACGGGCGACCGGTGCTCGAACGTATCTGCGTCTTGGCCAACCAGCAGATACGCCGTCCGCTCGGAGCCACTACCGGCTGGCGTTGGCCCGAACAGGCGTTCGGTCGGTTCCTTGCCGTCGGCACCGGTGATACACTTTGGACATCTCGATGTGTGCATCGCCACGCGGCCCGGCGGTTTCGATGCCGGCGCGCGCTTTGAATCCGGGGGGAGGATGCGATTGAGCAAGCAGACTTCGGCGGTGTTGGTCTTCGTTCTGTGCGCCGGCGCGGGTATGGGTTGCGGCAGCGGCAGCGGCGCCAACGTGATCACGGGCTCCACGTACGGGGGTTCCGTTCAACTCGTGATCGACGACGGCGCCGGCTCTGGGGTCGAGCCCTCACACGTCCCGGCCACAGTGATCACCGTTCTGGCCCAGGATCCCACCTCGGGCGCGGTCGACGTGTTCGTGGGCGGATACGTCGACGAAGGGAACGGATTCTCTGCGAACCAGTGGCAGGTCGGGTTCGGGGTCGACAGCGCGCCGGCGGCCGGCAACGTCTATACGATCACGTCGACGTTGAACGCCTCGCTGCCCAATACGGACGCGGTGATCTCCTTCGAGGAGGACCACAACGAGCTGGCCGATTGGATCGGCGACAGCGGAACTATCTCCGTCACCTCGCTGGTGGGGACGGTCGCCACGTTCGAGGTGTCGATGGCCGACATGGCGCCCATGAGCGGCGGCGACGCGACGGGCCCGTTCGCGTTCAACGGCGAGATCGTCGTCGACCTCTCTAACCTCTGCAACTGCTCGGATTGAGCAACCGCTTGGCCGTCTGCTCGCGGCCTACTGTGCCGGAACGCCCGGGGCCGTCCCCGCACCGCCGGCCGGCTGCGGGCTGACGCGCGCCCGGTACTCGGCCGCGCACTGGCGGACGAGGTCGACCTCGCGACGAGTCTCGACAATCTCTCAGCCTCGCGGTGCGCCGCGCCGACGCCCACGCGGGGACCGCCTCACAAGGAAGTCCGTCGGACCTTGTCGAGCAGCGCTTAGTACGGCGCCAGACGGACCGTCGGGGCGCAGTATCGCGCGCTGACGAGCACGCTCGTGTCGAGGACGGCCCGTGGAGCGGGCACGTCTTATCCGAGGGACTTGCGCGCGCGATCCCGAAGGAGTTCCCTTCAGCTGCGTGGCGCGCAAAACGGATCGGAGGCCGGCCACTACGCCGGGCGGATTGGGCCGTCGGGGGGAGCGCTCCTCGATGTCGCCGAGGTCGACGAAACGGAGCGCCACGCCCGACGGAACGGGCGGCGGCTCGTGCAGCCGGCGGACGTTTGAGGACGACCAGCTCGAAGTGCTCGCGATGGTAGAGGTCCAGGGACTGCCCGGGCGCGACCGCCGACCGATCCAGCTCTGCTACCGCGAGGACCGGAACCTGAGCGACGCGGCCCAGAAGCTGCGCTTCGGTCGGTCGCGGGCCTGCCGTAGGTATACCCTTGTTCTGACTTCCATTCGAAAGGTACTGGAGAAAAGAGCCTATCCGAAAGTTGTGCGCCTAGTCATGCCGACCACGGCGCTCATCCCGCGCGCGACAAAGAGGACTGGCACATTGGTGATCGTGGCGAAGGGGCGGCTTACTTCCCTCCGGCGTTCTTTGCGGCCTGGCGGTATGCGCGGTCGAGAGACTTGCGGAGCCACCTCCAGGCGGAGGCGTCACCGGAGGACGGCTGCCCGAGCGCGATAGCATCCAGAGATCGCTGCGCTTCGTCTAGCTTGCCCAGCAGCTCGAACGCCAGAGTTCTCAGGAGGGCGGCCTGCACGGTGTGGGCCCCGTCCGTCACGCGCGCCAGATGCTGCTCTGCTTCCGTGTAGTTGCGCTGCGACATGGCGTGCGCGCCCATCTCGAACTCCAGGTCGGCGTCGCGGGCGCCGGCCTGGTACAGGGACACGGCGATGCGTTGGATGGCCGGTTCGGTCCCCATTAACAGCAGCGGCAGTGTGTGCAAAGACGAATGGGTCAACGCCGCGTCGAGGAGCTGGATCGGATCGAAGTAGCCCCAGGCGGTCAGGTCATCTAGCAGCCCGTTGACGAAGTCGTGTTTCTCACGCGGTGGCCTGAGCGCCGCGGAGTTCGGGTAGCCGCCGCGGCGTCGTGGGAAGTTCGGGGTTGTAGCGCGCTGGAAGGCGAAGTAA
>Ga0075522_10002217_pt1 | contig 14549 bp, 9 predicted proteins | sample NGEPerA_FD_74796 | JGI IMG/M metagenome (GOLD analysis project Ga0075522, IMG submission 74796) | Arctic peat soil microbial communities from the Barrow Environmental Observatory site, Barrow, Alaska, USA - NGEE PermafrostL2-A | ecosystem: Environmental > Terrestrial > Soil > Wetlands > Peat ... | reverse complement strand
TGCAGGCCGGAAGGGTCCACCTGCACATCGTAGGGGTAGCTCAATTCGCCGCTGCCCGAACCGGCGTTGCCGTAAGTCCGCAGGAATTTGCCGTCCGGAGAAAAAATTTGAATGCGATGATTGCAGGAATCGGCCACATAAATCTGTCCCTGCCCGTCGATGCCCAAACCCTCCGCCCTGCTGAATTCGCCGGGCGCGTCGCCCAGGCGGCCAAAGACCCCGAGACATTTTTCGCCGTGCGCGGTGAAATGCTGCACCCGCTCGGACAAGGTGTATTCGCACACGTAAATTTCTCCGCGCGCATTGACCACCGCCGCCCGGGGCATTCCGAGTTCGCCGACATTCGTACCGTGCGCGCCCCATTGCGCGATCAGTTTGCCCTCGGGGCTAAAATGATTGACACGAGAATAATGCGGCTCGACCACCACGATATTTCCGTCCCGGTCGCGGCACATTCCCTTGGGCTTGCCTTTTTCAGTCTGCGGCATTTGCCAGAAGGAGAGGCAGACGCCTTCGGGTGAAAACTTTTGCACGCGGCCCGTCATGTCCACGACAAAAAGATTGTCGTGCGCATCGACCGCCACTGAGCGCGGTTTGTTGAGTTCTCCGAAACCCGTTCCGCGAGTTCCAATAATTTCGACGCGGCTAAAAAATTGGCTGTGAATGGGAGTGTCCCGTTGTTGCTCGTTTGAACAACTGGCCAGCAAACAGAGGGCCGCTGCGCCCAGCGCCGCGTAACCTCGACGCCTCGGCCGGCACAACTTGAAAAGGCCCGCCGCCAGCAACGGCAGAAGGGCCAGCGCCATCAACAGCAAACAAAGCGCGTTGACCTGAGAATTGTGGCCGTAATGCAGCAGGTTAAAAACGCGCAAGGACAGGCTTTCGCCGCCGGGGGGCACAATCAAGACCAGCGTTTCCACGTCCCACAAGCACAGCAAATAGGTCACGTACCAGGCGGCTGCCATTTGGGCGGAGGTTTGCGGCCAATAGACATGACGCAACGTTTGCCAGAAGGTCGCTCCTTCCAGACGCGCCACCGCCGTCAGGCTGCCGTCCGTGGAGCGAATGGCCCGCGCCACAGTGTTCCAACCCAGCGCGGCGTAACGAAAGGCGTAGGCCAGGATCACCATGACCGCGCTCTGATAAATCGCGCTTAAACCGCGCCGGTTAAAAATCCAGATGAGCGCAATGCCGAGCAGCACGCCCGGCGTAAAAAAGGGAAGCCAGAGAATGGAATCCAGCGGCAGTTTCCACGCCAACAATGCGAAAGCGACAATGACCGTCGCGGTGGCGGCGGCGTAAGCGACCGAATGGATAACCGACGAATGGCCCGCCGCCAAAGCCGGCCAAAATTCGTGCCATGTTTTCTGGCTGCCCGCCAATTGCCAGAGCGGCACGCCCAGCGAGAACACGACCAGGAAAACGGCGGCGAACCCGCCGCTCCAGCTCCACCAGGCGCCTAACTGGCGGCGCAACACCTCGGTTGTGGCGGGCTTTGACAGCCACGACCAAGTCGTGGCGCGGTGCCGAAAACAGAGGACCAAAATCAAGGGAGCAAGAACAAGCGGCCAGCTCAATTCAATGGCCGCGACATAATCGAACGTGGTGTTGAATCGCACCCAAACTTCGGCGGGAAAAACTTTGACCTGGAAAATGGCGGGCACGGCGAAGTTATTTAGAGTCAATACAAAGGTCAAGATGGCGGCCTGGCGCAAAGCCGTTCCCGCCAGAGGCAGCAGAAGCCAGCGCAGCAACGCGGACCGTTCCAAATAAGGGTCGGTTTCCAATTGCGCGGTTTGGATTCCCTGCCAGGCGGCGGAAACAAACAAAAAGGCAATCGGCCAGTTGAGCAGCGCCAAAACCCAGACGGTGCCTCCCAATGTATAAATATTGAGGGGCAGCCAATGCCGCCAGGTTCCGGTTTCGCCCAGCAAACTGATCCAGCAGTTGGTGACCAGAAACGGCGGCAGAACCAAAGCCACCACCGCCGCTGCCAGGAATAATTTTCGCGCCGCGCCGTGCAACCCGGCAAACCACAACGCCGCCCACGCCCCTGCCACCATCGCGCAGATCGTGGACGCTCCGCTGACCATCAGGCTATTGTAAAGCAGAGGCCAGTTCAAACCGTCCTCCGATGGTAATACCACCACTCGAACATCAACACCGCCAAGGCGGCCGCCGCAATCCACCGCCAGATTTCCTTGCTCGCTTGCTTGATTTCCGTCGCCCCGACCGTGTTGAATTTGCCGAACTGCAGCGTCTCGCGCGGCTTGGTATTGCTCTCCGCCGCATCCAGCAAGTCCACGCAAAAAACGACCTGGTTGGACCCGGCCTGCAATCGGTACGTCCCTTGTTTGGTCGTGTCGCCAAAAACAATCTCGCGTCCCTCGACGGGCGCAATGGTTCTCTTGCCGCCATCCGGCATGGTCATTTCCGCCGTCACGGCCGGCTGTGTCAAACTATAATGAAACGGCTGGCCGGCGTGGAGAAGAAGCATGCTGGACTTGGCCAGGGCCGGATTGAGCCATTCCACCGCGTTGGCGATAAAGATCGGAAAAGAAATGCGCAACGGCCATGTGCTTTGCAGCGTGTCGAAACCAACCCAGACAATCCGTTGGTGCGAAAGTTCGCCGGCCAGAATCAACGGCGTTTGCGGCGCATCGACCAATGCCACCGCCCAACTCGGAGTCTTGACGGCCAGGGCTTCGGCGATTTGCACATTGTCGAAATTGATATAACGCAGGAGGGGATGCGTGTTCTTCCAATCGACCACCGCCGGCGTTTGGATATTGGTCCAACCGCTGTCAAACCAATTGGTCGCCGCCACATGCACGGCCAGGACATTCGCCTTGGGCCAGACGGATGGCGTCACATCATCCAGCACAACGAGGTCGTAATTCTCCGCGTCGTCCGTCGAGTCCGGGGCCACGGAAAGGCTGACATTGCCCGCGCCGCGCAAGGCTTTTTCCAGAAAACGATTGCCGTGCGAGACAAGTAGAATTTTGACCGGTTGCGGCAGCAGGCTGACGATCGAGGCCTGGTTGTCCGCCGCCAAATCATCGTGGGCGTCGATCCGCACCGTGAAGATGCCATCCCGCTGCTGCACTGCGGAAAAAACCTGCGGCGACGTTTCGCCCGGGGCCAAACTCAACCGGCGCGTGTCCACCACCTGTTGGTCGAAGAGCAATTCCAGCGACGTTTGCTGCGCGTTGGTGGAAAAATTCCCCACACTGGTGTAAATGGCCCGTTCGCGGCGGTTCTCCGGGTTCTCGCGGATATCGAGCGTCGTGATGCCAAGGTTCTCGGCGCGGCGGCCGAGTTTGTGATAAACCACCCGCAAGCCCTTGTCCGCAAACTCGCTCAAATCCCCGGCCGCGCCGTCGCTGAAGAGGTGAATCTCCGGCTCGCGTTTGTCGCGCACCAGCGTATCGGCCAGCTTGAGCGCCTCGGTCAGGCGGGTCGAGGAATCCGTTACTTGACAAGATTCAAGGGCGCGGCGCAAGGCCGCCTTGTTCGCGGTGGCTGACTGTTTGACCACCGTATTGGCCGAGACCAGCAACACCAGCATGTCGTCCTGGTCCTTCAGTCCATCGACTAATTGCAATGCCTCAGCCCGCGCCTTTTCGAAGCGCGAAGGAGTTTCGTCCGTGCTCTGCATCGAAGCCGAGGCATCCAAAATCACCACCCGCAGCCCGCTCGCCGCGCTGTGCCCCGCAAAGTAAGGACGGCTCAAAGCCAGAATCGCCAGCGCGAGCAAAAGCAATTGCAAAATGAGCAGCCAATTATGCCGCAACTTTTGGAAAGGGGCATTGGCCTGCGTCTCGGCCAGAAACTTCTGCCAGAGCAACGTGCTTGCGACCAATCGGACCACCCGTTTGCGTTTCAACAAATAAAAGGCCACCACCACCGGAAGAGTGGCGGCAAACCAGAACGCCGCTGGAGACAAAAAACTCACACTGAATGGCCCGGACGCTACCGGTTTTCCGAAAGACGCACGATAAAATTGTGTTTGGCCCCCGTTGCCCATCAGCCGTTTCCGTCAAGTATTAAGTTTTTCGCCGATTCTGCCGATAGGAGGATGCAGACAACTAAGCAGTGCGGATTTTTATGGCTGGGAAACGAATTCTCTTTGCCGATGCTGATAGTCAGGCATGGGCGGAATTTTGCGGGCTTCTGGGGCCGCAATGGCAGGTCGTCCGCGTCTGCAGCGGGATGGCCGCGCTGGGGGAAATGCAGCAACAACCCTGCGAGGTCGTGGTGGCCAGCATCGACTTTCCCGAATTGGATGGCGCAACGCTGCTGGATCATATTCGGGTGGCCCATCCGGAAACCATCCGATTTATCACCGCGCCCGCCGGGATGAAGGAGCGCGTCATCGGGCAGATGGTGGGCGGACAGCAGTTTCTGGCCAAGCCGTTTGACCCCGCCACCCTCCAGAGCACGATCGAGCGCTCCGTTTTGGCCGACCATTTGATTGTCAACTCGAACATGCGCGAATTGGTCGGCCGCATTCGGACCCTTCCCACGATTCCGTCGCTGTATCTGGAGGTGATTAGCGCCTTGAACAATCCCAACGCCACCACCGCAGACATCGGGGCCATCGTGGCCAAGGACATGGCGATGACGACCAAGATGTTGCAGGTGCTCAACTCGGCCTACTTCAGCCTGCCGCACGCCATTACCGATCCCGCCGAGGCAGTGGGCATTCTGGGATTTGAGACGGTCAAGTCACTCATCATGTCCGTCAAGCTGATGAGTCAATACGATAAATTTAAGCCGGTTTACTTCAGCATCGATAGCATTTGGAAGCACAGCACGAACGTGGCCTGGATTGCCAAGCAATTCGCCCTTCTGGAAGTCGGCGATCCCGGGCTGGCCGCTTCCGCTTATACGGCCGGCCTGATCCACGACGTGGGCAAGGTCATCCTGGCCGCCAACTTCGATCATCAATATAGCGGCGCTCTCGCGGTGGCGCGCAAGCAGCACCTGCCTTTATGGGAAGTGGAGAAGGACATTTTCGGCGCGACGCACGGCGAGATCGGCGCTTACTTGTTCGGCCTTTGGGGAATGCCGGCGGAAATCATCGAAGCCGCAGCTTTCCATCATGAACCTTCGCGCGCGGCGAAAAAGGAGTTCAGCCCACTGACCGCAGTCCATGTGGCCAACGTCCTGGAATACGAAGGCAATGCGGGCGCCCAGGGCCTTGTCCTGCCTGTTTTTGATGTGGATTATCTGAATGAGCTTGGCTTGGCGGACCGTTTGGAGATGTGGCGCGAAGCCGTTGGCGCCCCAACTTCCGCTGCGGGCCGTCCCCAACAGCGCGCCGCCGCGCCGTCCGCTCCGGCGCTGGCTGCGAAGGCGGAGGCAGATGTCGCCCAGGACGCTTATGCGGTTGGCGTTCGCGGGTGGAATTGGATGAATCTTGTTTACGGCGGGGCCGGCATGGTCGCTGTTTTGTGTTTGCTTTGCTGGCTGGGGTTCATGCGGGAACGTTCCGTCAACTACGCCGAGGTCGAACCCCCTGTGTCAATACCGCCTTTAGCGCCGCAGAGCCAGCCTTTGCCTGTGTCCGCCAAGATACTCCCGCCCATGAAACCCGCGGCCGCCCTTCCGCCCGCCGCCGAACCGCCTCCTGCGGCGGAGATCGCCTCGGTGCCCGCGGGCGCGGTCCATCCTTCCATGCCCGATCCGGACTTTGATCATTTGAAATTGCAGGGGATATTTTTTTCCGCCCGGAATCCCTCGGCGATCATCAATGGCAGGCTCACGCGCGTGAATGAAGTAGTGGATGCCTATCGCATTTGTGAGATCGGCCCCAGTTCGGTAACCGTGGAGTTTGAAAGCCAGCGTAAGACGCTATATTTCAGATAATTACATATAGGTTGCTCATCGAATCTTTGTCCTTCCTTCTCAATTAAGACTTGGCAGCGATCCTGCTACCTAAGAAACGAAGATGGACGACACGCAAGAAACCATACCGAAAAAGCGCATTTTACTCGTTGAAGATGAACGAGGCGTTCGCGAAACGATCAGGAGCCTTCTCCTTTTGGACGCCCACGAAGTCGTCGAGGCCAATAACGGCGCTGAGGCGATCAACCTGTTTTCACAAAGCGACTTCGACCTGGTGATGACCGACTATCGGATGCCCTTTGTGGACGGAAGTGAACTGGCGGCAAAAATCAGGCAGATAGCGCCCTCCAAGCCAATCTTGATGGTCACGGGACACGGCTACCGTCCAAGCCCTCGCAACCCGGTTAACGCCGTCCTGCGCAAACCCTTTGCTCTTGCGGAACTGCGGTCGGCGGTGAATGGTCTCCTTTCCCCGGTGGAAAACGCGGGCTGAGAAACTAGCCGCGCTGTCGGCGGGCGATAACACCTCCTTGCCTTTCCCCCAGAGGTGCGGAATACTGGTGCGGTGGATCACACGGTTACTGAATTAACCGATCAACTCATTGCCTCCTACGCCCGCGTCGGCGGCATCAATCATTTGGATGGCAAAAACCTCCCGTCGAAAACAGCCATCGCGTCGATCACGGTGGATTTGCTGCGGCTGCTCTTTCCCGGCTTTTTCGACGAGCGCTCCATTTATTCCTCGCAGTTGAAAGTCCATATCGCGACGTTGATGGATTCGCTTTTGGAACGGCTGGAGGAGGAAATTTACAAAAGCCTCGAATATGCGCACGAAATCGACAAAAAAGATCTAACCACCCGCGCGCATTCCGCCACGCTGGATTTTTTGAGCAGTCTGCCGCGCCTGCGCGACTTGCTCCAAACCGATACCGAAGCCGCTTTTCAAGGCGACCCGGCTGCCTTGAGTAAAGAAGAAGTCATCGTGGCTTATCCCTTCATCGAGGCCATCGCCGTGCAGCGCCTGGCCCACGAACTGTATCTCCAAAAAATCCCCCTCATTCCCCGGATGATGACCGAATGGGCCCACAGCCGCACCGGGATGGATTTGCACCCCGGCGCGCAGATCGGCTCGCACTTTTTTATTGATCACGGCACGGGGACCGTCATCGGCGAAACGGCGGTCATCGGCCAGCATGTCAAAATGTATCAAGGAGTGGGGCTGGTGGCCCGTTCCCTGGCGGGCGGCCAATTGCTCAAAGGCCAGAAACGCCATCCCACTGTTGAAGACCACGTCACCATTTACGCCAATGCGACCATCGTGGGCGGGGAGACGAACATCGGGGCCGGCAGCACGATTGGCGCGAGCGTTTTTTTAAATCAAAGTGTTCCTCCTAATTCCTTGGTCACCTACGAGAAAATCGACGTCAAAGTCACCAGCAAGAAAAACCGCAGCCCGGCCGACTTCCAAATTTAGTCCCTCGCAAATAATTGCCAATGGCAGTAACCTTTGGCGGCTCTGCTGCTTCTATTAAGGAGTGCAAATACTGATGGATACGTTGCGTATATGCCGGCACTGTCGCACGCCGCTGCCGGTGGAGGCGGAGGGTTGGCTCTGCCCGGCCTGCGAGGGCAATCCGGCGAGAACAGCTTTTACCCCCGCTCATCCGCCCCTTCCGCCCCCCACCCCTGCAGAAATTGCGCAGTTCTTTCCGCAACTCGAGATTTTGGAGCTATCGGGACAGGGTGGAATGGGAATGATCTACAAAGCCCGCCAGCCGCAACTGGACCGAATCGTTGCGCTAAAAATCCTCTCGCCGGAATTAAGCACCGACCCCGCCTTTGCCGAACGCTTTTCGCGCGAAGCCCAGGCCCTGGCCAAACTGAACCATTCCAATATTGTCAGCGTTTTTGATTTCGGGCAGTCGGGCCGCTTTTATTATTTTCTGATGGAGTTTGTCGATGGCGTCAACCTTCACAGCTTGATCCAGGAAAGACAACTGCACGCCAGCGAAGCCCAGCGCATCGTCATCGAGGTGTGTCACGCCCTGCAATTCGCGCACGAGGAAGGCATTGTGCATCGCGACATCAAGCCCTCCAATATTCTGATTGACAAGAAGGGGCGGGTTAAGATCGCCGACTTCGGCCTGGCCAAATTATTGGGAACAAGCGCGCGCGATTCTTCCGGCGCCGCGCAGACCACCCTGGTTATGGGCACTCCTCACTACATGGCGCCCGAACAGGTCGAAAAACCCGGCGAGGTCGATCATCGCGCGGATATTTATTCGCTCGGCGTGGTTTTTTACGAAATGTTGACCGGCGAACTGCCCCTCGGCCGATTTGAGCCCCCCTCTAAAAAGGCCGCCGTGGATGCCCGCCTCGACGACGTGGTCATGTGCGCGCTGGAAAAAGATCCGCAACGGCGCTATCAGCAAGCCGGCCACATCAGCACCGCCGTCCAAACGGTCACCGGTTCGCCTGCGTTGCCAGTTCCGCCGGCCGCCCTACCCGTGCTGAAAAAGGAGCCGGCCCATTGGAGTTATCTCCGGCAATTCGGCTTGATGGCCGGCGTTGCGTTGCTCACCGTCTTTTTTTACGTTTTCTTGAAAGACCATTGGCCTTGGCGGCAAAGCGGGCGAATTCCGCCCGGCGCAATGGAAGGTTTCGCCGCCAACCCGGAAGGCCCGGTCGTCGGCAAGCGGATCATCAACGCCTTGCATTTGACCAAACCGCAAACCCAGGACATGAATCGCATCATCCGCCATTCGCAGCGTGAATTTGTCATACTGGAGCGGCGTTGGACCGAGCACACCAAGGACAGCGCCGGCCACGTCCATATCACCATCAAGCCTTTCCCCGCTGACATGAGTGTCTTGATGGATCGAATGTGGAAGGATCTGGCGGGAGTCCTTTCGTCCGAACAACTGGCCGTCGCCCAGACCCTTCACCTCGAGAAACTTTTTCCGCACACCGGCGAACAAACAGTGAACGTCGAGATATGGCGCGAACCGGACGGCGAATACCACTACGTCGAATCGCGCGAATCCAGTTCCAACGCCCTTCCGGTCTCGCTCCAGCACCCGCCCCAGCGTTATCGCTCCTACTTGCCCGACCGTTAGGATTTTTCACTCCCTTTTATCAGCCCGAATTTGTGGGCGGCCCTATTCAAACTTCCCAAGCTGTGGCACTTTCGTCTTAATGCAATATGGGAGGGTTTTAAAGGCGGTCGTGATCCTGGCTTTCCTCTGTGCCTTCAGCTTAAAGGCTCGCGAGGTGGAACTGCGTCTGGGAAAGGATCGTTTCCAGTTTGAAGTCGATTCGGAGGCTGGGTTGCGGCGTCTGGACCAGGAAGTCAGCGGCTTGATCGCACAGGAGAGAACTAATTCCGCCCATGCGTCCGGCTTTCTGCTTTCTTTGGCGAAAAAGAATCACCGTGGCTTGGCGGAAATGCAACGGCTGGCCGAGGAAGCCTTGCGCGCTCGTGAAAGCCAGCGCCATGATTTGATTGACAATTTGCTCGAAATCACCGCTGCTGTCAACAATAGCCAGCGCCCGCCTTTGCCGGCCCGTTTGGATGTCTTGCAAATGCCGTTTGGGCTTTGGCAAATGTTTCGCCCGGTTGGCCGGGGCAAAGCTCCCGCGACCGACTTGCCCCCCGGTTCGAGCGCCGACTTGAGCCGGAGGGACCCGTTGCCCAATCCGTTTTGGCGCCGGCCGGCGGATATCCCCTCCGAGGATTTATCGAATGGTTTTGGCCGCCAGAGCTTTCCTTTCATCAAAGGCGAAATCTGCGATTACGACACGCCCAAGGAAAGCTACGGCATGAATCCTGGCTATGAAGTCAACTGCAACGGCGCCATCGTGAAACTCAAGTTTGGCGAAATTTCCTCCGAGCCGTTTGTCACCCGCATTTTTTGGGCGCTGGGGTTTCACGCCGATGCGACGGATTATTCGCCGGGCGTCAAAGTGCATTACGACCGCCGCATTTTTCAGGAGTTTAACTCGCGCCGCGAAGTGAAAACGCGTTTCACCTTCCTCGGTTTTTTGCCGTTCTACACGATGAAGTTGCAGAAGCGGCACGACCCCTTTGATTACATCGCGCAGGCGGTTCTTCGCGATGGCCGCGCATGGACGGGCCGCGAATTGAAAGAGCATCTGTTGCGCGATTCGGTCCGACCACGGGGCGAAATGGCAGCCTCGAACTTTCGCCCGGAAGTCGAAGCGCAAATCGCGTATTTGTTGACTGTCGCGGCCAATGTCCAGGCGAAGGCCGAATCGGTCAAAAGCGTGGGACCGTGGGATTACGGACAGTTGGACCATGCGGGGCGGCGGGAGGTGCGCGGAGCCGGTTTGCTGGCGGCATGGGTCGGTTTTTTCGACGCGCGCGCGGACAACACGCGCGTGCGGTTGGTGGGGCCGAAAAAGCATCCCCAGGCAGTCAACTATTTTTCTGACCTGGGTGGAGGGATGGGCCGCACTTCCGGCCTATTTTCGTGGCATGGAGAAAATGCGGTAGCTTTTCCGTGGACTTTCACCCGCCCCTCACGCGGGCCCAGAAAACTGCGTATTACCGGTTACAAGACGATTGCGCCGAACCCAGCCTTTGCCGCCATGACCCTCGACGACGCGCGCTGGATGGCGCGATTGATCGCTCAGTTGAGCGAGAACCAGATCGTCGCGGCATTGACCGCTTCGGGCTATTCGCCAGAAGAAGTGCGGCTCTACACCAAAAAATTGCTCAACCGCCGCGAGCACATGATCGCCGACCTTGGATTGGGGGGCGAGGACTTCAGCCGGCCGGACGGAGCGCCTTGAGCGCGGTGACAGCCGCCTCGCTTTCCGCCGCTTTTTTGCTTTTGCCTTTGCCTCGGCCCAACTCGACCCCGCCATGGAATACGATGCACTCAAAGTCCCGGTCGTGGTCCGGGCCGGTCGCGCCCGCCAGCACATATTGCGGAGCGTCGGCCGATTTCGATTGGAGAATTTCCTGAAGTTCGCCCTTCGGGTTGTCCAAGGTAGGAATGGAAGTCAATTCGCCGAAAGCCTCGCGGAAGGAACGCAAAACGAAATCGCGCGCCGCCTCGAAACCGCCGTCCAGAAAGACCGCGCCGATCAGCGCCTCGAAACCGTCGGCCAGGGCGGAGGCGCGATTGCGGCCCAGGTTGGCTTCTTCGCCGCGGCTGAGAATCAAATCCTTCTGCAACTCGAGGCGCCGGGCTTGCTCGGCCAGGGTGCGGCGGTTGATCATTTGCGCGCGGGCTTTGGTCAGGGGACCTTCACTGACGGCGGAAAATTTATCATAAAGTTCGCGGGTCAAGATCAATCCCAGCACGGCGTCACCGAGAAATTCCAGGCGCTGGTTGTGCTGCACCAGGCGGCCTTGTTCGTGCGCGACCGAGGGGTGGGTCAAAGCCAGGCGCAAGAGGGCAATATCCCGGAACTCGTATTGAATGCGCGCTTGCAGTTCCTGGAAATCAGCCACAGAAATTTTCGCGTTAAGGATTCATGCCGGTGGCTTCCGCCGCGCTGGCCTCAACCGCTGGGGCGGGAGGGTTGACCCCGTGCGCCAGGAGGTCGGCGACCGCCCGCTGGACTTCTTCCAGTTGATTGAGCTGAAGATTCGGGTCGGTAATGGTAAAGACATCGCCGGTTCGCGGTTGCTCGTAAATAAAAATGCGATGGCCATCGCTCTGGATTTGCTCTTTGATTTTCAGCAGGCGTTTGCGCTCGAGCATGACGGCCAGAATATAACAAACCGGGCCGTGTTTGGGATCGTTCGCCTCGATTAATTTGCGGAGGAGCGTTTCGGCGGATTCCTTTTGAATCGGCTCAGGCGGAGCGGGAGGCGGGACTTGATAAACGCCCTGCCACTGCGAGATGAATCCTTTGCGATCGCTGGCTCCCTCGCGATACTGGGTTTCCCAGCAACCCTGGCAAATATCGAGCCGCAAATATTGCTGTCTCTCCTCGATGAGCAGAGTGTGATACGATTCCTTGTCGGCAAAAGGTTGGTGGCACGCCTGGCAGGCGTGGGCGCGGGATTGAAGGTTCCATTCGTTCGTCGAAAGCATGAACATCTCCATTATTGCGCAGGATGCAATGATCGCAATAATTTAGTTTTTTTTGGCGAAGACAATTGCGCGGCGGGCCGGAATGCAGCAGTGTAACTGGAAAGGCTGCTTATGAATAATCAATTGGAACAACTCAGAAAATTCACCCGCATTGTCGCGGACACGGGCGACTTCGCCTTGCTCAAGGAGTACGCGCCCGAGGATGCCACGACCAATCCCACCTTGATCCTGAAGGCCTCCCAAAAACCGGAGTATCAAGCGCTCGTCGAACGGGTCATCGGCGAAGGCAAAAAGGGGTCGCGTTCCGGCGATGAGATTTTTCGCGCGCTGCTGGTTTCTTTCGGCATCGAGATTTTGAAGATCGTGCTGGGGCGGGTTTCGACCGAGACAAGCCCCAAAAATTCCTTTGATTGCGATTTATTGGTCGATGAGGCGCATTGGTTTATCGACCGTTATGCCCAGGCAGGCATCGGGCGCGAGCGAGTGCTGGTCAAACTGGCCTCTACCTGGGAGGGAATCCAGGCGGCCAAAATCCTGCAAAGGGAAGGGATCAACTGTAACATGACCCTGCTCTTCTCGCTGGCCCAGGCCGCCGCCTCGGCGGAGGCGGGCGCGAAATTGATCTCGCCCTTCGTGGGCCGAATTCTGGATTGGTATAAGAAATCGGCCAAGAAGGACTTTGCGCCGGCGGAAGACCCGGGCGTCCAATCTGTTCGCGAGATTTACGCCTACTATAAAAAATTTGGCTATCCGACCGAAGTGATGGGCGCCAGCTTCCGCAGTAAAGGCGAAGTGCTGGAACTGGCCGGCTGCGATCTGTTGACCATCAGCCCGGAACTTCTCGGCGAATTGAAAAGCAGCAGCGATCCTGTCGAACGCAAACTCTCCCCGGAAATGGCCAAGGAATCCAAACTCTCGAAGCTGGCCCTCGATGAAAAGGCCTTTCGCTGGATGCTCAACGAAAGCGCGATGGCCACCGAAAAATTGGCGGAAGGCATCCGAACGTTTGCCGCCGATGCGGCGAAGCTTGAAGAGTATATCGCGAAAATGCTGGGGAAGTGAAGGCCGCCCTCAAGCGGTCTTGCCCGAATCCAGCAGGTTGCGAATGTTCTTGCTCAGGAGAGTCGCGGGATACGGCTTTTGCAAGAAGTGGGCGCCCTTGCGCAGAGCAAAATCCTGCTCGACGACGTCCAGGCTGTAGCCGCTGGTGTAGATGACTTTCAAGTCCGGCTTTTGCGTCAACAATGTTTCGGCCAAATCTCGTCCGGTCATCCCGTCCGGCATCACCATGTCGGTGAAGAGCAGGTCAACTTTGTCGGCATTTTGCTGCCAAATGGAAAGGGCTTCAGTGCCCGAGCTGGCTTGAAGGATGCGATAGCCCAGCTTGCGCAATTGCCGGACGGATAATTCGCGCAAGGCTGGTTCGTCCTCGACGACCAGGATGGTTTCCGCGCCGCCAAGAGCGGCCGGTTCAACCGTAGTGGTGTCATCGTGGCGCGGCGAAAGGGCGGGCAAATAAACTTTGAAGGTCGAGCCTTGACCCATCACGCTGCTCACCTCGATCCAGCCCTGGTGTTGTTTGACGATGCCATAAACCGCCGAAAGACCGAGGCCGACTTGCGCTTGCTTGGTCGTAAAAAAAGGCTCGAAAATTTTGCTCATCGTCTCGGGATTCATTCCGGCGCCCGTGTCGCTGACGCTCAGGCAAACGAATTTGCCGGGACGCGCCTCGGGATTATGCCGCGCATAATCTTCATTAAGCTCAATCGCGGAAGTCTCAATGAGCAGCTTCCCTCCCTTGGGCATGGCTTCGCGGGCATTGATGGCCAGGTTCATGATGATCTGCTCCATCATGCCCGGGTCCGCCTGGACCGAGGGTAACCCAGAGGCAAAATTGAACTGTTGCCCGATCTCCTCGCCGAGCAGCCGGCGCAGAAGGTAGCCAAAGCTTTGCACCAGTTCGTTGAGATCCAGCAAGCGCGGCTCGACGCGGTTTTTGCGACTGAAGATCATGAGCTGGCGGGTGAGGTTCGTCGCCCGCTCCGTGGCCGTGGAAATCTGGTGCAGCGGATCATTCATCTCCGGCGGCAATTCGCGTTGCGAGAGCAGCAGGCTGGTATAGCCCTGGATGATGGTGATGATGTTATTAAAATCATGGGCCACATTGGCGGCCAATTGACCGACCGATTCCAGACGCTGGGTCTGGCGCTGCTGCGCTTCCAGATGCACTCGCTCGGTCATGTCCGTCCCGTAGCAGTGGACCACCCGGCTGTTCAAAAGAGGAAAGAACGACCAGAAAATATGACGTTCTCCAACTACTATTTCCTGACGCAGCCGATTCTGACTCGTGGCCAGACATTCCGCCACGATCTGAGTCGTCTCGCGCGGAAGAATGTCCAAAATTTGCCGGCCGCCGAGTTCGCCCAACAGTTGTTGCGCCGCTTCGTTGAACCATGCCACCGAGCCGTCCTCGCAAAATTCCAGGATCGCATTGGGACTTAAAGTGGGAAAGGCGCCAAGGCGAAGGATTTTCGAGCGCGCTTGCAGGACGGGCGTCGCATCTCCCAAAAGAAGCCGAAACTGGAGATCCTGGCCCGGCGATGAAATTCGCCGGCCGAACACTTGCAAATC
>Ga0075522_10002216_pt1 | contig 14551 bp, 9 predicted proteins | sample NGEPerA_FD_74796 | JGI IMG/M metagenome (GOLD analysis project Ga0075522, IMG submission 74796) | Arctic peat soil microbial communities from the Barrow Environmental Observatory site, Barrow, Alaska, USA - NGEE PermafrostL2-A | ecosystem: Environmental > Terrestrial > Soil > Wetlands > Peat ... | reverse complement strand
CGGTGAAGTTCGCGGGCTACGACATCGCGGACATCTCGTCGCTGCCGCTCAAGCGGCTGGAGCTGTTGCTGCGCCCTTATGCAGACGGAACGTTCGCCGGTCGCGCGAAGGTGGAGGCCGCGCACCCGGAGAAGGCGATCGTGACGCAACGCATCGCGCAGGACCTTGGCGCGCGCCTGAAGGTTCTGCTCGATCTCGGCCTCTCCTATCTCTCGCTCGAGCGGAGCACACCAACGCTCTCGCCCGGCGAGCTCCAGCGCCTGCGGCTCGCGACTCAGGTGCGCTCGAATCTCTTCGGCGTCGTCTACGTGCTCGACGAGCCATCGGCGGGGCTCCACCCCGCGGACACCGAGGCGCTGCTCGTCGCTCTCGAGCGACTCAAGGCGAGCGGCAACTCGCTCTTCGTCGTCGAGCACGATCTGGATGTCATTCGACGCGCCGACTGGATCGTGGACGTCGGGCCCGCCGCCGGTGAGAAGGGCGGCTTCGTGCTCTACAGCGGACCGCCGGCAGGGCTCGAGCACATTGAGGCGTCACAAACGCGCCGGCATCTTTTCGACTATCGATTCCAGAGCGCGCACGCGCCTCGCGAGCCCACGGCGTGGTTGGAGCTCGAAGGCGTCACGCGCAACAATCTCACGAACCTCGACGTCTCTCTCCCGATTGGTGTGTTCACCACCGTCACCGGCGTGTCGGGCTCCGGCAAGTCGAGCCTCGTGAGTCAGGCACTCGTCGAGCTCGTAGCCGCTCGCCTCGGCCACGAGCTTCCGGTGGACGCAGAAGATGTCGAGGAGCTGGAGCGTGCCACGCCCGTTACGCTCGGCGGGCACATCACGGGCGGGATGGAACTCATCAAGCGGCTCGTGCGCGTGGATCAGAAGCCGATCGGTCGCACTCCTCGCTCGAATCTCGCGACGTACACGGGACTCTTCGATCACGTCCGTCGCCTGTTCGCGGCAACCAAGGCCGCGCGCGCACGTCACTACGATGCCGGACGATTCTCTTTCAACGTCGCCAAGGGAAGGTGCGAGACGTGCGAGGGTGAGGGATTCGTTATGGTCGAGCTGCTCTTCCTGCCGAGCGTGTACGCTCCCTGCCCAACGTGCCACGGCGCGCGCTACAACGCGAAGACGCTCGAGATTCAGTACAACGGCAGGAACATCGCCGAGGTGCTCGGGATGACCGTCGATGCCGCGTGGGAGTTCTTTGCCAGCGAGCCGCAGCTCGCGCGCTCGCTTGGCGTCGTGCGCGAAGTTGGCCTCGGCTACCTTCGACTCGGCCAGCCCGCCACTGAGCTCTCGGGCGGCGAGGCACAGCGCATCAAGCTCGCGACGGAGCTTCAGCGCACGCAGCGCGGTAACACGCTCTACGTGCTCGACGAACCAACCACGGGGCTGCATCCCTCGGACGTGGAGAAGCTCATGACACAGCTGGACGGGCTGGTGGAGGCCGGGAATACCGTGATCGTGGTGGAGCACGACATGCGCGTGGTCGCGGGGAGCGATTGGGTGATCGACATCGGGCCGGGCGCGGGAGATGAGGGCGGGCGCATCGTCGCATCGGGGACGCCGGCGAGCATCGCGACGGCGAAGGGGAGTCGCACGGCTCCGTTTCTGGCGCGCTTTCTCGGCTGAACGGAGCATCATCAGAGCGTGCGTTCGCGCGCGCCCGCGCGCACGCGTAGCTTCCCCGCCCGTGACTTCTCTCGAGCAAAATTCCGCCGTCCCACGCACGCTTCACCGCGAGCTGGGCCTCCTCTCCGCGACGATGATCGTCGTTGGCGGCATCATTGGCGGCGGAATCTTCTTCACCCCCGCGCAGGTTGCGCGCACGCTGCCCACCGGCGGTTGGGTGCTCGCAATCTGGGTAGTGGGCGGATTCGTGGCGCTCGCGGGCGCACTCACGTTCGCGGAGTTGGGCGCGATGCTCCCGGACGCTGGCGGACCATTCGTCTACATCCGCGGTGCGTTCGGCGACGGCGCGGCGTTCGTATATGGCTGGATGATTCTGAGCACGATCGCGAGCGGCGCGGCGGCTGCGGTGGCGCTCGCGTTCGCGAACTATGTCGGCCGATTCTTCGACCTCGTTCCAGTGGGTGGTCCAACGGTGGTGGCCGTGGCCGTACTGCTCATCCTCACCGCCACCAACTATCGCGGGCTCAAGCTCGGCGCGGCGGTGCAGAACACGCTCGTGATGAGCAAGCTCGTCGCCCTCGCGGCGCTCATCCTTGGCGTGATCGTACTCTGGGGGCGCACGGGAGCACCCGCGTCGGCGCCGTCGACTGACAAGCTGCCGCCGCTCGCCGCGGGGCTCGCGGCAGCATTCGTTCCCGTGCTGTTCTCGGTGGGCGGTTGGGAGAACCTCAACATGGTCGCGGGCGAAGTGCGCGATCCCGCGCGACTCATTCCGCGCGCGCTCGCGCTCGGAATCGCGATCGTGATGGTGTGCTATCTCGGTGTGAACGTCGCGTACCTGCACGTGCTCGGCCGCGACGGCATGGCCGCGAGCTCGAGCGTCGCTGCGGATACTGCGATCCGCATGGCCGGATCGCTGGGCGGTACGCTCATCACCATCGCGGCGATGGTATCGATACTCGGGTTGGTAAACGTCGTGCTGCTCGCAACGCCACGGATATTCTACGCGATGGCGAACGCCGGGCTGTTCTTCCCAGCCGCCGCACGAATTCATCCCCGATTCGGCACTCCGCATATCAGCATCGCGATGCTGGGGCTCTGGTCGGTCGCGATCCTGCTGCTCGCGCAGTCGCGGCTAGACTGGCTCTTGAGCGGCGAGGTATTCGCCGATTGGATTTTCTTTGGCCTGAGCGCCGCGAGTGTGTTCGTCTTCCGGCGCACTATGCCAGACGCCCCGCGACCGTACCGTGCCTGGGGCTATCCTCTGGTTCCGTTGTTCTTCGTTGCGGCGTCCGTGGCGGCGGTGCTTAGCGCGCTGTTCAGCGCTCCGATTCCCTCCGCGTTCGGCGCGGCGAGCGTGCTGGTAGGGGTGATCGTCTACGCGCTGTACGCTCCGCGGTGGAAGGCCAGCGCTAGTACGCCACCGCGTACGAGGAGAAGTGCCTGATGGCTGCCGAGACTGTCCGGCGGAGTGGATTATTGTGCGATGGTTCGAGTTCCGTCACCGTGTCGGCTTGCAGATAAGCGACGGTCACGCCGAAAATCGGCGTCAGGCACTTCGCGTAGGTCATCGTCAACGTCGCAGGGATCGCGAACTGGAGCCCGGACGGCGAAAACTCGAGGCGGGCGCTGTGGCTCGGGATGACGTGCCCCGTGATCTCGATCTCGGCCGAGAGTGCGCCTGCGGGAACGACCAGAGTGTTGTTTCCGATCCTCAGGGTTCCGCCATTGCTCCCGATGCGCGCGGACTGTCTGTCCTCGTGTCGGGCCACGCAGGTAGCAACCTTCGCTTTCTTGCCCGCGTCACCCGGCGGGTGGGAGAAGCGGGCGTCAACCGAAGTCGTACGCGGACCGGTAACCGAGCTACCTTCAGAACAGGCGAACGCAGTTGCGGCCGCGATCGTCGCGACGGACAGACGAAGAATGGACTGGAGACGCATCGGTTATCTCGGATGACGGAGTGAGACGTGAGTGGCAATGGAGCGTTCGTCTTGCCGTTCAGCCGGGAGAGCCAGCTGCACTCCAATCTGCGCGTTCGGCGTATCGGCGCTATCACGCGACAACCGCGCGATCTCACTATTTACAGCGTGCGCTAAGTCACAATTCCGACAGAGTGCACACTGATGTACTCGAGCGCGGCCTCCACGACGTCATCTCTCCACCACGCGCGGCATCGGCGCAGCTCTTCCACCGCCGCATCCACGGGCATCGCCGCGCGATAGCTGCGCGTGCTGGTGAGCGCGTCGTACACGTCCACGATTCCAATGATCTGTGCCTCGAGTGGAATCGCCTCTCCGCGCAAACGGTCCGGATAGCCGCTGCCGTCGCACTTCTCGTGATGCCACCGGATCAGCGGCTTGATGTCCCACGGAAAGTCGACGCCATCGAGTAGCTCGAGACCGTAGATCGTGTGCAGCTCCATGAGCTCGCGCTCTTCGCGCGTCAGCTTGCCGGGCTTGTTGAGGATCTCGTGCGGAATGCGAACCTTGCCCACGTCGTGGAGGTACGCGCCCACCTGCACAGTCGTCTGACGCGCGGCATCAAGACCGAGCGCCCGCGCGACGGCCACCGCATACGTGGCCACGCGCTCGCAGTGCCCGTACGTGTAGGAGTCCGCGGATTCGATCGACTGCCCCCAGTCCCGCACGATCGCGAGATAGGTGCGCTCGAGGTCCGCCGCCTTGCTCGTGACGTCCGAGAGATCGCCGCGAGCATCGAGTTGCACGAATAGCGCGCGAGCTGCGTTTAGCAGTCGCAGCGCCTCCTGATTGCGACCCATGAGCTGATGCAGTCGCGCCAGCTCCCGTGATGCCTCGGCCTCGCCGAGCGCCGATCCGCACTCCGATGCGAGCGCGATCGCGCTCGTGAGCCTCGCCTCCGCGAGCACGGGCCGGCCAGTCTCGCGATAGACGACGCCCAGAAACTTGTACGCGTCGGCTTTCTGTGCTCGCGCATCGAGCTCGTCGAACAGCCGTAGCGCGTCCTCGGCGCTCAGCCGCGCGTCCTCGAACCGCTGCCGTGCGATGAACACCTCGCTGCGATTCAACAGGCAGAGCCCGCGCAGGCGCACGTCGCCGAGCGAGTCCGCGAGCGCGAGGCTCGAGTCGAAGTAGTGTTCGGCGCGCTCCCACTCGTGCTGGTCCGCGCTGATCATTCCCAAATTGTGGTAGGCGATCGCGCATCCGCTGTCGTCGCGCGCAAGAGTCGACGCGGCGAGCGAGTTCTCATAGTGCAGCAGCGCCGCGGCGAGGTCGCCGCGAATGTTCGCGATGATGCCGAGGTTCTGCTCGATGCGGCCGATGAGCGCGGGATTGTCTCGCGCCATCGCGAGCGCGCGGTGAAAGAGGTCGCCTGCGGTGCCCGTCTGCCCCGCTTCGAGCTCGAAACCGCCCAGTGTGTTGAGCGCCTCGGCCGCCAGCGCCTGATCGCCAATGTCGTCGGCGACCTCGAAGCTCTGCGTGCACAGCTCGCGCGCGACGCCGCGCTCGAGCTGACGATGCATGGCAACGCTCAGTCGTCGCAGCGCTTCCGATTGCGTGGGCGCGTCACCGGTGGCGATGGCCGCGTCGATTGCCGCCTGGTACTTGTCGACGGCCGTGCCGAGTCGACCCGCGCGCTCATCGTCGCGGGCGTCGCGGAGGGCGCGCTTGGCCGGTGACACCATTGGATTGAGCGACATGTCCTTGAAGACGATTGAGTCGCTCAAACAGGGGGTGGAACCGTCACGCCGGGGCGCGCATCCGTCACCCCATTCACCTTCCGATGGTAGGCTTCGCTCAGCGCCGCGTGGGTTGCGGGGATCGCCGTCGCCTCGTCGTTCGATGAGGTCGCCGAACCCCCTCACCACCACATAGATGCGCGTCTCATCCATCGTGAAAACGACAATCCTTCTCGCGATCGCCGCCGCGTGCGCGGCTGCTGGTCCGACGACGACCACGACTCCGCCCGCGGGCGGCGGCGATGACACGCTCGCGCTCTCGAAGGTGAGCGGCGACGCTCAGCAGGCGACGATGGGCGCCGCACTCGCCGCTCCGCTGGTGGTTCTGGTAGCGAACGCCCACGGGGCGCCCATGTCGGGCGTGACCGTTTCGTGGTCCGCCGCGCCCGGCAACGGCGCGCTGAGCACGGGCACGAGCGTCAGCGATGCGAGCGGGCACGCGAGCGTTCGCTGGACGCTCGACGCCACGTATCTCGGCACGTCGGTCACGGCCGCAATTCCAAATGCTTCGGTGACCTTCAGCGCGCTCGGGAACGGGAGCGGGGATCTCGGAGGGCGGCCGTTCTTTCCCGCCGACAACCCGTGGCGCGCGGACGTCTCGAGCGCACCGCTCGACGCGAACTCCGCGAACCTCATTGCGTCGTGCGGACCGAGTGTCGGGATGCATCCGGACTTCGGCACCGTGTACGCGGGTGCACCGAACGGAATTCCATATGTCGTCGTGCACGGCAATCAATCGCGAGTGCCGGTGAGCTTCACCTATGCCGACGAAAGCGATCCCGGTCCGTATCCAATTCCGCCGTACGCGCCTATCGAGGGCGGACCGTCATCCACCGGCGACCGCCACGTGATCGTGCTCGACGCGGACAATTGGAAATTGTACGAGTTGTACGCCGCATATCCCGCGAGCGGCGGCGCACGCTGGGCGAGCGGCTCGGGCGCGATCTTCGATCTCACGAGCAATGCGCTGCGCCCAGCTGGATGGACCTCGGCCGACGCGGCGGGGCTTCCGATTCTTCCGGGCCTGGTTCGCTACGACGAGGTCGCGATTCACCACGCGATCGAGCACGCGATCCGATTCACCTGTGTGCACACGCGCAAGGCATACGTACCGCCCGCGCGGCACTGGGCGAGCACGCTCACGGGCGCGAACTACGCGCCAATGGGCATGCGCGTACGCCTCAAGGCCGGCGTCGACATCTCATCCTACTCGGCCACCAACCAGGTCATCCTCAGGGCGCTCAAGAAGTACGGGATGATTCTCGCGGACAATGGTGCGGACATGATGATTGGCGGCGCGCCGGATCCGCGATGGAGCGACGACGACCTGCACAACCTCACGCACATTCATGGCAGCGACTTCGAGGTTGTGCAGATGAACGGGATGGTCGTTGGAAACTGAGTGCGCGCGCGTTCACTTCGGCTTCAACGCGTCGGACAACGACGCAACTTTGGTGTAGTCAGCAGGCACCTCGAACACACTCGGACTGATCGCCGTGCGCTTCACGTTCGAGATCAACATGGTCACCGTCGTCGTCCGGCTCTTGCCGTCGCCCCCCGACTCGCTCGTGTGCACCGACTTCAGCACCACGCCCTTCTTCACTTTCGCATACGCCTTCGTGATTTCGGCGGTGAGCGCTGCCATCGGGCCCGTCGCGGGGGCCGAGCCGGGACGCGCACCCGGATTCATGATCTCGTCGAGCTGTGGCGCGACCCAAAGATCCGACGTGGTCTGCATCTTCGATTCCGAGCTGTGTCCCATGATTGTCAGTTTCATGGTGTAGCTCTGCGTCATTCGGTACTTGAGGGTGTTGTAGCCCTCCATCGGCTCGCCTGCCCCCAGATCCTCGACGTTGACCTTCACGTCAGTGATCTCCGTTTTCATCATGCCGCCCATCGACTGCTGCAGCGCGGCCGATGTCTTCGCGAGATCTGCCAAGTCCACCACCATGTACTGGTGCTTCGCGGGATCGACAGTCGTAGTGGTTCCCTTCACCGTATTCGAGATCATGTACGTCCCTGCACCCATCATTCCTCCCGGCGGCGACATCGACTGAGTGAAGTCGAGGCGCGAGATGCCATTCGAGAGCTGCCCGTGCCCCGCCATCATCGTCCGCGTGGTCGCGCCGCCGCCTCGCGGATCGACGCCCGTTCCCGTTGTCGTGATGTCGTAGCTGACGCCCTGCGCTTGCGTCGATGGCGCGACCGCCAACGTCGCCGCGAGCGCGAGCATGCTCGTCACGCGTGAAGCCGAAATGCGCTGCATGTTGGTCTCCCTGAAGTGCGTGCTGGAAGTGGCGAGCTCGAGGGCTAACGGTTTCCCGATTTGCCCCGTAGACTTGTGGCAACCTCGCGGTCGCTCGTTACGCGGCTGATTCGACGGCGTTACGGCGGGTGGTAACGCAGTTGTGCTGGCGAGGCGAGCGTCAACCAGCGATGTGCCCTCGAGGACGCGCCATGGTGCAGCTGCGGACCCTCGGTCGGTTGGAGCTGCTGGCGGGCGAGACATCCGCGCTGCACGTGCTCCCCGCCCAACCAAAACCGCTCGCACTGCTCGCGTACCTCGCGCTCGCAACGCCTCGCGGCCCGCACAGGCGCGACACACTGCTCGCGCTCTTCTGGCCCGAGCTCGGCGAGGACGAGGCGCGCAGGGCGCTACGCCAGGCCCTGCATCGCGTTCGCTATCACATAGGCGACACGATCCTCCGCACGGAGCGCGATGGCCAGATCGCACTCGCCGACGACGGCGCGTGGTGCGACGCGATCGCGTTCGAGCAGGCGCTCGACGCAGCGCGTCCGGCGGATGCGCTGGCGCTCTATCACGGCGCGTTTCTGGACGGCGTGTTCGTGTCCGACGTATCGCCGGATTTCGAGCAGTGGGTGGATATCACGCGTGCACGGTTGTGCGCGCGCGCGGCGGCAGCTGCTGGTGAGATGGCGCTCGCGGCCCACGGCGCGAGAGACTACGCCGCCGAGGTAGTGTGGGCGACGCAGGCCATTCGACTCGCACCCGACGATGAGCTGCGGCTTCGGACATTGATGACGGCGCTTGCCGCGAGCGGCGATCGTGCGGGTGCGCTGCGCGCCTATCGCACCTTCGCGGAACGGCTCGACGAGGACTACGACGCCGAGCCGGAGGCGGCCACGACGGCGCTAGCGGATGCGATGCGCGCGGGAGCTGCGCCGCCGGAGGCCTCGACGCCGCCCGCGCCCGAACTCCCTGTCGTCCCCGTGGCGGTCGTCGATCCCGCACCTGCTCCCGCGAGCGCTCCGCAGCACCGGCGGCGATGGATCGTGCTGGGCGCGGGCGCGGCGATCATTGCCCTCGCGGCCGTCCTCGGCGCTTACTTCCTTGGCCACGCTCCTCCCCGCGTCGCCGGAATTCTCGTCGCCGACTTTCGCAACCACACCCGAGACTCGCTCCTGGCCGGCGCCGTGACCGAGGCGTTGCGCGCTGATCTTTCGCAATCGCGCCGCACTCGCGTGATGAGCCGCGCCGAAGTGCAGGCCGTGCTCGACCGCATGCGTCAGCCCACGGGTGACATCGGATCGGATATAATCGTGCGCGAGGTCGCCGAGCGCCACGGCGTGACGGCGTTCGTTACGGGAGATGTCGCATCGCTTGGTGCCGGCTATTCCGTGTCCGCGGAGTTGATCGCCGTTAAGGACGGCGAAGTCCTCATCTCTGTTCGCGAGAATGCCACGGATTCCACCGGCCTGCTCGGAGCGCTCGACAGAGTGTCCGAGCAGCTCCGCCGCGGTGTCGGCGAGTCGCGCTGGTCCGTCCGCGCCACGCCGCCACTCGAAGAGGTGTCGACTTCTTCGCTTCAGGCGCTTCGGCTCTACTCGCAGGCGATTCGCGTCGGCGATCAGGAGGGCGACAACCGGCGCGCCGTGGAGATTCTCCGGCAAGCCGTCGTGCTCGATACGACGTTCGCGATGGCGTACCGCAAGCTAGGCACCTATCTCCGCGACATGGGAATGCGCGCTGGCGCGGACGACGCGCTCGCTCACGCATTCCGGTACCGCTCGCGACTGCCGGAGCTCGAGCGCTTCCACACCGCCGGATCGTATTTTCTGAACGCGGCAATCCCCGACAGCGCCATCACCACGTATCGCGCGCTGCTTGCCGTGTACCCCAACGACATGCGCGCGCTGAATAATCTTGGCGATGTCTACATGGACCTCCGAGAGTACGCGCGCGCCGAGTCTCTATTTCATCGCTCCATCGAGGCCGACTCCACCGTCGCGCTTTTGTTCAATCACCTGGCCACCGACCAGTTCAACGGCGGCCACTACGACGACGCAGAGCGCACGCTGCAGGCGCGCGCCCGGAAATTTCCACCGCAGCAGGATGCCGAGGAGATACAAGCGTCGATCGAGATGATGCGCGGAGACTTCGACGGCGCGCGCAATCGCAGCGCTCAGATGCTGGCGGACGCGGGAAGCGACCTGGGCTCACGAGTCGAGCCACTCAAGATGCTCGGCGTATTGTCGATCGTCCGCGGCCGGCTCGGCGATGCCGATCAGAGCTACGCGTCGCTCGAGGAGCTGCAATCCAGTGCGGGCAGCGGCGGCGGCTATATCGAGGCTGCGATCGCTCGCGCGTTCATCGACGTACGATATCGTCACCAATCCGCGCGCGGACTCGCGCTTCTGGATTCCGCGGTGGCGCGATTTCCCCTCGACTCGCTCGCACCGCTCGACCGGAACTATGCGCCGCTCGCGTATCTCTACGCACTTGGCGGCAGGCCGTCGCGGGCGCGCGAGCTGCTCGCCAACGTACGCGAGTTCGAGCGTGCGCCAGGGGCGACGCGTGGCGGATTGGGGCTCCGCGACGAGGGGACGTATCTCCGCGCACTCGGCGCCACGGAGCTCGCGGAGGGAAAGCGGGTGGACGCGGTAACCACGCTGCGGCGCTCGGTGCAGCTCTACTACTGCCCGACGTGCACGCTCCCCGACCTCGCTCTCGCCTACGAGCTCACCGGCGCTCCCGATTCGGCGATCGTGGTTTACCAGCGCTACGTCACTACACCATGGTCCGAATGGCAGAACGCACTCGGCGACTCGCGTGTGACGGCGTATCAGCGACTCGGCGCCCTGCACGAGGCGCGAGGCGATACTGCGGCGGCGATCGCGGCGTACGACGAGGTGGCCGCCCTCTGGGCGAACGCTGACGCCGAGCTCCAGCCGCTCGTCGCTGACGCGCGACGACGCTCGAGCGCGCTCGGCACGCTCCGTCGCAAGCGACCCGAATTCTGAGGGTTGTGGGCCTCTTCGAGCGCTTCACGAGGTCGCGCGCTCATGTCGATTTCGACTTCCTCCGTTCGACGTGTTTGTAGAGCGATGGATTACGACCGGTAAGCCGGCACCGCGCTCACAAACACTCGAGAATCTGGAGACCCACAATGTCCGCCACAGTGCGCAGGAGCGAGGAAGTACGGAACGGGAATGCGAGCCGCACACGTGCGTCGAAAGTGGGCGTGGCACTCTGGGTCGTCCAGGTGCTGTTGGCTCTCCTTTTCCTGTTCGCCGGCACGATGAAGTTCGTGATGCCTGTCGCCGAGATGACGAAGCAGATACCGCTTCCCGGCCTGTTCCTTCACTTCATTGGTATCTGCGAAATCGCCGGCGCGTTCGGACTCATTCTCCCGTCGCTCCTCCGCATCCGTCCGCAGCTCACGTCGCTAGCCGCGGCCGGACTCGTCGTGATCATGACCGGCGCGACGGCGATCACGATCGCCATTGGCCCGATCGCGGCGGCGGCGATGCCATTCGTAGTAGGAGTTCTCGCGGGCTTCGTGTGCTACGGACGCGCGCGAACATCACGAATCACTGAGGCGAGCTCCCGCATCGCAACGCGCATCTGCGCCGCGGTGTACGGAGCATAGCCGAATAGCAGCCCGGGGCCGTGCGCGGTGCCTCCCAGATAGGGCGACATCGCCACGAGGGCCACGCCGCGCCGACCGGCCTCCTCGACGACTTCGAGATCACTCATGTCGCGCGGCAACCAGCCCACCAGCCACATGCCCGCGGGCGCCGCATCGACGGTGATCAGGCCGCCGAGCTCGCGCGCAGCGAGCGATACGAATGCGCGCTGCCGCTGTTGATACAGTGCCCGCGTGCGACGGATGTGCCGCGCGAAGTGTCCGCTCGAGATGAAGTCCGCGAGAATCGCCTGATCCGGAACGGCCGAGTGCCGGTCGAGCAGCAGTCGCGCCCGGGTGAACGCCGCGACCAGCGCAAGCGGGAGTATGAGGTAGCCGAGCCGGATCGCGGGTGACAGAGTCTTGCTGAACGTGCCGATGTAGAGCACGCGATCGCCAGTATCCAGGCCCTGCATGGCGGGAATTGGCGTAGTGTCGTAGCGATACTCGCCGTTGTAGTCGTCCTCCACGATCCACGCACCGGATCTCTTCGCCCAATCGAGAAGCGCCACGCGCCGCTCGAGCGACATCGTGACGCCAAGCGGCGACTGAAACGATGGCGTCACGAACGCGAGCCGTGCAGCGGGTGCGAGCTCGAGCCCGCGCGCAACGTCGAGTCCGTCCGCATCCACGGGCACGTCGATGAGAGTTGCTCCTGCGGCTGCGAAGACTCCTCGCGCGGGCGCGTAGCAGGGCGACTCCATCCACACCTCGTCGCCCGGCCCAACCAGCAGTCGCGCACACAAGTCGAGCGCGTGCTGTGCGCCGTTCACGATCACGACCTGCTCGGCCTTGCACCGCGCACCGCGAGCCGTGACGGCATATCGCGCGATTGCCTCGCGCAGCGGGCCGTACCCCTGCGAATCGTCGGGGAGAAGGAGATCGCGCCCTGACAACCGCCAGCGTCGCGCGGCGAGCCGCGTCCACGTGGTCAGCGGAAAAAGCTCGAGCGCGGGAATGCCCGCCGCAAATGGAATCGCCCGCGTCGGGATTCGGCGCCACTTCCCCTCGGCGAATAGCGCCCGACCGGCGCGCGAGAGCCACGGCGCATCATCGTCCGCGTCGCCGGGCGTCACTTGCGCGAGAGCGCGCCTCCCACGTCGCAACGGAGCCGTCATCATGGCGACCCGGGTCCCTGCCCCCGACCTGCCCGTCACCAGCCCCTCGCCGAGCAGGCGCGAGAAAGCGCCGAGCACGGTGGTGCGCGAGACTCCGAGGTCGCGCGCGAGGACGCGCGAGGACGGCAGCCGCTCGCCGTGACGCAGCCCGCCGCTCAGAATCGCCGCTCGCAGCGCGTCGTAGATCTGCTGGTGCCGCGACGCGCCGCGTGGATCGAGCGACAGCTGCATGGGCATGGTGTCGGGCGTGCGCCCTTTCGTCATTCCCCTCTCCTCGCGTTGCGAACAATCTAGCACGTCGCATATCCGCTGCGGCACAACGAGGAGAAGTCAGTGCGTAGCAGGCGTCAGCGAATGAGCCGGCATCGCAGGCTGTTTCGCGAGCTGTCCCGGCGCGGGGAGTTTGTCGACATCTCGCATCCACACCTCGAGCCCCTGATCCGAGAGCGTGCGCTCGTAGCCGGCGACGAGCTGCTCGCTGTATCGCCCGAGATCGAAGCGGAAGACGTCCGACGGATCGAGGTCGACGATCTGCATCTCGGCGTCGAGCATGAACAGCTTGCCGAAACGGAGCTGGCCTCCCTTGTAGTACATGTAGTTCGGCGCGGTGGTGTCGGGAGGCACGAGTGGTTTGCGCCCGCCGGCGCTCGGCGTCCCGAATGTCTGGACGACCTCGTCGCCCTGCACGCTCACGGCGGTAATGCGACCCTGGATCGTCGGCGGCGGCAGGATACGCGTGGCATCGAGGAAGAGATCGTTGCCGCGCACCGTCGCGCCCTTCGCGCCCTTCAAGTCGATCAATTTCTCCAGCGAGAGTCCGAAGGCGTGCATCAGCTTGTCGCCATTCACGCCGAGGATCTTCGTCTTCGTCGGATTGATTCGGATGAGCCCATCGGGCGTGACGTCCATCGTCGCGGTCATCTCGAACGGAATATCGATCCCCTTGTGCAGCCGTCCGGATTGCACGATGTGATCGCCCTCCGTGCGCACGTGGAGATGCGAGAGTGGCGATCCCTTGTAGCCGAAGACGTACTTGTTCAACAGTGCCGTGAGGTCCGCGCCGGTGAGCCCTACCTGTGCGTGTTCAAGCGTGATGATGAACGACTGCTTGTCGTCGAAAATGACTGGGCCGCCATTCTTCGCGCGCATCGTTCCGTCCAGTCGATGGATGTGCAGCACGACTTCGGGATCGACGTAGAAGTCGACGTTCCGCATCGAGACGCGAGTCTGTGCGTGTGTTGTGTCGTGTGCCGCAACGTGCGACGCTGCCCGCCCCTGCGATGCGCTAGCGACGGACGCTCGTGCACCCGGACCGGGCGAACCCACCGGCCACGCGAGGGCCATCGCGCAAAGCGACAGAACCGCGAGACGTGCGTGCGAGGGCGCGAGCATGGTTCAATGCCATTGCCATCTGCGTGCCTGAATCACGAATCGCTAGCGAAGGGGTGGTTAGGCGTGGCGGGCGCATCGTGCCCCGAAGCGGCGGCCGTTGCGATGCGTGACTCGACGCAGGAGATTGACTGTCAGCTACGCCATCGCTCCTCCCCCGCACCCTCCGCGATGCCGCACTTCGAGCCAGTCGTCTTCGCGATCGTCATCGCCGTACTTGTCGTCGCGCTGTCGGCGCTCGCACGCCGACTGCCCGTGCCTACGCCTATCCTGCAGCTCGTCGCCGGGTTCGGCGTCAGCCTGATTCCGGGTTTCACAATACCGGCGCTCGATCCCAACCTCGTCTTCTTCGTATTCCTGCCGCCCATCCTCTGGTCGGCCGCGATGTTCACGTCCGTGCGCGAGTTCAAACGGAATCTCGACAAGATCGGCACGCTCGCCGTGGGTCTGGTGGTCGTGACCACGGCGGTAGTAGCGGTCGTAGTGCACAAGCTTTTTCCCGGAATCCCATGGCCCGTCGCCGTCGCCCTCGGCGCGATCGTCTCGCCGCCTGACGCCGTGGCCGCTACCGCGATCGTCTCGCGGCTTCGCGTGCCGCGCCGCGTGATCACGGTGCTCGAAGGCGAGAGCCTCGTGAACGACGCCACGGCGCTCGTGATCTACCGCACCGCCGTCGCTGCCGCTGTCACCGGAATGTTCAGCTGGGGAGAATCGATCGTCCGCTTCTTCATCGACGCGGGCGTGGGCACACTCGTTGGTCTGCTC
>Ga0075522_10002215_pt1 | contig 14558 bp, 14 predicted proteins | sample NGEPerA_FD_74796 | JGI IMG/M metagenome (GOLD analysis project Ga0075522, IMG submission 74796) | Arctic peat soil microbial communities from the Barrow Environmental Observatory site, Barrow, Alaska, USA - NGEE PermafrostL2-A | ecosystem: Environmental > Terrestrial > Soil > Wetlands > Peat ... | reverse complement strand
TCATTGATTGGTGTGACTCTCGGTGGTGTACGTTTCAAGCTGCGCGCGAGCGATGGACGACAGAGTTCGCGACCGAACTGCGTAACTGCGTTCACAAGAGCCGGCCCGACGTAGAGGTCTACCATAATTTCGCGATGAGCCTCGCGAACTGGTCGCGCGCTCAATCTCTGGCATCCGCGGCTTCTCATGATTTTCTCGGGGGCGATTTCTATTCAGGCCGCGACGAACAACTGGTTGTGACGAAGCTCATGGTGAATCTTACTGAATCGATGCCGCCCGAATTTATGACGTCCGTGGCGTCGGATCTGACCGAGCACGAGACTCTCAAGAGCCAAGAACAGCTTGATCTGCTTACGTTCGCGGCAACTGCCAATGCATCGGCATTTCTTGGCATCGTCGGAATTGATCCTGACGGCGGAATAAACCCGGCGGCATTAGACCGACTTAGGCAGTCTTTTCGACAAAATACGCCCTATGAAGCGCTTCTCGGAGGGGTGCCAATAGAGGATGTCGCGGTCTATTTTAGCAGTGACTCGAAAATGGCGTTTTCTGAAAACGGGACTTTATTGAGCGAGCTGCAAACTTCCGGCTCGAACGATTATCCGCACTTTCACGCCGTCAAAGGCGCGTGCCGCGCACTTCAAATGGCACATGTCCCATTTGGCGTAATTACTCGGAAGCAGCTTCACACGCTCGGCGGTTATCGCGTAGTAGTTCTCGGGAACGTGTTACGCATGGATGCTGAAGAGTGTGACGCGTTCCGCGCCTATGTGAAGCACGGTGGAGCGCTGTACGCAAGCCGTCTGACGTCTTTGACCAGGACATCTGGAACGCGGTACACCGACTTTGCGCTCGCGGACGTCTTCGGCGCGAGCTTCCTGTTCGAAGAGCAGGGCCGACAGATCTACCTTGAACCCGCGTCCGAGCTCGCGGCTGCGGCCATGGCACCCCAGCGACGCATCAGCCACCCGGTGGCCGCTAGTTCTGGATCCGGTGCCGTTCGACTTAAATCGAGTGCGGGCGTTGTTCTGGCTCGACTCACGTTGCCGTATGCTTATCCAGCGGCCGGTTCAGTAGACGATCGAGAGTGGTCCAGCATTCACTCCTCGCCGCCTACGGATATGTTGGATTCACCCACGATCGTCCGCCATGCATTCGGAGCTGGTGAAGCTATATATAGTGCTGCCGACATTGAGGTTGGAGCGGGACCTGGGGAGGCCCTGTTTCTCGCAATCATCGCGAGTCTAATTGGCGACGTCGCACCAAGCTTCTCGTCGGACGCGCCCGGTTGTGTGTGGGTGGTGGCATTCGATCAGGCAGCCGAGAGCCGTACAATTCTCAGTCTTCTCAACTATCAAGTAGAACTTCCAGCTATCCCACTTGGGCCAATCAGTGTTTGGGTTCGAGAGCGCCCTGAGCGTCGCGTTGCGAGAGTGTGGATGGCGCCGGGCGGGGAGTCGATCGCGTGCAAAGAGGACGGTGAAGGCATGAGGGTCGTGCTCCCGGGGCTGAGCGTGTTTTCAATGATCGTGATCGAGTACAAAACTCGCGTGGAGGGTGCTGACGATGGCAAGGCCGAACAGTGAGACGTGTGACGCGCGGGAGCTCAAGAAATTGACGAAGGGGATCGGTACCGCTGTTGACGATGCGCTTCAGCGTGGTCGCGGACTCTTGCGCCTTGCACCCTGTTGGGTACCACGTTCTTTCCTTCACCCCGGGCGTCGTCTAAAGCTCCATCCGCGAGATCTCTACGCTTTTGGGTTGCATCGGGGCGGCATTGATGAGCGTTGGTTCGGATCCACAACTGAAGCGGCAAATGAGGGGCGTGAACCAGACGAAGGCCTGAGTTACGTGGTTGACGGGACGCTCCGCTTCACGCTGCGTGATGCCGTGGCGGAGCGCGGGAGTGACATAATTGGCGAATCCATGTGGCGCCGCTTCGGTCGCTGGCCAGTGTACTCAAAGTTCTTCGACAACATGGGACCGATTCCGTTGCACATGCATCAGAATCAACATCATGCCGCTCTTGTCGGCCGGGAGGGCAAGCCAGAGGGTTACTATTTCCCTCCCCAGCTCAACAATACCGGTAATGCATTTCCATTCACGTTTTTTGGTCTCGCACCTGACGTGACGAAGCGTGATGTGCGCCGAGCCATTGAGTGCTGGGATAGAGGCGATAATAGGATATTGGATTTATCGGTCGCTTATGCGCTGAAGCCAGGGTCCGGCTGGCTTGTACCGCCCGGCATCTTGCATGCGCCCGGGTCGCTTTGCACTTACGAGCCTCAATGGGGATCCGACGTTTTCAGCATGTATCAGAACCTTTGCGAGAGCCGGGAGGTTCATCGCGATTTGCTCATGAAGGATGTGCCGCCCGCCAATCGTGAAGATCTGGACTATTTCATAGAACAGCTTGATTGGGAGGCGAACGTGGATCCGTACTTCAGGCGGAACCACTATCTGGAACCCATTCCCGTGAGCGACACGACTACTGAAGGATGGGTCGATCGTTGGATAGTGTACGGGCGCGTTCGCGGAGAGTTGCTTTTCAGCGCACGTGAGCTAACCGTCGATCCAGGTGTAAGTTTAACGCTGACCGACCCATCTGCATCGAGCACAATTGTCGTCCAAGGGACGGGCGCAGCGAATGGAATTGAGCTCCGGTCCCCCAGCGTGATCCGATTTCATGAAATCACACACGACGAAGTATTCATCACGGAAGGGGCGGCGCACACCGGTGTCACCATTGAAAATACGTCTAACACGGAGTCGCTCGTGATTCTCCGCTATTTTGGGCCAGACGGAGATCCGGCGGCGCCGGATGTTGGGGCCGCGCGTTTCTCGGATCATTAAGCCAAGTCACGGCTCCGATTCTGAAAGATGATCCTATTCCTTTTTCAGGCTGGCGGAAGTACCCCCAGTTGAAGAGAAGACTTTCACAGAAGCCTACCCGGAAGTTCTTTTCAGTTTCGCGGGGAACGGATGGAATTGGCGCTGCAACAGAGGATCGCCGACCGACGCCGAACGACATCGATCGAAGTGGCGCCGAATTTTCGTTGATAAGCTCCTGAGGTCGGATGCGCGCTCGCGACACCTTAATCCAATGACTTGGAGGAACAGTACGTACGCCTAGCCAGGGGCAGCGTAGCTATCACGAACGTGCGTGTGCCGCTCATTCATTGGTCAGCGCCAAACGCTCTTCCAGACAGGCCAATCCCGCCATCAAACCTCGTCGCTGCGTTGCATTGAGGCAGCTGAGGAGTGTGTGTTCGCGCTCTAGCGCGAGCGGCACAAGCGCCGAGTACAACCGCTGGCCCTTTCGAGTCAGGTGCAAGTGGAGTGCCCGTCCATCGTTTGAACTCACGGCGCGTTTGATGAGGCGGCGCTGAGCAAGCGACTCGACCGCCCGGCTCACGCGTGTCTTATGCATACGCGTGCTCGCGACGATGTACTGAGCGGTACAGGCTCGCCGGGGCCCTACGGTGACAAGCACGCGCCATTCCGGAATCTCGAGCCCGAAGCGATCTCGGTAGATTTCGGCTAGATGTTCGCTCACCGCCGTTGCCAGGCGGTTCAGACGGAATGGAATGAAGGTCGGAAGACACAATGCACCTGGTGCGGTTGTGCGGTGGCGGGCCACGAAGCGCTCCGATTGACAGTTGCGCGCGCAACTAATTATTATGATTACACCACCGTTTCGCTAAGGCAAGCTGTTATGACTACACCGCACGCGCAACCGGGCCGCAACCAGCCGGCCGGAGTAAATCTCACTTGGGATAATCCGCTCGGTACCAACGGCTTTGAATTTGTCGAATACACGGCCGAAAATACTGGGGCTTTGGGATTGCTATTTGAATCGATGGGCTTCAGCCGAGTCGGTCGCCATCGTTCCAAAGATGTATCCCTCTACCGACAAGGCAACATCAACTTCATTGTCAACGCGGAACCTGACAGTTTGGCGCAGGAGTTCGCGCGCCAGCATGGCCCGAGTGCCTGCGCCATGGCCTTTCGTGTCAAGGACGCAGCAAGGGCGCTGCGCCATGCGGTGTCAGTGGGGGCCCGGAACGTCAAGGGAACGATCGGCCCGATGGAGCTCAATATTCCGGCTATAGAAGGTATCGGGGGTAGCCTCATCTACCTCGTCGACCGCTATACCGGTCCCACGATCTATGACATCGACTTCGTTATGGAACCCGCGGTCGAATGGTTTCCGACGGGCACCGGCCTGGCTGAGATTGACCACCTGACGCACAACGTGCGCAAGGGGCGCATGGATTACTTTTGCGATTTCTACCAGCGCGTCTTCAACTTCCGTGAGCAACAGTATTTCGACATCACGGGGGAATACACGGGATTGACGAGCCGAGCGCTTTCGGCTCCATGCGGGAAGATCCGAATTCCCATAAATGAGTCCAAGACCGAGGAAGGCAGTGGCGAAGTGGATCAGATTCAGGAGTTCATCCAGCAGTATCATGGTGAGGGAATACAACATGTGGCGTTGCGCACCGATGATATTTTGGAGACCTGGCGCCAGCTGCACGCGAACGGTGTGAGGTTTATGACTGCTCCACCAGACACCTATTACGAAGCTCTGGAAGAGCGCCTGCCGGGCCACGGTCAACCCCTTGAGGAATTGCAAAGACGTGGCATTCTCCTTGACGGCGCGAATGGGCGCTACCTGTTGCAGATCTTCACGCAGACACTGATTGGACCCATTTTCTTCGAAATTATTGAGCGCCTGGGTGATGAGGGCTTCGGCCACGGCAATTTCCGGGCCCTTTTTGTCAGTATGGAACGCGATCAAGTGCGCCGCGGGATCCTAAAAGTGCCGCATAAGCAATAGCGGGCCGTGGGCTTGCAGTATCAGACAGGCTTTGGCAATGACTTTGCCACAGAGGCGCTGCCGGGCGCGCTACCGCCAATAGGCAACTCTCCTCAGCGCTGTCCCTACGGCCTGTATGCGGAGCAGTTCTCGAGTACCGCCTTTACGGCACCCCGTCATGCGAATCGCAGGTCCTGGCTGTATCGCATCCGCCCTGCGGCCGTACACGAGCCGTTTCAGCGCATCGACCCTGGTTTAGTAACCGCGAATTTTGAGATTGCAAGGGTTTCGCCGAATCAACTGCGATGGAACCCACTGCCGATCCCGAGCATACCGACAGATTTCATTCAAGGTCTGATTACGGTCGGCGGCAACGGCTCGCCGGCGGCGCAAAGCGGCTGCGGCATCCACTGGTACGTCACTAACCGCTCGATGCAGGGGCGATTTTTTTACGACGCCGATGGCGAGCTACTCATTGTCCCTCAGCTAGGCCGGCTTCGACTAGCGACCGAACTGGGCGTAATGGAGCTTGCGCCGCTGGAGATCGGCGTCATCCCGCGTGGGTTGCGCTTCCGGGTCGAGCTGCTGGACCAAGCGGCCCGAGGCTATGTCTGCGAAAACTTCGGAGCGTCATTCCGACTTCCCGACCTCGGACCTATTGGTTCCAACGGGCTTGCCAGTTCGCGCGATTTTCAAACGCCGACGGCATCCTACGAAACCCGGAGCGGCGATTTCGAGCTGGTCGCGAAATTTCTTGGATCCTTGTGGTCAGCTCGCATTGATCATTCGCCGCTCGACGTGGTCGCATGGCAGGGAAACAGTGCGCCCTACAAATATGATCTACGACGCTTTAATACCATCGGATCGATCAGCTATGACCACCCGGACCCGTCAATCTTTCTTGTGCTGCAATCACTCAGCGATACCGCTGGTGTCGATACCATCGATTTCGTAATTTTTCCACCGCGCTGGTTGAGTATGACCAATACCTTCCGGCGCCCATGGTTCCATCGCAATGTCGCGAGTGAATTCATGGGCCTGATTGAAGGAGTCTACGACGCCAAGGACGAAGGGTTCCTGCCCGGCGGCGCGTCGTTGCACAATTGTATGAGTGGCCATGGTCCAGATAACGTTACCTTCGAGAAGGCTACTAGAGCCGACACGACGAAACCGGAATATCTCGCCGCTACGATGGCGTTCATGTTCGAGACGCGCACCATTATATGTCCGACAGCGGCCGCCCTCGCCATGCCGCAACTGCAAGACACCTACTCGCAGTGCTGGCGAACGCTGCCTACGAATTTCTCTTCGAAGCTAGATAGCGGCGCATGACATCGCAGAATCGGCTTTACGGCCGATCTTGAGAAGAGCCAGGTTGTTGCGGGACTTTTGCGTGTCTCGTTGTGCTCTGTTGTGCTCGGTGGTGCCAAATGCAACGGGCGCCACGCGGAATTTGTTAATAAAATCAAGGCTCAATTTTCATGGTGCAAGATACGAACCAGGGGGTCGGGAGTTCGAATCTCTCCGGGCGCGCCAATAAATCAACAACTTGTGTGAACTCTATCGAGCAGCAATTCGGTGAGTGAGCATTGAGTGAGCATCCGAGGCTCTTCGGCGCCTAAATTTGTTTGGGATCGACGCATAAGCTCAGCGCGCAGATCCGAGAGTTCGAATCTCGTGCCGCAAGGTTCAACGACCAAGCGTTTAAATCGAATTGTTCCGAGCCACTGAGAATGAGCAGCTCAGCGCGAAGAACGCGCTGGTCGACCTTGAGTGGTAGCACGCGCGGATGCAACGTCGCTTCGTGAGTTAGCGCGTTGCTGTCATTCCCAGGCCGCGGCGCTCAGCGATCTACCCCGTAGTGTCCAACAACAGAAGCGATATTCGTTAGGCTGCGGCCCGATGATAATAGCTGAGCATTCCGCCGAGGCGCTGTCGGCGTTGAACAGGGTAATGGGCGCCCATGCCTGCCAGAAATCGAGTGTCCATGCAGGAGCCAAAAGAAAAAGGCCTAAGCCGATGACAAGTTGCGCGAATCCGAGGATGGCTTTTCTGGCCAGATTGTTCATGCTTTTAATTTACTATTGCGACGCGCTTGGGAGTGTCCGTTGTTCGCTCGTGGCCGATTCTGCTCGTCTGCACACAGCCAGGCCCAAATTGGGGCGCCGGCGAGCGGTCCGTGAGACTCAGGTACTGCTGTTCTCAGTGTGACGGCCTGCGCCACACACTCGCCAGCCAAGGCTGCTGTTCGCGCGGTAGTCCGGTTGGCCGATAGTAGTGCTCGAGTTCCATGAACCCCGTATCTAACATGTAGCGACGCCAGGCTTCTAGATCGTGGTAAGCACCGTAGCGTCCGCGGTTCCACTCTTCCACGTTCTCGCCGCGTGGATTGGAACTGAACAGCACGCCCCCGGGCTTCAGTGCGGCGTGCAGTTGTCGCAAGACGCGCCGCAATTCTTGGGTCGGCACATGAAACAGCGCAGCGTTGGCGAAGATGCCATCAAAGCGCTTACCCGGCAGGTCAAGCTTGAGGAAATCCTGCTGCCACACTTCGCACCCGGTGTCGGCCCGCGCCATGGCAGCAAAGCCGGCCGCGCCCTCCAGCCCGATGGGAGTGTGGCCTAGTCCGGCCAAAGTCTTGAGGTCGCGCCCGGGCCCGCAACCAAAATCGAGAATCGTGAAGGGCGACTCGCCTTCGATATGTCGCAATAGCGAGGCGATGTTCTGGCTGACGTCGTGATCGCGCGTACCGGCGCGAAACTCCTCGGCGTGCTGCTCGTAGTACGCGAGCGTCACAATCGCGATCTTATCTAGCTCGCGCGGTTCAAGCGGCTTGCTAGGCATCGAGGTGTTTCCGCGTTGGACCATTCCCTGATCTACATTGTGACCCAGATCGGCGTTGAGCGGCACGAGCCGAAACTTCCTGGACTTCAGTCTATTCGAACTGGGACAGCGAGCAATGCAATCCACAGCGCATCGTGTTCGCCGGTTGCGACAGCTGTCGTCGACGCACGCGCAAGGTGGGCTCGACTACTACAAGGAGTGGTTCGGTGTGGCGGAATGGCGGCTTCCGGGCAGGCATTTCGACCGACTGAACGGCAGGTTTTGGGCCGGGTGGCGCCTGTCCATGGCGAATTGCTAATCAAGCGGCGACCGGTGTGTGGAAAAGGCCATGACAGTGTGCTTGCCAGGAGAACTGCCGTAGCAGGTCGATTCGGGGCGCAGCACGGCCGCGCTGTTCGGCCGGAGTTTTCCCCGTGAGCGCGCTGTGGACGCGCGATGAGGATGTACTCGGACTCACCTCGGTCGGAGACTCTGCGATATCGGTTTTCGATAACGTAGTGTTACTATGGCAGTCATGCCGTATGAAGATTTGCTTTCGGGCCTGATTGAGCTGCATGTGCTTTATCACGCAGCGCAGGAGGAGATTTTCGGCTTGGGAATGCTCGAAGAGCTGAAACGTCATGGATACCGCATCAGTCCCGGTACGCTCTATCCGCTGCTGCATCGCCTGACGCACCGCGGCTACCTTCGAGTGCGGGAACTTAAACTGGGCCGCACACGTCGCCGGCTATATCGCGCCACGCAGAAGGGGCAGCGCGCTTTGGCGGCCGTTCGCTACCACGTGCGAGAGCTTGTGGGCGAACTGGATGAGGCCCCAACTCGTATCCGAATGCCAAGGCCCGGGCGGGTTAATCGCGAGAAGGCGCGGTGAATCATGACCAGCACTTCCTCCGCAATGAGCTTCGACGTCAGGAACTGGCGAGCATGGCTTTTCGACACCCGCGCGAGTGGCTGGTCGATTCTGGTGCGTCTCCTGGTGGGTCTCGTGGTCTTCCTGCCGGAGGGTATTCAGAAGCTGGCTTTCCCGGAGGTGCTCGGCGCAGGACGATTCGCGCACATCGGTATTCCCTATCCCGACTTGATGGGACCGTTCGTAGGGGTCGTGGAGATCGTATGCGGCACACTCATCCTTCTTGGCCTTCTCACCCGCCTCGCCGCCGTGCCACTGATCCTCATCATGATCGTGGCAATCGTCTCAACGAAGATCCCCATTCTGCTGGGGCACGATTTCTGGATCTTTCACGTGTCCAAGCTGCCGCGTTATGGCTTATGGAGCATGTTGCATGAGGCCCGATTAGATTTCTGCATGCTACTCGGCGCCCTCTACCTTCTGATCGAAGGTGCGGGGGCGTCGTCGCTTGACGCAGTGATTGCGGAGAGGAGCAACCATTTAGATGCGAAGGCCTGATGAGCGTATGACGTACGACCGCCGCTTGCTGCTCAAGTCCATGGCGCTCGCGCCCTTCGCCGGTGTCTTAGCCCCGATTGCGAGGTCGGCTGACGAGATCAGCGCTGCAAAGGCCGATTACGCGCTGCGTATCGGAACAGGCCTCGTCGAGCTGTCGCCCGAGCATATCGCCTCAACCACTCTCTATAACGGCCAGTTCCCCGGGCCACTGCTGAGATTCAAAGAAGGACAGCGTGTCGTTGTGGATGTTCACAATGACACGGATACGCCAGAACTGGTTCATTGGCACGGACAGATGATTCCGAGTGATGTCGACGGCGCAGCCGAGGAGGGCACGCCATTCGTGCCCGCGCACGGTATGCGACGGATCGCCTTTGTGCCAAAGCCGTCGGGCTTTCGCTTCTATCACACGCACGTTGTGGCGGGCGGGGACCTGAACCGTGGCACGTATACCGGTCAAGCCGGGCCGGTTTACATCGAACCGCAACACAACCCCGGTGGCTACGACCGTGAAGTTTTTCTCGTACTGAAGGAGTTCGCGCCAACCTTGAGCCGCGGCGGGGACATGGCAATGGACGCACTGGCGGGCGCCCCCCTCGGGGGCTTGAAGCAGATGGGGCAAGCAGCCGACAAGGAAGCGAAGGAGAAGCCCAAGGGTTTCGAGGTTGGCTATGAGTTCTTCGCCATCAATGGTCGCATGCTGGGGCACGGCGAGCCCATTCACGTGAAGCAGGGCGAACGGGTGCTGTTCCATGTTCTCAATGCGAGTGCGACCGAAATCCGCAGCCTCGCGCTGCCGGGTCATGTCTTCAGAATCGTCGCGCTAGACGGGAATCCCGTACCCGCGCCAGCCGACGTCCCCGTTCTCTGGCTGGGGACCGCCGAGCGAGTTTCCGCGCTGGTCACCATGGATCATCCCGGCGTGTGGGTGATGGGGGACCTCGCCGATGATGATCGCCTTCACGGGATGGGCGTTGTCGTGGAATACGCGGACCAGAAGGGAAAGCCGCAATGGGTCAAACCGAAACCGTTTCGCTGGGACTACACGCTGTTTGGCAAAGCAACCGTCGGACCCGTTTTACCCGCGGAGACGATCGAGATCACGATCTTGAAGCACAATGCGGCGCTCAATGGATTTAATCAATGGACCTTGAACGGCGAAGCCTTCTCGATGCAGAGCATGAAGCCCCGGTACACGGTTCACGAGGGACGCCGCTACCGACTAAAATTCTGCAACGCCAGCGACGACATCCATCCGCTGCATCTACACCGGCACAGCTTTGAGTTGACGCGTATCGCCGGTAAGCCCACAGCCGGAGTGATCAAAGATGTGGTCATGCTGGGCGGATTTCAGGAACTCGAGTTCGAGTTCGTCGCGGACAATCGCGGGCTGACACTCTTCCATTGTCACCAGCAGTTGCACATGGATTTCGGGTTCATGGCGCTCTTTGACTACGTTTGATCCTGAGCAACGCACCTTGCGTGTAAATGCCATGGGTTCGAATTCCAACTCAGCGGGCACCGTAAACACCGTCTCATGATGGAGGGTTTCGATGGAACCAACGAAGGCCGATTCGCCACGGACCGTCCTTCTTTGGAGCGCACCGATTGTGGTGGGGCAATTTATCGCCGTGGTATGGCACCTGTTGTTGGTTGTCAAAGTTCAACCGGACTTTCCCCGATTTGCAGTTCCGTTACTGATCCTGGTCAACTTGGTTCCGGTCGCCGGACTCGTCGCATTTGCGAAGGGATTCCCGAAATTGGCCGGAAGCATGATTATTCTTCCTCTTGCGATAGCACTGATCATCGGTACCTACGCTCACTTTCTCAGTCCGGGCACGGACAACATATTGCGCATGCCACCTGGAGACTTGAGGCTCCGGTTTCAAATCAGTGCCGTGCTGCTCGTGTTTCTGGAAGCACTCGGCTGCTATGCTGGGCTTCGAATATTTCTGCGTATGTCCGTGCAGCGTGCATTGAAGACGTGACGGAGAAGGCCTGGATTCGCCGTGCTTAAAGCCCCGCGGACCTACTCGCCCTTCGAGGTTTTCCGGGCGTTCGTCAAGCTTGGGGTGAGCTCCTTTGGTGGACCGATCGCTCACATCGGATATTTCCGAGAAGAGTTCGTTGTGCGCCGCCGCTGGCTCGACGAAGAAACCTATGCCGATCTTGTGGGGCTGTGCCAGTTCCTGCCAGGTCCCGCCAGCAGCCAAGTGGGGTTTACCCTCGGTCTGATGCGTGCCGGTTACCGCGGGGCGCTTGCCGCGTGGGCCGGGTTCACATTGCCTTCCGCCATCGCACTCGTGCTCTTCGCGTATGGAGCGGGCGCACTTGGTGGTCCGATCGGCTTAGGCTTGCTGCATGGCCTGAAGTTGGTCGCCGTCGCGATCGTTGCGCAAGCCGTTTGGGGAATGGCGCGCACGCTATGCCCTGACCGTGAGCGGGCATCCATTGCCGTCATGGCCGCGCTGATCATCCTGTTTAGCACTTCCTCGGTGGCCCAGATTGCGGCGATTCTCCTGGGAGGCCTCTTGGGTTGGCGACTCTGTGCGGGCGCTTCAGCAACATCGATGGGACACTTGGCACTGCCGGTATCGCGCTGCGTGGGGATCGCGGCGCTGGCGGCGTTCTTTGTCTTGCTCGCCGGCCTTCCCGTGCTGCGTAGCCTCGGTATTTCGCCGGGCATCGCACTTTTTGAGGCGTTCTACCGCTCGGGCGCGCTGGTATTTGGCGGTGGGCACGTCGTGTTGCCCCTTCTGCGAGAGGCTTTTGTGCCCGCCGGCTGGGTCACCGACGACGCCTTCCTAGCTGGTTACGGCGCCGCGCAGGCAGTTCCCGGGCCGCTCTTCACCTTTGCGGCCTACCTCGGCGCGATCGTCAAGGTGTCGCCGCACGGGCTGGCAGGCGCCGCACTCGGCGTTATCGGCATTTTCCTTCCCGGCATGCTGATCCTGCTCGGCACGCTGCCCTTTTGGGAATCGTTCCGAAAACGCACGGTCGCGCAGGCCGTCATGCGCGGTGTCAATGCGGCGGTCGTCGGACTGCTCGCTGCGGCGCTCTACAACCCCCTCTGGACAAGTTCTGTCCGCACGAGCGGTGATTTTGGGCTCGCGCTCGTGGGCTTTGTGCTCCTCTCGGCGTGGCGCGCTCCGCCACTGCTCGTTGTCATCATCAGCGCGCTCGGGGGAATCATTCTGGCTCTGGTAGGAGCGTGACGAGGTAGGGGATCCATGGCGAATACAGCGACGCAAAAACACTTTGCCGGGTTGTCCAAGAACACTTTCCTGCTGGCCTTTGCCAGTTTGTTTGCTGATATCTCAACCGAGATGCTCTACCCCGTCTTGCCCGTGTTTCTGACTCAAGCGTTGAAGGCAAGCGGCACGATCGTAGGCTTGGTGGACGGCTTCGCGCAGGCCGCGCAGAACATCGTGCAGGGCTTTTCCGGCGCGCTCTCCGACAAGCTACAAAGGCGCAAGCCGCTCGCGCTGTTCGGGTATTTCCTGGCCGCCATTGCCAAGCCGTTGATGGGACTTGCGACCGTCTGGCAGGGCTTATTCGCTGCCCGGCTTCTTGACCGACTCGGCGCGGGCGCTCGTTCCGCGCCCCGCGATGCGCTCATCGCCTCCTCCGCGAATGACGCAAACCGAGGTAGAGCGTTTGGGCTTGAGGGCGTCGGCGACAACGCAGGCGCCTGCTTGGGTCCGCTGCTGGCCGTCATCCTCCTGTATTCGGTCCACGTGGGTATGCGCAGCATCTTCTATCTCGCCATCATTCCGGGACTCCTCGCGTTTGTCATGGTGCTGTTCGTACAGGAGCGCCCGGCGAGGGTCAAAGCGAAATCCAAAATTGACGTCAGCCTGAGGCGCTTTCCAAGCGGATACTGGAAGTACCTGCTCGTGACCGCATTGTTTGGACTCGGCAATTCCAGCAACGCCTTTCTGATCCTGCGAACGCAGGAGGTCGGTGCGTCCCTCGAGCGCACGATATTGATCTATGCGGGGTTCAATCTGGTGGCCGCACTTATTTCCTACCCGGCAGGATCTCTTTCAGACCAGTGGGGGCGAAGAAATGTCCTGCTCGTCTCGTTCGTCATTTTCTTGGTCGGTTACCTGGGCTTTGCGGTCACGCAAAATGTGGTTTTGATCGCGGGGTTGTTCGCGTTCTATGGGCTTTTTCAAGGGATCTTTCGCGCCGTAGGCAAGGCATTCGCCGCCGATTTCGTGCCAGAACATCTGCGGGCGAGTGGCGTCGGTTGGTACAGCACCACGGTTGGCGTGTTGCAACTTGTGTCCAGCCTCGTCGCCGGGATGCTTTGGGATCAGGTCAGCCATGTGGCCGTGTTCTACTACGGTGCGGGGTTCGCTTTGGTGGGGATCATTGGGCTCCTGAGCGTGATTCCCGCAAGACACGACCCACACAGCACGGCAGAGGCCAAGTAGCCGCCGAAGCGGCGAAAACACCAAAACATCGGTAACCCATCTCCTTAAAGGTAGAGCTTATGATTGTGAAACGATGCGTTCTGTCTTTACTCCTTCTCGCACTAGGAGACTGCGGCCCCGTGTCGGCTGCGGATGGTGTAAAGGCCGTCGAAGATACTCTTCGCGCATACGAGCAGGCCTGGAGTCACCTTGATGGCCATGCCGCAGCCAGCTTCTACTACGAGCCGGCCATGCGTGTGACGAACGGTGGACCGGTCGTGCGTGCGACGCGGTCGGATCAAGAAGCGTTTTTCAATGGTTTCCTGCCCGCCCTCGCCAAGGCCGGCTACACGCGCAGCGCCCTTGAAGAGCTGCAGGTACGACTGCTCGATCCGAACACCGCGATCGCGAGCGGCGTCACCGTGCGTTACCGCGCGGACGGCAGCGTGTTTGCGCGCGTCGGCGTGACGTATGGCTTGTGGAAGACCTCCGAGGGCTGGAAAATCTTTCTCTCGACCACGCATGAGCCGGACACCGTACTGCGCTTCCGCTAGCGCCATGTTCCTCAGTTGTCCCTCCTGGACGGCCAGAGCCGAATGAGATTGTTTAAGCGCTCGTGGACCCTCGCGGCCTCAACCACCAAGGACACTCTTGTGAAAGCAACACTTACCCACGGCGCTGTGCCTACATACTCCAGCGCATTCCATGCGCTTGCGGTCGGCTTCGTAGTTGCGCTGATTTTTGCGTTCCCGGGCTACGCTCAGGAGCCGGCCCAGAGGGTTGACCCTAAGATCGCCGCCGCGTTGAAGGAGGTCTCGCCCGCGCGCATTCAGGCGAACATCGAGAAGCTCGTGAGCTTCGGCACGCGCTCGACCCTCTCGGCACAGGATCCGACGTCGATCGCGGCCGGACGCGGCATCGGGGCTGCCCGTGAATGGATCAAGTCGCAGTTCGAGCGCTACTCAAAAGACTGCCGCGGCTGCCTCGAAGTGAAGACGGACGCCTTTACCCAAGCGCCCGCCGAGCGCATCCCCCAGCCCACCGAAATCGTCAATGTGTATGCGGT
>Ga0075522_10002213_pt1 | contig 14567 bp, 11 predicted proteins | sample NGEPerA_FD_74796 | JGI IMG/M metagenome (GOLD analysis project Ga0075522, IMG submission 74796) | Arctic peat soil microbial communities from the Barrow Environmental Observatory site, Barrow, Alaska, USA - NGEE PermafrostL2-A | ecosystem: Environmental > Terrestrial > Soil > Wetlands > Peat ... | reverse complement strand
TCGCGCGGCGTGGTGGTAAGCACGGGCAGCCAAGGGGAGCCGCGCAGCGGGCTGGCCCGCCTGGCGGACGGGGCCCATACCGATTTAAAGGTCAGCCCGGGGGACGTGCTGGTCTATTCAGCGCGGGCCATCCCAGGCAATGAACGCACCATCAGCGCTTTGATCAACAATTTTTACCGCCGGGGCGCCGACGTCATCACCGAGCGCAACGAGCTGGTGCACGTCAGCGGGCACGGCTCCCGCGAGGACGGCCGCGAAATGTTGAGGCTGCTCAAGCCCCGCTATTTCCTACCCGCCCACGGGGAGCTTCGGCATCAGGTGACCCACCGGCATCTGGCTTTCGAAGAAGGCATCACATCGGACCGCGTGTTTCTGCTTGAGAACGGTCAGCGGTGGACCTTCGACGGCAAACGCGCCGTGGCCGATCTTTTCGTCAGCGCGGGTGAAGTCCTGGTCGATGGCTTGGCCATGGACGATGTCGATTCCCTGGTTTTGCGCGACCGTCAGCACCTGCGGGAGGACGGCATGGTTGTCTGCTCCGTGGGCCTGAGCCGGCGAGACGGTGACGTATTGCAGGGGCCCCACCTTTTGGCCCGCGGCCTGATGGCACCGGATCTTGACCGCCTGCTCGAAGAAGCCAGGGGCCAAGTGCATGCGGTGCTGTCGGAACAGGCCGCCTATGGCAAGCCGCCGAATTGGGATCAGGCCCGCGACCTGATCACCACCACCTTGAAACGCTTCTTCAAAAAGAAGTTGCAGGCCCGCCCCGTCATCATTCCGGCGGTGCTGGAAATCTAGCTGATCCACCATGGATTCGGAGCGACGTTTGGCTGACACGGCGAGCAAAAACAAAAAGAAAACCGCCCCAAAAGCCCGCAAGGCGGCCCCCTCGGCCCTCAAGCGGTTTGCGCCCGTGCGCGCCAAGACGCCCTTGCGTCGGGCCCCGCGGGCCGCTAAGGCGGACGGCTTTGTCGTTAAAGCCTGGGAAGCCGCCTTGGAATTCACGCATGAACGCCGGCAGGAGCTCTGGGGCGTGCTGTACCTGATGGCCGGTTTGGCGCTGGCTTTGGCCCTAGTGCCGAAGGATCCTGATTTCTTGGGGCTCGCCGGAACCCTTTTGTTCCGCTTTTGTTTTGGAGTCCTCGGCGTCGCTTGCGTGTTCTTGCCCGCGGTTTTGGTCACCCTGGGGTTTTGGAACCTGAGCCAGCGCCAAATGCGCGCTCCCTCGGTGAAAGCCGTCGGCTGGGCCTTGATTGTGACGTCCCTCTGCAGTCTGACCAATTGGTTCTTGCCGGCCAAAGTCGCCTCAGGCGTCGCGAAAGACCTCTACGCTGGCGGTATGCTGGGACGCCTGCTCGGCGGGGCCATGCAGCAATACCTGTCCACGGCGGGCACCTTTATCCTGTGCCTGGCGTTGATCGCGGTGGCGGTGTATTTGCTGGAACAAGAAAGCTTGGTGAAGATGGCGATTTTGCGCGCCTATGAGCGCGTCAAGGTGGGCCGGAACTTCGCGGCGCTGTTTCCGGCGCGCGCTTTGCGCTCAGCCCCCGGGCTTGAGGCCTTTGAGGCCGGGGACAGCGCCTGCGCGGTTCCCGAGGCGGCATCGGGGAGCGGGCGTGGCCGCAAGCCTGAAACCCTCGCGGTGGAAGACGAAGCGGCGGCCGGCTCCTCCGACATCAAGTTGGCCGACGCCAGGGAGCGCGAAAACATCGCCGCGCGGTTCCTGAAACAGCGTCAAAAAATCAAGGTCAGCGAGGGCGGTCCCCGGGTGAACACGATCGCCAGCACGGAAACCCTCCAGGCCGCCGTGGGCGAACGGTCCTCGAGCGACCTCAAGGACTACCAGCTTCCGTCCCCTGATTTGTTGCAAAGCGCCACGGGCTCCATCTCGGCGCCCAAAGACTATGAGCAGGTCAGCCTGTCCCTGGAGCGCGTGTTGGCGAGTTTTGGTGTCTCCGCCAAGGTGGTGGAAGTTTGCCCGGGACCCACGGTCACCCGCTACGAAATCGCCTTGGCCCCCGGCGTGAAGATGAGCCGCGTGGTGTCGTTGGCCGACGACATCGCGCTGGGCGTGAAGACCAGCGTCGTGCGCATTGAGGGGCCGATCCCCGGCAAGGGAACTTTGGGCGTTGAAATCCCCAACGCCAAGGCCGTCACCGTGACCATGCGCGAGCTGGTGGAGACCGATGAATTCCGGGGCGGCGGGCACAAGCTGATCTTTGCGGTGGGCAAGGACATCGGCGGCAGCATGATCTTCAGCAATTTGGCGGAAATGCCCCATTTGATGGTGGCCGGTTCCACGGGGTCGGGCAAGTCCGTCTGCCTCAACGCCATCATCACGAGCATCCTGTTCCGCGCGGCGCCGGACGAAGTCAAATTCCTGATGGTGGATCCCAAGCGCGTGGAACTGACGCCCTACGACGGCATCCCCCATCTGCTGAGGCCGGTGATTTCCAACCCGAAAGAGGCGGCCGGGGCCTTGCGGCTCTTGCTTGAGGAGATGGAGGACCGCTACAAGCTTTTGGCCGCCGCCGGCATGCGCAAAATCGACGACTACAACGAATGGATCGCCGCGCGCCAAGACCAGAAAGATGCCAGCCCTGCTTTAGAAGACCAGGAACTCGAGCACATCCCCAAAGAGGTTGACCCCCACCATCGCCTGCCTTACATCGTGGTCGTGGTCGACGAGTTGGCCGATTTGATGATGGTCAGCGCCAACGAAGTGGAAAACGGCATCTGCCGCCTGGCCCAAATGGCGCGTGGCGTGGGCATACATTTGGTCATCGCCACTCAGCGGCCTTCCGTCGATGTCATCACGGGGGTCATCAAGGCCAACTTACCCAGCCGTATCGCCTTCCAGGTTTCCAGCAAGATCGATAGCCGCACGATTCTCGACGGAAGCGGCGCCGAGGCCCTCCTGGGCCGTGGAGACATGCTTTACAGCCCCTACAATGTGAACAAGCCCGTGCGCGTCCAGGGCTGTTTCTTATCGGGCGCGGAGGTCGCCAGGGTGGTGGCCCACGTCAAAGGGCAGGCCCAACCGGTCTATGATCCCCGCTTCACCCTGGCGGCCTCGGCTCCTGAAATGGACCATGGCGGCGAGGGGGAAGACTATGGTGACGTCGACGACGAACTGTACGAACAGGCCTTGCGGGTCGTTATTTCCGCCGGCCAGGGCAGCACCAGCGTGTTGCAGCGCCGCCTTAAGCTTGGGTTCGGGCGCGCCGCCCGCCTGCTGGACCGCATGGAGGCCGAGGGTTACATCGGCCCATCGGAACACAACAAACCCCGCAAATTGCTGATTAAGCCTTCGGATTATGCCGACAGCTCCCCGGACTCGGCGCCTTCACTTTGACGCGCACCCTCGCGTTTCTGTTCGTCTGCGTATCGACGGGCCTGGCGGCTTCGCCTTTGCGTTATTCCACCGGGGAGGTTCTGCAGGCCCTGCTGGACGCCCAGGACAACCGGGCTTGGACGCGGGCCGAAGTCATCAAGACTGAGCAATCTATTAACGCCAAAGGGAAACCAACGGCCAGTCAAGGACGTCTTACTGCCAGCGGGGGGCAGGCGCGCCTGGACTTGGAGACCCCCAGCAAAGGCTTGGTGGTGGCAGATGGAAAGTTTCTGTGGGTGGAACTCCCGCAAGTAGAGCAAGTGTACCGCTACGATCAGGGTCAATTGGCCGCTTCCGGTAATTTCTTCCTCGACCTGGCATCCAGCATTCGTCATTATGCCAAGGTTAGCCTTAAGCGTCGCATCCCTGTCGGGCCAGGATTTGACGACGGGCGGGTGGTTGCCCTCGAGTTGATACCTGCCCGGCACCACGCGATGGGTTTCGAGCGTCTTCAGGTATGGGTGGAAACCCGGCGTTGGGAAGTTTTGCGCGTCCTGATGGACTATGGCGGCAACCGCACGGACATTCGATTCAAAGGCGTCCAGATCATGAGTCGTCGGGGCTTGAAAACGGATCCGACGCGGGCGCTGCCCAAGGACACTTTTAAATACAAACGGCCGAAAGGCTTCGAGGTCTTTAAGATCGACTTGTGAACTAGGGAACTATGGAACGAAACGAAGTCCTGAATTTTTATCTCTCCGATCTCCGGCGCTCGGCCAAGTTGAGCGTTGAGCAGGTATGCGCATGCACCAAGATTCAAGCGCGCTTTGTCGAGGCCATCGAGGCGGGCGACTGGAACAACGTGCCGTCCAATACCCACCTCCGCGCCTTTAGCCTGGCCATGGCGAAAGCCTCCGGCGGCGATGAGACCCAAGCCTCAATCCTGGTGCGGCGCCTCTTGGCGGCCACCGCGCCCGTCGAAGCACCGTCTGCGGGTGGACGTGGATTCGATACGCCGGCGCCGGCCCTTTCTAAGCAGGAAGCCTTGCCTCGTCCCAACTTCAATGCGGGTCAGGGCGTCTTGGCGGCCGCGGGACCGGCGGCATCTTTGGGCGCACCCATGGCCGCTTCGTCATTGGCTGCGGCCTCCTTGCGTTTGCGTTCTTTGCCTTTGTCGGCGCTCCTCACGCTGTTGGCTCTGGCGGGTTCGCTCAGTTACGGCGCGGCCTGGACCATGGAGCATTGGCGTCAACGTCAAGTGTCCGCGGTTTTGGGGTCTTCATCCCCGACGGACGCTATGGGCGCCGGATTGAAGGTTCCCGCATCCTCCGATGCGGCTCCTGCCGCAGGACCTTCGGTTGGAATTGCCGGGAAAGCTTCGCTTCCTATGGGTCTGCCGAAGTCCCATGCGGCGGCGATAGCGCAGCCTTTTCAGGCTTCAGCGGCTCTTGGCGTGTCCGTCCCGCTTACCTTGCGGGCCCGGCGGGCCTGCTGGCTGGTGCTCGAAATTGACGGTAAGCGCCTGCCCACGATCACCCTGCAAGACGGCGAGAAATTGACCTGGCCGGTGGCCCAGCGCGCCGTGCTGTTGGCGGGCAATGTCGGGGCCTTGAGGGTTTGGTGGCAGGGGGACGGCCAAGGTTATCTTGGGGAGCTCGATCAGCGCGCCAACGCCATGGTTTTTGAGCGCGGTCATCGGCCACGTCTGGACGCTTCCGCCGCGCTGAGTTTGCCCGTCGGCATCCCGCAGTAAGCGCCAAACTTCTCAGGAACCGTGCATGGCAGATGAAAATTCCTTCGATGTGGTTTCCAAACCCAACATGCAGGAACTCGACAATGCCATCAACCAGACGCTTAAAGAGCTCAATACCCGTTTTGATTTCCGCGGGGTGCCCTTCAAGGTGGAATTGGACGGCAAAGCCAAGGAGCTGAAACTGGAAAGTGACGGCGAGAGCCGGCTGAGTTCCATTGTCGACGTGCTGCAGGGTAAGCTGATCAAGCGGGGCCTGAGCTTGCGTTGCGTTGAAATGCAGGACGCCAAGCCGGGCGGTGCGGGGGTTTGGCGCCAGAGCGCCAAACTGGTGGACGGCATTCCCATGGAAAAAGCCAAACAGGCCGTTGCGGCCATCAAAGAAAAGAAGTTTAAGGTCACCGCCAGCATTCAGGGCGACAGCGTACGCGTCACGTCCAAAAGCAAAGACGACCTTCAGGCGGTCATGGCCCATTTACGGGGCATGGACCTGGGGGTCGACCTTCAATTCACCAACTTTAAGTAGGAGCGTGCATGAAGCGTTCCGCGGTATTTTTGACCGCTTTCCTGTCCTTGGCCGGCGTGGCCTGGGCCCTGGATCCCTTGCCCGAGGTGGTTCAAGAGCCCGGGTATAGCACCTGGACCCTTCAGGCGGATCTTCCTTTGGTTAAATTGGAAGACGCCATGCGTGACCTGAAGTCCACGGACAAGTTTCGCCACGCCCGTGCACTGACCGCTTTGGGGCTGAAGACCGAATACGAGGGCCGCGGCGAATATGCGCCACCCCAGATCGACGAGCCCATCGAAGCCAGCGCCCAGTTTCTGGGCTTTGAACGCCGTAAAATGGCGGTTTTGACGGCGCCGGTGAAGGGGCACCATCGTTGGTACGCGGTGATCTTGCGTCAGGAAGGCAATGGCGAGGACTACTGGCGTGCCCGGCAAGTCTTCCTATTCAACACCGATCCTGAAGCCGGATTGAGCCAGTCTTTCCCGGATATTCTGGGCGATGACATCCGTTTCTGGCAGGTCGGCCATGCCATCAAGGACGACATTTATGGCCGCGCCCAAGTGACCAGCCTGTTCCGTTACGACGAAACCGGGCGCATGCGTTTGACCTATCAAGAACTGTCGGACGCCTACTTGACCGCCAAGTTTGTGGGCCGTTCCCTGCGCCTGCAACAGAGTCTGGTTTTCAACCACGACCAGAAAATCATCCGCAAACTCGACATGCGCGCCTATCCCTGGATGCGGCGCGAAGAATTCGAGCATTATCTGGGTGTCGAAACCCAGCAGGCCAAGCCGTCCAAGGCTTGGACCGAAAAGGAAACCTTCGCTTGGGATCCGGCCGATTTTAACTTCTACGGCGCGGACCAGGAATTGGCCAAGCTTTACCATGCCCGTTCGCCTTTCATCCGTCGCGAGGCCGCGCGCCGGCTGGGGGAACACTTGAAGAGCGTGCCTAAGCGCATGGCTGAGGCGGCGTTTAAGGACAAGGACCCCATGGTCCGCATTCAGGTGGCGCTGGCCTTGGCCGCGATCGGCGATCCGCTGGCTTTGCCTGCGGTTGAAAAAGCTCTGCACAACTTTGATGAAGATGACTCCGTGCGGGAGGCTCTTGAAGCCGCCGAAACCCGCTTGAACGCGGTCAAGGCGGAGTCCGGCGCGCTTAGCACCCCTGACACGCAGAACTAGCGGGATTGATGAAACAAAATGTGCGCATCGGAATGGTTTCCCTGGGTTGTCCAAAAAATCTGGTGGACAGTGAACTGATGCTGGGCCAATTGGCCCAGCATCAGTACGAAGTCACAGGCGATCCCGCCGACGCCGAAGTCCTTATCGTCAATACCTGCGGTTTTATCGACAAAGCGCGCCGTGAAAGCGTGGACACCATCCTTGAAATGGCCGCCTACAAGAAAAAGGGGAGCTGCCGGCGCCTTTTGGTCACGGGTTGCTTGGTGCAGGGGTATGGGGCGGAACTTAAGGCGGAAATGCCTGAGGTGGACGCGTTCCTCGGCAGCGCGGACTATTCGGGCATCGCCAAGATTGTTAAGGATCTTTTAGGCGACAAACGCGACGACGACGTCTTGTTGAAAGTGTCCAATCCGGTCTGGCTGTATGACGCGAAGTCGCCGCGCTTGCTGAGCACGCCTTCTTACATGGCCTATCTTAAGATCGCCGAAGGTTGCGACCACGCCTGCGCTTTCTGCGCGATCCCGAAGCTGCGGGGGCGCATGCGTAGCCGGTCGGTGGAGGATATTTTGGTCGAAGCGCGCGCTTTGGCGGCGCGCGGGGTGAAAGAGCTTAACGTCATCAGTCAGGACACCAGCGAATACGGGCGGGACCTCTACGGCAAGCCCCACCTCAAAGAATTGATGCAAGGCCTGGCGGGGGTCGACGGGCTGCGCTGGGTACGCTTGCATTATCTTTACCCGGCTTATCTCGACAACGCGCTCATGGACGTCATGGCCCGCGAAAAACGCCTGGCCAAGTATGTTGACCTGCCCCTGCAGCACGGTGATGACGCGATGCTCAAGGCCATGCGCCGGCCCGGGTCACGACGCGCCAACCTCGATCTATTGGACCGCTTCCGTCAAAGGGTGCCGGACGCCGCCTTGCGGTCCAGCTTTATCGTGGGCTATCCCGGGGAAACGGACGAGCAATTTGAAGCCTTGCTCTCGTTTCTTGAAGAAGCCCAGCTCGATCGCGTGGGGGTTTTCTCCTATAGCCAGGAGGCCCTGACGCCTTCGGGCGGTCTCGAAGGCCAGATCGCCGAAAAAGTCAAAGAGCGCAGGCGCAAATTGGTCATGCAGGCGGCGGCGGCCCTGTCGGAAAAGCGTCTCCGGCGTCTTAAGGGCCAGACAGTCGACGTGATGGTCGAGCGGCCGTCGCGCGGGGCGGATGTTCCCATGAACGACTCGGTGGAACATGGCGCTCTGGCCCCCCGGCGCAAGAACACCGAATTTAGGCGTTCGTCGAAGGATTTGTGGGTGGGCAGGACCCAATGGGACGCCCCGGACATCGATGGCAAGGTCTATTTCGCCCCTCCTGCGGGGCGTGAGCTCCAACCCGGGGAATTTGTGCGGGTGCTGGTCGAACAAACCACGGAACACGATCTGGTCGGAAGTCTGCTATGAACCCGCGTCGGGCCAAGCCCGCCCCCGCGCCGTGGACTCCCGGCGCGGGGGTAGGCCTTCGCCCGGTCCCGCGTGCCGGGGCGATGCGCAGGGGCGGACGTTTGTGGGTTAAGTTTCTGGCGTTGCCCTTCCCTTTGTTTCGCTGGCGGAAGGTGAACCTCGCCAACCAATTGACTTTATTGCGCGTCCTTTTGTTGCCCCTTTACGCATGCCTCTTCTTAAGCGACAGCATCGGCGCCCAATGGTCCAGTCTGGCCGTGTTCAGCGTGTGTGTGTTCACCGACTGGCTCGATGGTTACGTCGCCCGTAAATATTCTCTTGTGACCAATTTCGGAAAAATCATGGATCCTTTGGCCGACAAATTGCTGATGCTGACGGCCATGATCTTGTTCGTTCAGGTGAACCTGGTTCCCGGCTGGATGATCGTTGTCATCTGGTGGCGTGAGCTGGCGGTGACGGGCCTGCGCACCTTGGTGGCCGCGCGCCGCACGGTGCTGGCGGCGGACACATGGGGCAAGGCGAAAACGGTCCTGCAAAGCGTGGCGGTGGTGGGTGGCATGCTGGTTTATTTTTCTCAAAATACCCTCAACGCCAGATCCGCCGATTGGCGTTTACGCCTCGAAAATTTTGGGTCGGGCGGGGAATTGCTGGCCCGCATTCTTGACACCAATGCGATACCCTACTGGGCGATGTTCGCGGCGACGATTCTCAGCTTGTGGTCGGGCATCCGCTATTTTCAAACCAACTGGCCCATGATCTGCCTGGAATTGGAAGAAGCTGAGAAGGCTGACGCATGAAACCCTCCCCGCCCTCCAGGTCCGTCCCCGCTTCCGAACTGCCCTCCGCCCCTGTTTGGGCCTGGGTTTTCGGCACTTGGTTCGGTTCAGGCCTCTCGCCGATCGTCCCGGGAACCGCGGGGACCGCTGCTTCTTTGCCGCTCGCCTGGGCCTTGGGTTTTTTTTTACCGGCCTGGGGCGCTTGGAATCCTTGGTGTTTGATTGCGACCGCGCTCCTTTTCTATCCCGCCGTGGCGGCCGCGAGCCGCGTCGAGCTGGCGCTGGGACGGCATGATCCGGGCGCCGTCGTCGTGGATGAAACCCTGGGGACGCTTTTGACCATGGCATTTTTGCCCGCTTCGGCTTTCCATCAATGGGCCGCCTATGCGTCCGCGTTTTTTCTGTTCAGGGTTTTGGACGTCTGGAAACCGGGCTTCATAGGGCGCAGCCAATCCCTTCCCGGGGGCTGGGGCATTGTTGTGGACGATGTGCTGGCCGGCCTTGTCGGAGGCCTTGGTTTGGGCCTCCTGTGGTGGTTGGTGATTCGATGACAGGAAAGGGGATCTATCAACGTTGGGAGAGCACCCAATCCCAATGGAATGATGATTTTTTTCTAGCTGAAACCGCCAACGCATTTATGAAGCGCCGCTGGCGCAGGTTGAATCGCCGGGTCGCGGATTTTTGCGGGCTTGAGGCAAAACGGCTTGGACGCGGCCTCGATCTGGTGGACGTCGGTTGCGCCCATGCGGACTTTGAAATCTGGGCCAGGCCCGCCCTGGCCGGCTATACGGGCGTCGAGCCGAGTTCCGCGTTGTTGCCGAAGGATCTCAGCGAGGGGACGGCTTTTCGTGTCCTGCGCGGCCAGGCCGAGAAGCTGCCCTGCAAGCCCGGCACGGCGGATTTGGTTCTTCTCAAAGAAGTTTTGGACCATTGTTATGATCCCTCGGGGGCGCTCAAAGAAGCCATGCGGGTCCTGAGACCGGGCGGGCTTGTCCTGCTGACGTTAACCAACGATAAGGCCTGGTACAAATTGCTCATGCCGGACCGGGCCGCGCGCATAAAGGCGGCCCAGCACGACCACCTCTTTTTTTTCCACCCCGACTGGGTGCGGGATTTGCTGGTTGAGGCCGGTTTTGCCGACTTGGGGACGCAAGATTCGCATTATCTTCGCTTGCCCTACCGTGTGGAATCTTGGATCGGGCGCATGCCTGAAGCGATGACGGACTTGGCCATGACGGGGTCGGACGCCATTGGCGATTTAAGTCTGCCCGGCTGCGGAGGCAGTTTTTGGAGCTGGGGCAGGAAAACGGCGGCCGGCCGGCGTCCATGAAACCGGACGGCCTTAAGATCGCTGTGGATGCCAGGGTCTTGGGTCAGCGGGGGGTGGGCCGCTACCTGAGCAATCTGGTGAGGGCCCTGCTTGAAACCCGCGAAGATTTCGCAATGCGCCTCTACCTGGGGCCCTTTTCCGTGCTGGACGCGGGCCTGAGCGACACCCGCCTCAGCGTTGAACAACTGGGTGGGGTGCATCCGGCCTGGGCCGAGCAAGTGCTTATTCCCCGCCGCGCGCGCGCCTGGGGGGCCGGGGTTTTGCATTTTCCGGACAACAGCGGATCGCTTTGGCCGGGCCTGCCCGTGGCATTGACCTTGCACGATACCATGTGGCGGCGCCCTTTGTGGCAGGCTATAGCCAGACCCACCGGGCGCCAGCGTCTTCAGGATCGCTACCGCAAATTTGTGTGTCCCCGCGCCGCGCGGGCGGCTTCCGTTATTTTCACCGTGTCACGTCATTCCGCTGAAGACATCACCGCCGCCCTGGGAATCCAAGCTGCGCGCTTGCGCGTCGTTTCCAGCGGCGTTGACCCCGTTTTCACCAAGAGACTTAAGCCCGCGGTCGCTTTGGGTCTGGTGCGCGGTTTGGGTTTGACTCAACCTTACATCATGGCCTCGGGCGCGGCGGACAAGCGAAAGAATATCGACCGTTTGATTCAGGCTTTCGCTTTGGCCCGGCGCATGGACAGCCGTTTGGCCGGCGCGCTTTTAGCCGTGACCTCTCTGCGCCCAGGCGAGGTCGCCGCCACCACCTATGGCGCGACCGCCCAAGCCCAAGGCGTCGCCGATGCGGTGCGCTTTCTGCCCTATATGAGTGATGAGCACATGAAGGCTCTCTATCAAAAAGCCCTGTGCTACGCTTTTCCGAGTGAATGGGAAGGCTTCGGCCTTCCCATTTTAGAAGCCTATAGCATGGATTGCCCGGTGCTGGCCGCAAATGCGTCGGCTCTGCCCGAAATCGCGGGGGCAGGGGCGGTATACGCCGACCCTTTGGATATTTTAAGCTTGGCTCGGGGGCTCAGCGCGGCGGCCGCTCCTCAGGGTCGGGTCCGACGCCGGCGCCTAGCCCGGGCCCAACTTCGGCGTTTCAGCTGGGCGACAAGCGCGCAAATGCACCTGAATGCGTTTCGCGAAGCGGCCGGGATGCGGCGGTGAATTTTTTCAGGCTGGGCAAGGATTTCGCCTTCGCAGGCTTGCTTTTTGTTTTGGTGCTGATTTTTCACCGTCCCCTATTGGATCCCCATACTGTTTATAGTTCCTACGATTTCGCGCGCGATTTTTACCCGTCCTTCCATTGGCTGCACGAGCGCTTGGCCGCCCACCAAGGCGTGTTTTGGGACCAATCCTCCGGCATGGGGGATCCCCTCTTTGATCGAGGGGCAAGCGCCTATCTCTATCTGCCTCTGCGCTGTATTCTCACTTATTTTGACGCGGTGGGGGCCGTGGCGCTGTGCATGGTCCTGCACTACAGCATCGGCGCCTTGGGCGCCTATTGTCTGGCCCGCTCCCGCAGGGCCACGGCCACGGCGTCCTTTGTCGCGGCGGTGGCCGTGGGCTTTTCCGGGGGGATGACCGATTGCACGAGTTCTCTTGCGCTCGTCATTCCGCTGGCCTGGTTTCCTTGGATGATTTTTGGCCTTGTGTTGATTCAGGATGCGGACGGCCCCTATGAGGGACTTTCTTTTGGCGGAAGCGCCATTCTGGGGCTCTCGACGGGAATGGCGCTTTTGGGAGGGCACATCGCGCTGGGCTTGTGCCAAATTTATGCCTTGGCGGTTATTTTTTTGGTCTGCGGCGTCGTAGCGAAAAACCGGTGGAAATACCTGAAAACCACCTTCTTACCCCTCGGATGCGCCGCCGTGATCTCGGCTCTGATCTATGGCGGGCAAGCCTTGGCATTGGCCAGGCTGGCGACCCAGGCGGGACGGGGAAGCTCCTATTCCGTGGCGGCGGCGGCGGAAGGCGCCATGACACCGGTAAGCCTCTTTCAAATGTTTCTCCCCCATCTGTTGGGGCGTTTGCGGGACGCCACCTTTTTGGGGCAGTCCTGGCGTTTTGGAACCAACGACCCCCAAGGAGTCGCCCTGTATATCGGCGTTGCGGCTTTTGTGACGGTCTTGTTTTTTTTCGTCAGTTTTTCATGGCGCGAAATACTGCCCTGGGCTGCGGCGTGGTTGTTTCTCGTCTTTTACGCCTTGGGGACTTGGACCCCTTTATTCGCCCTGTTTTATTACCGTTTGCCCTTTCTCGGGCATTTTCATTGGGCGGTGCGGGCCGCCTGCCAATGTGGGCCGCTTTTATGCGTTCCGATCGCGTTGGGTTTGGACCGTTTGCGTGCCTTAAGGACCCCTTGGCCGGCGCGTTTGGCCTTAAGTCTCGGCATGGGTTTGGTGGCGGCGGGTTTGGGCCTATGGGCCGCTGATGCATTCGTCGAAGCACAAGGCAGGCGATTTGTGCTGGGCCATGTGGTGGGGCAGGCCTTGCACCCCTATCCTGCCGCCTTTTACCTCGACAAATTGAGCCGTTGGCTGGGCGCCACGCGCGCGCATTTGGCGACTCAGGGGCTTTGGGCTCTGGCGACCGGCTTGGTTTTGTGGGCCCTGGCTCGCATGAAATCCGAATCGAGACGCGGCGGACTGGTGCTCGCGCTGGGACTCCTGCTCTTCGCGGAACTGAACGCCAACCTTTCGGATTACAATGCGACCCTTCCGCGGGCTTTGCTTTATCAAACCCCTCTGAGCGCCCAAAAAATCTTGGCTGCGGAAGGCCCTGATGCCCAGCCCTTTCGGTCTTTGGTCTGGGGTGTTGGCGCCCATTTGCGCCGAAGTTTCCCTCGCGGGCGTTTTTTTGGGGATTTGGAAGGTGAACTGCGCAATAACGCGCTATTGCCGCCGGCTTTGAACAAAATTTATGGTCTTGATCTCTGCAACGCCTACCCGTCCCCGGAATTTACACGTTTGGACCCTTTCACCGGCTGGTTCCGCGACTTGAACATGGATCCGCCCCAGCATGCAAGCGAACTGCTTGCCCACCGCCGGCTGTTTGACCTGAGCGGGGCAAAATACTTTGTCTTGGGTGAGCCGCTGGTCGCTCCCGGATTGACGTCCTTGATGTCCGATCCGGTTTATCTCTATCGCAATGAAACGGCATTGCCTCTGGCCTATGTGGCCCGACACTATAGTGACGGCTGGACTTCGACGACTGCGGCGGCGGCCTTGATTCGGGCGGCCTCTCCGCAGTCGCTTTGGTCCAAGCCCGCGCTGATCGAGGGGCATACTGTGGGCAGGGGCGGCGGCGCCGGGACCGTGACTTGGTTGAACTACGGCGATTTGGACTGGCAACTGGACGTGGTCAGCGTAGGACCCGGGATTCTGATGCTTTCGCGGCTCTATTACCCCGGCCCTTGGAAGGCCACCGTCAACGGCCGGCCCACCGATATCTTGGCCGCGAATGGGGCTTTATGCGCTTTGCGCTTGGGCGGCGGCTCCGAACGGGTGCGCATGGTCTATGCTGACCCCCTTCCCGGTCGGGCTTTGGCTCTGGAGGGCCTGGGCTTAGCTTTGGCTGCATTGGGCCTCGTACTCGCCTGGTCGCGTCGGCGTTTCCCGAGGGCTGGTCAAGGCGGATTGACCCTGTCCTAGCTCCGTCCTATCATCTTCAACCCTGGTGTCCAAGCGCGCCGGGGCGCCCCAAGAGTCCAGCCAGCGCGTCGGCGTCGAGCTGGTGACCGGGCCCGGCTCAACGAGTCAACCAGGGAACCCCGCCAGGCCCGGAAGGGAGCAACGGTACCTGGACGCCGTGTGAAGCCGGTCACCTAGTCGCCAGCTCCGCGCCGACGGGAAAACAGCCATGTCCTACCTTGTCATCGCCCGAAAATGGCGGCCGCAGACCTTTGAAGATGTCGTCGGCCAAATCCACGTCACCCGCACCCTGCAGAACGCCATCGCCGCAGGGAGGGTTGCGCACGCCTATTTGTTCACGGGCCCGCGAGGCGTCGGCAAGACGTCGACGGCCCGCATTTTAGCCAAGGCCCTGAACTGCGAAAAAGGGCCCACTCCCCATCCCTGTTTGGTTTGCCCGGCTTGCCTTGAAGTCGCCGGGCCGGGCAGCGTCGACGTGATTGAAATCGACGGCGCCAGCAACAACAGCGTCGAGGACATTCGCAATCTGCGCGAGAAAGTCCAGTACACCGGCGCCCGGGACCGTTACAAGGTTTACATCATTGATGAAGTCCACATGCT
>Ga0075522_10002212_pt1 | contig 14567 bp, 14 predicted proteins | sample NGEPerA_FD_74796 | JGI IMG/M metagenome (GOLD analysis project Ga0075522, IMG submission 74796) | Arctic peat soil microbial communities from the Barrow Environmental Observatory site, Barrow, Alaska, USA - NGEE PermafrostL2-A | ecosystem: Environmental > Terrestrial > Soil > Wetlands > Peat ... | reverse complement strand
GGACCAACCCTTCGGGCCCGCCAACCTGCCCCCGTCCCAGGGCTCGGAGGATCGCTTTTGCCTTTATTCTGGGTATGTCCGAGCCGAGTTCTCAGCTAACTTGGACAGCAGTGATTAAAGGCATATCCACTTATGGTATCTGCGGGCCAGAGCTATGAATGTTCAATATGAGACAATTTCACCTTTCCGGTAACCTGTTCTATAAAAGAAGATCTTTATGATCTCGTCCAAGCGCATCGTGGGGCAAAGTATCGTAATTTTCGTCTTCGCGAAGCCCCTGTGAATACCCGTTTTCGCACTCAGGCTTTTTGGCTCATTCATGGTTGGCTTTCGAGGATTACCTGATTGTTGCTCGAATCATAGATGTGTTGCTCTCCTGGAACATGTCTAATATGAAACAGCAAGTCTTCTCCCCAGGCCATAGCCTTCTTGCCAAGCTCCAAGCACGATGACTGGGCATTTCGGCTGTTTGTTGCTCGCACCGATAGACTGGAAGAAATCGGTCGGACCCAAGTGTGACGCTGGAGCTGAGACAGTATTGTGGGCCCTATTCTTAAGCAATTCTGAGAGGAACGCCCTATACCGGTATTCGAATTGCGGAACAACTACATGAGAAGACAAAAACGTCTCATTGCAGGTGTCAGTCGGCGCTTGCGAGCATCGGTTGGCAGAGCAGCCCCCCGGATGCCAGGACGCTGCCACCTGACTCTGCTATTGGCGATGTTTTTGGCAATGCCCGCTTGGTCTCAGCAAAAACCTCCAGATCTCACAGGGCGCAGTATCGAAGACTTGATGAACATCGAGATCACGTCGGTTTCGAAAAAGGAGGAGAAACTTGCGCGCACGGCGGCGGCGATCTTCGTGATCACGGCGGAAGACATCCGTCGCTCCGCCGCCAACAACATTCCTGACCTTTTGCGTATGGTTCCCGGACTGGACGTGGCGCAAATCAATGGAAGTACATGGGCCATCAGTTCCCGCGGTTTCAACGATCAAATTGCTAACAAGCTGTTAGTACTTATAGATGGGCGCACGGTATATTCCCCGCTTTTCAACGGCGTGTATTGGGACGTGCAGGAAGTTCCGCTGGAGAATATCGAGCGCATCGAAGTGATTCGAGGTCCGGGAGCTGCCGTCTGGGGGGCCAATGCTGTCAATGGAGTCATCAATATTATCAGCAAGAAAGCGTCTAACACGCAAGGTTTCATGATTACCGGCGGCGGTGGAACTCATGACGGAGCCTTTGGCACGGCGCAATATGGCGGAAATCTTGGCCCAACTACGACTTATCGCGTCGGTGGCTCCAACTATGACGGCAGGCATCTCGCAAATTTGGCTGGTCAGAACGGCGATGACGGTTGGAACGTTTTACGCGCCGGATTCCGCGCAGACAGCAAATTCGGCACGAAAGATTCTCTGACCGTTCAAGGAGATGGCTATGACGGAAGCGAAGGAGAGATCGTGACGGCCGTCACTTCGCTCGCACTCCCGCAGCCGCTGACATCGAACTTGCGCATGGATATCGGTGGGTGGGATATCTTGTCGCGGTGGGACCGAGCCATCTCACCTACTTCACAAACGACACTCCAAGTCTATTTCGACCGAACCAATCGAAGCGATACAACCTATGCGGAAGGCCGCAATACATTTGATATCGATTTCCACCATCATTTCGCGTGGGGAGATCGACAGGATTTTGTGTGGGGTTTGGGGTTCCGAGACACATCCGATAATATTCGCGGTTCTTTCCGGTTCATGTTCAATCCCTCCGCAGAAACACAGCTCCTTTTTAGTTCGTTTGTGCAGGACGAAATTGCCATCGTTCCCGGAAAGCTATTCCTGACGCTGGGGGCTAGGCTCGAGCACAACCATTTTACCGGATTCGACGTTCAGCCGAGCGCTAGCATTGCATGGCTGGCGAACGACAGGACCACCTTCTGGGCCTCGATCTCAAAGGCGGTCGGAACTCCTTCGCAAGAAACAGACGTTCGGTTTAATGCCGGAGTGTTCCCCGGCCCCGGCGGATTACTAATTTTGCAGAGTGTTTTCGGCACGGAACAAAAAAATGTGGACGTTCTGGCGACGGAGGTCGGTTATCGAACTCAAGTTTCAGAACAACTCTCCCTGGACCTGACTGGGTTTTACGATTCCTACTCCAATATCATATCCAGCGATGTGGGGACTGCTTACGTGGAATTAAACCCCACCCCTGCGCACCTAGTTCTTCCAATTTTTCTTGAGAACCAGCTCTATGGCGAAGGCCACGGAGCGGAAATGGATCTGAATTGGAAACCAGCCAGGCGATGGAGCCTCAGTCCTGGCTTCTCTTATCTTCAACTTCATATCCATAAGACACCATCGAGCACGGACGTCGCGAGCATTTCGACAATCGAAGGAAGCAGCCCACGCGCGCAGGCGCAGTTGCGCTCGCAAGTGGAATTGACAAGCCGCTGGGACTGGGACACCTCAGTGTACTTTGTCGGGCGCTTGCCCGCCTTGCAAGTACCGTCCTACACGCGCCTGGATACCAGCTTGACTTGGAAGGCTCGGGACGGTTTGTCATTTAGTCTGGTCGGGCAAAATCTGCTCCAAAACCATCATCTCGAATTTAACGGTCCCGACCAAACCGTCCAATCGAGCTTAGTTAAGCGCAGTTTATACGCAAAAGTCATTTGGCATTTCTAACCGGGGATCGAATCGGGTTGAAGATATTGAGCGAGATAACGCCATGCTTTATCAAGGGTCCGCCACGACCAGGAACCTCCCGGACCATGAGCCAACTAATCGTGCTATTCGTCGTGCTGATCTGCGGCATTGCGTCTCCTGTTTCGCTGGTCTGGGCCCAATTGAGTGGCACAAGCGGATACGCAGTGAAGATTGCTTTTCTATTTAATTTTGCGAAATTTATCGATTGGCCCCCGAGTAGTTTTGCAAGTCCACAGTCGCCCTTTACGATTTGCGTTCTCGGACAGGATCCCTTCGGCCATATGCTCGATGATACCTTGCAGGGGAAGATGATTGGGGAGCGACCTCTTGCAGTTCGGCGGTTGAAAGACAAAACAGAGGCTCGGTCCTGTCAAATGGTTTTCGTCAGTTCTGTAGAAAGCCCACACCTGGCGGAAATCATTGGAAGTCTGCATGGAGCAAACGTATTACTCGTCGGTGAAACAAATGGCTTTGCTTCGTTGGGCGGGACGATTGAGTTTACTCTCGAGGACAATCGCGTTCGATTTGCGATTAATCCCGACGCTGCGGATCGGTCTGGCCTGAAGCTCAGTTCGAAATTGCTGGCGCTGGCCAAGATTGTGCATGACGAAGGGCATTCGAAGGGTGGCTAAGATGCGTTCGAACCTAAATTTGTCGATCCGGCAGAAGGTTCAGGCTATCGTAATGGTCACATCCGCCGTGGCGCTGCTTCTAGCCTCTGTTGTGTTCACATTCTACGACCGATCGACTTTCCTACTTGGGAAAACGCAAGACCTTCTGGCTTCGGCAAGGATGGTTGGATCGAATAGCACTGCGGCGATTAGCTTCGGTGATACGAAATCGGCGAGCGAAATCTTGGCCGCACTGCAGGCCAAACAAAATGTGATCAATGCGTGTATTTACGGCAAGGATGGAAGGGTTTTCGCAACGTATAGCCGCGATGCGGCACATAACGATTTCTCCCCCCCTCCTGTGCAAACCCAGTCAACCGCAATCGTCAAGAATAATATGCTCTTATTTCAGCCCATCAGCTTGAATGGCGAATCGATCGGAACGATTTTCATTGAGGCGAACCTTACAGACCTAAGTGATCGCCTGACGAGGTTTTTGGAAATTGATTTCCTTGTCCTAGTGGTTTCCCTGGCAGTCGCATTCTTGTTGTCTAGTCGCCTTCAGCGCCTGATTTCAGAACCAATCCAGGAACTGGCAGATACGGCATCGTCAGTCTCCACCAAAGAGGACTATTCCATCCGCGCAAAAAAGAGAAGCAATGATGAAATCGGGATTCTCTATGACCAATTCAACAGCATGCTCGACCGGCTCCAACAGAGGGATGTCGCGTTGCAACGAGCCCACGACAATCTCGAAACGAGGGTCGCAGAGAGGACTTCGTATCTAGACGCTTTGATTCAGAACAGTCCGCTTGGCATCATGGTTTTGGACACCGAGCAGAAGATCCAATTGTGCAATTCTGCATTTGAGAAATTATTTGAATATGCGCAGGAGGAAGTTATCGGGAAACCGATCACCAGCGTATTGGGCGATGCGGAGCCCTTGTTAGAAGCTCACCGTTTGGCCTTGGATGAAACACCCATCAATTTAGTGGCGCGGCTTCAACGGAGGGATCAGAGTTTTCTTGATGTGGAACTTCATACGGTAGGGTTAATGGTAAACGGCAAGTTAGTCGGTTCCTTGGGCATATACCAGGACATTTCCACCCGAAAACGCGCCGAAGCAGAAATGCAACGGGCCAAAGAAGCCGCCGAAGAAGCGAGTCGTGCAAAGAGTGAGTTCCTCGCCAACATGAGCCACGAGATCCGCACTCCGCTGAACGGCGTGATCGGCATGACCGAGTTGGCGCTCGACTCCGAGCTAACGCTGGAACAGAGAGAATACCTGGACACCGTCAAGATGTTGGCAGACTCTTTGCTCACCGTGATCAACGATATCCTGGACTTCTCCAAGATCGAAGCGGGTAAAGTCGATTTGGATATGGCCAATTTCAATCTGCGGGACAACCTGGAAAGGATATTGAAGACGCTTGCATTCAGGGCTGACGAAAAAGGTCTAGAGTTGTTATGCGAGATCGCCCCCAACGTACCAGGAGTGTTGTACGGCGATTCCAGCCGGCTGGACCAGGTCATCAGCAACCTCGTAAGCAACGCCATAAAATTCACACACGCAGGTGAGGTGGCGCTCAAGGTGCAATTGGAGACAAGAAACGGTGATGACTACATTCTACATTTTACCGTCACAGATACGGGAATCGGAGTGCCTCTCGAAAAACAGAAAATCATTTTTGATCCGTTTACTCAGGCGGACTCCTCAACGACTCGCAAATACGGCGGTACTGGCTTGGGTCTGACCATTTCTTCTCGCTTAATAAAAATGATGGGCGGAGAGATTTGGATGGAGAGCGGGGTAGAAAAGGGGTCGCAGTTCCACTTCACGACACGGATGAAGAGTCACGGAGATGTAGTGGCAATAGGAACCATTGCGCCACCGGAGATCTTGCGGGGCGTGAAGGTCTTGGTGGTTGACGACAATCGCACGAATCGGCGGATACTCGAAGGAATGTTGCAGCGTTGGGAGATGAATTCGACGTCAGTGGAAGGAGGAAATGAGGCGCTGGAAGAAGTGTCAAATGCCCAGAGTGTTGGTAAACCATACGAACTGCTCTTGACTGACATGCATATGCCGAAGATGGACGGCTTCGAACTTGTTGACCGAATTAGACACCGAACCGAATTGGCTGTGCCCACGATCATGATGCTTACTTCAGCTGGCCACAGAGGAGACGCGGAGCGGTGCCGGAAACTGGGAATTACAGCGTACTTGTTGAAACCAATCAGACAAACCGAATTGCGAGAGGCCATCGCCCGGGTGCTCGGGACACGAGAACAGACGGGCGCGATTCCCTTGGTCACCAGGTACTCCTTACAAGACGCTCGCGATCCGGATACTGTTTTGCGCATACTGATCGCCGAAGATAACCAAGTAAACCAGCGGTTGGCGGTCCGATTGCTCGAAAAGAGAGGACACCGAGTAACCGTCGCTGGCAATGGGCGCGAAGCCCTCGACGCGCTGGTGAAAGATTCATTCGACTTAGTTTTTATGGACGTGCAGATGCCTGAAATGGACGGATTCGAGGCCACGGCAGGAATTCGGGAGAAAGAAAAAGGTACGGCAAGACATCAGATTGTGATTGCTTTGACGGCCCATGCCATGAAAAGTGATCGGGAGCGATGCCTGGCTGGTGGCATGGATGACTATCTCAGTAAGCCAATCCGACCACAGGAACTTGACAAAATTCTTGAGAAGTACTTGGCGTCGCGACCAAAATCCGCGAATGCGCTCGAAGCACTCGGGTTGCGTAAATGAGAAAAACAAAATCCGCCAAAAGACCACGCCGCGAGATGGCCCACACACGCCTCACAGGCGCGGTTCGGCGAGAGCGGCAGAGGAGCGACAATGACACAACAGAAGGACCGGTCTTCGCAGGATGCCGTGGATCTGCCTGACCTCCTTGCACGGGTGGACAACGACCACGCTTTGCTGTGTGAACTGATTGAGATCTTCAAAGAGGAGTTTCCACGCGCCTTTCAGTCTTTGCAACAGTCCGTAGTCCGTGAGGACATAAGGAGTGTGGAAGTTACGAGCCACGCATTGAAAGGCATGCTTTCTGGACTTTCTGTGACGCGGGCCGCCGCGATAGCTTCGCAGCTCGAACAGATGGCGCGCGAGGGGACATCGTCTGGGTTAACCGATGTGTTAACCCTCTTCGAACGCGAGGTGGCGAACTTATTGCCGGAGTTGGATGCTTACGCAACAGAGACAATGCTATGAAGATTCTCATCGCGGACGATGACAAGCTGTCTCGCCGGCTGCTTCAAAAAACCCTCGAACGAGAGGGTTTTGAGGTGAGCGCTGTCGACAACGGCCGATTGGCATTGCAGCAATTGTCTTTGCCAGAAGGTCCACGACTCGCGCTTCTCGACTGGATGATGCCGGAGCTCGATGGCCCGGGCGTTTGCTTGGAGGTGCGCAAGCAGCATGATCGGCCCTATGTTCATATTGTGCTGCTGACCTCACGAGGCTCGAAACAAGACGTCGTGTCAGGGCTGGAAGCGGGTGCCGATGATTATCTGACCAAGCCATGGGATCCGGCTGAGCTGATAGCGAGATTGCGAGTCGGGCAACGGATCTTGCAATTGGAGGATCGACTTGTGGAAGCGCGCGAGACCATGCGCTTCAAAGCGACGCACGACCCTCTCACGGCACTTTTCAATCGTGGGGTCATTGTAGATTTGTTGGATCGCGAGCTATCGCGCACACGCCGCGAGAAAGGTTGTACGGTCGTGATGCTGGGCGACCTGGACCATTTCAAGAGTGTGAACGACCAATACGGCCACCTTGTGGGTGACGAAGTGCTGCGGGAAATTTCGAGGCGTCTTCTATCGTCAGTACGATCGTATGATTTCGTGGGTCGCTACGGAGGAGAAGAATTCCTAATTGTACTCAATAATTGTGCCGCTGGTCAGGCATTCGTCCGCGCCGAAGAGGTCCGAAATGGGGTTGCGAACCATCCAGTGCAGACGATGCGTGGACCGCTCCACATCACGATGAGCTTGGGCGTTCTCGCGAGCCGAGATTGGGACACCCGCCCAGTTGAAGAAATGCTAAGCGAGGCGGATTCGGCGCTCTATCAGGCGAAAGCGGAAGGCCGCAACTGCGTTAGGCTTGCCGAGCCAAATACTTCGTGAGCGATACGTGAAGTGCAGATGCTATGAGTTGGGAGGAACGGGAATTCCCAGAGCGACGCACCGGGCGATATGAGTTTGTTTCCAACGATCGGGAAGCCATGCGTCGAGTTCACGAGCTGGCCAGGTCGGGAGATTCATCAGCAGTTGCATGAAATAGAGATGTGGGTCCATGTCATGCCGCCGGCAGCTGCTGGTCAAGCTGGCCAGGATCGCCGCGGTTCGCTCGCCGCGCGTGTTGCCAACGAAGAGGGAGTTTTTGCGATTCAGAACCACGCGCTTCATCTCTCGTTCGCTCACATTATTATCGATGGGCACGGCGCCATCGGTGGTGAACACGGTCAGCGTCTCCCATTGCCCAAGCGTGTAATTCACGGCGTCGGCCATAGGATGCTTCGGTAGCAACTGTTCTTTCCAGATCAGCAGCTTGCGATGTAATTCCGCCAGGATGGGGACCGACTGTTTCTGCCGCAACGGGAGTCGCTCGGCCACGGCAACGTCTTTCGCCTGTTTTTCCACAGCAAACAGTGCGTCCATCAAAGCAACCGCATCGCGCGCGATCTCTGGCGCCGTTTTCTCCGCCTCCACGAACTTGCGCCTCGCATGCGCCCAACATCCCGCGCGCGTGATGGCGTTACCAGCCACCACCCCGTTGTAACCCCCGTACGCGTCGGCCAGCAAAACCTGCGTGTAGTCCTTCAGAAATTCCTTCGGACCTTCACGACTGCGGTTCAACGTGAAGTCGAACACGTTATACGGATTGGCTTCGTCACCCACATACACCCACATGCGTGCCGACTGCGTTTGGCCCGGACTCAACATCGGCAGGACGGTGTCGTCGGTGGCCACCACATGCGACTGCCTGACACGCTCGGCCATCCGCTCATACAACGGCTCGACCACATCCGCGACGTCCCGGCACCATACGGATTGCGTGGCCCGGGAAATCTCAAAGCCTTGCCGCTGGAAAATATCTTCCAATCGATACAGGGGAAGGTAATCCGCGAACTTGCTGGTCACGATGAAAGCCAGAAGCCCTGGGCCTGCCAAACCTTTCTCGATGGCTGTTTCTGTTTTGGCGGCTACTTCGATCTGCGGGTTTTCGCCGGCATGTTCGCAACTGGAGCACGCGTACTTCTTGCGGACATGCTCGAGACGTTCGAAATGTCCCGGAATGTATTCGATCTGCCAGCTCTTCTCGCTGCCGATCTCTTTGCGCTCCACACCGCAACTTGGGCAGGGCAACTCTTCTGCGCTCAGCTCATATACCTGTGTCCGGACCGGAATGTTCTCAAAGTTCGCCAGAGCACGCCGCCCCTTGCGGCGCTTCACCCGCCGTAACTCTGGCGCCGGTTCTACTTGCCGAAGATCTTCCACATGGATGGGCTTTTGTTCCAGAGTCTCGGCAAACTCCAGCAGCATCTGGGCCAGCTGATTCATGCTCGGGCGATCCGCTCGCGGACCATAGGTCGCCTTCTTGTAGCGCTCCAGTTCCTGCTGCAGTCGCAGCTTCTCCAAATACAGTTCGTCGGCACGCTTGCACTGTTCTTCGGACCGTTTCTCCAGACGCTCGCGTTCCTGCCACAACGAATAAAGCATGGCCTTCAATGCTTCTTTATCGTCGGGTAAGTTCGTCAAGAAATTCTCGCTGGTGGGCACACCGGCTTAGACGCAGTAGTACAAAATTCGTTGCTCACGCGACGATTATTTTATGCGTTATTTTTATTTTTTTGTGATCAGCTTTTTAAATTTTCCCTTTTTCGTTGTTTCACACAGCGCGTTCGTAGCGCGGCACGCGCTTCAGCTTCGACACATCAATCCCGTCCAGAATCATCGCCAGTTCACTGGCACGCAATTCCACCGATCGCGCGCCCTGCTCGAATCGCGGCAGTTTGAAAACCTCAAGTTCTAACCGCTTGTACCAAAGTACGAAGCCGTCCCGGTCCCACACCAAAATCTTCAACCGATCGCCTCGCCGCGAACGGAACACAAACAGATGGCCGCTTTGCGGGTTCTCTCCAATGATCTCTCGCACACGTTCTGCCAACCGATCGAATCCGCGGCGCATGTCCGTCGCTTCGCTCGCCATCCAGATCCGCGCTCCTTGTGCGCGATCCATCGCCTGCAAACTTGGCAGCCCGATCACCCCGTTGCCTCCACCATCGCCAGCAACGCCCGCACATGCTCAGCATCGAATCCCGGCCGCACCAGCAGGCTTCGCCCATTCTGCAAGCGGATTTCAACAGCCGCATCTCCAGACGTGCTCGGCTCGCGCCCCGCCACTTTCACTTCCAGGAATTTCGCCGTCGCGCTTCCCTGTACCCGCCTCTTCCACACGAAAAAATACGGCCGGCACAAACCGTGATTACGACAAAACGCTGTCACGCTCTGGCCGCTACATGCCTGTTCGGAAACTAGCCTGCCCCACTTCGCCCATGCCTTCTTTGAACGTTTGCTCATGTCGCAACAGTGCTATGCGACACGAATCTTTACAAGATGGGGTTCGCTAATCGCTCACGCCCTACGGTGCAATCAACACCAATTCCAGGGCGGTAGGTTTCCCAATCAGCTTCCGCCTGGCTTACACACTGATGTAATCATAGCGTGATGTTTGCATGGCCCATGAAAACGGAAACGACAGATTTTACAAGGCTTAAGCAGGTTCGTTTCGCAAAATTGTCTTCCTAGCCTTTTCAGATGGCTCATTCTTGCTCGTGGGTGCAACTGCGTCCCAACAAGTGCCCCACCCTCGTAGGGCGGCGCCACCTACGCTCGCATGAATGGACACAGAGCCAGGACGGGGACGAAGTAGCCGATTCCCTGCCATTGGGATCAGGAAATCTTGACGTCCACCTGGGGCGGCAGCGGTTGCCTGTTGACGTTCCGGAGATCCTGATACAAACGTGCACAACGTAGCGTGCATCATCCCTCCCTGTATTAAAGCCCTTTGATTGCCGCATCACACGCTAGGAATTGGACTTATTCGGCACCTGGAATCCGGCCCCCCGATGATGTCCTGCATCGAACCTACCGTTGCGACTGGTAATCTTCGCAAAAATGACATTTGGATTCGCCAGAGCTTTCTTTAAGATGACCGAATTTCCGTGGGAGCAATCCGAGTTGCGACGCAATCTCGTGAATTTCACGTGGCAAACTATTTGAGAAAATAAGACCGCGCCCTGCACTACCAAGCCTGCACGTATGAATACCCAAACTCCTCAAAATCAGCCCTACTTTTTTCGCGCTCAACCTGACCTGTTCATTTTGTTCTTTCAGCTTTTCATTCAAGTGATCTGCCACTTCGCTAACAAGAATTTGCTGTTCAGAACCTTCGTGATACTGTTCGAGCAGAACTTCCGCAACCAACCACTCTGGCTCGAGTGACCGTTCAAGCCTATCTTCAACATCATGATCAACCAGGATTCCGTGCAAGGTTGAAAGGCACTGGTGGTGCTCCCCAAATGGGGCAGTTAACGCCAATCCGATCTGCCTCATCCTGCCGGTTAGACCTTTCAAGCGGCGTGGGTCGTCGTAGTGTCTTTTGACAATCTCGAAGTTCTCCAGGCGAAACATGCACAATTTGGGTTGCCATTCCTTTTCCAGCGCACGCATGACCTCTTCGTCGAGCGGGGGCGTGCCCTCTTCTGCTGGTAACATCGGAATTGCCAATCCCCGGCTCAACAATGCTGCGTCGTTGCACGGCTGGCGCGAGGCAATTACTTTGAGACCATACGTCGAAAACTGCTGACCGTTCCGGAATATTGGAACTGCGGGTGCTGAGCCCGTTCGAAGCATCCGAAGCAATTCAGAACTTGCAACGGACCTGCCGAGCTCGAATTCGTCGATCAATAATGTCGGCTGCCAGTTGTCCACTAATTTGTAAATAGAGCCGGGTGGCATGTCTCCTGCGATCAACCCGCGCCGACACAAGCACCACAAAACTTTCAGCAATTTCGTTTTTCCGCTTCCCAACGGTCCCACAATCCAGAGTTGGGGCACGGCTTCAAAACAATCGGGAAACCAGCTCGCCAGGACAAATGCCGCGACGATTTTTAACTGCTGAAAAGGCAGTTTCACAAACTTGGAAATTGCAACGCCTACTTCGCTAAGCATCTCGGATGGCTCCCCGCACGGTCGAAGGCTTGCAGGAAGACTCAAAGAAGGCATGGATCTCAACGTGGGATCGGGAGGCAGATAGATTTGCCCCTTGTATTCGATGGAAGTAAAAGTGGCTGCGCTGCGATCTTCCCATCGCAGAAATACCATCCTCGCCAAATCCTCGGGATCGCGAATGATCTCAACGAGCACGCCCGGTTCAAGATCCACTGGCGGAAACGCCCCGGTCACAGTCAGATGTTTGCCGCCGTCCCGTCGAATATGAATAGGAGAAGGTCTGTCTACGCGAAAGACCGCAGAAGTAGAACGCTTCGCCTTGGTATTCAGTGCGCTCGATTCCGTAGTATTTTCAGAAACGGGAATTACGGAGTTCAGGACAGTGTTTCGCCGTGTTGATTGACGTTGGGAAATTTCCGAGGCCTGGTTCCCGACGGACGTTGCAATAGTGCCTCCGGCCCTCAGATGGCTGACATCCACCTGATCCGCATTGAGATCGTTCGAAATGATCTTTTGTGAGAAGCTGATCTCGCGCGCACGGCTGTCATTTGTCTTCATTCGCAGACCTCCTAGAAGTGATTAACAGGAAGACAGCGCGAATGCAGGTTTGGATATAAAGGGGTAATTTTGAGGGGTACAATACTCGAAATTTCGCCGGGCGCCTTTGTTGCTCGAAGGCGTGGCAAAAAGTAAAGTTTTCGTAGCTGGCTGGTAAAAACTCTGAACCGGGAGGCACGCTGAATTCCTGTCTCCCCGCCTTCATTACTGCTCTATGGCAAATGGTCGCCCGGCCGCGTGCCCAGTCAACTAAGATCGTATATCAAAATGACTTCCTGGAACAAACATTTTCGGTCTGGATTCGCTCAGTTTCTAGTTTCCATAGCCCGCTGAGTGATCATATCCTCGCGATCTATTCATGAAGATTGTGGCAGCTGATCTACGTTTGTTCTACCGACAAAACGATTGAATCAGTCAGTCGGAAGAATTGGATCGGTCTGTCGACACGAATGATGCGTTGCAGAAGTGGGGCGCTACCTCCAACAAATTCCAGGAAGAGCTTGGGCTGAGACACACTCGTTGTAAATTTCCAATCTTGGCAGGCAATTGCCACATCCTTGGAATCCGAACTCTCAGCAGTAATCGCAAATTTCACAATTCCCAAACCCCGCAACTCTTTCAACGCATATTATACTTTTACTTCGGAAGGAAGTTTAGTTTCAGAGCATTTTGATTGCACTAATCTTGTGTCAAGGTGTTCAATTCGGATATTCGGCGTCGGACAATTTTGCGCCGCAAAAATGTGGGACTCGAAAATGAAAATTATCAGCGTGGAAGATTTGAGCGTTAAAGCGTCGATGCGATTACGCCGTGAAGCCCGACGAGCAAGACGGGAGCGTTCTGCGTACCTAGCTTCATGTAACCCCCTCGACTTACTGCAGGCTGACATATCAGCCCACAAAGCGCAAATCAGTTCGTATTACAAAGATACCGAATTGGGAAAGCCACAATCTGCTCCGGTCGCGAATGAACTCCGTTCATACAACGAGGAAGAAGACGACAGCATCGCCCTCTTGCGCTTCGCCCGAGAAAAGGAGAAACCGGTGCTTGTGGAATTTTCCTGGGAACCGAGCAAAGCCAGCGAAGGGAGATTGCGCCAGTCCGCAAAAAGATTAAATTGCAAGGTTCGTTTTTTCCGCTTAATCGGCGGATGAGCGATCGTAGAAGTTCATCCGACGGAGACCCTCCAGAAATACGACGCAAGTATTGTGAAAAGCGTGGGAGCTCGATGGTGATGTCGGGGAGACCGTGACGCCACGATGTGTAAGAATTCTCTACACACTCTGAGTGATCTCCTTCACTGCTCCTGGCAAGTCGATTCTTAGCCCTCTCCTGTAAGCAGCCACTCTATCGATTTCCCGAACTCGCGGCTGATCCTGAGCAATATTTACGCCCCAATTTCCTTTTCGCCACGTGCCATACAGGAAAGATGCCCCTGACCCACCCCACTTCGTCGCGCGGCTTTCTTCGGCTTGAACAATAGCGCGCACGGATAAATATTGAAGCCAGGCGAAACACGGGAGTCGGCTTATTAAAGAATTCCTCTAATTTTATATTCACAGCATGCGTAGATACTAAAATCGTGAAGCAATGCTGTGAGTCTTTTGCTGGCGCTCGACACTTTCCTTTCAGTGCTCAATTAAACGTCGCGCCCTACAGCCGATTCGAGTGGACGGACATCCCGCGCGATCTGTTGCGCCTCGCGACCTTCCATCATTTCCAAGTCATAGCGCGTTTGCAGGTTCAACCAGAACGTCGATGAAGTCTTAAAGTACAACCCAAACCGCATCGCTGTGTCCGGCGTGATTCCACGTCGCTCGTGGACGATGTCAGCGATCCGCGTGATCGGCACACGAAGGTCCAGCGCCATACGATTCATGCTAACGCCCAACGGCTTCATGAATTCATCGCGTAGAATTTCACCTGGGTGCACCGGCTTTATTTTCTTTGGCATGATGGTCTCCTAGTGGTAATCGGTGATTTCGACCTGGTAGGCGTTGCCATCTTTCCAGTCAAAACAGATTCTCCACTGATTGTTGATTCGGATGCTGTGCTGGCCTTCCCGATCCCCATGCAATCGCTCCAAGCGATTGCCCGGAATTGCCGCTAGAGTGGCAAGGTCGGGAGCGGCGTCTAACATGTCCAGCCTCCGCAAGGCCACCCGTTCGATAGCCCGGAACCTCTTGCTTCCATGCAGCCTGAAGAGGCGTTCGGTCTCAGTCGCGCGAAAGGACTTGATCACGTAGGAATTTTATACTGCCGTACGTTATACGTCAACAAGAAGGAGAGTGCGGCGCATTCTGACCGACAAGCGGGTCAAACAATTGACGGGACAACCTTTTAACGGCTCTGCACAAGAATTCGTAGAGACCTGCATTTTAGGCGACTTTCTGAAGAATGATGAATTCGGTCTTGGTGACCGCCATGCGT
>Ga0075522_10002209_pt1 | contig 14572 bp, 18 predicted proteins | sample NGEPerA_FD_74796 | JGI IMG/M metagenome (GOLD analysis project Ga0075522, IMG submission 74796) | Arctic peat soil microbial communities from the Barrow Environmental Observatory site, Barrow, Alaska, USA - NGEE PermafrostL2-A | ecosystem: Environmental > Terrestrial > Soil > Wetlands > Peat ... | reverse complement strand
GACCGGCTCGAACGTCAGCTCCCCCACCGCCGCCAGGTCGAGGGGTGCGATCGGCAACTCCACGCTCTCGCCGCCGTGCAACGCGTAGGAGATCGCGATCCGCATGTCGGGGGGTCCGAGATGCGCGAGCATCGCCCCATCGGCGAGCTGCACGATTCCGTGGACGAGCGACTGGGGGTGGACGACGACGTCGATCCGGTCGTAGGGCGTGCCGAACAGATGATGGGCCTCCATCACCTCCAGGCCCTTGTTCATGAGCGTCGCCGAGTCGATCGTGATCTTGCCGCCCATCGCCCACGTCGGGTGATCGAGCGCCTGCTTGACGGTCACGTCCTGGAGCTCCTCGTGAGTCCGTCCCCGGAACGGCCCTCCGCTGGCGGTGATCGTCAGGCGCTCGACCGCGCCCGGCGTCTGTCCCGCCAGCAGCTGATGCAGGGCGGTGTGCTCCGAGTCGACCGGCGTTATCTGCGCGCCCGTCGCTTCCGCAAGGGCGCTCACGAGCTCGCCCCCGACGACCAGCGACTCCTTGTTGGCGAGCGCCAGGTCGATGCCCTCCCCGAGCGTCGCCACCGTCGGGCCGAGGCCGGCGGAGCCGACGAGCGCGTTGAGCACGAGATCCGCGCCGGACTCGACGACGAGCCGCACGAGCCCCTCCGGCCCGCTGAGCACCTCCCCGTCGGTCCACGCCTCCGCGGCACGTGCCGCGGCATCCTCGTCGACGAGCGCGATCCGCCGCACCCCGTGAACACGGGCCTGTTCGACGAGCGACTCCCACGAGCGCTCGGCGGAAAGGCCCACCAGCTCCAGATCCTCACTGCGCTGAAGGACGTCGAGCGCCTGCGTGCCGATCGAGCCGGTCGAGCCGAGGATCAACAGGCGCCTAGACATACGCGGCCCAGATGTAATAGCTGATCACGGCCGCGAACAACACCGCGTCGAGCCGGTCGAGGGCGCCGCCGTGCGCCCCGAAGACGCGTCCGGTGTCCTTCGCGCCGGCCTCGCGCTTGACGAACGACTCGAACAGATCGCCGATCGGCGCCACGATCGCCACGCCGAGACCGAGCACGAGCGCGTGGGTGCCGGGCAGCCAGTCCTGATAGCGCCCGGCGAACCAGACGCCGAGGACCGCGCAGACCATCCCGATCAGAAGACCCTCGACCGTCTTATTCGGCGAGATATGCGGCGCCAACGGACGCCGCCCGAAGAGCCTTCCGCCGAAGTAGGCGCCGGTGTCGCCGAGGAACGTGCCGACGAGCACGTCGATCACGATCCCCAGGCCATGTGGCAGACCGCGCAGCAGCACCGCGTGGGCCAGCGCGAGGCCGATCCAGTAGATCCCCAGCAGCGTGATCGCCATTCCCCCGACGCTTGGGTGTCGCTGGAGCAGGGTCAGCCCGAACAGCACCGGCAGCGCCGCGACCGCGGCGAGCAGGACCTGAGACGGACCACCGTAGAGCGCCGCCACCAGCAGGCCGGCCAGCGCGATGAAGCCCGCCAGGCGTACGGGATGCGCCCGCTCGTACATCGCGTAGAGCTCGTGCATGCAGATGCAGCCGAGCGCGAACAGCCCGAGCGCGAACACGGGACCGCCCTCGATCACGAGGAACAGGGCGAGCGCGATCGCGGGCACGGCGACGAGCAGCCGTGCGTTCAGCTCCGAGCGCTGCCTGCGGGGCGGCGGGCGCCTGGCTGTGCCTGCGCGGCGGGCGCTCATCGCCCGCCGAAGCGCCGGCGGCGCTCTGAGAACTCGGCCAGCGACTGCTCGAGCGCCTCGCGCGTGAAGTCCGGCCACAGCTCGTCACGGAAGATCAGCTCCGAGTAGGCGGACTGCCACAGCAGATAGTTGGAGAGCCGCCGCTCGCCGCTCGTGCGGATGATCAGCTCCGGGTCGTGCATCTCCGGCGCATACAGACATTCGCGGAACTCCGCTTCGGTGCTCCCCGAGAAGCGTCGGGCGGCGTCGAGGATCTCGGCGCGGCCGCCGTAGTTGAAAGCGACGAACAGCGTGATCCGCCGATTCTTCGCGGTCAGCGCTTCGGCCCAGCCCATCTTCTCGACGAGCTCCTCCCCCAGCTCCTCGCGGCGCCCGATGAAGCGCATCCGCACGCCCTGCTCGTGCAGCTCCGGCGTCTCGTTGGCGATGCGCCGCAGGAACATCGTCATCAGGCCCCTCACCTCCGCGGGGGGCCGCGACCAGTTCTCGGTTGAGAACGAGTAGACCGTCAACTCCTCGATGCCCAGCTCCGCGGCGTCGCGCAGGCGCGCCTTGACAGTGTCTGCACCCGCGCTATGACCCTCGTTTACCGGCACCCCACGAGCAAGCGCCCAACGGCCGTTCCCGTCGGTGATGATCGCGACGTATTTAGCCCCCACCCGCCCAGCTCGCTCTCCCGCGTCAGCATCTCGGTCTCCCGCGTCCTGGTCCTCCCGTTCCGCGGCGGGCCCCATCAGACCTCGAGGATCTCCTCTTCCTTGGCCTTCAGCACGCCGTCGAGCTCGCCAACCCGGGCGTCGGTGAGCTTCTGCAGCTCCACCTCGGCGCGGTGCTCGTCGTCGGAGCTGGCCTGTCCTTCGGACTTCAGCTCGCGCAGCTGCTGCATCGTGTCGCGGCGAACGTTGCGGATCGCCACGCGTCCCTCCTCGGCGAGGTTACGCACCACCTTGACCAGCTCGTGCCTGCGCTCTTCGGTCGGCTCGGGCACCGCCAGGCGCACGAGGTTCCCGTCGTTCGAGGGGTTCAGGCCGACGTCGGACTCGTTGATCGCTTTCTCGATCTCCTTGATCGAGGACTTGTCATACGGCTGCACGGTGATCAGGCGCGCCTCCGGGGCGGAGATCGTGGCGAGCTGATTCAGCGGAGTCATCGCGCCGTAGTAGTCGACGACGATGCGGTCCAGCAGCGACGGGCTGGCCCGTCCGGTACGCACCGTCGAGAACTCGTGGTTGGCGGACTCCAGCGACTTCGTCATCCGCTCACGTGCGTCCGCCAGCAGCTCGTCGATCACATTCTCAGTTGGGGCCATCGCTGTCTCCTCCCGGTGTCGATACCAAGGTTCCCACGCGTTCTCCTGAGATTATCCGTGGGACGCTCGTGGCATCGTCCATGTTGAAAACGTTCAAGGGCATCGAGTTCTCCATGCACAGCGCCAGGGCGGTCGAGTCCATCACCCGCAGGCGACGCTCGATCGCCTCCATGTGGGTGATCTCGGGGATGAACGTGGCGCTCGAGTCCACCGCCGGGTCGGCCGTATAGACGCCCTGCACGCCGTTCTTCGCCATCAGGATGATCTCGGCGTGGATCTCGGCGGCGCGCAGCGCGGCGGCGGTGTCGGTCGTGAAGAACGGGTTGCCGGTGCCCGCCGCGAAGATCACCACGCGCCCCTTCTCCAGGTGACGCATCGCGCGGCGGCGGATGTAGGGCTCGGCCACCTCTGAGATCCCCAGCGCGGACTGCACGCGCGTGGGGCTGCCCTGCTTCTCCAGCGCGTCCTGCAACGGCAGCGCGTTGAGCACCGTCGCGACCATCCCCATGTAGTCGGCGGTCGCGCGGTCCATGCCCGCCGCGGCGCCCTTCATACCGCGATAGATGTTGCCCGCGCCGACCACGATCGCCACCTCCACGCCACGGTCGCGCACGTCGCTCACCTGCCGTGCGACCTCGACCACGCGGTCGGGGTCGGTGCCGTAGCTCAGCTCGCCCATCAAAGCCTCGCCGGAGAGCTTCAGCAGGATGCGCTTGAAGGCGGGGTCGGCCATTCGGCCGGAGCCTACTGTCCTACCGCAAACCGTGTGAAACGACGGATCACGACGTTCTCGCCGGTGGTGGCGGTCAGCTCGTCGCGCAGCTGCTGAACGGTCTTGCCTTCGAACTTCGGATTGTGCATCTCCTGCTCGAGCAGCACGATCGTCTGCAACCAGGAATCGAGCTTGCCGGAGACGATCCGCTCGCGCACGTTCTCGGGCTTCTCCGCCGCCTCCCGCTCGTAGATGCGGGCCTCGGCGTCGCGCTGCTCGGTGGGAACATCCTCGCGGCTGACGTACTTGACCGTCGGAGTCGCGGCGATCTGCATCGCAATGTCACGCGCGAAGCCGACGAAGTCCTCGTTGGTGGCCACGAAGTCCGTATTGCAGTCGACCTCGATCAGCACCCCCACGTTGGCGCCCGCGTGGACGTAGGCCTGCACAGTCCCCTCGGTGGCCACGCGCTCGCCGAGATCCTGGACCTTCTTGCCCTGCTTCACACGGAGGATCTCGATCGCCTGCTCGATATCGCCGGAGGCCTCCGTGAGGGCCTTCTTGCAGTCCATCATGCCCGCCCCCGTGCGCTCGCGCAGGGCCTTCACATCCTGTGCGCTGATCTCGGTGGCACTCATGAGGCGCTCGGCGCCTCCTCCGCGACCGGCTCGGGAGCCGGCGCGGACTCTGCCGCGGGGGCCGCCGCGGGGGCAGGCTCTGTCTTGGGCTCGGCCGCCGGAGGCTCGGCCGCGGCAGGCGCGGGAGCCTTTTTACCGTCCTCAGCCGGTGCAGCGGCCGCTGCCGGAGTCGCGGCAGGCGCCTGTTTTGCCTCGGCCGGAGCCGGCGATGCGGCAGCGGCCTGAGCGGCGGCCGCTGCCGCGCGCTCGGCCTGCTCACGGGCGGCCTGCTCGGCCGCCTCGCGCTTGGCCTGTTCCTCTGCCTCGCGCTTCGCGCGGGCCTCCGCCTCGATGCGGGCCTTCTCCTCGGCCTCCTCGCGGGCGCGATCCTCCTCGGCACGGAACACGGAGTGCCCCTCGGAGACCACCTGGCCGATTGCCTGGGTGATCAAAGCGCAGGAGCGAATCGCGTCGTCGTTGCCGGGAACCACGAAGTCGATCCCGTCCGGATCGCAGTTGGTGTCGACCAGGCCGATGATCGGGATCCGCAGCCGCCGGGCCTCTTTGACGGCGATCTCCTCGGTTTTGAGGTCGATCACGAACATCGCGTCGGGCACGCGCTGCATGTTCTTCACGCCGCCCAGGTTTGCCCGCAGCTTGGCGAGGTCGGCCTGCGCCGCCATCCGCTCACGCGTGGGCAGCAGCGCGAGCTGGCCGTCGGCCTCGAAGCGTTCGAGGTCGTGCAGGCGCCGGATGCGCTGACTGATCGTCTGGAAGTTGGTCAGCAGACCGCCCAGCCAGCGGTGATTGACGTAAGGCATGTCCGATGCCTCGGCGACGTCCTTGATCGTGTCGCGGGCCTGCTTCTTGGTGCCGACGAACAGCACGGTCCCGCCGCGATGGGCGAGCGTCCCCGCGAACTCCTGCGCCTGATTCAGCGCCACGGAGGTCTTGAGCAGGTCGATGATGTAGATGCCGCCACGCTCACCATGGATGAAGCGGCGCATCTTTGGGTTCCAGCGACGCGTCTGGTGACCGAAATGGACGCCGGCCTCCAGCAGCTCCACAATTCCAACTTGAGCCACGGGTTACTCCCTTTGTATGCGATTGGATGCCGTGCGGATGGCGCGGACCCGGTGCTCACGACGAATGTCGCTATCCGGGCAGGGCCGCAATCCGTAGCCGCACGGGTCGAAGTCTGGTTAGCCGCTCAGGATAGCTCTTCGGCTCGCTCGAGCGCGCCCTGGAGGTCCGCAGGCAGGGGCGAGTCGACCTCGACGTGAACTCCCGTGAAGGGATGCTCGAAGGAGAGACGGGTGGCGTGCAGGAACTGGCGCTCGAGCCCGAGCAGGCCGGCCGTGCCGTATTCGGGATCGCCGCACACGGGGTGGCCGATCGCCTGGAGGTGGACGCGGATCTGGTGGGTGCGTCCCGTATCGAGACGCAGCCGCAACAGCGACGTGCCGGGGAGCGCGCGGGCGAGCGTGAAGTGGGTGCGCGCCTCGCGCGGGCTCAGCCCGCCGACCGTCATCCGCGTGCGCACGCGCGGGTCGCGCCCGATCGAGGCCTCGATCGTCCCGCTGCGCGCCGGCGGGCGTCCCTCGACCAGCGCGATGTATTCGCGCTCGATGCGCCGCTCCGCGAGTGCTTTCTGCAACAGGCGATGGGACTCGTCTGAGCGCGCGACGACGAGCAGCCCCGAGGTGTCGCGGTCCAGCCGATGCACGATCCCGGCCCTGCCCTCTTCCCCACCGGCGGCAAGCGGAGCCAGCAGCTGCGCGAGCGTTCCCTCACGGTGCCCGCGGGCGGGATGCACGACCAAACCGGGCGCCTTGTCGATGACCAGCAGGTAGTCGTCTTGGTAGGCGATCGCAAAGAGCGGCGAATCGGTCAAGGGGAGTCCTTGCGGGGTCCCTCGATCACGAAGATCAGGAGGAGCACCCCCAGCGTGATCGAGGTATCGGCCAGGTTGAACGGCGGCCAGCCGAGGGGGAGCTTGACGAAGTCGGTCACGGCCCCCTGATTCAGGCGATCGAGGATGTTGCCGAGCGCGCCACCGATCAGCAGGCCGGTGGGTAGCCACACCAGTGGCCTGGTGGCGTGGCGTGCGAAGTAGACGAGCAGCGCGAGCAGCGCGAGACCGATCACGAGCGTCACACCGATGTGGCTCCCCGGGAGGAAGCCGAAGGCGACGCCGCGGTTGCGCGTGTTGACGAGCTCGATCCCCGGCAGCACCTTGTGTTCTTCACCGGGGACGATCCCCGCGCGGATCGCGTGCTTTGAAAGCTGGTCGGCGACGATCACGACGAGCACGACCAGCCCAGCGCGGAGCCAGGCGCTGACGGAGTTCATCCGGGACTCAGCCGTGGATGATGCCCTGGACGACGAGGCTGTTGAGGATCTCCAGGGTGATGATGGCGAGGATCGGGCTGAGGTCGAGCCCCCCGAATGAGGGAATCAGGCGACGGAAGATACGCAGGAAAGGCTCGCAGACATCGCGTAGGAATCCCAGCACGACATCGGTCCCGCGCCAGTAGGGCGGCCGCAGGCCGACGGAGAACAGCAGCTGGATCACGATGTAGAGAATGATCAGCAGCGTGTAGACGTAGATCAGCGTCGACAGATATTCGGCGATCTCCGTGCGCGCGCTCGCGAGGATCATCGATGCCCCTCTCGCAACACCGCGTCGAGCGCATCGCTGAAGGCGGCGCGCAGCCCACCACGCTCGAGTGCGGCAAGGCCGCGCGCGGTGACGCCCCCGGGGGAGGTCACCTCGCGGCGGACGGCGAGCGTGTCGTTGCCCCGGCGGCGCAGCAGCTCCGCCGTTCCGGCGAGTGTCTCAACGACCAGCTCCGCGCTCTCGGCGGCGGGGATGCCGCGGCGCACGCCCGCGTCGATCTGCGCCTCGGCGACGAGCGCCACATAGGCCGGGGCACACGACATCAAGCCCATCGCCACGTCGACGAGCGCGTCGGGGAGTACGACGAGCGTGCCCAGTTCCGCGAACAGCTCGCTTACCGGCCCTTCAAGCGCGTCCAATTTCGCTGACACATCGCTGGGCGGCATGCCCTTGCGCTCAGGAGCGGCCTGGACGACGGCGCCCTGGCGCACCTCGACGGGAAGCGAGGGGATGAAGCGGTAGACCGGCCGATCGGGATAGGCGTCGTTCAGGGCCTCCAGCGAGGTGGCGGCGAGAATCGAGGCGACCGCCTTGGCGTGCGGCGCCACTTCGAGCGCGACATCGGCGAGCTGGGCCGGCTTGTGGCAGAGCACCACCAGATCTGCGCGTTCGGCTACCTCGGCATTGGTGGTGAGCGCCTCACCCCCAACCTCGGCGGCCAGGGCTTGTGCGCGCTCAGCAACCGGATCGGCAACCAGCACCGGACGATTCCAACCGCGCGCGAGCGCCCGCGCCATGTTGCCTGCGCCTATCAGTCCAATCTGCATAGTGCGCCTAGGCTACCGACCCGACCTGCTCAGCTCTGATTGAAAAAACCCTTCTCGATCAGACGCGCCCGCTCCTCGGCGGAGATCTCGACGTTGCGCGGCGTCAGCATGAAAACCTTGTCGGCGATCCGCTGCATGCCGCCGTCGAGCGCGTAGGTGAGGCCGGAGGCGAAGTCGATCAGACGCTTCGAGAGGTCGGTGTCGGAGCTCTGCAGGTTGAGGATCACCGGGATCGAGTCCTTGAACTTGTCGGCGATCTGCTGGGCGTCGTTGAAGGACTTGGGTATGACCAGATGCACGCGTACATCGCCGTTACCGTTGCCACGGCCGCCGACGGGGCGCAGCGCGGTCGTCGAGCGACCGCGCTTGCCGCCCTCCGATCGGTCGTCCTCGGCGAAGATGTCGTCGAACTCGTCGCGCCGGCGGCGCAGGCGGCGGACGTTCGGCCGGTCTCGATAGCGATCCTCGAGATCAGATTCGTGACCCGCCCCCCCCGGCGCCTCGTCGTAGCCGTCGTCGTCGTCGTGGAACTCCTCGGCAAGGCCGAAGTACACGAGGGCGCGGTGCCAGGAATCACGGAAGGCCATAGTAAGTAGATGCGTTTTCGCCCGGCGGGCGAATTTCCCTGCTCATGCTAACCATCCGGCAGCGTCGAGCGGGACTGCTGATCGTACAGTCTCGTGCCGATCCGCACGATAGTCGCGCCCTCTTCGACCGCCACGCGGTAGTCCTGCGAGGTCCCCATCGACAACCGCGCGAGCCCCCGTGCGTCCGCGAGCGAGCGCAACGCCGCGAACCAGCGACGGCTCTCCTCGGGGTTCTCGGCGTACGGCGGCATCGTCATCAGCCCCGCCACGGGGACGGGTGAGCGCTCGATCAACGCGTCGATCTCCTCCGGCGCGACGCCGGCCTTGCCGGGCTCGCGCGCGACATTCACCTCGATCAGCACCTCCAGCCCGGGACGGGCCTGGGCAAGGTGGCGAGCGAGCTCGCGCAGCGCGGACTCCGAGGCGACCGAGTGGATCAGCCGCACATGCGCCACGATCGCGCGGACCTTGCGGCTCTGGAGCCGGCCGATGAAATCCCACGTGAACAGCTCCCCGTGGGCGGCTGCCTTCGTTTGAAGATCCTGTGCGCGGTTCTCACCGACCAGCCGGATGCCGGCCTCCGCGAGCACGGGGAGGTCCGCCACGGAGACGTACTTGGTCGCGGCGAGCACCTCCACCTCCGCCACGTCCCGCCCGCCGGCGGCGACGGCCGTGGCGAGCACGTCGCGCACCTCGGCGAGGTTCGCCCGAATCGTGTCCGCGCGCAGATCGGAGATCAGCTCATCCACGCCACGCCCCCCTGCCGGCCGGCGCGGGCGCCTTCGCGCCGGTATGAGAAGAACTGCTCGTCGCAGATCGTGCACGCCTCGAGTACCCGTACCTCGGCCACGCCCGCCGCCAGCAGCCGCTCGCGGGCGATCGCCTTCAGGTCGATCAGCCGGCCGTCACGGTGAGCTCCGCCGAACGCCGCGTGCACCTCCTCGCCGACCTCGTAGCAGCAGGGACCGGCGGCGGGACCGATGACGGCGACCAGTTCCTCGCTGCTCCCCTCCTCCACCATGCTCGCGCGCGTGTGCTCGCCGCCGAGCTCTCGCAGCGCGCTGACGCCCTCCTCGAGAATCCCTGACGCAAGCCCGCGCCAGCCGGCATGCACCATCGCCACGGCGCCACTTCCCGCAAGTGCTACGGGCAAGCAGTCGGCGGTGAACACCATCATCCCCAAGTCGCATAGCGCGGTGGCTTGACCGTCGGACTCGAGATCGTCGTCCTCGTCCACGCCGCTACGCCGCCTCTGCACGACCGTGCCGTGGACCTGGTAGCCACGCGCCAGCCGTTTCACCCCGACCTGCTCGCGCAGCCGCTCCCGCGCACCCGAGCCATGCTCCGCGCCCTCGCCGCCGACGCTCGAAAGGTTGCCGTGTGCGCGACTGGTGAACAGCGCACGTGCGCCGCCGGGAAGCTCGAAGGACAGCTCAGCCTCGCTCATGCTCACCTTCTCCCCTCAACTCGGTCGCCCGCGCCGCCTTCAACTCGGCCTCGCGGCCGGCGCCCAGCTCGCCGTCCAGGCGCATGCGTAACGCCGCCCCCAGACGATCTCCGATCTCCGGTCCCTCCGGGATACCCGCGGCCAGCAGATCCTCGCCGGTGATCTCGAGCTGGACGTGGCGTGTCTGCTCCAGCCAGCGACGGGCGGGCTCCTCACAGCCCAGCGCGCCCGCCAGGGCGACACCCTCGAGCGGCACGCCGAGCGCAACCGCGCGCAGCACCGAAGGGCGCTCCGCTGCCGGCAGCTCCTCGATCAGACGCGGCGCCGCCGCGGCCGCCGCGGCCACTCGATCGCGATCCGCCGCCGGGAAGTCCCAGCGGCCGAGCAGCGCGACGATCTCGGCGCGTGGGTTTTCCCCGGCGCGCAGCGCCAATGGGAGCACCAGCGTGGCGAGCAGCGCCAGGTCTGCCCGGCCGTCCTCGGGGAGCAGAACGAGTGTCTTGCGGGCCACATGCTCCTCGAAGCGCAGCCGTGGGTGCAGCGCGTCGAGCACGCCGAGCTCACTAAGTGCTCTCAGCGAAGCGAGCGCATCCGGTTCGCCCAGCGCCAGGCGCAGCTCCGCGCCGATCCTCGCGCCGGAGACCCTTTCCAGGGTGTGCGCGGCGATTGCCTGCTCGGCGAGCGTGGCAGTGCCCTCCTCCACCTCGAAACCGAGCCGCGCGGCATAGCGCGCCATCCGCAGTAGGCGCGTGGGATCGTCGATGAAGCTGCCGTCGTGCAGCACCCTCAGACGCCCCGCCGCGAGGTCCTCCAGGGCCCCAGGCACCTGCCGTAGCGTCCCACGACGCATACCACCCAGGGAGACGGCGATCGCGTTGACGGTGAAGTCGCGCCGCTGCAGATCCTCCTCCGGCGTGCCCGCAAACACGTCCGGAAGCGCCCCGGGCTCGGGATAGGACTCGGAGCGACGGGTAGCGATGTCGATCCGTCCACCGTCCCACTCCACGAGCGCCGTCCCGAAGCGCTCGTGCGCTTTCGCCCCGGTCTCGGCGCCGAGGCGTGTAAGGAGCTCCTCGGCGAACCGCGCGCCGGCGAGGGCAAACGACGCGTCGGCTCCACCCACCACCACATCCAGCTCGCGCGGCTCGCGTGCCAGCAACAGGTCACGCACGGCGCCGCCGACCAGCTCGACATCCTCGCGCCTCGCCGCCAGATCCAGCAGTGTCTCACCACCCGGCAGAGAACGCAGCCGCTCGAGCACGATCTGTGGCTCGCCTACCGGCATCGGCTCATTCTCGACGATCGCGCTACGCGGGCTGTGGGCTCACCGCGCGCACCGCGATCCCGGCGGCCGCCAGGTGCGCCTTGGCCTCCGGGATCGTGTGCTGCCCGTAGTGGAAGATCGACGCGCACAGCGCCGCGTCGGCGCCGGCCTGCAGCGCCCCTGTCAGGTGCGCGAGCTCCCCCGCGCCTCCGGAGGCAATCACGGGCACGCTCACCGCCTCGCTCACCGTGCTCGTCAGCGCGAGGTCATAGCCCTGGCTGGTGCCGTCGCGATCCATGCTCGTCAGCAGGATCTCTCCCGCGCCGCGCTCGACGGCCTCGCGCGCCCACTCCACGACATCGCGACCCGTGGAGGTGCGACCGCCCGCGAGATACGCCTCCCAATTGGCCGCCGCACCGGTCTCTGCGCTCTTTGCCGGCTCAGTCCCGGGGCTTGGAGACATGAGCTGGGGATGACGGATCTTCGCGTCGATCGCCAGCACCACGCACTGCGCGCCGAAGCGCATCGCCAGCTCGTCGAGCAGCTCCGGGCGGGACAGCGCCGCGGAGTTGATCGAGACCTTGTCGGCGCCCGCGTCGAGCACCGCCTGCGCGTCCTCCACAGAGCGGATCCCACCGCCGATCGTAAACGGCACGAACACCTCGTCCGCGGTGCGGCGGGCGAGCGCCACGATCGTGTCGCGCTTCTCGTGCGTGGCGGTGATGTCCAGGAACACGAGCTCGTCCGCGCCTTCGCGGTCGTAGTGGGAGGCCAGCTCGACGGGATCGCCGGCGTCGCGGATGTCGAGGAATTCCACGCCCTTCACCACACGACCGCCGCTCACGTCGAGGCACGGGATCACACGCTTCAGATGCACACGCTCAGCCTAGATGGTCGGGGAACGTTGCCGCATGCGGCAACGTCGGCGGGGCCACATGTGGCCCCGCCAGGGACCCGCACATGTGCGGGTCCCCCGGAGGGCGCATGCGCCCTCCGGCCAGGCGGCGCATGCGCCGCCTGGAACAGCAGCGGCTCAGACTTGCAGGACCGCGAGCGCCTGCGCGATCGTGAAGCGCCGCTCGTACAGCGCCTTCCCCACGATCACGCCGTCCAAGCTCGTCTCCCCCATGCTCGCCAGCCCTTCCAAGTCCGCTAGCTGCCCGATCCCGCCCGAGTAGATCAGGCTGCCGTGTGCCGCCTGCGCAACGCGGCGCACTTCCTCCAGGTCCGGCCCCTCGAGCATCCCGTCGCGATCGACGTTCGTGAACACCAGGTCCTTCGCCCCGCGCTCGGCCAGACTGTCGATCACGGCCTCCGTCGTGATCTTCGTCGTCTCCGTCCAGCCCGCCGTCGTCACGTGTCCGCCGCGCACATCCACCGACACCAGCACCCGCTCATGCCCGTGCTCTCCCAGCACCTGCTCCAGCAGCCCGTTCTCCGTGAACGCCGCCGTGCCCAGGATCACGCGCGCGGCGCCCGCAGCCAGGGCATCGCTCACCGCTCGCGCCGAGCGCAGCCCGCCGCCGTACTGCACCGGCACACCCAGCTCATCCACGATCCGCCGCAGATGCCCGAGGTTGACCGGCGCGCCGGACTTCGCGCCGTCGAGGTCGACCACGTGCAGGTATCCCGCGCCTTCCTCCGTCCAGCCGCGCGCGGCGTCCAGCGGGTCCTCGTCGTAGACCTTCTTCGCGGCGAAGTCGCCCTTCACCAGCCGCACCGCATTGCCGCCGAGGATGTCGATCGCCGGGTACAGGATCACGCCGGGAACCCGCTCCTTGAACGGGATTGCGCGTTCACGTAAGAAGTCTCGATCGCGGGGCACAAGCTCACGCCGGCACCGCCGGGCGGCCACACAGGCGGGTGAAGTTCTCGAGCAGCGCCAGCCCGTGGGCGGAGGACTTCTCCGGGTGCGATTGGGTGCCGAACACGTTCCCCCGTCCGACGATCGCCACGAACGGCTCGCCGTAGTCGGCGGTGGCCAGCACCACGTCCTCGTCGGCTGGCACCGGCGCGAAGCTGTGCACGTGGTACAGATACGCCGGATCGGGGAGACCCTCGCTCAACGGCGTCGCCCGCAGCCAGCGCAGCTCGCTCCAGCCGATGTGCGGCAGCTTCAACCCGGGAGCACTCAACCGCCGCACCGTTCCTCCCAGCAGTCCCAGGCCTTCCGCGCCGTCGTGCTCCTCGGAGCGCTCGAACAGCAGCTGCATCCCCAGGCACAGCCCCAACAGCGGCACGCCCGCACGCACGCGCTCCTGGAGCAGCTCGTCGAGCCCACGCTCGCGAATCGCCGCCATCCCCGCGGGAAACGCGCCCACGCCGGGGAGCACCAGCCCGTCCATCGCGCCCAGCCGCTCCGGGTCGCCGCTCACCTCCACGTGCGCGCCCACGCGCTCGAGCGCCTTCTCGACCGAACGGCGGTTGCCCATCCCGTAGTCGACCACCCCGATTGAAGGCCCACCCACTCTCATGCCGTGAGCGTGCCCTTCGTGCTCGGCACCCCCGTCTCGCTCGGGTCGATACTCACCGCCTCGCGCAGCGCGCGCGCGAACGCCTTGAAGGCCGCCTCGATCATGTGGTGCGCGTTCGTGCCGGCCTCCACTCTCAGGTGCAGCGTCAGCTTGGCCGCATTCGCCAGCGCCCGGAAGAACTCCTCGGTCAGCTCGTGCTCGAAGCCCCCGGTCGAGCCCGCCGGCAGGTGCGCCTCGAATAGCGTGAACGGACGCCCGGAGATGTCGATCGCGCAGCTCGCGCGCGCCTCGTCCATCGGTGCTGTCGCCGCGCCGTAGCGTGTGATGTGAGCGCGGTCGCCCAGCGCCTGGTCGAGCGCCTGACCGAGCACGATCGCCGTGTCCTCGGCGGTGTGATGCGCGCCTGTCTGGAGATCTCCGCTGACCTTTACCTCCAGGTCCAGCCGCCCGTGGCGGGCGAGCAGGTCGAGCATGTGATCGAGAAAGCCCACGCCCGTCTCGCGCGTGCCCTTGCCGCTGCCGTCCAGCGCCAGGCTGAGGCGGACATCCGTCTCGCCGGTCTTCCGCTCGATTGTGGCTGTGCGACTCATGAGCCGTCATTCTCTCGCATGCGGGCCTCCATCGACTCCGCGTGCACCTCGAACCCCTCGGCGCGCGCCACCGGCGCACCCGCCGCAGCCAGCTTGCCCACCGCGTCCTCGCCGATCCTCACCTCCTGCATCCGCCTGCGGAAGTGTCTCGCCGACAGCCCCGACGCAAAGCGCGCCGCGCCGCCCGTCGGCAGCACGTGATTGGAGCCCGCCACGTAGTCGCCGAACGCCGTCGCGCTCGACTTGCCCACGAACAGGGCGCCGGCCGAGCGCACGATCGGGGCGAGCGCCTCCACGTCCGCGCCGATCAGCTCCAGGTGCTCGGGCGCCAGCTCGTTTGCCAACTCCACCGCCTCACGCGCGTCCCCGACCTCCACGAGCGCAAATGCCGCCTCCCCCACCGTCGGGCGC
>Ga0075522_10002204_pt1 | contig 14582 bp, 16 predicted proteins | sample NGEPerA_FD_74796 | JGI IMG/M metagenome (GOLD analysis project Ga0075522, IMG submission 74796) | Arctic peat soil microbial communities from the Barrow Environmental Observatory site, Barrow, Alaska, USA - NGEE PermafrostL2-A | ecosystem: Environmental > Terrestrial > Soil > Wetlands > Peat ... | reverse complement strand
ACTCCCAAGGACGCCGCCGATTTTCTTGGCCTCGACGAGAAGACCATCACGCGCTGGTGCAGGAAGGGATACCTTCCTGGTCATCCGCTCGGAGAGGGGAAGCGCAAGTTCTGGCGTTTTCTTGAGAGCGAGTTGTCAGCTTTCCTCACAGGACAGACCAATGGAGCTTGCCCTGCATGACCGAATACCTGTTGACCTCTTCCCCGAACGATTTAGACTCCACAACAGCCATCAGTGCGCAAGCAAAGGAGAAAATCCGAATGCAGGCGCAACGTTACCAACGAGGTTCCTTGAGCATCATGAAGCGCAAAAGCCTACCCGACGCATGGGTGTTCCGCTACTACGCTGCGGAGGGCGGCAAGCGAACCTACAAGCGGAAGATTGTAGGTACGGTAGTCGAATTCCCCAAGCGCAAGGACGCGGAGAAGGCGATCGCAAAACTCAGGGTCGAGGTTAACGAGGGGGCGGCCTTCGCCCCCATGAACCTGGAACAGCTCGCCGTTCACTATATGAGCGTCGAGCTACCAGACAAAGCCTACTCAACGCGAGAAGGCTACAAGAACATCCTTGATAACCACATAACACCGCGGTGGGGTAAGCACTCCCTTTCGGCAATCAAGAGCGTCGAGGTCGAGAATTGGCTTCGTGGCTTGAAGAGACTTGACGGTAAGGTAAGTAGCCCCTCCACCAAGGCAAAAATCCGCAACATCATGTCCGCGTTGTTCTCACATGCCATTCGGCACGGGTGTGCAGCGACCAATCCCATTACAGCCGTCCGGACCTCCGCAAAGCGACTCCGCACACCGGACATTCTTAGTCCGGAGGAGTTTCAGGCTTTGTTGAAGGAACTCCCAGCGCGAGATCGCCTGATGGTGCTCCTTGATGCCAGCACGGGTCTTCGCCGCGGAGAACTGATCGCGCTTCGTTGGCGAGATGTGAGCTTTGAGACGAACGAGGCAAGCGTCACGCGCTCGATCTGGCACAACATTGTGGGCAATACGAAGACGGAAGCGTCGCGTAAACCAGTGGCGCTCCATCGCCTCGTGGTTGAGGAACTGAAGCAGTGGAGAGCAGCCGCTCTCTACCGCTCGGAAGATGATTTCCTGTTCCCTTCGATCCAGAAGAACGGCTCACAACCACTCCAGCCCGACATGATCCTTCGGCGCCACATCCGGCCTGCGCTCACACGGATGGGTGTCACGAAGAAAATCGGCTGGCATTCGTTCCGTCACGGACTCGGCACCATGCTCAGACGGATGAAAGTCGATGTCAAAATAGCCCAAGAGATGCTCCGGCACGCCAACCCACGAATCACGATGGAACTCTATCAGCAAGCTGTTTCGGAGGAAAAGCGCGAGGCGCAGGAGTTGGCCATGCATGGTCTGCTGGGGAGCATTTTCACGTCAGCACCCTCCAGCACCCTAAAGGAGGGTACGAAAGAAGAGGTCAGCCATGCAGAATATTGATTAATAAGGAGATATGGTAGGCACGACTGGACTCGAACCAGCGACCTCTTCCGTGTCAAGGAAGCGCTCTAACCAACTGAGCTACGCGCCTGCAAACCAACATGAGGTAGTTTATCAGGATCGGGGCGATGGCGAAAGGCGCAGGCTGCCACTGGCAGGGCTGATGCTGTACCATCGTTCACGAGCGAATGAACTTCCTCCGCCTGCGAGGCGTGGACCTGCATTCAAGTGGCGGCATGACCTTTCAAGTTTCTAAGGGTTGCCGTTTTCCAGGGTCGGCCGGGATATCGCACCGGGGTGGCGTTTGGCGCCGGAGTCTAATGCGTTACTGAATCAGCCATGCAAGACGATTCGAGCCCAAGACTAAACCCATTCCGCACTGCTCCCAACCTGCTCACGCTGTTGCGCATCTGTCTGGCGCCGTTCTTGGTCGCTGCTATCCTGGGCGGCAGGTTTGAGCTCGGCTTTATCCTATTTATCGCCGCCGGGCTGACTGACGCGCTGGACGGCGCACTGGCTCGCTGGCTCAAGCAGCGCTCCATGCTCGGCCAATACCTTGACCCGGTGGCAGACAAACTGTTGCTGAGCACCATATTTCTGGTGCTGATGCATGAAAAGCTGATTCCGACCACGGTGACTGTGCTGGTCTTTGGCAGGGATGTGGGGATCCTGCTGGTGGCGGCGATTCTTTATATGGCGGTCGGACGTCGGGAGTTCAAGCCCAGCATCTTTGGCAAGGCCAATACCATAGCCCAGGTGAGTGCAGTGGCCGCAGTGCTGCTGCTGCAGCTAACGGCAGCGTCCTGGGTGGTGGTTTTTCGCACGCTCGCACTCGATGCCACGATCGTGCTGACCGTGGTCTCGGGGCTGCATTACGCATGGTCCGTTTCACGCCGGGGAAACAATTCGGCTTCCAACGGTTCCATCGCTAAGTGAAGCGCGTCCAGCGCGCAGTTTCAGGCGTCGTCAGAGACGTCCTCTGTTTCAGCGGTGTCTTCAATCTCCATGTCGCGGAACTCTTCGGAGTCAAAGACCTCGCCACATTCCAGGCACTCGACAAATTCGGTGTCTTCTTGCCGGGAGACGATTCGTACTCGGGGGTGTCTGCAGGCGGTTGCCATCGTTCGTATTATCAGATGAAATAGGTACTCTTTCCGCCAGATTGTAGCGATCTTTTCAGCAAATTAAAACGAATTTCTGTTGAATATTCGATCTTTCCCAAAGATTTTTCCTCAGTTGGGCCGATAGCCTTGCCGTAGGGCCTTGAAATCCCGACAGATTCGGTCGTATACTGAACACGGACCGAAGAAGTCGGATATTGAATGCTCAAGCTGACAAAAAAGGCGGATTACGGGTTGATGGCGCTCAAGTACCTTGCTGAGCACCCGGAAACGGCTGCCTTGAGCGCCAAGGATGTCGCCGACGCCTACGGGATTCCCGCTCAACTGCTGGCCAAGATACTGCAACTGCTCACCAAGCATGGGTTGCTGCGTTCGCACGCCGGAATGAACGGCGGCTATGCATTGGCGCGGGATGCGCGCGAGATTTCTGCCTACGAGGTGATTCACGCCATCGACGGGCCGTTTTTCATCACTTCCTGTACCAAGGGGACCAAGTCGTGCGAGCTGACGCCGAGCTGCACCATCAAGGAACCGTTGGCGCGGGTCAACGAGACAATCGCGGGGGTTCTGAAGAGCATCAGCATTCAGGACCTGGCGGAGCATGAGCAACCTGCAGCACGGGCCCGCGATTCGCACGGGCTGGTTGCCCTCACGTTGTAACTGAACTGAGTCTTTAACCGTAGTTCCCCCACTCCGCGTTGAGCGGAGCAGAGCATTAAAGAGGATGGAGATCAAGATGAGTACCTTTGCCACCAACGTGGAAGTGCCGGCAGGAGTGAAGCTGCCAATTTATATGGACAATCATGCCACCAGCCCGCTCGACCCGCGGGTTCTGGAAGCGATGATGCCATACTTCACCGACAAGTTCGGCAATGCGGCCAGCCGCAACCACTCGTTTGGATGGGAGGCGGAACAGGCTGTGGAGACTGCGCGCGAGCAAATTGCGAAGCTCATCGGCGCCACTGCCAAGGAGATCATTTTCACGTCCGGCGCCACAGAGAGCAACAACCTGGCCATCAAGGGCATCGCGGAGATGTATCGCGAGCGCGGCAACCACATCATTACCCAGGTCACCGAGCACAAGGCTGTGCTTGACACCTGCAAGCGTCTGGAAAAGTACGGCTACCGCGTCACCTATCTGCCGGTTAAGGCAGATGGCCTGATCGATATGGAAGACCTGAAGCGGGCCATGGACGAGAAGACGATCCTGGTGACGATCATGGCGGCCAACAACGAGATCGGTGTTTTGCAGCCGATCCGCGAAATTGGCAAGCTCTGTCACGAGAAGGGCGTCATCTTCCACACCGATGCGGTGCAGGCGGTGGGCAAGGTTCCGGTCAACGTAATTACCGACAATATCGACGTGCTTTCGCTCTCCGGACACAAAATCTACGGACCCAAGGGCGTAGGCGCGCTTTACGTTCGTCGCCGCAACCCGCGGGTGCAGATCGCGGCGCAAATCGATGGCGGCGGCCACGAGCGCGGCATGCGGTCCGGCACGTTGAACGTGCCTGGAATCGTGGGCCTGGGCAAAGCTTGCGAGATTGCCCGCGAAGAGATGGATACCGAGGCGGCATATCTGCGCGGCCTTCGCGACCGCCTGAAGGCCAAGCTGGAGTCGGAACTGGACTACGTTCACGTCAACGGATCATGGGAGCACCGGCTGCCCGGCAACCTGAACATGAGCTTTGTGTATGTCGAAGGCGAGTCGCTGCTGATGGGCATCAATGACGTAGCGGTTTCCAGCGGTTCTGCCTGCACGTCGGCAACGCTGGAGCCCTCGTACGTGCTCAAGGCGCTGGGACTGGGCGACGATGTGGCGCACAGTTCGATTCGTTTCGGGCTGGGCCGCTTCAACACCCAGGCCGAGGTGGATTACGTAGCCGCCAAGGTGATCGAAATTGTGAAACATCTGCGCCAGCTTTCTCCGCTTTACGAGATGGTGCAGGAAGGCATCGACCTGACCAAGATTCAATGGGCAGCGCACTAAGCACGAAACGGAATTCAAGGCATCGGCTGACAGGCTTGCCGAATCTAACAAAAGCACGGCGGCTTCCCCCGCAGGAGGAGTAGAAGATGGCATACAGCGACAAGGTAATCGACCACTACAATAACCCGCGTAATGTGGGCCAACTGGACAAGAGCTCGACGGAAGTGGGCACGGGTCTGGTAGGCGCGCCGGAGTGCGGCGACGTGATGCGGCTGCAGATCCGCGTAAACCCCGAGACGCAGGTAATTGAAGAGGCCAAGTTCAAGACCTTCGGCTGCGGCTCGGCAATTGCCAGCTCCTCGCTGGCGACCGAGTGGATCAAGGGCCGGACCGTCGAAGACGCGCTGGCGATCAAGAACACTGACATTGTGAAAGAGCTGTCGCTGCCGCCAGTGAAGATTCACTGTTCGGTGTTGGCCGAGGATGCAATTCGCGCGGCCATTGGCGACTGGAAGAAAAAGAACGGCGTTGCGGAAACGGCAGATGCTACTGCCGCGGCGCACTAAGAGGCTTCCCCTTTCCTGCAAGGGGGTCGCGGTTACGGCCGCGGCCCTCCTGAAAAACGGGGAACCGGAGATAAAAAGGCAAGTATGGCGAACATGGTGACAATCGAATCGAAGCCGGCCGAAGGTGCTTTTGCGGCTTCGCCTCCGGCAGACGCCAAGCCAGTGTCAGCGGCTGGCGCAGCCGGATCAGGCTCGCAAGGCCAGGGCCTGCAGCTAACAGAGCGCGCCATCAAGCGCATTCGCGTTGCCATGGCCAAGGAAGGCGTGTCGCCGGAAGAAGGCGGGCTGCGGCTGGGCGTAATGGGCGGCGGTTGCTCGGGACTCTCCTATTCCATCAAGTTCGATACGCGGCCCCGCGAGCGCGACCGAATCTACGAGTTCGACGGCGTGCGTGTGTTTGTAGATCCCAAGTCGTTTCTCTATCTGCACGGCATGACGCTGGACTATGAGGAGACGCTGATGCGGCAGGGATTCAACTTCATCAATCCGAACTCCTCGCGATCCTGCGGCTGCGGTTCGTCGTTCTCTTAGTAAGTCCGGTCGCTGGAGTTCAGTCATGTTGAAAGTTCTCGATTCGGCAGTACCAGTTGCATGCTGGTCGTGCGCCGTGGCGCACAACGATTCCACTTTGTTCTGCCCGCATTGCAGCAAGATTCAGCCGCCTCCGGGCGGCGATTATTTTTCAGTCTTCGGACTGGAGCCTCGGTTGAATCTCGATCTGGCAGCGCTGGAGCACGAGTTTCACCGCCTCAGCCGCAAGGTGCATCCTGACCGTTTTGCCCGTGCCTTGGAAAACGAGCGGCAATGGAGCTTGGCCGATACGGCGCTGCTCAACGACGCCTATCGCACGCTGAAAGATCCGCTGCACCGCACCGAGTACCTGCTGAAGCTCGAAGGCGCTGAGATTGGCGAGGAGCACAGCGGCAAAAACAAAGATGCCAGAAAAGATCCTTCTAGGGTTCCTGCCGATCTGCTCGAAGAAGTCTTCGACTTGAACATGCAGCTTGAAGAGATGCGCGCGGCCCGCAAGATGGGCGAGACAGACCCCGATTTACAGTCCAGCCTCGAGCAGGCAAAGCGGAAATTCGACGGCCTGCAAGATGAGGTGGATCAAGACCTGAACAAGCAATGGCAGGTATGGGACGAGGGCGATGCCGCCACTCGCAAGAAAGCTGAAAAGACAATGGTGGCTCTGCTCGACCGCAGGCGCTACCTGAGCAACCTGGTCCGCGACGTGACCGAAACCCTGGGAGTTTGAACAAAAGACATGGCGGAAGGACGAGTAGTCGGAATTGACCTGGGAACCACCAATTCCCTGGTCGCTTATATGGAGGGCGATGCGCCGGTGGTGATTCCCGGCGTCGATGGCTCCAACCTGGTGCCCTCGGTAGTGGCGCTGGACCCGATACCTGCGGATGGTGGCAGGCCAACAGTTACAGTAGGCAACAGCGCTCGCAAGGTGCTCATCCAGACTCCGGAGCGCGTCATCTACTCCGTGAAGCGGCTGATGGGGCGCGGGCTTGAAGAAATCCAAAACGAGCTGAAGATGTTTCCCTTCAGGCTTGCCGACGATGTGGAGTCGGGTGAAGTCCCGCGCATTCAACTGGGCGAACTCCGCTTTACGCCGCCGGAGATTTCGGCATACATTCTGCGCCAACTCAAGCGCAACGCCGAGCGTTTCTTTGGCGCTCCAGTTACGCAGGCCGTCATCACGGTGCCGGCCTATTTCAACGATGCGCAGCGGCAGGCCACCAAGGATGCGGGGCGCATGGCGGGGCTTGAAGTGTTGCGGCTGGTGAACGAGCCAACCGCGGCCGCGCTGGCCTACGGGCTCGATCGCGCGAAAGTGGGAACCATCGCTGTCTATGACCTTGGCGGCGGCACATTCGATATTTCCATTCTCAAGCTGCGTGACGGGATCTTCGAAGTGCAGTCCACCAATGGCGACACGCATCTGGGCGGCGACGATATCGACAACCTGCTGCTGACCATTGCGCTCGACGAGATCTACGCCGAGCATGGAGTGGATTTGCGCGGACACCCTGGCGCCGTGCAGGCCCTGCGCAAAGCGGCCATCGAAGCCAAGATCAGCCTGTCCACCGAGACCGCAGCGCATTTTGACATCGAGCTGCCCAACGGCGACCGGTACCAGCGCGAGATTCCGCGCGCGGTGTTCGAGTTGTTGATTGAGCCGGTGCTGGCGCGGACCTCGGGTCCGTGCAAACAGGCACTCGCCGATGCCGGGGTCACCCCGGAAGAAATTGATGAAGTGGTACTGGTTGGCGGATCCACGCGAATTCCAGCAGTCCGCGAACTGGTGGACGAACTCTTCCACCTGGGCGCGCGCGACAAAAAGCCGCACATCGAGCTGAACCCTGACGAAGTAGTAGCGCTGGGTGCGGCGGTGCAGGCGGATATTCTGGCCGGCGCTTCCAAATCCACTGAAGAAATGCTGCTGCTTGATGTGACGCCTCTTTCGCTCGGCATTGAAGCGCTGGGCGGCACCGTGGCGCGCATCATCCAGCGCAACTCGACCATTCCCGCCTCAGCCACCGAGCACTTCACAACCGGCGTCGACGGACAGACCAATGTGGCAATCCACGTTGTGCAAGGTGAGCGTGAACTCGCTTCAGATTGCCGTTCACTGGCACGCTTCGACTTGAAGGGTATTCCGCCCATGAGCGCCGGTATGCCGCGCATCGAGGTCCGCTTCCTCATCGACGCTGACGGTATTCTTCAAGTCTCCGCGCGCGAGCAGCGCAGCGGCCTTGCTGCCGAGATCACAGTGACGCCGACTTATGGATTAACGGATGAGCAAGTCGAGAGCATGATTCTTGAGTCTTTCGATCACGCCGAAGAGGACTTTGCCAAGCGCCTGTTGATCGAGGCGCGCAACGAGGCGGAGTCAATTCTGTCGAAAGTCGAAGGTGCGCGTAAGAGTCCAGCGTGGGGGCAGTTGACCGGCGAGGAGCAGTCGGAAATTGCATCCGCAGAAAACGGGTTGGCTGCAGCCAAGTCTGGCGCGGACATGACAGCCATCCGCAATGCGACGCTTGCGCTTGACAAGGCAACGCAGCGGCTGGCCGAGTTGATGATGGATGCCGCAGTATCGACCGCCCTGCGCGGCAAAACCATGGGTGCCGCAGGCGAGGAACTGGACGAGGCGGTGACCGCGCCTCATCCGATGGCAGCTGCCGAGTTCAAGTAGGGAGGTAGGCCGGCACAGCGGGTTTTGAAAGGGCACGACTTTAGTCGTGCCGTAAGAGCTGCATTATTGGCCCGGGCTTTAGCCCCTGCGGAAACATTTGCTGCAGCACACATGCAAGACGGCAAGGAAGGACGGAATCCTATGAGCGAAACAACTGGAAAAGCAATTCCTCCAGAGAAGCTGGTGCGCGTGACCTTTCTCCCCGAGGGCAAGACGGTTGAATTCGAATTCGGCACCATGCCTTATGAACATCACGGCAAGCCGATGTCGTTTCTTGACGTTGCTGAGAACAATGACATCTTTCTCGATCACGCGTGCGGCGGTGTATGCGCCTGCACCACTTGCCACCTGTGGATCAAGGATCAGACGGGCATCAGCGAGGCGGACGACGATGAGATCGACCGGATGGACATGGCGGCCGACCAGCAATTGGAATCCCGCCTGGGATGTCAGGCCGTGATTACGAAACCCGGCGAATATGTTGTGGAGATTCCAAAGTGGAACCGCAACTACACATCCGAGGGCAAACCGCTGGCCATGGCGGAAGGAAAGTAACTGCAGGACTCTGGGTGCCCCATCCATTCGCAGCCTCATCGCGAATGGGTGGGAAGCCACAACCCCCAAATTACCGTGCCTGGGTGCCCCAGGGTCTCGATGCTGAGACCTGGGATGGCATGACACTGACCCCGTCAAACAGGAAAGTAAGGAGCGACGATAGATGCCGCGCGAAATTTTGTGGACCGACGCCGAGGAGATCGGTATTCAGTTACAAGAAAAATTCCCTGCACTGGACCCATTCACGGTGCGCTTCACCGACCTGCACAAATACGTGACCGAACTCGATGGCTTCGCCGACGACCCGGCAAAATCGAATGAGTCGCGGCTTGAGGCTATTCAGATGGCGTGGCACGAGGAGTGGCAGGACGCGCAGGGGTAGCTTGGTTCATCCAGCCAGTGCTTCATGTTGAGAAATTGAAAGCACGTTCCCGTCAGGGTCTTTGAACCAAGCCACTTTTCCTCCGCCAGGAAACGTGCAAATGCCTTGTTCATCCTGGCCCATATTCGGGTATCGCTCGAAAGCCACGCCTTTTGCGACAAGTTCAGCAAGATCGCGCGTGATGTCGCCGCTTTCCCAGCCAAGAACCGTATGTTGCGCGGGAGTGAACTTGGGCACCTTGCTGATGCGTAGCATCACGCCGTTCATGTTGAAGACGAGCGCATATCCGTCATCGCGCAGATACGTAAAGCCAAGCGTATCCCGATAGAATCCAATAGCGGCATCGGGATTCTGAGTGAGCAGGAACGTAACAACCTGGTTCATTTGGACCTCCGATGGTTCAGTGCACACCGGGGATGTGCTGCACATTTCGAGTTGTACAGGGTAGAGCGAAATGCAATCAAGGCAAAACTGTCTTTGCTCAGTTCTGATCCCGCCAATCGCTCCAGCCGAATGCGCTCTCGTAGTGCACAAATTCCTTCTTCTGCCCCGGCACAAGATACACACTGATCACATCGAAACGGACCTGCGGCGCAATCGGCTGCGGTAGCTGGCGAACGTACTGGCGTGCCAGGCGGCGCAGCATCGTGCGCTTGTGTGAGTCGACGGCAACCTCAGCGGGTGTGGCATCGTGGGCAGTGCGGGTTTTCACCTCGACGATGCAAAGCAGTGGTCCCTGCCAGGCGATGAGGTCAATGTCACCAGGTTGATGGCCGGGAGACCAGCGCCTTGCCGCCACAATGTAGCCCTTGCGGCGCAGATGAAAGTAGGCGGCATCTTCGCCCTGCATGCCGGTGACGAGATGGGCGGGAAGAGTTTGCACGCGGTTGTGGCGTCGCGCCATCCAATCCATGCCGGCCAGGGCCCGTTCAATCCAGTTGATACGCACCTGCGTAAGCCATTCCATCGCACACCATTGTCGCCGGGATGAGCGAGCAGCGCAAATCGTGCCCCGGTGCTCAGGGCTTAGGACGCTGAGCGCCCCGGTTCATGCCGTCGCAGTTTCAAGCGCGGCAGCTTGCTCGTGTTCCTTTTCGACCACGGTCAACGCCTCCTCGAGGATATCGAGAGCGACGGTGGCTTCGTGCTCGTTGACGATGAGCGGAGGCGAGAGCCGCAGTGATGTCTCGCCGCAGCCGAGCACCATGAGGCCGCGTTCGAAGGCCAACGTCTCCACTCGGTTGCGCAGAGCGGTCGCTGGCTCGCGCGTGGTCTTGTCCTTTACCAACTCGATGCCGATCATCAGGCCGCGCCCGCGCACGTCGCCCACCAGCGGGTGGCTCTGCTTCCAGCCACGCAAGCGCTCGAGCATGAACTCGCCCACGCGCGCAGCGTTGCCCATTGCTTCGCGTTGGATGATGTCCATGGTGGCCAGCGCCGCGGCAATCGAAACCGGATTGCCGCCAAATGTGGATGCGTGCGAACCCGGCACCCAGTCCATCACTTCCGCGCGCGTCATGCAGATGCCCAGGGGCATTCCGCTGGCAATGCCTTTGGCAATGCAGACCATGTCGGGCTCCACGCCGGAGTGTTCTATGGCCCACCATTTGCCGGTGCGGCCCGCTCCGCATTGCACCTCATCGACCACCAGAAGAATTCCGTGGCGAGTGCAGATGGCGCGCAGTTCGCGCAGGAAGTTGTCAGGCGCGACCACGTAGCCGCCTTCGCCCTGTATGGGCTCGATGAAGACCGCGGCAACCTCTTCAGGCGGGAGAATAGTCTTGAAGAGCTTCTCCTCAATGTAGCGCGCACAGCCCAGGCTGAAGGCTTCCTCTTCCTGTGCTCCGCCGCTACAGCCGCGATATGCATACGGATACTGAATATGAGTTACACCCGGAACCAGGGGCGAGAAGCGGCGCTTCTGCTGAGGCTTGGATCCGGTAAGCGAAAGTGCGCCCATGGTGCGGCCGTGAAATGCGCCAAAGAACGAGATGATCTGCTGGCGTCCTGTGTGGTAGCGGGCAAGCTTCAACGCGCACTCAATGGCCTCGGCGCCGGAATTGCCGTAAAAAAACCTGTGCGGGCCAGGCATGGGCGCTACCGCGGAGAGCCGCTCCGCGAGATCAGTCAGAGGCTCGTTGTAAAAGTCTGTGCCCGAAATGTGGATCAACTCAGCCGCCTGCTTCTGAATTGCCGCGACCACCTCGGGGTGGCAATGGCCCGTGGAATTGACGGCGATACCTGCCGCGAAGTCGAGGAATTCATTACCGTCAACATCTGTGATGCGAACGCCGCGGCCGCTCTTGGCCACCAGCGGATACGAGCGCGTGTAACTGGGCGAGATGAGTCGTCCGTCTGCCTCGACGGCGGCGCGGGCCTTTGGGCCAGGCAGGGTACAAACAAGTTTGGGTCCGTATTGCGCATGCAACTCTTGCTTGGTCATGGTGCAGTCTCCTCGGCAGATTCTGTTGTGCGGCCGGCGCGGCATGTTTAAGCGGATGCGGCGCGGCCACGGATCCCACTGTGAGGGATCATCCAGTTCCACTCGCCCTGGTGGAAGAGAAATAGAAGGCGAGACAATGCGGACGAGGATCTTCGGCGGACCTGTGCTAGTCGCCGCCGAAGAGACTAGGTCGAGTGCGGGTGGGCAGCACACGCAGGTGCTTGCGCGGGCAGATGATGCGTGCGCGCGACCGCGACCACCGCCGACCGGCCGGTAGGAGTAGCAATCCTCTGGCAGCACGCGTTTGCATGGAAACCCCGCTAAACATGAGGATATCACGCAGTGCGAATCCATTCCACCCGATACACGCCCCATACCGTCTTCTCCATGGTGGTCGACAGGCTCTAAGATGGAAGCATCTCCATGCCCGCGTCTTCGCCCCATTCAGTTCATTCCGAACACAAGGCAGCCAGCACAACGTCGATCGTACTGGCGTTTCTCAGCGTCTACTTTTTCTGGGGGTCCACGTACACGGCAATTCGCGTGGGTGCAGCGGAGATGCCGGCGCTGCTGCTGGCAGGGACGCGCTTTCTTGTTGCCGGAGTGATTTTGCTGGCCTGGTGCCGCTGGCGTGGCATGCGGATTCACTTGCCCGCAAAGACCATGATGATGCTGGGGCTGATCGGATTGCTGCTGTTAGGCGGAGGCAATGTTGGCCTGGTCTACGCGGAAAAGACCTTGCCCAGTGGGTTGGCCTCGCTGGCCTTTGCGGTGATGCCGCTCTATGTCGCGTTCATTGAGATTGCGCTGCCCAACGGAGAGCCGCTGACCGGGCGTGGCTGGCTTGGTTTGCTGCTTGGCTTTGCCGGACTGGCTGCGCTGCTATGGCCTTCCCTGCATACGGGGCTTGGCGGCGATCGCGTGCTTCTGTGGGCCATCATCGCGTTATTGGCAGGAGCGCTGTCATGGGCAGTGGGCAGCATCCTGTCGCGCCATGCACAGCTCCGGGTCGATACCTTTGTAGCAGCCTCTTGGCAAATGGTGATCGCCGGAGCTGTCAATATTCTGCTGGGCACGGTGCTCGGCCAATGGCCGCAGTTCCACCTGAACGGCGCTTCCATTGGGTCGCTGGCCTATCTTGTCACCGGCGGATCGCTGCTTGGCTACACCGGCTTCATCTATCTGCTCGAGCACGTGCCGGTGGCCAAGGTCATGTCCTACACGTATGTGAACCCGGTAGTCGCGGTGCTGCTGGGAATCTTTCTGCTGCACGAGCGGCCCGCCGCAGCGGAGTTCTCAGGGATGGCCTGCATTGTGGTCGCGGTGTTCCTGATGACGACTGCGCAAGTGAAGGCGAAGCACGGGCCGCCGCCAGTCGAGGAACTGGAGCAGATGCCGGCGGAGTAGTATTGCTCTTTGCCCAGAGGGACGAGTGAAGGCTTTGTATCAGGGCACGACTTCAGTCGTGCTGCGAGGCCCCAAAATCTACAAGGGCTTTACAGGCTGCGGAGAAACTCTTGTTCAGCCGCTGTTTTGAAAGGGCACGACTTCAGTCGTGCCGTAACTGCCAAATAATGAACGAGGGCTTTAGGGCAGTTTCCCAATTGGTGTAGAGGGGCTTTGAAAGGGCACGGCTTTAGCCGTGCCGAAAATGCCAAGGTTTTAGTCGGGCTTTAGCCCCTGAGGGAATGTCTCTGCCTCTATACCATCAGGAGAACTGCTTCAGCCCCTGTGACAGCGCCCCGGAGTTGACCTTCCCTACTTCAGCAGCAGCACCGAGAGCGCGGAGAGGATTCCTCCCAGCGAGAAGATCATCCCGAGATACCAGTAGATGCGGCTGCGCGTGAGTAGCGTGACCGACGTGATAACCAGGCCGATCTCGAGCAAAGCCTCGGCAAGATCGAAGCGGTCGGCGCGGGCTTCGGCCTGTTCTACTTTGGTTTCCAGGGCCTCGGCTTTTTCCTGCTCCTCTTTCAACTCATCGTTCCATTTTTCCTGGTGGCCGGTGTAGGCCTTTGCAATCTTTTGCGCAGCGTCCTTATCGGAGATGGTGACGACCTTGAGCAGGTCTTCAGTGAGCGAAGTATTGTAGGAGCGAATTTTCTTGGCTTGGTATTCGTTCCACTGGTCGGTAGCTTTGTTCTGGTTGAGCACGGCCTCGGTATGGGTGCGATGGCCAAGCACTGTGGTCACGGCCACCAGCACCGCCAGCACGCTCATCGTGAATGCAACCGGGCGCAATGTGGACTCGTGCGATCCGTGCTCCGCGTTCTCTTGCAGTTCCTGGGCTTCGTTGGCTTCCATGTGTCGATCTCCTGGGGACGAACTGACAGCTGCTACTTGCGCTTCCAGTGCACGCCGTCCTTCGAGTCTTCGAGGACGATTCCTTTTTCCGCTAGTTCGTTGCGGATCTGGTCGGCGCGGGCAAAGTTGCGCTGCCGTTTGGCTAGTGTACGCTCGGCCACCAATGCGTCAACAGCATCATCTGTCAGCGACTGGCGGGCCAGCAGTTCGGGAGCTACGTCGGCCAGGCGGCCGGCCTTCTCGGCCCATTCCAGGGCGTGGCGCGTGGGCGCGGCGTCGTTGTCCACGATCACGTCGAAGACCGCGTCAAAGCTGGATAGGACAGACAGAATCGCATCCCGATCGGCGGCCAGAAGCTGTCCCTGATCGATGGCGGTGTTGGCGGCGCGAATCAGGTCGAAGATGGGTGCGCGGGCTTCCGCGGTATTCAGGTCGTTGGAGAGAGCAGCCATGTAGTCGGCTTGCGCCTTTTCGGCGGCAGCCTGGATGACAGGGTTTGCTCCCGCGGCAAAGCTGCTTGTGGTAAGGCGCCGATGGAAGGTCCGCACGCGCTCGATTGCGCTGGTGGCGTCGATCAGGCCGTCGAAGGTGAAGTTGAGTTGATGGC
>Ga0075522_10002203_pt1 | contig 14582 bp, 13 predicted proteins | sample NGEPerA_FD_74796 | JGI IMG/M metagenome (GOLD analysis project Ga0075522, IMG submission 74796) | Arctic peat soil microbial communities from the Barrow Environmental Observatory site, Barrow, Alaska, USA - NGEE PermafrostL2-A | ecosystem: Environmental > Terrestrial > Soil > Wetlands > Peat ... | reverse complement strand
CGATGATCCGACCCAACGCCACACCCACCGTCTCCTTGGCGTAGTACGGAAGCGCCGAGAGACCGCTGATCGGTGATGTCTGGGTGGGGGTCGGGTGGGGGGACAGCCCGACCGACGAGGCGATGGCCATGCTGCGGGCCACGTGGAATTTGTCGGTGACCACGAGGACGTCAGAGTCCCCCCGGGCGATGAGGATCGGTGCGGCCTCCGACAGGTTCTGCCAGGAGTCGCGCCCGCCGGCCTGGAGGACGTCGGCGGCCGGCACGGCCAGTGACTCGAGGTAGCGGGCCGACGCCTGGGCCTCGGTGTAGGCGTCGCCCGGCTCCTTCGACCCGGTGACCATGACGATGGTGGCGTAGTGCTGGTGCCACAGCAGCGCGGCCTGGTCGAGTCGGGCCCGCAGGTCGGGAGACGGCACCCCGTTGTACTGGGCCGCCCCCATGACCACGATGGCCCCTGCCGCCTGCGGCGCGTACTGCTGTCCCGTCCGCCACACCTGGAAGGCCGTCACGCCCAGGTAGATCACGACCCCGATGACCAGGTACTTGGCCAGGCGGAGCAGGAGGCGCACAGCGCGGACGGCGAGCAGCGTGATCCCTACGTCGACCGGGCTCAGTGACTCGGTCCGGCCGGGACGGCCCGGACGGTCATGTCGGTGGCGGACCGCCGGCGGCCAACAGGTCGGCGGCCGAGTGCAGGCGGGCCAGGGTCCGGTCGGGCCCGAGCACTTCGAGGGCCTCGAACAGGGGAGGGCCGACCCGGCGGCCGGTCACGGCGATGCGGACGGGGGCCTGGGCCTTGCCCAGCTTGCGCCCGACCGACTCCGCCACCTCCAGGGTGGCGGCGTGCAGCCGATCACTCGTCCACACGTCCCGCAACGCCTCATAGGCGCGGGTTGCCTCCTCCAGGATCGCCGGTGCGCCGTCGTCGCCGGCCATGGCCTTGGCCCACACGTCGGGGTCGAACACCGGTGTGTCGAGGAACAGGAAGTCGACCATGGCCGGGACCTCACCGAGCACGACCACGCGCTCTTGGACCACGGGGGCCATGGCCTCGAAGGCAGCGGGGTCGAAGGCCCCGGTCGGCCACGGAACGGACTCGCCTTCGAGCCACGGCCGGCAGGCCTCGATGAATGCGGCACCGGACAGCGCCCGGATGTACTCGCCGTTCATGTGGGTGAGCTTGGCCACGTCGAAGAAGGCCGGCGAGTGGTTGACGTCGGACAAGGTGAACCACTCGACCATCTGGTCGCGGGTGAAGATCTCCGACTCCTCGCTGGGCGGGCTCCACCCGAGCAGGCCGAGGTAGTTCACGAACGCCTCGGGCAGGTACCCCTGGTCGCGGTAGGACTCGACGGCCACGGGGTCCTTCCGCTTGGACAGCTTCTTGCGGGCCTCGTTGACGAGCATCGGGAGGTGGGCGAAGACGGGCAGCGGCGGGGTCGGGGCGCCTGCCTCGCCGAACGAGCCGTCGGTGGTCCACCCCAGGGCGGCCAGGGCGTCCCACATCAGGATGCATTTCGGCGTGGTGGGCAGCAGGTCCTCGCCCCGGATCACATGGGTGATGGACATGTCGATGTCGTCCACCACATTGGCCAACACGAACAGGGGTGCGCCGTTCCCCTTGACAGCCACGAAGTCGTCCATGGCCGTGCACGGGAATTCGACGTCGCCTCGGATGATGTCAGGGACGGTCACGACGCCGTCGTCCGGGGTGCGGTAGCGCAGTGCCCGGCCGTCGCCCCGGGGCAGGCCCAGGTCCCGGCAGTGCCCGTCATAGCCGGGGGTGAGGATGCCGGCCGCCTTGTTGCGGGCCGTCACCTCTTCATGGGTGCACCCGCAAGCGAACAGGAGCTCGGCGCCCCACATGGCGTCGATGGCCTGGTGGTAGCGCTCGGTCCGCAAGGACTGGCGGTACGGTCCCTCGTCGGGGTCCATGCCCAGCCAATGGAGGGCGGACAGGATTCCGTCGACCCACTCCTCACGGTTGCGCTCGGCATCGGTGTCCTCGATCCGGAGCACGTAGGTGCCCCCGGACTGTCGGGCGACCAGCCAGTTGAACAGCGCGGTGCGGGCACTCCCGACGTGGAAGTAGCCGGTCGGGGAGGGGGCGAACCGCACCCTCAAGGAGTCAGGTGCCACTCCGGGCTTACTCGTCCTCGACGATGGTGATGGCGCCGGTGGGGCACCCGTTTGCGGCCTGGCGGACCTTCTCGCGGAGATCCTCGCCAGGATGCTCGTTCAGCACGTAGAGGAAGCCGTCGTCCCGGACCTCGAAGACCTCGGGGGCGATGCCCATGCAGACGGCATTGCTCGCGCACTCGTCGTAGTCCACAACAATTTTCATGACGTTCCTCCGGAGGATCGGCGAAGACGCCCACTGTACCGGGCCGCCGAGCCACCGCCGAGACAGCCACGGCTGCTAGAACACCGACATGGCATCGACGTCCGACCTGCACGCCCTCGACCCCCATCGCTCCCGTCGAAGCAGTCGCCGGGTCCCGGCCCTCACCCTGGTGGCGGTGGTGGCCGCCCTGGCCACCGCGTGCTCCTCCAACTCGTCCTCGACCACCACCAGCTCCACCGTCGCCACCGGGCAAACCCAATCCCCGGCCGTCAGCACGGCCACCGGCCTGCCCCGCATCCGCCATGTCTTCGTCATCATGTTGGAGAACGAGGGCTATGCCTCCACCTTCGGCGACCCGACGGCAGACCCGTACCTGGCCACCAACCTGCCGGCGTCAGGCGCCCAGCTCAGCCAGTACCACGGCATCGCCCACTTCTCGAACCCCAACTACATCGCCCTCATCTCGGGCCAGGCACCGAACCCGAGCAACCAGACGGACTGCCAGGTGTTCGCCGACTTCCCAGCGGGTACCCCGATCGGGTCGGGAGGCCAGATCGCCGGGTCGGGTTGCGTCTTCCCCTCCCAGATCCCCACGGTCGCCGACCAGCTCGACTCGGCCCACCTCACGTGGAAGGGCTACATGCAGGACATGGGGAACGATCCGGCCCGGGAGGCCGCGGTCTGCGGACATCCGACGGTCAACACCCCCGATCAGACCCAACGCGCCGTCCCCGGTGACGGCTACGCCACCCGGCACGACCCGTTCGTGTACTTCCACTCGATCATCGACGACACCGCCCTGTGCGACGCCCGGGTGGTTCCCCTGGGATCGACGAGCGGGACACTGCCGCCCTCGGCCCCCAAGGGGGCCACCGGGCTGGCCACCGACCTCCAGGCGGTCTCCACCACGCCCAACCTGAGTTTCATCACCCCGGACCTGTGCAGTGACGGGCACGACATCCCGTGCGTCAGTCAATCCGGAGCCCCGACGGCCGGCGCCAACATGGACGCCTTCCTGTCGACCTGGGTGCCGAAGATCACCCATTCGCCGGCATTCCGCAAGGACGGCCTGCTGATCATCACCTTCGACGAGGCCGACGTGAACGGGCCGAATGCGGACGCGTCGGCCTGCTGCAACGAGCAGCCGGGGCCGGCGGCGGCACTTCCGGGCGGGACGGGGCCGGGCGGGGGTCGCACCGGCACCGTGCTCATCTCCCCGTTCATCCGTCCGGGGACAGTCAGCACCGTCCCCTACAACCACTACTCGACGCTGGCGACCATCGAGGACCTGTTCGGCCTCGGCCGCTTGGGCCAGGCCGCCACGGTCAGCGCCACCTTCGGCCGCGACGTGTTCTCGGGCTAGGGGGCTCCCCCGTCACCCGTCCTGAGGCCCTCGCCGATGCGGCGGCCAGCGGCCGGGGTGGGCGGCCAGGCGGTCACCTCGACGCCGGGCGGCAATCGAGGCCAGACCGGCATAGCCTCGGAACATGTGCCGCAACATCACCATCCTGCGGGGCCTCGAGCCCCCGGCCACCCCAGTTGAAGTCGAGGCGGCCGCCCGGCAGTACGTCCGGAAGGTCGGCGGGGTCCAGGCCCCGTCGGCAGCCACCGCCGAGGTGTTCGAGAAGGCCGTGCGGGCTGTGGCCGAAGCCACGGCTGCGCTCCTGGCCGAGCTTCCGGACCGCCGCAGCCCACCGACCACGGTCCCGCCCTTGCGTCGCCGGGTAGACGCCACGCCATGATCACCTCGATCCCGCGCAGCGGACCTTCGGGATCGATCGGTCGGCGTCACCGTTAAGCGAAGGTCCCGTCCCCCAGATCGAGGGTGCGGGTCAGCGCAACCGACTCGAGCATCCGGCGGTCGTGGGTGACCAGCAGGACGGTCCCCGTGAAGGACCGGAGCGCCGACTCCAGCTGCTCGATGGCCGGCAGATCGAGGTGATTGGTGGGCTCGTCCAGAACGAGGAAGTTGACCCCCAGCGCCTGAAAGGTGGCCAGCTCGGCTCGGGTCCGTTCGCCCGGCGACAGGGTGCCCGACGGGCGCGTGACCTGGTCGGCCTCCAGGCCGAATTTGGCCAGCAACGAGCGGGCCTCCGACACCGTGAGGCCGCAGCGGTCGCACACTGCACGGACCAGATCCCGGCTTCCACCCAGTGCTCGACGGTCCTGGCCCAGCACCCCCGTCACTACGCTCGGTCCGACCCATCGCTCGCCAGCTGCCAGCGGCAGATCGCCCAGTACGGCGGCCACCAACGACGACTTCCCGGTGCCGTTGGCCCCGGTGAGCCCCAGGCGGTCACCCCAGCCGATCTCGAGGTCGAGCGGACCGAGCCGGAACGCGCCCCGCTCGATGACCGCCCCGTGCAACCGTGCCACGACATCGCCGGCCCGCTCGGCCTGTTCGATGGTGAATCGGAGGTCCCAGCCCTCCCATGGCTTCTCCACTTCGTCGAGGGCGGCCAGAGCCCGCTCGGTCCGACGCGCTTTGGACGCCAGCTTCTCGGTGCGGTCGATGCGGAAGCCGCGCTGGGCCTTGTCGTTGTCCCGCGGGGACCGGGTCTCGCGGGCCACCCCTTTTGTGGCCCACTGCCGCTGGCGATCGGCCCGCTCCTCCAACTCGGACCGGTGCCGCTCGAAGGTGCCGTAGGCCGCTTCGGCCCGGCGGCGGGCGGTGGCCCGCTCGGCCTGGTAGCCGGCCCACCCGCCGCCGAACTCCCGGCCCGTGTGGTCGTGCGGGTCGAGCTCGAGGACGGTCGAGACCGTCTGCTCGAGGAACGCCCGGTCGTGGGAGACGATGACCATGCCTCCCGGGCGACGGGAGATCCATGATTGGAGGCGACTGAGCCCCTCGAAGTCGAGGTCGTTGGTCGGCTCGTCGAGCAGTGTGATGGAGAAGCGGGAGAGCTCCATGGTGGCCAGGGCCACTTTGGCCTCCTGACCACCCGAAAGGGTGGCCGTCTCCCGTTCGGCGAGGGTGGCACCCACTCCCAGCTCGTCCAGCACGGCGTCGATGCGGGCATCGAGGTCGCCGACCCCGAGTGCGGTGAACCGCTCGAGGGCGGTCTCGTAGCGGGCATCGGCCTCCCGCGTGGCATCGGCCAGTCCGGCGGCGGCCGACGTCAGCTCGTCCTCGGCGGCCCGCGCCCCGGTACGGCGGGTCAGGTGGGCGCGCACCGTCTCCCCCGGCACCCGTTGGTGCTCCTGGGCCAAGTAGCCGACCGTACCGGAGGCCGGGTCAAGGGTCACGGTGCCGGCGTCGGGCGCTTCGATGCCGGCCAGGAGGCGCAGCAGCGTCGATTTGCCGACCCCATTGGGACCGGTGACCCCCACGCAGGCCTGCGGGCCGACCGTCAACGAGACGTCGGCGAGGACGGCGCGCCCTCCACGGGCATGGGACACGGAACGGGCCACCAAGGTGGCGAGTGACGACGGGGTGGAGCGGATGACAGGCACGGGAGACCTCCGGGACCGGGGAACGGGACGGGATGCGGTCGACCGGGTCTCACTTCACGTGACCAGCGTACCGCCCCCGGAGGGGTCCTCGACGGGTCCCGTAGGATCCGGGCATGATCGCTGAGCGCCTGTCCCAGTTGGGGATCGACCTCCCACCGGTCTCCCCGCCAGTCGGCAACTACCTGGGGTGCGTGGTGGTCGATGACCTCATCCACGTCGGGGGCCACGGTCCCATCGGCGGGCCGGAGCGGTTTGCCGGCAAGGTCGGGACCGATCTCACGGTGGAGGATGGCTACCGGGCCGCGCGCGCCACCGGTCTCTCGATCCTGGCCACCCTGGCGGCCGAGCTGGGGAGCCTCGACCGCATCGACCGGATCGTCAAGGTCTTCGGCATGGTAAACGTGGCACCTGGATTCACCCGCACTCCGGAGGTCGTCGACGGGTGCTGGGACCTGCTGGTCGAGGTCTTCGGCGGTGCGGGGCGACAGACCCGCAGTGCGGTGGGCATGGCCGAGCTGCCCTTCGACATTCCGGTCGAGATCGAGCTCATCGCCCGCCTCCGGGGCTGACACGTCCCCAGCCCCGCACCCGGCGGCCGGGCGGAATCCCGGAGGACCTCAGGCCAGGCAGCAGACGTGGGTGGTGAGGGGTCCGCCGTTCCAGGCCGTGGCGTCCGTGATGGCGGCCACCATGTCCAAGGGGTGTCGTTCGGCGTCGGCATAGGCGCGGTGCAGGTTGAGGACCAGCCGCTCCGCATCGGGCCAGTCGGCGAAGGTCCCGAGGTCGGCGGACCGGGCGACGTCGAGTGGCGCCAGTCCCTTGCGCAGCCCATCGGCCGCCAGGTCGAGGACCAGCCGGTAGTAGCGCTCATGATCGGCCAGCACAGCAGGAAGGTCGCGCCCGTTGGTCACCGACCCATGCCCCGGAACCACGACATCGGGCCCGAACCCGTCGATCCACTCGAGGACCCGGAGGGCGCCGTCGACCGACCCGGCAAATACCAGCGGCGTCAGGCCGACGAACAGGAGGTCACCGGTGAAAAGGACGCGCTCCTCGGGCAACCAGGCCACCAGGTCACCGGCCGTATGGGCAGCATGACCGGGGTGGATCAGGTCGACCCGCCGGTCCCCGGAGTGCACAGTGAGGTCGCTACGGGTGACGATGGTCGGCACCCGCCGGGACACCTCCCCCCATTCGGGCACCGGGCTCCAGTGGGGCGGGCATCCGTCGATGAACCGGTCGGCCCTCAGGTTCGACCGCATCACCTCGTGGCCGATGAGCGCAGTCTCGGGCGGAAGGAGCGAGTTGCCGTAGGTGTGGTCGCCATGCTCGTGGGTGTTGGCCGCGAACCGGATCGGCGCGCCGTTAGTTGCCTCAGCCACGGCGTCGAGGAAGCGACGGGTCCGGGCCGCCGTGGCACACGTGTCGATGATGACGGTACCGTCGCCCCCGGTCACCGCACCGGCGTTGTTGAGCCACCAGGTTCCGTCGGGCTGGATCCAGGCGAAGACACCGCTGGCCACCTCCACCAGGTGGCCGGCCGCGATCGTCGGATCGGGTGTGTGTTCGTGGGCATCCACGGACCCCTTCTCTAGTCGATCGAAGCCGGCAGCGCCCGATGTCGATGCAACTAGGGGCGCTCGCTCCCCACGACCCACATGGCAAAGAACTGCGAACCGCCGCCGTAGGCCTGGCCCAACGCCAACTTGGCCCCATCCAACTGGTGCTCGCCCGCCTGCCCGCGAACTTGCATGGCCACCTCGAGGAAGCGGAGCATGCCCGAGGCGCCGATCGGGTTGGACGACAGCACACCGCCCGACGCGTTCCAGGGGATGTCGCCGTCGAAGGCCGTGGCCCCGGACTCGGTCAGCTTCCAGCCGTCGCCCAGATCGCAGAATCCGAGGTTCTCCAACCACATGGGCTCGTACCAACTGAAGGGCACGTAGACCTCAGCGCAGTCGAATTGCTTGCGGGGGTCGGTCACCCCCGCCTGGGCATAGACGTCGGCCGAGCAGTCGCGGCCGGCCTGCGGATTGATCTGATCGCGCCCGGCGAACATGGTCGGCTCGGATCGCATGGCCATGCCGTGGACCCAGGCCGGCGGGTAGTGGCCGGACACGGCGTCCTCCGACGCCAGCACCATGGCCGCCGCACCGTCCGACGACGGGCAGGCCTCGAGGTAGCGGAGGGGATCCCACAGCATCATCGAGTCCTCGACCATCTTCATGTCGATGTCGGCCAAGTGGAGGTGGGCGTACGGGTTGCGCATGGCGTTCTTGCGGTCCTTGACCGCCACCATCCGGCCGATGTGGTCCGGTGCCCCCGAGCGCCGCATGTAGGCCCGGATGTGGGGGGCGAAGTACCCGCCGGCCCCGGCCAGCAGCGGCGCCGCGAACGGTTGGGGCACCGACAGCGCCCACATGGCGTCCGAATCGGACTGCTTCTCGTAGGCCACGGTCAGCACCCGTTTGTGGATGCCCGAAGTGATGAGGTGCGCCGCCACCAAGGCGGTCGACCCTCCCACCGACCCGGCGGTGTGGACCCGGAACATGGGTTTGCCCACGGCTCCGAGGGCCGGGGCCAGGTAGATCTCCGGCATCATGTTGCCCTCGAACATGTCGGGAGCCTTGCCGATGACCACGGCATCGATGTCCGACCACGTGAGATCGGCATCAGTCAGGGCCATCTTGGCCGCCTCACGCACCAGGCCGGCGATGGACACGTCCTCCCGCTTCGCCTTGTGGTGGGTCTGACCCACCCCGATGACTGCACAGCGCTCTGCCATCACGCACCCTCCAGGACGCACACGAGATTCTGTTGGAGACATGGGCCCGACGTGGCGTGGGCCACCGCCCGGTCGGCCTGCCCGGCCCGGATCCGACTGGCCGCCTCGCCGATGCGGATGAGGCCGGCCGACATCAGCGGATTGGCCGCCAGCGAACCCCCCGACGGATTGATCACCACCGAGTCGTCGAGGCCCAGGGCCTCCTTGACGATCAGCTCCTGATGGGCGAAGGGCGCATGGATCTCGGCGATGTCCACGTTGGCGCTCCCCACCCCGGCCATCTCGGCCGCCTTGACCGTCGAGGGTGACACGGTCAGGTCACGGGCACCGAGCGAGTGGGTCTCGATGCGGTGGTCGAATCCGGTGATCCACACCGGACGATCCGACCACTGCTGTGCCTTGTCGCCGGCGGCCAGCACGATGGCGGCCGCGCCGTCGGTGATCGGCGGCAGGGCGTGGCGGCGGAGCGGAGCGACCACATAGTCATCCCTCAGGAGCACCTCGGGTGCCACGTCCTTGCGTACCTGCGCCTTGGGGTTGTTGAGGGCGTCCCTACGGCTGCGCGAGGCCACGGCGGCGAAGTCGGCCTCGGTGGCCTTGCCTGAGTCGATCAGGGCTCTGGCCTGCAGGGCACTGAGGCTCACGATGTCGGGCCACAGCGGGGCCTCGTAGTAGGGGTCGAGCTGGAGGGTCAGGATCTCGTTCAGGTCGCCGAGAGAGGAGCGGCCGAAGGAGTAGACCAGAGCGGCGTCGATCTCCCCCTCCTGCAGTAGCACCCATGCCTCGTAGAGCGCCCAGGCGCCGTCCATCTCGACGTGGGATTCGGCGCGGGGCGGCCACACCCCCACGGCATCGAGGGCCATGACGAAGCTGAACGGGCCGCCGATCAGGTAGTCCGTCGAGCCCGAGCAGATGAAGTCGACGTCGTCCTTGGTGATCCCGATGTTCCCGAACACCTCGGCGATGACCGGCAACAGGCTCTCGGCCTCATTGTGCTCGTCGTCCTTGCGGACGTTCTGCGACTGGGCGAACGAGGCGATGGAGACGGGACGGATGATCCCTCCGGCGGCACTCACAGGTACTCCTTGTAGGTGTCGTAGTCGGCATCCGGCTCGCCGTTCGGTCGGAAATACTTCACCGAGGCGAGGGAAGGGATCAGTTCGGACTCGTCCACCCACACCGCCTCGACCCGCATCCCCATGCGGATCTGGTCGGTGGGGATCTCCTGCAGGAGGCCCATGAACGAGAGGTTCGCCCCGTCGAGGAGGATCTGGGCGCAGATGTAGGGGATCTCGACGGACTGGCCGGCGAACGGCACATTGACTATGCAGTAGGTGGTCACGGTCCCCGAGTTGCCGAGCACCACGTCCTCCGTGGTGGCCACCCCGTCGGTCGGGCACGTGCCCCGGCTCGGCACGTAGACCTTGCCGCACGTCTCGCACCGCTGTCCCAAAAATTGGCCCCGCTCGAGTCCCCTGAGGAACTTCGACTGGGCGATGCCGGGAGTGAATTCGAAGTCCAGCCGGATCGGCGTGGCCAGCGTGGTCACCGGTCCCTGGTCACTGGTTGCATCGGCCATCAGGAGGCACCTCCTTCGAGGACGAACGCCTCGATGTCGGCCATCGAGCCGATGCGCTCGGCGACCGGTCGGAACTTGGCGGTCACCCGGGCGCCCGTGGCCATGCTGTCGGGGCCTGGGGCCTCGACAGCATGGAGCATGCCGGTGTCGGCACCGTCCAACGTGATGAGTGCCCAGGCGAAGGGGGTCTGCAGGGGGTGCTTGCGCAAGGGGTGGGACACCCATGCCCACGAGTCGATGACCCCGCCGGGGCCGACGGCGACCAGTTCACCGACGTCCTCACCGGTCAACGGGTCGTACTCGGTGGGAGGCACGATGACCTTGCCGCCGGAGCCGGTCGCCCCGACGAACCGCCCTTCCCGCAGGGCAGTCAGGAAGGCCCCGATGATCGGGCCTGTCGACCGGGAGTACGGATACTCGAGCCGGTGCTGTGCGTGCAGGACTTCGCTCTCGGCCATGCCGGACCTCCCCCTGGATTTCCTTGCGGACGAACCTCTGGAATGTAGAACAGATTCCAGTTCTGTGCCTATCCGATCGACCCGCCGCCGGACCCGGGCCGCCTGAGGCCGTCGTCGGGCGCTACCGTTCCCCCATGGCCGACACCTCCACGGGTACCCCGTCCGCCCCGAAACGCCCCAACATCCTGCTTGTCGTGTCCGACCAGGAGCGTCAGCGCTCCTGGCTGCCGGCCGGCACCTCGCTCCCTTGGCGGGACCGGCTGCGGGCCGAGGGCCTGGAGTTCACCGACTACTTCACCCACTCGTCGCCGTGCTCGCCAAGTCGCGCCAGCCTGTTCACCGGTCGGTACCTCAAAGGTCACGGGGTACTCGACAACGTGATCATGCCCGAGCACGATGAGCTGCCCACCACCACACCCACACTCGGGTCGCTCCTGCAGGGCGCCGGGTACCGGTCGTCCTACATCGGCAAGTGGCACCTGTCCCACGCCGCCCAGCCCGACATGGAGGCGTACGGCTTCGCCGACTGGGACGGGAACGACCGCCACTTCATGGGTTGGGCGGGGACGGGGGTCCACTTCGACCCCCTCATCGCCTCCAACGCCGCCCACTGGCTGTCCGAGAACGCCGGGTCGGCCAGCGGGGGCGAGGAGCCCTGGTTCCTGACCGTGGCCCTGGTCAACCCGCACGACGTCATGTGGTTCCCCGTCGACCAGCCCGGCTACGACGAGCAGCACCCCCAGGACGTGGCCAACATCAAGAAGGTGCTCGAGTCGGCCGCCTGGAAGGACGACGAGACCCTGCCCGTGTACCGGGAGCCGTACCCCGAGGTGTGCGACACGCTGCCGGCCAACTTCGCCGACCCACTCCATGCCAAGCCCGAAGCCCACCGGCAGTGGCGCTGGGACCAGCAGCACGGCCTCTGGGGGTACATCGACCCGTCCGACAAGGCGTCGTGGCTACGCCATCTCGACTACTACGTCCACCTCCACCAACTGGCCGACCAGAGCCTCGGCACCGTGCTCGGCGCCCTCGAGGCGTCGGGCGCGTGGGACGACACCGTCATCATCTTCACCTCCGACCACGGCGACATGTGCGGGTCCCACGGCCTGCGGTCGAAGGGCCCGTTCGTCTACGACGAAATCATGCGGGTCCCGCTGTACGTGAAGGTCCCCGGCACAACCACCCCGGGCACCGTCACGTCGGCCCTCGGCTCCCACGTCGACCTCGCCGCCACCATCTGCTCGCTGGCCGGCGTGAACCCCGCCACCGCCAGCGCCACCGTGCAGGGCGAGGATCTCACCCCGGTGCTGGCCGACCCGACGGCGACGGTCCGCGACCACATCCTGTTCGCCCAGGACTCGGCCCAGACCACCAACCTCAACCAGATCCGCTACGCGTTGCGAGGCTTCTACGACGGGACGACGAAGTACGCCCGGTACTACGGGGTGGGGGGCGGCAAGCCGAGCACCGGGCTGTGGGGCCGGTCGCCGGGCCGGAAGCTCTACGACGTCGACTGCGCCTTCGACGACAACGACCACGAGTGGTACGACCACGACACCGACCCGCACGAGCTGGTCAACCTGGCCAACGACCCGGCCCGAACCGACCACCTGCGCGAGCAGTACGAGCGGTTGCTGGCCTATGAGCAGGAGTCGTTCGTCACTCTGCCGTGACCGAGCGACGCAGTGGCCAGACGGTCGGCGTGGTCACAGGAAATCGCGCGCCGGGTCGCTCTCCCCGAGGAATTCCTGGTGGACCGGCTCCGCGTCCTTGCCGGCCACCGCGAACCCGACCAACGGGAAGACCAGGACCGACACCATGCCCGCCCCCACCAGGGCCGTCGCATTGACCGGCAGCATGTGGTGGGTGGCCAGGCCGATCTGGGTGATGACCACCAGGAGGGGCAGCGCGGTCGACTGCAGGATCCCGAGTGCCGCACGCTGGCGCATTCCGAGCTGGTGGACATAGACAACGCAGGCGGGCAGACCCCGGACCAGGAAGAACAGCCCGAGGTAGATCGGCACCCGCTCCAGGGTCGACACGTTGTCGAACAGCTCGCGGGCATGGAACTCCATCCCGCTGACGACGAAGAAGATCGGGATGAGGAAGCCGAATCCGATCGACTCCAGTCGGGGCTGCATCGCGTCGGCCTGCTCCCGCGAGAAGGCGATGCGGACGATCAGCCCGGCGGCAAAGGCACCGAGCAGCACCTCGAGGCTGAGCGACGATGCCACCAGTACCAGGCCGGTGATGAGCAGGAGCACGATGCGCACCGGCAACTGGGTGGACGTGCCGAGGTGACGCTGCATCGTCTCGACCATCCGGGGCGGCTGCCGTCGTGACGCCACGAACGCGATGCCGACGGCCAGGACGACGAACACGATGAGCAGGATCAGCTCGGTCTCGGGGCTGGCCGCTCCGAGCAGCACGGTGACAGCCACCACCGGCCCGAACTCACCGGCTGTCCCCGCCGCGATCAGGAACTTTCCAAACGGCGACTCGAGCATGTCGCGATCACGGAGCATGGGCAGGAGTGTGCCCAACGCCGTGGTGGTGAGCGCCAAACCGATGAGCAGGCTGGAGATGACGAAGCCCGAGATGAGCAGGACCACGCCGACACCGAGTCCCAATGCCAGCGACACCAGCCACCCCGTGACGCCACGGTTCAGCGGGTGGCCCGAGAGCTTGGCGAAGTCGATCTCGTAGCCGGCCATGAAGAAAAGGAAGCAGAGCCCGAGGGCCGACATGCCGGTCACGAATTGATCGAGGCTGGCCCAGTGCAGGACTTCGGGCCCGATGAGGATGCCGAGCAGTAGCTCGAACAGGACACTCGGGATCCGCCATCGCCGCAACGCCTCCGAGCACAGCGGCGCAATGGCGACGGCCAGGGCGATGAAGAACACCGAGGTGGCGGTGTCGTAGGACATGGGGCAAGCGTACGAGAGGGGTTGTTGTGCCAGGGTGACCGGCGGGCGCGTCAGCCGGTCAGTGGGAGGTACCGACTCAGGAACTCGAGGGAGGGCGGCTCCTGGGACGCGAAGAACGAACCCGTGTGGCACCCCGCAGACACGACCACGGTCGCGGACGTCGGCACCGCGCGGATCAGGGCCTCGACCCCGGGATGGAACGGGTCGTCGACGCCGGAGGCGATGCGAACCGGCCGGGCGCCGAGGCGGGTGGCCTGGAGGATGACGTCGTTGGCTCGGAACGCCGCCCCAGATGCAAAGGCTCCCGGATTGGCGCCGTTGGCCTCGTCGTAGGTAGTCCAGACGGCCGGGCTGATGGCGGCGGCTGCCGCGAACCGGCCCGGGTACTGCTCGACCAGGCGCAGGGCGCCGTAGCCCCCCATCGAGATCCCCATCGCCCCGATCCGCTGGGGCCCGGCCCCGAGGCCGAGCCGCTGGCACATCGGAACCAGCTCGTCGACGACCATGGCCATGGGATCGTCCCCCGGGTGCGCGTTCCAGTACCCACCCCCGCCGTCCACGGTGACCATCGCCATCGGGGCGAGCGGGCGACCGTCGACGCGCAGAGCCACCGCCTGCGCAGGAGACATGCCCGTCAGTGCCGTGGTGTGGTCACCCCCGAATCCGTGGAGCATCACGATCAACGGCAGCTCGCTGCCCGGGCCGTGCCCGGGCGGGTAGGCGACGGTGTAGCCGACGGCGCGGTTGCGGGCCGACGAGTCGAAGCTGCTCGACATCGACGGCCCAAGCGGCGAGAAGCTCGGCGCCGGGGCCGGGACCGTGCACGCGCCATCCAGCTGGTCCAACTTCTGCTTGCCGGGGAGCACGCCATGGTCCACCAGCTCCACTGCGGTGGCACCGCCGACCACGACCACCGCCGCACCCCCGAGGCCGACGGTCAGGATCCGTCGCCTCGACCACCGAGGGGCCACCGGCGCGGTGCCCGGAGTCACGGGGACGTTCGATGCCATCGGAGGAGCATGGCAGCCGGG
>Ga0075522_10002199_pt1 | contig 14592 bp, 12 predicted proteins | sample NGEPerA_FD_74796 | JGI IMG/M metagenome (GOLD analysis project Ga0075522, IMG submission 74796) | Arctic peat soil microbial communities from the Barrow Environmental Observatory site, Barrow, Alaska, USA - NGEE PermafrostL2-A | ecosystem: Environmental > Terrestrial > Soil > Wetlands > Peat ... | reverse complement strand
GACGAGGCCGCCCACGAGCTGCAGGGTGAACGACCCGGCGTCCACGGACTCCACGGTTCCGATCACGTGGGTGAGGACGACCAGGACGCGGGCCGCGGAGATGGTGGAGACCCCGGGCGGCGTGCCGGTGACCGGCGTGACGGTCACCTGCTCACCAACGGTCACGCCGGTGGGCGCGAGAACTGCCCCTGTCTCGGCGAACACGGTCGACGGGGTCACCATCACGGTGACCGACCGCCCGCCGGGCACCGAGAGGGTGAAGGAACCCGCCAGCACCGCCGCCACCGTCCCCGACACCCCCGCCGGAGCGGGCGCCGCGGCGACGGAAGTCCTGGGTGGAACCGTTCCCGGCACCGTCGCAGCCCCGGCCCCGGCGTTCCCTCCCAGCGTGAGAAGTCCGACGGCAACGGCCGCCGTGGCGACGGCACCCTTCGTCAACGATCGATATCGCCCCTTCTGTCGCGCCCCGGCGCAGGCGACGCCCGGGTCGGTCAGGACACGGCAGGTCGCGAGGCCGAGGCTCTCCCCATGGTGGATGTCCGGTGCTTGGTCACGTTCTCGGCGCGACCACAGCAGATCTTCGGAATCTCACCGTCCTGCACCCGACGGCACGCGGCACCTGGATCGACCCGATGCCCTCCCATGACTCCCCGTGCCATGCGACTCCGGAGCCGGACCGATGGATCCGGCGCCACGCGCTGACGAGCGCCCACCGCCCCGGCGGGCAGCGCCCGGTGCTCAGGTGGAGATGCGCCCCATACCACCCATGGAATAGGCCGTCTCGGCATGGTGCACAAGATCGAGGCCCCGGTCCTCCTCCTCGGGCGTCACGCGCAGTCCCATGGTGCGGTCGATGACCGTGGCGATCAGCCACGTCGTCCCGAAGGAGAACGTCACCGCCACCACGGTGGCCAGGAGTTCGAGGCCGACCTGATGGAACCCACCCCCGTAGAGGAGACCGTTGGCGCCGGTGGGATTGACCGACTTGGTGGCGAAGAGCCCGAGGAGGACCATGCCGACCACGCCACCCACCCCGTGGACGCCCAGGACGTCGAGTGAGTCGTCGTACTTGAGCCGAAACTTCAGGCGTACCGTGGCCGCGCAGACGAGGCCGGCCGCCAGGCCGATGAGCAGCGCGGGCATCGCCGACACGTATCCGGCGCACGGGGTGATGGCCACCATGCCGGCCACGGCACCCGAGGCAGCACCGAGCGACGTCGGATAGTGCTCCTTCACCTTCTCGAAGCCCAGCCATCCGAGGAGTCCGGCCGCCGCAGCCAGCTGCGTGTTCACGAAGGCGTGCACCGCGACGTCGTTGGCCCCCAGAGCCGACCCGGCGTTGAAGCCGAACCACCCGAACCAGAGGATCCCGGCACCGAGCAGGGTCAGCGGGACCGAGTGCGGTGTCATCGACTCCCGTGGCCAGCCCCGTCGGCGCCCGAGCACCAGGACCACGGCCAATGTCGAGAAGCCCGAATTGATTTCGACCACGGTGCCCCCGGCGAAGTCGAGGACACCCCGATGGGCGAGCCAGCCGTCGGGGCTGAACACCCAGTGGGCGAGGGGGACGTAGACCAGCACTACCCACACCGAGATGAACACCACGAAGGCATTGAAGCGGATGCGGTCCACCGTCCCCCCGGAGATGAGGGCCGCGGTGATGATGGCGAACATCAGCTGGAACACCATGACCGCCAGTGGAGAGACGGTGAGGCCGTGGAAGCCGGGGAGCGCCCGGTCCAGATGCTCGAGGCCCGCCAGGTTCAGGTTGCCGAGCCACCCACCTCCGAGGTCGTGGCCGAAGGCGAGGCTGAATCCGCCGACGGCCCAGATGACGGTGACCAGGCCCATGCAGACGAAGGCGTGCATCATCACCGAGAGAACGTTCTTGGACCGCACCATGCCCCCGTAGAACAGGGCCAGGCCCGGGGTCATGAAAAGCACGAGCGCCGCGCTGACCAGGACCCAGGCAGTATCGCCGGCATTCATGCTTCCCCCTACCGCTTCGGTGACCAAAGACATCAACCTAGGCCAGCCCGGACCGGTGGCGCGGGCTCCGTCCGTCGTTCGTCCTGCCAGCCGGGGGCGGCCGCGCGCCGACGGTACGATCGGCCCCATGGCCCAGATCGATCTTGCCTATTCGGCGACGAAGGCCGAACTCATCACCGCCATCGAAGGTGGAGGGCCCCTGGCCTGGGACACTCCGGTGCCCGCCACGCCGGCCTGGCGGGTGCGAGACGTCATCGCCCACGTGACCGGCCTGGCGGCGTCGGGGGCCGACGGCTCCACACCGGGCGACCTCAATCTGCTCGAGCAGTTCCGAGACCTCAATGTGGTGTCGATGCGCAACGCCTTCGCCGACGGGCAGGTCGAATGCCGACTGGATCACCCACCTGCGCAGATCGTGGCGGAGTGGGATGCCGCCGTACCGATGCTGCTCGACCGGATGCAGGGGGACGTGCCCGGCGTCGACCCACTCCCCCTGGCCTTCGACGCCGTCCTGGTCACCGACCTCTGTGTCCACGCCGACGATGTCCTGGCCGCGATCGGCCTGTCGCCCGACCGCTCCCGAGCGGCCACGGGCATCGCCTTCGCCACCTACGCCTTCGGCGTCGACTACCGGCTCCGGGCCCTCGGTCTGCCGGCCCTCGGCTTCCGCTACGACGGGAAGGAACGGACGGTCGGCGAAGGACCACCCGGAGCCACCCTTACAGCCAGCCGGTGGGAACTCTTGCGCGTGGTCGCCGGGCGGCGGAGCCGGGCCCAGATCGCCGCGCTGGAATGGACCGGCGATCCAGAGCGCTACCTGGCACTGCTCCCCGCCTACGGAGAGCGGACCGACGACCTCGTCGAGTCCTGAGTCCTCTCCACCAGCGCCAGTCACTCCTGTCCGGCGTCGGCCTCTCGTGGACCCGTCCGGAGTACGACCGGGGTGCCCCGGTCGGTGATCGTGAAGTCCGCCCCGGTGCTGAACTCGGTCAGTCGGACGTCGTCGGGTACTGGCAGCTCCTCGTCACCGAGGACGACACCCACGACCAGCTCGTCGGTCCCCTCGGACACCACGGTGCAGCGGTACCGGCGGTCGACGGCGCCGACGATGGCATCCAGCGGCTCCAGGTGGTCGCCGTCGAGCAGGGTCGGCCACGACCCGTCGGCGGCCGCCGGTGCCGTTCGGTCGATGCGCACGTGGAGCCGGTCGCCGAGCTCCACCGTGCACCCGGTATAGGAGGTGGGGAGCAGTCCCGGGCTGAGCGCCAGCACCTGGGCCACATCGACCAGGTCTGCCCCGAGTCCGAGTGCGGCGCGGAGGCGTCCGGCGGCCACGCCGGCCACGCCCGTGAACTGGCGCCGGCTGAACGCACGGGCCTCCTCGTCGGTGGCGACGTGGTTCCGTGTGCTGGCCAGGAAGGCCAGGGCGAGGAGGTGGCCCTGGATGCACACCTCCTCGGCGATGCGCCGGAGGGCGGAGGCCGACCAGTCACGGAACTGGAGGTCCGACAGCAACGGGCCGGTGTACTCGTGCAGGCCGGGGTCGTCCGGGTCGATCGGGTCGAGCTCGATGGTGGCCGCCGCCGTGGCGCCGATCATCACCGCCTGGGTGGGAACCTGCAGCTCCGGATGACTGGGGTCGATGACGACCGTCCAGGCGCAGTGGGGCGACCGGTTGGCGGGCACCCGGGGCGGCCGGTGGACCGGGCGCACCTGGGCACGGGGGTTTGAGGCGGTGGCCGTGGCGTCGAAGGTGGGGTCCTCGATGTCGTGGCACATGGCCGTCACGTAGTCGGGGCCCATCGGTTCGACATCCATCAGCGCGCCGCAGTGGTCCAGCCAGAACTCGCCGTGGTCACGGTCGGTCACGTGGAACCGGAAGTCCATGAACTGGGGCGGGGAGCCGATGTCGATCTGGATGTTCTTGAAGATGGTCTCGACCGAGTCGCCCTCGAAGCCGAGGGTTCGCTGCATCCGTTTGGAATAGACGGGACTCGCCCCCATCCACTCGTCGATGGCGATGTCCCGCATCACGTCGCGCCCGAAGGCCCCGATGAGATGGGGCATCCCGGCGCGGTCGATGAGATGCCCGGCCAGGAGGAGCTCGGGAACGAGGAGGGCCAACTCCGCCTGATCGAGCCCGGCGAGGTCGCGGGGTGCGACGGTCACGGGACTCGCCGGGTCAACACCCGACCGTTGTCGGCCATGACGACCCGGATCTCGTCTTCGTCGAATCCGTTCCGGCGGAGGTCGTCGGCGAACGTCCGCGGCTCGGACAGACCCTCGGCATGGGGCCAGTCCGACCCGAACAGGAGGTGGTCGAGACCGATCAGGTCCTTCAGCTGGCCCAGGTCGTCCTCGTAGAACGGGGCCACCCAGACGTGGTCCCGGAAGGTGGCGACCGGGTCCGAGGCGAAGCCCGCCGGGCTCTGGCCGTAGACCTTCTTCAGCTTCTTGAGGAGGTCGGGCACCCAGTCGGCTCCGGCCTCGATGCTGGCCACCCGCACCTTCTCGAACCGGTCGTAGACGCCCTGGCACACCAGGGCGGCCATGGTCTCGTAGGGCGCCCGACTCCCGCTCAGCACGATCCGCAATGGCGAGTAGGCGAAGGCCCGGAAGGTGCCCACCTCCTCCCAATCGTCGACGTAGCGGTTGTAGCCGGCATCGCCCGAGTGGATCCCCACCGTCACCCCGGCCTCGTTCACCCGGGCCCAGAACGGGTCGAACCGCGTATCGCCGGGGGATACCCGTCCGTCGCGGGTGATGGCCGGGCCGCCCTTGATGCACACGATGCGGGCGTCCTTGGCCAGCACCTCGTCGAGCTCGGCCACCGCGGCGTCCACGTCGACGAGCGGGATCATCGGGGCAGCGTAAATCCGCTCCTGGTAGGCGTAGCCCCAGTCGTCGTCGAGCCAGCGGTTGAAGGCATGGAAGGCGGCCACCGCAGCCTCGGGATCATCGGCCAGGGCCTCTTCCATCCCGACACCCAGAGTCGGGAACATGAAGCAGCCGTCGATCCCCTGGGCATCCATGACCGCCAGTCGGGCGTCCCGGTCCCGGTACTCCGGCCGGATCGGCTCAAGGTCACCGAACAGGGCGGCGATGTTCTCCCCTCGCGGGTTGCGGCCCCGGAAGTACTCATCGAGGCTGCCGGGCTTGGCCACCGGATCGAAGGTCGGGTTGGGGATGAAGCGGTTGACCGCGCCGGCCACCAGCAGGCGTTGGCGACCGTCGATCTCGGCCCACTGCATGGTGCGACGGGCCATACCCTTGTCGAGGTACCGGGTGAAGGCATCGGTGGCCTCGTAGTAGTGGTTGTCGGCGTCGAACGTGGTGTAGTCGGTGGTCATCGCGGTACCTCCGAGGTCCGGTCCCCTGCTCCGTGCTTGGTCATGCGTCCAGCCCCAGGACCCGCAGGGCGTTGGTGCGCAGGAACTTCGGCCACACCTCGTCCTTCAGCCCCACGTCGCGCATCTCGGTCATGATCCGCTCGAGCGAGAGGCCCATGGGGAAGTACCCCGCGTAGATGATCTTGTCGGAACCCCGCTTGTTGGCGAAGTCGATGACGTCCTTCGGGTAGTACCTCGGGGCGAAGGCGCTGGTCGAGTAGTGGAGGCCGGGCCACTTGAGCATGAGCTTGACGGCCAGTTCCGTCCACGGCTCGCACCCGTGCCTGGTCACGAACACGAGTTCGGGGAAGTCAAACATGACTTCGTCGATGAGCTCGACGTGCTGCGGTGCGAACCGCAGTCGGGGGCCGGGGACGCCCGCGCAGCAAAAGAGCGGGATCCCGAGCTCCACGCACTTGGCATAGATCGGATACATGAGCTTGTCGTTGATGGCCACCTGGGGGAACGTGCCCGACGGGAACACGCCGACCGCCCGGATCCCCCACGTCTCATAGGCCCGGACCATGGCCCGGATGCCGTCCATCCCTTCGTTGGGATCGACCGACAGCGAGGGGATGAACCGGTCGGGATACCGCTTGAGGGCGTCCGCACCCGTCCCCTCGGGATCGTCGACGCCGATGAGACCCCGCTCGACACCCCAGCGGTCCATCTCCCCGAGCGTCACCGAGACCGGGTCCTGGGCGTCGGTCAGTTCCTTCTCCGGGACGTCCTTGAACATGTACTCCGCCGGGAACTTGAAGTCCTCCTTGGACTCCCGGTCCTTGGTCTGGCGGGTGATGAAGTCGTAGACGCCCGCCATGTCGGCGTGCGGGAACCCGATCATCGTGTCGACGATCCCCACGTCACTCGGCATCCCCATGGTTTCGTCCTTCCCGTCGGCGGTCGGCGTATGATAGAACGTCATTTCAGTTTGTCAACTACTGCCCAGCTCAGAGGCCGTTCCATGGGACGAAATGCCGTTTCATAGCTCCACCCCGGGGCGGAAGTACCGGCCCGGGACGCGGGGCGGGGCACCGTGAGCCGGGCCCGCGCGGCCATGGCCCTCCTGCCCAGCGAGCTCAGCGAGTCCCAACTCGTCCGCCGCGACCGGATCATCGACGCCACGCTGGTGTTGTCGCGGCGTCGGGCCTTCGACCAGATCCAGATGAAGGACGTCGCCGAGGCGTCCGGCGTGGCGCTCGGCACCATGTACCAGTACTTCTCCTCGAAGGACCATCTCTTCGCCGAGGCGCTGGTCCACTGGGGCGAGCTGCTGCCCGCCAACCTCCATCGGCGTCCGCTGGAGGGCGACGATCCTGCGGCACGACTGACCGAGGTCCTGCACCGCGTCGTGCGGGCCTTCCAACAGCAGCCCAACCTGGCCAAGCTGGTGACGGCGCTGTCCGTCTCCTCGGATCCGTTCGCGGTCGAGGCCATCTCCCGGCTCGACCGGACGACCGGTGCGGTGTTCCGGGAGGCGCTGGTCGGGTTGGACGACCGGACGGCGGAGTCCATGGTCCGGATCATCGACCACGTGATGGCCGGCGCCCTGCGCCTGTGGTCGGCCGGCCGCATGTCGATCGACGAGGTGGTCGGCTCGCTGGACGAGATGGTCGCCCTGCTGTTCCGCCCCTGATCGCCTGAACCCCGGGAGAGTCCATGTTCACCATGCGCTTCGACATGCGGTCACCCCACGGGGGCACGGCAGAAGGCGCATCGACCGCCGACCTCTACCAGGCGACCCTGGAGATGGTCGCCTGGGCCGAGACCCGAGGCGCCATCCTCGCCATCGTGTGCGAGCACCACGGGATGGCGGACGGCTACCTGCCGTCGCCCCTGGTCCTGGCTACTGCGATGGCGGCCCGGACGACGACGCTGCCCGTCATGGTGGCGGTGGTCGTCCTCCCGTTGTACCGACCGGTTCGCCTGGCCGAGGAGATGGTCGTCCTCGACATCATCAGCCGGGGGCGGGTCAGCTACGTCGCCGCCATCGGGTATCGGCCCGAGGAGTACGAGATGCACGGCATCGATTTCCACCGGCGCGGGGCGATCGCCGAGGAGCACCTGGGGATCTTGCTCGACGCGGTGTCGGGGGAGCCGTTCGAGCACGAAGGCCGTACCATCCGGGTCACTCCGCCCCCGTTCACGCCGGGTGGTCCGCGCGTCGCGTGGGGCGGAGGGAGCACGGCCGCGGCCCGCCGGGCCGGACGCCACGGACTCGACTTCTTCGCCCAATCGGGAGACGAGTCGTTGCGCACGGCCTATCTCGAAGAGGCCGAGGCCCATGGCCGGCGACCCGGATGGTGCATGCTGCCGGCCGATGACATGACGACGGCCCTGTTCGTGGCCGACGACCTCGACCGGGCCTGGGAGGAGCTCGGCCCCTACCTGATGCACGACGTGACCAGCTACGCCGCCATCAACCAGGACACCGGCCACAATGCGTCGCTGTCCTTCGTCTCGACCGTCGACGAGCTGCGGGCCGAGGATGCGAGCCACCGCATCGTGACCGTCGAGCAGGCGGTCGCTTTGGTGAAGGGCGGTACGCCACTGCAACTGCACCCGCTGATCGGCGGACTCCCGCCCGACATCGCGTGGCGCTACCTGGACACCGTCGTCGACGAGGTCCTGCCCGCCGTCAGCGGCTGACCGGCCCTCCACTCGTCCGCGGGCGCCGGGTCCCCCGCGTCACCAGAACGACGTCTCCTTGGTCAGGCCGAGAGCCGGGAACTCCCCGGCGATGATGGGCTGGCAGTTGCCGAGTCCCTCCGCTCCCGTGTCCAGGTCCCGCACCCGGACGACGGTGTCCCGGATCTGGTGGAGTTCACGGGCGAGGTCGGGGTCGCTGCAGTCGGCCAGTCGCTCCCCGTCGACCACGAGCTCGCCCCGCCATTCGCCGGGGTGGTGGCCCTGCCAGCCGAAGTAGAGGCCCGCACCCAGGTGGAACCCGGTGGCGGTCGGCACCTCGAGTGCGAAGCGGCGGTGGGTCCCGTCCTCGAGCACCACCTCGACCACGCCGCCGAGGAGGCGGCGGTTGGCCGGGTCGAAGCGCAGGTCGGGCCGGATGTCAGCCATCCGGACGAGGGTGCCGTCGGGGTGCTCCACCGCCCCGGTGACCGTCCGCTGCTCGTGCCCGAAGCCGGAGAGGTCCACGACGTGCAGGAAGAGCCCCCAGCGCGAGCCGTCGGGGTCGGTCATCAGCGACGGGCACCAGATCATCTGGAAGTCCATGTCCGGGATGGGGTCGAACGGGTCGACGTCGGTCGGCGGGGTGCCCACGTCGTAGCGGACGCCCCACGAGTGGTCCCGGGTCGACACCCACTCGTCCGGGTCCATCTCGTGACGGACGCCGTCGAGCTCCACCCAGCCCGACGCCGTGCCGATCCGGTGGTAGCGCACCAGATCGGCGCTCACCCGGTAGCCGAGCGGTGTCCGCTGATAGGTCCGTTCCTCGGTGGCCGGCGCCAGGACGGCCTCGTAGACCCAGTCGAACGCCAGCGGCTGGCACTCGTTCGGCTCGAGTCGGAACCGCACCCTGCGCATCGGCTCGAGCACCTCGTAGCGGATGGGCCCCACCCCGGTGTCGTCCGGATTCGGGAACAACCGGCGGCTGCCCCGGACGGTGAGCTGCTCGACACCCCGCGACAACCCGGCGTACCCGTCGAGGACGTTGCGATTGAGGTACTTGCCCATGCCGAACCCGAGTTGCAGGCTCCCGTCCCGCTTGGCCGCCATGGCGCACACCTTCTCGGTCCAGGACGGGTCGGAGGTGGCGACAGTGGCGAACGTGTCGGGGATCTGGTGGTCGAAGCGCTCGTCGGCGGGCCCGAGCGGGCCGAGGGGGTTGGTCACCGGTGGTCTCCTGTTCCGTCGTCGGACCGGTCGTGTCGCCGTGTCTACTCGCTCCGGCCCCGGTCCAGGCCGGGCATCCGCCTACGCCGTCGTTCGGCCCGCGTGCTCCACCAGGAGAGCGGCCACCGCCCCGGTCACCCGCTCGGCGGTGGGCAGGTGGAGCGATTCGTCCGGACCGTGGTGATTGCTGCCGGGCACCAGGACACCGAGGGCCAGGATCTGGGCTGCAGGGAAGCGATCGGCCAACCAGCCGAGGAACGGGATGGTGCCACCCTCGCCCACCTGTGCCGATGGACGGCCGAAGGCCGCCTCCGAGGCCGCGTCCAGGGCCCGGCCCAGCCACGGCTCGAAGGCCGGCGCGGCCCACCCCGAGGCCGACTGCTCGCTCACCCAGGTGACCCGGGCGCCATGGGGCGGTTCGGCCGTCAGCGCCCTGGCCACCGCCACCTCAGCCACCTCGGCGTCACGGGTCGGCGGGACCCGGATGGTGAGCTTCAGCGTGGTGGAGGGACGGAGCACCGCGCCGGCATCCACCGTCGGGGGAAGTCCGTCGGCCCCGACCACGGCGACCGATCCGAACCACGCCGTCCGCAGCGCCTGTTCGGCCCGGGTGGCACCTTGCAGGACAAGCCCGTCGACAATGGGGAACGGCACCTGGTCGAGACCGGCCTCGGCCAAGGCCTCGGCCAGGCGCTCGGCCGCGTCGGCCGCTCCCGGCGGAGGGTCGGCCACCAACTCCGCCAGCAACAGATCACCGGTGGCCGCGTCCTCGATCCGGTCGAGCAGATAGCGGGCGATACGAAAGGAGGACGGCACGACGGCACCGGCCGACCCGCTGTGGACGCCGTGGTCGAGGACCTCGACGGTCAGCGTACCCACCACCGCCCCGCGCAACGACGTAGTGACCCATAAGCGCTCGCCGGTCGGGCTACCCGAGTCGAGGGCGACCACCAGGTCCGGGGTGCCGATCCGGTCGTCCAGGACGGCCAGCACGTCGGGCAGGTGTGGGCTCCCGCTCTCCTCCGAGCCCTCGATCAGCACGATGCATCGGGCGTGCCGGCCGCCGGTGGCTCGGATGGACTCCAGCGCCACCAACGCCGACGGCATGGCGTACCCGTCGTCGGCCATGCCCCGGCCGAAGAGCAGATCACCCTCCAACACCGGTGTCCAGGGGCCACGTCCCTCACCCCACCCGACGAATGGGGGCTGCTTGTCGTAGTGCCCGTAGACGAGGACGTTGCCGGTGGCCTCGGGATCGGAGGCGGGCACGTCGATGAGGATCGTCGGGCTCAGTCCCGGGATCCGTACGACTTCGACCGTCGTCCCCTCGAGGCTGCGGCCACGGGCCCAGTCGACCAACAGGTCGGCCGCCCGATCGAGCTCGCCGCGAGATGCCCACTCGGGGTCGTAGGCCGGCGAGAGATCGGGAATCCGTCCATACGCCATCAATACGGGTACGACGGCGTCGTGCCAGTCGGCGATGGCCCGTCGTGCCGCCTCGGCGGACGCGTCGGAACACAGGGGGGTCGTCATGGGGCAACGGTAGCCAGTGCAGGGTGTCCGGGGCGGCCCGACCGATCGTGGCCCGGAACGACACAGACCGTCACCGCGCCGTCCTTCACTGTGCGGGAGGGAGCTCCCCCGTCGACCGCAGGTAGGCGACCAGATCCCGAAAGGTCTCGAGCGTGGTCCGGTAGCGGACGCCGAGCGCGGCCAGGGTGGGGCCGTCGTCGGTGGGCACGCCACTGGTCATCACCACCGCAGACTCCTCGGACAGTGGTCCCGGCATGTCGATCCCCTCGGCCCGCTGCCGGTCGAACTGTCGGCCCAGGTCGATCATCTCGGCGGCCGTGATCTCCTTGCGCACCACCGTTTGGCCCGCGGCCTCGCCCAGGAGGTCGGTCCAGGCGGACCAGAGGACGAACGACCCACCGGCCATGAAGTGCCGGGGGCCCTGTCCGGGGGCCACGGCCCGTTCGAGGAGCAGGGCCACGTCCCGCACGTCGATGACACCCATCCCTCCCGGCGGGACCAGCATCATTAGCTGCAGGGCACCGAGCACGGCGGCGAAGCTCCCGTCCCGATGGGGGCTCCCGGGTCCGTAGACCCCGCCGATCACGAAACAGGTGATCGGCACGCCCTCCGCCTGCCAGGCCCGGACAAAGAGCTCCGCTTCGAGCTTCGAGGCTCCGTACGCCGACAGCGGGTCGGCCAACGGGGACCGGCTGGTCAACAGGGGTTCGTCGGAGGGCAGGTAGGCGGTGACGGTCGACGTGTAGACGATCGGGTCGACTCCCGCCGCCATCCCGGCCTCCACGACGACCCGGAGCCCGTCGACGTTGACGGTCGCCGATCCGGGCCCACTCCCTCCGTCCACTCCGATCTCGCCCGCCGCGTGGACGACGGCGTCACACCCGGCCATGGCGGCACCCACGGACACGGGGTCGGTGACGTCCCCGACGGCCACCTCCACCGCCGACCATGACGGGCCCAGGGAGCGTTCGGCCCGCTCCGGTGACCGCACGAGGACGCGCACGTCGTGGCCGGCGCGCAGGAGGGCGGCGACCGTGTGGGACCCGATGAAGCCACTGGCACCGGTGACGAGTACGCGCATCAAAGGACTCCTGATCCGAGGTCGTGCCGGGGCGGGAACTCTGCGGACCCGCTCCGTCATTCCGCCGGGGATGGGTCCGCAGCGGAGTAGAACTGGCGGAACCAGCGCCGGTACTGCGCCACCGGACCGTCGGCCCTGGTGAGGATCGGGCGCTCCCGGTAGATCTTGTGCTCCCAGATCGGTACGTCCTGGGTGAACTGGAGGTTGGTGACCTGGTCGTTGAGCTCGGAGATCGACTCCGTCGCCGCGGCGTCCGGGAGCCGCTTCATCGAAAAGTGCAGGCCGATCTCGGTGATCTCGTCGTCGACCGGGGTCTGGGTGATGTAGGTGAGCATCTCGATCGGCGCCTGGTCCACCTCGACCGCCACGATCCCGGGCCCGCACGTCGTCGTCCTCGTGTGTACCTCGAAGCCCGTCTCGGAGACGGCTGTGACCTTCAGACTCTGGTCGACGATCATCGACGGGCCGGAGAAACGCACCTCGAACTGCTCCGCGTCGGGAGGTGCCATGTCGTGCACCGTCGAGAAGTGTGACCGGTCGATGATGTTCTCCGTCAGGTCCTGAACGTGGACGCGCACCCGGTAGGTGCTGCTCCTCCACGGCGTCCAGTCCGCCTCGTCGCTCCGGTAGGCGGTCACCTTGAAGCTCGGTGGGGCGCCCTCGGCATGGTGCCAGACGAAGATCCGCCCGTTTCGCTCACACACGTCCCACGCCCGGGCGGCGGCCCGGGGCGGGCGGTCGAGTCCCGGGACCTCGACGAGGCGGCCCCCGCCGTCGAAGCGCCATCCATGGAAGGGGCAGGCGATCCCGTCGCCGCACACCCGGCCCCCGACGCCGAGATGGGCGCCGAGATGCGGGCAGTGGGCGTCGAAGACCCGGGCCGCCCCGTCGTCCCCACGGAACAGCACCAGGTCCTGATCGAGATAGTGCACCGACGTCACGTCCCCCGTGGCGAGGTTGTCGCTGCCCGCCACGGCGAACCAGCCGTTGGGCGAGGCGGCCATCGGGTAGCGATCGCCCATCTGCACTACCCGGTCGGGCCGGGGGCACCGCCGGCGTACGGTGCCGCGCCCCGGAAGCGGCTGGCGTAGGCCCGAAGGGGGAGGTCGGCACTGGTGACGAGACCCGGTGGCGCCGCACAAACCGAGCGCATGGCATTGAGGGCCGGCATCCCGGTGATGGTCATGCCCAACGAGGCGAAGTACTCGGCGTTCATCAGGCTGTGCGGCGTACCGGTCGCCGGAAGGATCATGTGGCGGTTGATGATCATGGGGTCACCCTGGATCGTGGTGATGTAGCAGCCCTGGACGTCCCACTTCGGCTCCGTCTTCGGCGTCATCTGCCATTCGAGGTGGACCTCGATCCTCGGCTCGCCGTCCGACAGCCCCTTGAACTTGGCGAGGCTCCCCCCGAGCGACCCCTTGGGCAGCGTCCACCAACCGAGGTCGACCTCCTCGGTGCAGGCGCCGAGCTCGCACTCGAACACCACCTCGTCGATCGCCACGTCGAGGCAGTCCGCCATCAGATAGATCGAGTCGGCGAAGACCGTGCAGCCCGTCTCGAGCAGGCCGGGGATCTTGGGGTCGTCCACCGGCCGTCCATACCCGACGTTCTTCCAGGTGTCGACCGAGTGGTGGCACGAGACGTCGACCGTCTCCAGCACAGTGACGTGGTCCACCCGTCCCATCCCGGCCGTCGCCACCACGCTCAGGATTTGGGCGAGACCGGGGTTCATCCCGGTCCCGTAGAAGGTCGTGCCACCTCGCTGACAGGCGGCCTCGACCAGTTCGGTCGGCTTGCGCCCGGACGGATGCGGGTGATTGCGGTCGCGATGGTGCCCGGTGATCCAGTCCGACGTGGTGACGACGTTGATGCCGTGCTCGAGCAGGGTGCAGAACACGTCGACGTCGGGCCACACGCCGTTGAAGTTCACGACGTCCGGCTTCAGGCCGAGGACGTCCTCGAGTTCGCCGGTGGCCGTGATCCCGATCGGGTCGATGCCGACGATGTCCCCGGCGTCGCGTCCGACCTTCTCCGGTGAGTAGCAGTAGAGGCCGACGAGCTCGAGGTCGGGGTGGTCCACGATGCGGCGCACTATTTCGGAGCCCACGTTGCCGGTGGCGAACTGCACGACTCGGAGCGGTCTCGTCGACATGGTGAATCCTTCCCCCGTGCAGGCACCGGATCATGCCCCGCCTGCAGCACCCTATGGGAGAACTGGACACCTGTCCAGAGGCACATCTGGACGAGTGTCCGATTGGGTGGGGTGTCCGATTGAATGCTGGCCACACCCGCCCGGCGGACGAGAGCCACATCAGGTGGTCATGGGTTGTCGAGGCAATCCAACCGGAGACCCGCTTGGTCTCGACTCCTGGCCCACCCCTCGCTGGTAAGGGATCAGGTTGCGTGATGGAAGGATTGGCGGTGAATCGGTCCGTCCACTCGCGACATGGTCATCATGATGTCACCGACCCTCCGTTGATCCCGATCGTCTGGCCAGTGACCCATCCGGCGCCGTCCGACGCCAGCCACACGCACGCGGTGGCCACGTCCTCCGGCGTCCCGATCCTGCCCACCGGGATCGCCTTGGCGAGCCTCTCGGTGACCGTGGGGTCGGGAACCGCCATGAGGCCGATCGCCAGTGAGTTCGCCGTTACCCCCCGGCGCGCCACTTCGAGGGCCAACGTCCGGGTGAAGGCGATCCCGCCGCCCTTCCCGGCACTGTAGGCAGAGACACCGATGGCGACC
>Ga0075522_10002198_pt1 | contig 14599 bp, 16 predicted proteins | sample NGEPerA_FD_74796 | JGI IMG/M metagenome (GOLD analysis project Ga0075522, IMG submission 74796) | Arctic peat soil microbial communities from the Barrow Environmental Observatory site, Barrow, Alaska, USA - NGEE PermafrostL2-A | ecosystem: Environmental > Terrestrial > Soil > Wetlands > Peat ... | reverse complement strand
GAATGACCGAAAACCACCCACCTGAGACTTTCAGGTTTGTGCTCGGGAAGGTCTCAATTGGGGCAATGGTGCTCGTTGGCGCTGACCGCTGGGATTGCCCGCTCTGCGTCCGAAATCAGAAATTCAAACTGAGGCGCTACCCCCTTGCTGCGTCGGGCAGACGCAAATAGTCTCTGATTGCTGTCGCGGCAGCTTCCTCTATCAAAGGGAGCTACGCGATGGAAGGGTTCTACACGGTTGACGAGGTGGCAACTAAGCTCCGCATTTCTCGCCAGACTGTCGTCCGCTGGGAAGACGCTGGCAGCTTTCCGAGACGTGTGCGCTTAGGCAATCACCCTCGGGGCCGCTGCGGTTTTCCAGAAACCGAAGTGGACGCGTGGATCGAGGCTCGGAAGCTACGTCGTACCGAAGGCCCGCCGCCGATACCTCACGACGAGTGAGGAGGCGAGAAGGGGGAGCCCACAAGCTCCCCCTTTTTATTGGGGAAGGGAATGCGCGTCGAAATCCGCCACCGCAACGTAGGCACATGGCGGCGCAAACACTTCATCGACCTCGTTGTCATCTTTTCAGAAGAAGAACGCCGCATTATCACCATTCGCGGCCTTCAACACGTAGAAATCGACCTCACACCGGGCATTCTTGCTTCGTCCGAATTCCCGCTTCCACCCTTCGCCGTCACCGTCATGTTCTTCGCCTCCCCGCTTTTTTTTCTCGGGGGGTGCGTCTCTGCCGTCATCGCGTCAGGCGGTTTTGGCGTCTTAATCGTCATCGCAGCGATAAGTTTATTCGCATACTCCATTTACGCGCGCATCAAGTTATCCCGTGCCAACATAACGACCATCAGCATCAACAGTTTTTTTGAAGACCCAAGGCGGCCCGTGCTTGTACCATCGGCCGATGCTGCGCTCGCCACGACAGCCTTCCGACGACGCTTCGCGATACTCAAGCAGATGATAGAGGAAAGTGCACAGCTATCCGTGGAGGTACTAGAGTTATGAACGGGCTCAAAGACGATTTTAAGATGATTGCCGGAATGGGAGCACTCGGCGTCATCTTGTTCATTCCCCTTGTCGTCTTTGCCGGGATTTTCATATTCATTCCCGTTGCACTGTGTTTTCTGGCGATTGCAATAATCAAATACAACAAACGCAAACCCATTCCGACTATCGACCTCTACGATCAGCTTCAACCCATCTTCCCCGACCGCAACGCCTATCAGGACGCGTTCGTACTGATCATGCGCGAGCGGTTCGAGGGCAGCTTTCCGCCATTTCCCCTGTTTGCTGCTATGGCAACCATCGCGGCCGCGCTGTACGCGGAAGAAGAATTATCCGTCAAACCCATCCTCATGCATCCAGAAGGGAGCCTGGAGGAAGCCCGCTACCGCGACAGTCTCATCGCATGGCAGCGAAAAGCGAAAGACCCCGATCGCACCGTTGCCGTCATCACCGACACGCTGCTTTCTGTGTTCGCGCAGTTTAAGAAGCACCTTCCGGCGTTCGCACGCTCATCTGAGATCGACACGAATGAAGATCATCTGTTCAGCGTTGCTACCAAAGACGTGCTGAACGACATCCGCCACACCATCAGCGACATCATGATTCCATTTCTCAGCAAGGTCACAATTGAGATTTCACTTTTCCGGGAAATACGCAAACAGCTTCAGCACAACCAGCGCGAGGCATCCGCTGGCTCGAAACTCATCATCCCGCCCTACACTTACGCAGGCCCGTTTGACCCGGTGGAGGCGTACCTTCAAGACACGCCCCTGCCCGAACTCTTTACGGGTGATATCCCGTGGAAACTACCCGAACGCACCCGCTTCAGCAGCCATTGGATCGTCGCGCCACAGGGCTCAGGAAAAACCGTGTTACTTTCATCCATGTTCTATGAGGATATGACCAAAGACGCATCCATAGTGGTGCTCGACGCCAAAGGCGACCTTTACAATCAGGTCAACAATCTCACTGCTTTGAAGGACCGCTATTTAGTCATTGATCCGCGCGAAGCCGGTGGCATCAATCCACTCGACATATCAGCCGAAGACATAACGCAGGGCGTCGAGATGCTGGAGTACGTCTTCAGCTCTCTTTTGGAGAGTAAGATCACGCCAATGCAGACGGTGCTTTTCCGGAACATCTTCCGAGCACTTGTTCTTTCGTTCCCCAACCCGACGCTATCGACCTTCCGCGACATTCTCGCGAACGGGCCAGCAAAATATAAACAATACATCGACGCCATCGATGACGCAGACTTACGCAACTTCTTCAACAACGATTTACGAACCTATACGTCACGCTCCGCAGAAGTGTTGTGGCGGCTCGACCTTCTACTGAGTAACGAACATATCCGAAAGATGTTCCTTGTTCAAAAGACGACCTACGACATCGGCAAAGCGATGGACGAAGGCAAGATCATCCTCGTCAATAACTCACTTGGATTGTTCGGCGAACAGGGCTCAGAGTTTTTAGGCCGCTTCGTACTATCCCGCATCTGGGCGGCGGCGATACGGCGGTCAGCCACGACCACAGACAAAAAGCCGTGTTACGTCTATTGCGACGAGGCGCACCGCATCATCGCACGCGACGAGAAGGTATATCAGGTCATCGACGAGTGCCGGTCAGCGAACATCGCCCTCATCCTTGCCCACCAGCGCATTGACCAGATCAAAGCGCCCGGCGTCCTCACTGCCCTTGGAAACTGCGCCATCCGGTACGCCAACTCCGACGACGAAGCGCGCCAGCTCGCGCCGCGCTTACGCACGACACCGGACTTCCTTCAAGCACTCAAAGTAGGACAGTTCGCCGCCTACGTCCGCGACATGGGATTGCCGGGCGCTGTTGCTGTCAAGGTCACGCCAGCACCATTCGACAAGATGCAGCGCTTCTCTCGCACAGCTCCCGCGCCACAAACACCGTCAGCGCCGCAAACAGATGCAGCCGTTGAGCCTGAAACGTCAGAGCGCGAGTATTTTTAATGGTATAGTTCATTATGTTACAAGACGAACAACTGCATAGACGGCCATTTTTTGCTTTAACAGGTATATGGATGGACGCACCTTCGTCCCAAGCTGGATACTCGCGGACACCGTAACACGCGGCGGACAACCGCGCGTCCGCAAACCACATAATCTTAGCTCCCTCGAAATTGCAACCCTGGAAGCGCTCACGCGCTATCCCATCCTCAATACAGAACAAATTGTCGCCCTGATCGGTACGTCGTATCGCTTTGCCTGCCTCATCGTAAAAACCCTCAAAAGTGAAAACAACCGCTACATCGAGTTCTGCGAGGCGCAGAAGGACGACAAACCCCCGTTTATGCATCCACCCCGCTACTACCGTCTCGCGCCCAACGGCATACGAGAAATGAAAGAGCGCGGGTATCCAGACCCGAAATGGCCGGAAGTCTGGCGGCTCACTCACAAGGCAATGGAACAAAATATCCTCTTGTCGTTCGAGCTGGGCGAGCGAGCACATCCCGAAATCAAAATCCATCGTATGCCGGAAATATTAGCGGACCCACGCTCACCGGGACCACTGCGCCGTGCTAACTACCCGCAGAGCATTCCACTTGCGAGAAAACGACCAGACGGCAAACCAGCCCACTACCGCATGGATGGAAAATTTCTATACATCGAAGCCAAGCGCCGGTTCTTCCTTCCAGGCTTCGAGGCGGAAACAGGCGAAAACCCCGCTCAGATTGTCGAGCAAAAGAAATACCGCGACATCCTCGACATTCTCAAAAACAAAATCCACCTCGATTATCTCGGCGCCCAAAACGTCTATTTCACATTTTATGTGCCGAGCGTCCCCCGCACAGCAGACCTCATGAGGCGGTGGAAACAAGTAACAGCACCTTGCCCACACTTTCGACCATATCTTCTGTTCGCTGTTGAACCGACGCTCAACTCCAAACTCGACAACCAGCCTAAAGCCAATGCTCACGCTCTTGAACAGCCATATCTCTACCTTCTGGAGAACGGGGAGGTAGGCCAACAAAGTTTGTTAGACTAATGGAGGTTGTACCAAAGGAGCAGTCAGATGGCAGACACACCGCTCACCAAAATCCGCATCGGCAGCGTGACAGCCGCCGTGTGGAAAGCTGACACCGGTTTTTACAGCGTCACCCTCCAGAAGTCCTACAAGGAAGGCGACGAGTGGAGGAACACCGACTACCTCGGCCACGGCGACCTGCTCAACGCGGCCAAGGTGCTGGAGAGAGCCGAAAACTACATCTCACAGCACACAGCTACACGCTAGACCCCGAGCGGCTGGAAACGGCCGCTCTTTCTTTTGGAGGACACCTTGTACCACGCTTGGTTTTTCCTCTGCCTTATATGCAGCCAGAAGTTCGTAAAACAGCTCAATGAAATCTTACACAAAGAGTTTGACGAAATCATAATCCACCAGGAGCAGGTAACGGAATGCCCGACTTGCAACCAACTATGCACAAGCGTCGAGTACGCTGGTCTCCAACCCATGTACAATGACACGCAGGCTCCTTTCAATGAGGCTCACAATGAGCAAGATAGATTTTTCGGCCATCAAGGCGTCGGTGACGATGCAGCAAGTGATGGGCTTGCTACAGATACAGGTGACGAAATGGGCGAGTTCTGACCAAGCGCGTTGCCGTTGTCCGTGCGGTGCAGGCGACGCACACGACCTCAGCATCAACGCGACGAAGAACTCCTTCCAGTGCTTCGGCTCAAAGCCAAAGGCATCCGGTGATATAATCACCTTCGTCGCACACGTGAAAAGCATTGGCTTGCGTGACGCAGCGAAGTTGCTCCAAGAGCACTTCATGTCGAAACCGTCTGTCGATAAACCCGCTCCGAAAATCGCCAATGATAACAGCGCATCTGACTTCAACTATGGCGACGCTTTGGAGGCGTTTATAGCGCGGCTCGAATAACCGTTCTTTTTACCGTTCTTCCGAAACACCTTGTTGTTAGAACCCCGTCTTAGGCGGGGTTTTCTTCGTAGTAAAATACACCTTGGAGTCCAACCAAGGAGTGTTCTATGACATTGAATCTGCATTCGGGCGGCGAGCTTGTTGAATACGACGCGCTTCGCCAGCTGGTCACGCCACCGGCGACGCCAACGCATGTCCCGATCGAGCACCACCGGCTCGTAGACCTCATGCGCGGCACGCTGCACATGTTTGGCCACGAGATCGTGGAGGAGCACCACGCGCTCGACCATGACGGTATGCGCTACTTCGGCCTCATGACGCTGCGCAGCCCGTACACCGGCTATACGGACACGCTCGGGCTTCGCAACAGCCACGATAAATCGACCCCTATCGGCATCGCCTTTGGCAGCCAAGTCTTCGTGTGCAGCAATCTGGCGTTCATCGGCGACCACGTTATCCGGCGTCGTCATACGGTCAACGCCAAGCGCGAGCTGCCTGGCCTGTTGATGGAGATCATCGAACCCCTGGCGCTTCAGCGCGAGCACCAGGCCAAAAAATTCGAGCACTACCAGCACGCGACGCTAACCGACCAGCAGGCCGACCACGCCATCATGCAGCTCTACCGACAAGGCGTAATCGGCGTGCAGCGCATCGCTGACGTTGCCCGCGAGTGGGATGAACCGAGCTTCGATGACTTCAAGGAAACTCGGAGCGCATGGCGTCTTTTCAACGCCACAACCTTCGCCTTGAACGGCCGGATCGCCGAAAACCCTTCAATCACCTCACGCCTTCACGCGGTGATCGACGCCGCAGTGAATTAGGACCTTCAAATAGTCGCTTCATATGAGGCGGCTATTTCTTTTTGAGTCCCCAGCGCCATGCCGCGCGAGGACATCTGGCCGACCGATACCGCCCCCGTCATCTGGCCCCCGGCGTGTTGGATGCAACAGGACTGACTTTTGTTCGTCATTGGTATCGGGGGTGATGATTATGGCGATCCAGGGTCATAGGGGCCGTCTATGTGATGCCTGTCCGTCGCGGACGCCATTCATGGCCGATCCAGAAACCATACAGCAAGCTCAGGAGCTTCAATTTAATCCGCCGCTCGATGAGGGTATCCGAGAGATTGTCCTGACCCTCGTCGCGCAGGGGATCGAGACATTTGAATCCTGCCAAGGCGGCGATGGTCACGGCTTCCCGGAGCCAACGGTTCGGTTTGAGGGTGGTCTAGCGGAAGGCCCCCGGGCTGTCGCCGTGGCAATTGCCTTTGGCCTTCCTGTAGCGCGACTTCGTCGGACTTGGGGAATTAGGGACGGGATGCTGCATGGGCCGTGGTGGGAAATGACCTTTATCCCACCACGGCCAGCATCAACCTCCTGATCGGCTAAACGCGCTGCCGATCATATTCGGCACAGACATCACAAAGCCGATAGCCGCCTGTTCCGGGACGACGTTCCCAGGACGGGATATCCCTGCCAGGCGCACACCTGTCGTTGTCGTGATGCACCTGGTTGGCAACGGGCTTGTTCTTCTCGTTGATCGAGTAGAAGTCTGCTACACGTGACATTCGATCACCTCTCATGTGTGACCGCCTTGACTTCTGCCGCTATTTCCCCGATCTAGGGGTGGTACACAACGCCAGCCCGCAGACGGTCAATTGACGCGGGTAACTACTGGAAGCCGAGGTGGCCACCTCGGCTTCTTTCATTTCAGCCGGTTCATTCTGTGAACCCAATACGCGCATAAGTCAACGCATAATTCGGCGTTGATTTCCGGAATTGAGTGTGGCAGGTTGCGAGTTGCAATCGCGAGGCTGTCGCATGACCACGCCAATCGAATCGGTCATCAGGGAGGTCCTGAAGAGAAACGGCCGTGGCGTACGGATCGAGAGAGCGATCTTATCCGCGTGGAATATGGTCGAAGAAAAATACCCCGATCGCGCGTGGTGGCGGCGAAAGTCAACTCGGGCGGCGATCGTATGGGAGCATGCTGTCGACAACCTGATTGCTGAGCTGGACGATGATCTCGGGGTTATTGTTCAACGGCATTATGATACTGTGTCGTTCATATTTGATGACGCTGTGCTGTTGCGGATCAAGAAGGCAGATATCGAATTGATGTCACGTAATGTTCAAACTGAGTTGGCATCCCTCTTCCACGATCACGAGGCCGACCTTTTTGGATATACTGGTCTGCAACGCATAGAAGCGGCATATGTATTAAATCAGTTTGAGACGGAAATAATTTGGGTTGGCGTCGTTGCTCGTGAGAGCGAGGTCCAATTATTTAATTTCCGATTTGACAAACTGGCCGACGCTGTTCAGGCGCCGACTCTGTTCCCGGTGCCAATGAAAACCTCGCCAGCCGATCTCGCCACTCCCAAGCGCATCGATGACGACAAGAAGAAGCCCGAGGGGCAGGGTGAGTAATGCCGCGCTTCAACGAAGCCCTACTGCTGCTTGCGCGGCAGTATCGGGGGAAGAGTCAGTCCGAAGTCGCGGTAGCGGCTGGTCTGAACCAGGGTCATTATTCTCGGATCGAAAATGGATTGTTGCCTGACGGGCCCTCCGCAGAGAACGTCGAACGGATTGCCACAGCACTGAATTTTCCCGCATCGTTTTTCTATCAGCCCGATGAGGTGACTGGTCTTCCTCTGAGCGTGCATCCAATGCACCGAAAAAAGGCCAGCGTAGGGGAAAGAGCGCTCAAACAAATTCACGCCGAATTGAATCTCCGGCTAATGCACATTCGCCGATATCTGTCTGCGGTCGATCTGAAAACCGAGCTACCTTTGCCCTGGATCGACGTTGATGAAGGTGGCGGCCCGCGAGAAATTGCCCGCGCGTTGCGCAGCGCATGGCTCATTCCGCAGGGGCCTATACCCAATCTGACGGAATACTGTGAGCGCGCCGGCATTTTGGTCGTGCAGTGCAATTTCGGCGCGGCGGTCGATGGCGTGACTATGCGCGTTCGGGACCTTCCCCCCTGCATATTTCTCAATACTCGGGTCACTGCCGACAGAATGCGCCACTCGCTGGCGCATGAATTGGGACACATACTAATGCACCGAGTGCCAACCGATAGCATTGAAGATGAAGCAAATATGTTTGCAGGGGAGTTTTTAGTTCCAGAAAGATTGTTTCGAAATCAAGTTATAGGAAATCGCGTATCTCTTGAATTTCTTGCGCGCCAAAAAGCGTATTGGAAAGTATCTATGGCGTCTCTTCTATATCAGGCTGGCGACCTCGGCTTCATCACTAGACACCAGAGCGAATATACATGGAAGCTGATAAGTGGTTTGGGATGGCGTACGCGCGAACCAGTAGAAACGGACTTCCCGCACGAAGAGGTAACGCTATTCCCGAAGATACTCAGCCTTCACTCAGATGAGCTGGGGTACGACCTCGACGATCTATCGCAACTTGTTCACTCATCACCCAGCGACTTGCAGAGGTTTTATGGCGCGCATCTCGGGAGCAAGCGGCCTCGGCTATCGGTCGTGAGGTGTTGATGCGGCACTCGGGATTCAGCTTAGATGGTCTTGGGCAACCTCGCGCGGCGACCGCCTAAAATCTCGGTTCACCTCAGCCGGAATTCGTGCCCGACTTTCTCCAGGAAACTCCTCTTGTTGAGGACAATCCTGATATCTCGCTCGTCGAGTTGGATCACGCCCCCGGCATATTCGCGGGCCTCACGGATAAGCTCGTCGAGCGTAAACATAGCGCCCGGTTCGGTGGTCAACGACAGAGCGGCGAGTTCGAGAAGTGTGACGATGACGCCCAGGTCCTTCGGCGATTTCGGAACATTTCTCAGGAGCGTGGGCCGCCCCGCATCGTAGGAGAGCTGTTGTTGTCCGACATCGACATCATATGCCATGGCAGTCCTCCTCCGCTGAGAGTGTTCCGATACCCGGTTGTTATCGCCAGGATGAGCCAAAAGGTAGGTGGCTGTCTCGTCCAGTTCCCTTAACGCGTCTGACTGTGGTTGACCGGCCGGCCGTCGACCTCGCGGTAGATAATGAAACTGCTGATCATCAGAGCCGAGCTGGAACAGGCCATCCCACTGATCGGCCTTGAGTAACGCCAACAGCTTCTCGCCGGCAAGTGGACCACCATGGGCAGCGGCACGGCGCATGCCCACCGCCAGCGCGTCATGGGCAGCCGTTTTGACTTCCGCGACCTCATCAAACTGACGCTCGCAGAGCGCGGCGACCACCATCATACCCGATCGCGGCCCCAACGCGCATTCGGAAACATCAGGTCGGTAGATAACCCGAAGATTATCAGCCGAAGCCAAACGGTTTAGCGGAATTGGGTGATGGTCAATCAGGAAAAATCGCTTTGCCGGATAGCTACCGACAAAATTGACCAACGAATTTGCCTCTTCCACGAACGACTGTGGCCCAAACATCAGGTCCACAAAGAAGACATAATCAGCCTGTTTGACCTCAGGAAACGCATCTAGATTCATCCAAGACTTATGTCCCTGCGTTCGGCTAGGGTCGACTACAACTTTGACATCAAAGGAATCGATCAATGAAAGGTTTCGCCGGACCTGCTCAGAAATCAGATGACCGTCTCCATCTGCATGGCCTACAATCAATACGTTGTGCATCATAGCACGCATCCCAACTGTTCTGCTAACAAGGCAGGGATGACGAACGATACTTTTGCCTTCGCTCGGTTATCTTCAAGTCCAGGCGCCAACCCAAGAGATTTCAACCGAGCGTCCTTGCTTGCTTCCCACATCGCGTCGACCGTCGCGTTTTCGATATCAGGCCCCAAGCTCATGTGCGCGAGATTGGCCTTGGTTGATGGCTCGCGCGTTTTCGGATCATGGGTCATTGGCTCACCGAGATATATTTCGAGCGCAAGGACGGGCGATCGCCGCGTCGGCGGGAAGTCATCGAACGGGCCAAGGAACAGCGCTTCCGAGGGAAGTGCCGCGTCGCCCAACGGCACCTCGTAGGCCACGCGAGCGGCCACGAGGTCGCCCCAGCGGGAGTCTTCCACAGGAGAGAAGCTAACGAGCCACCCTGGATGAGAGCGGAGCGCCAGAGCTACTTCGGTTAACCTTTTGAGGGTCTCAATCTCTGGCATCAGAAGCGCCGCCGCCGACACCGCTTCGTCGGATACATATCGGTCGATGCGTCGCGCAATTGATGCCGCCACCTGCATCGGCGTCCCTCTACTCGGAATCTCCTCAACTCTCTGCCCGTAGTCAGCAGGGCGAATGGCGATCAAGCGAGCGAATGTACACCCGACAGCAGGCCCGTGCCTCCATCGGAGGTAATCGGCCCTCGCAGACATGAAGTGTGCCCCGCGTCGCTCTACTTGCGAGTAGTACACTACTATTCGTCATATAGCGCCATACAGTCACAATAGGGAGTCGCAAGGGCGGAGCGCCGGTCGGCATTTGACGCAATGCCCCAGATCAGCGGAAGATGCCTATGCGTTTCTCCCCGATATCCTAGTGATTCGCTGCTGACAAAATTTGGAAAGCGGGGATAAGTGGGCGAATCTCGATCTACCGTAAGGCACTTTTTGTGCATCATGCAGCTCTACCGACAAGGCGTAATCGGCGTGCAGCGGATCGCTGACGTTGACAGTCAGGATCTGATCCTCGATGGGCTGCACTCCTCGGAGCAAAGGATTTCCGGCATGGGCGGAACGGTTTGGTTAGGTCTTCAGCGCTATGCGTCGGACTTCCGCGACTCCGGCCGAGGCCGAGCTCCGGCAGTCGTGGCAACAGAGACTTTCACATAAACCGACAAGAAGCGCCGCCCATGCAAAAGATGAGGGCCTCGAGGAATTATATTCCGATGCGTCACTCATGAGCCTGATCAAGTCGAAGAAACGCGTTGCCGACCACGGCGAGGTGTTCACTCCGCCGTGGATGGTCGAGGCAATGCTCGACCTCACCAAGGGCGAAGCCGAGCGCGTTGACGCCCGCTTCTTGGAACCCGCGTGCGGCAGCGGGAACTTCCTCGTCCACATCCTCCGGCGCAAGCTTGCCGCCGTTGAACTCAAGTTCGGGAAGTCCGGCTTTGAAAAGCAGCACTACGCCATTCTTGGTCTGATGTGCATCTATGGCATCGAGCTATTAATAGACAACATCGCCGAGTGCCGCGCGAACCTGCTCGAAATCTTCGCCGACTATCTGAACTTGGACGAATCGAGCGACCTATATCGTGCTGCGTCCTATGTGCTCTCACAGAACCTCGTGCACGGCGACGCGCTGACGATGCGCACGCATGACCGCCAGCCTATCGCCTTTGTCGAGTGGGGTTACATCGGCAAGGGCAAGTTCCAGCGCCGTGACTTCCGTTTCGACGTTCTTACCGGCTCATCAGCTTTCAGCGCGGAGGGTTCGCTCTTTGCCCATCTGGGCAAGCACGAGATATTCACTCCGACTAAGACCTACCCGCCGATGACGGTGAGCGAGCTGGCCGCCGCCGTGCACGGAGACACACCGAAGGAGGCCGCATGAGCACGCAGGCTGGTTTTGCGCTCCGCGGGCGCAACCCGGATGTGCTGATGTGCATCGCGAACCTCTCGAACGACGAGGTATTCACGCCCCCTGAATTCGCGAACCGGATGCTGGACACGCTGGCCGAGGCGTGGGCGACCGATCATGGCGGGCGGAATCTCTGGGCCGACAAGACGGTGAGGTTCCTCGACCCATGCACGAAGTCGGGCGTGTTTCTGCGAGAGATCACCAGCCGCCTTACCAAGGGATTGGCCGACGAGATGCCGAACCTTGAAGAGCGCGTCGATCACATCCTGACCAAGCAGGTGTTCGGCATCGGCATCACGCACCTCACCAGCCTGCTGGCGCGGCGCAGCGTGTATTGCTCGAAGCACGCCAATGGCGAGCACTCCATCGCCACGGGCATCACCAGTGACGCCGGCAACATCTGGTTCGAGCGCACGGAGCATACGTGGGTCGAGGGTAAGTGCACGTATTGCGGGGCAAATCAGCGCGACTATGACCGCGGCCCGGAACTCGAGACACATGCCTACGAGTTCATCCACGCCAACAATATCAAATCTCGGGTAACCGAGCTTTTCGGAGGCGATATGCAGTTCGACGTAGTCATCGGCAATCCGCCGTACCAACTCGGACAAAGCGGTGGTGAAGCTATCGGCAGCTTCGCAATGCCCGTCTATCAGAAGTTCATTGAGGCCGCGAAAGGACTTGATCCACGCTACCTCATCATGGTGACGCCATCGCGGTGGTTCGCGGGTGGACGCGGACTAGATGAATTTCGCCAGGAAATGCTGGCTGACCGACGTGTGCGCGCTCTAGTTGACTTTCCGGAATCCCGCGAAGTTTTCGCCGGAGTAGATATTGCTGGCGGGATTTCCTACTTCCTCTGGGATTCGGCCTGGAACGGAAAGTGTGAAGTAACAACAATTAGCGGTGGCGTAACTGGGCCAAAAATGGCCCGATATCTGAACGAATACGACATCCTTGTACGTCAGAATGAGGCCGTCTCGATCTTGCATCGGGTGCTCGCAACGGCTCAAGGGAGAACTTTCAAGAGTCTTGCAAGTCGCGTTGCGCCGATTCAGCCGTTTAGCATCAGAACAAATTTCCGCGGAGCCCCGGTCAGTGACGGTATGACCGACCCGGTTGTGCTTTATCAAAGCACAGGCACTGCTTTCATTGAACGAAATGCAATCCCTAGAAACGTCGAGTGGGTCGATCAGTGGAAGGTGATTGTCGGTGGAGCGGTCCCCGCCGGTGGGCGCCCCGACAAGGATGGCCGATACTATGGCCTGATTGGAATTCGCGTGCTTCCGCCCGGTACGGCATGTACCGAAACCTATCTAGTCGCCAATCGATTTCAAACGGAAACCGAGGCAACCAATTTCGCCGGCTATCTTCGGACGAAGTTCGTCCGGTTCCTCATCTGGCTGCGCACTAACACTCATCACCTCTACAGTGAGCGGTTCGCTTTCGTCCCCGATATCGAAATGAATCGTGCTTGGACGGATCAGGAGCTTTACAAAAAGTATGGATTGAGCGCCGACGAGATCGCATTCATCGAAACGATGATGCGTTCCATCGCTGAGAATGATGCCTAAAACCATTGACGAAATTCTCGCGCCCAAGCCGGATGCGCGGCTGCGCATCTATGCCTGGTCTCCGAACGATCCGCCGGCCGCCTATGCCAGCCTAATAAAGGTCGGCCAAACAATGCAGGCGGATGTGAACGCGCGCATCCGCCAATCGCAGGGGCAGATGCAGCAAGCCTACACACTTCATGTCGATGTTGTGGCGGAACGCGAAGACGGAACGGTATTCCGCGACAGCGATGTCCGCCAACGCCTGATCGACAAGAAATTCGAGAATCCGGTTTTAAAGGGGTCTCGCGAGTGGATGCGATGCGCGCCGGCGGACGTGAAAACCGCGATCGCCGAATTGCAGAAAGGGCTAAGACTCACCGGTACGCACCATGAGACCTTTGCCATGCGCCGCGAGCAGGCCGAGGCTGTAAGGGTCACCCACGCCTATTTCCACTCGCGTTGGGCTGAGGACATGCACGCGGTCCCCCACTTCCTCTGGAACGCGAAGACGCGCTTCGGCAAGACCTTTACCACCTACCAATTGGCGAAGAAGCTGGGCGCCAAGCGTGTGCTCGTGGTGACCTTCAAGCCCGCTGTGGAAGATGCGTGGCAGACGGACATCGTATCCCATGTGGACTTTGACGGCTGGCAGTACCTCTCCCGCAACTCCGATCTTGATCCGACGGCGATTGATCCTCGGAAGCCGGTCGTCTATTTCGGGTCCTTCCAGGACCTTCTCGGCCGCGATGCGGCGGGCAACATCAAGCCCAACAACGAATGGCTCCACAAGGTGGAGTGGGACCTCGTGGTATTCGATGAGTACCACTTTGGAGCGTGGCGGGAGACCGCCAAGGAGCTTTTCGAGGGTGAGGAGGAAGCGGTCGCGAAGATGGAGACCAAGCTGGAGTACGCCACCGGCCTGGAGAAAGTGAACGAAGACCTCAGCGAGCTTTCAGAGAAAGAGACGGAGTTTTTGCCTATTACGACCAAGGCCTACCTCTACCTCTCGGGGACTCCGTTCAAGGCGCTGGCCAGGGGCGAGTTCATCGAGGAGCAGATTTTCAACTGGACGTACACTGACGAGCAGCGCGCCAAGGGGGAGTTCGCCGCGAACAATCCGGGTAAATGGAGCCCCTACGGGGCGCTGCCCGAGATGCGCCTGCTGACCTATCAGATGCCCGACGAGCTGCTGGCAATCGCGAGCGCCGGAGAGTTCGACGAGTTCGACCTCAACGTATTCTTCGAGGCATCGGGGACGGGGGCCAAGGCGAATTTCAAGCACAAAAGCGATGTGCAGAAATGGCTGGACATCATTCGCGGCGGGTACGCACCCAGGACTATCGAGCACCTAAAGACGGGCACCCGACCGCCGTTTCCGTATTCGGATGTGCGCCTCCTCCCTTACCTCCAGCACTCCTTTTGGTTCCTCCCCAACGTCGCGGCTTGCCACGCGATGGCGAACCTGCTGGCCGAGAAGCACAACACCTTCTGGCATGATTACGAGGTGGTGGTCGCCGCTGGCACTTCGGCAGGCATCGGACTGGAGGCTTTGCCGCCCGTGCGCAAGGCTATAGGGAGTGGATTCGAGACCAAGACAATCACCCTTTCGTGCGGCA
>Ga0075522_10002196_pt1 | contig 14612 bp, 10 predicted proteins | sample NGEPerA_FD_74796 | JGI IMG/M metagenome (GOLD analysis project Ga0075522, IMG submission 74796) | Arctic peat soil microbial communities from the Barrow Environmental Observatory site, Barrow, Alaska, USA - NGEE PermafrostL2-A | ecosystem: Environmental > Terrestrial > Soil > Wetlands > Peat ... | reverse complement strand
TCGCGGCGACGCAGTTGCAATTGGTTACGAGCGGCCAACGTCCGCTCGGAGGGGACTTGCACCCCTCAGACCTGATACACTCCCAGGCGCACTGACACGGGCGTCCCGCCCGTGCGAATGGGCCGGGAATTGCGAAATTAAGCTATCCTCGATTCCAAGGTGACTCGCACGGGCGAGACGCCCGTGTCACGAAGAAGGCTGCCGATGAGCGGCTCACGGGCGCCCCCGCATCGTGATTTGGTCTCACTCATTTCCCATTCATTTGCTCGATCTGCTTTTCCAGTTTCTCCTTGGAGAATCCCTTATCCGGCGTCTTGGGATCGAGATTTTCAAGGAGTTCGTCGGCGGTGGGCGTTTTGGATTTCACGCCGCCTTCGGGCACCTCGACATGCGCAATCCAGAGAACTGAGTTGAGGATCGCCTTGCGGAAGCTGTCGTTGGCCCAGTTGAAATGATAGTGAGCGCCGGTGCAGCCAAAGCCCCGGCCATTGTTGGCGCGCCGGGAGATCCAGACGGTGGTTTCCGCGACGTTCTTGCCGATGTCGGCGCGGACAAAGGGGTTGCCGCCGTGGGCGTCGTCGCCGCCTTGTCGCGTGCTGTCGGGGGGAACGGCGCTGAGCACGGGCTTGATGCCTTCCATGTTGTCGCGGAAGCGCATGTGGTAGTACCACTCATCGTGGGTTGTAAACGGTTTGACGCCGCGCGTCACTTCCTCGGCGGGGATTTGCCTGAAGTTGCCGGTCCAGACGGGGTTGACGGAGTAGAACGTCTCGAAATACCCGCCGATCCACTTGAGAAAATCGCGTGCCGCTTCACTATCCCTGGGCACCTCGACGGCATAATGAATGCAGCCCAGTCCCACCCCCTTGTTCATCAGCTTATCGAGTTGCTTGAGGTGGGGGATGGCCATGTGCTGTTCGCCGCCGTCGCAGAAAATGACGATGGCCGCCGCCCCGTCGAAGGCGTGGGGGTCCTTGGGCCATTCGTGCTTGTACACCTGCGCGTAAACTTGCGGGACGTTTTCATTGAGGTCCTTGGCCAGCAGCATGCAGCCGGCGTACTGCTCGTGCTGCGCGAAGCCGTGGCTGGGATGCCCGGAAAGAAAGACGATTTTCTTGCGGCCGGCCAAATCCGCATTCGCCGCCAACCCCGGCTGCTGGGGCTGTGGCGTAGTGTCGGCAGCCCACGCCGGCGCCGCCAGGCAAAGACCCAGCATGGCAAAAAAAAGACCGCGAAATATATTGCGCATTGGGTTGGCTCCTGTGATCGGTGATTTCTCGGATCGCAGATAGTACCGTGAAGAGCCCGGCCGTGTTGCAACGGCGCGGATACGTTAAGCGTGGGACGAAAATGGGCAGATATGTAACAATGGTTGACATTTCATTCAGCGCGCGTTCGCATGTGCGGAATTGACATGCTATCCGTCGCACTACTATCGGAGCATCCATGTTGAGAGAATCGTTGATTCAATGGACGGCGCGAGCCTTATCGAGATCAAGCCAGGGCGCGGCCTTGAAGATATTGGAGCTCTTCGATGCGGATTATTCGCGCGGCCTTGATTCGCATTTTATCATCGGGGCGGAACTGACAAATTCGGGAAAACCGTTTCTGATCCATTGCTGGAGTCACGAGCTTTTCAGTTTCCAACTGACCGATGAGCAGGCCGCGCGCCTGGCCGTGCCGACTGCCGGGTTTCGCCACGGCAACGGGCCCGCGCCAAGCGCCGAGCATCCCCGCCGGCCCATCCGCACCGCCCCGGCGCCCATTTCACTGGATTCGGTGGTCATCGAACACGCATCGGCGTTGGATCCATATGCTCCGATCATCGCTCATATTGAATACTCAGGCGCGGACAGCCAGATTTGCACAGCGGGAATGCTGTGGGCTGCTTCCATCGTTTATCATCCCGGGAACGCCTTGGAGAAGACCGCTTTTCACTATCCATTTGGCCCAATCCTCCCCAGCGGAAAAATAGATGCGCAATTCTCCCCAATGTCAGAACATGGCCAGTTGGCGCCGCAAAGCCCGGTCGTGTTGTTCGCGGAAATCTGCCTTGTGCCCGATCGCCGGGGACAACCCAATCTGCTTCCGTCACGCGGATTTCTGTTCGGCGCCTTCACTCCCCCCGGCATGGTGGTCAGTCCGCTGACCAGCGCGATGGGGTTGATGCCGGGGTCGTTTGGCGGCATTGCGTCCCATCTGCAAGAAACAGCCGCCACCAAAACCGCCATCAGCGATACGCGCGCCATCCTTGTAGATTTGAAGGTGACGCCGGAGCCGATCCGCTAACGGACCGTCAGGCAAACTCAAACGCACCACGTATCACGGGCGTCCCGCCCGTGCCGATGGCGCGTTAGTAGGAAATTGCAATATTCCGATCCTAAAGCGCAAGGCACGAGACTTCGATGAGCTCAGTCGAATCGCGGGACGCCCGTGATACAGCAAAGTTGCCTCTTCATTCGTGTCCATTCGTGGCAGTCTTTCTTGCTCAGATTGCCTCATCCATGCCCATTGCCGCCAAGCGCCGGCTCGATTGGCAGTACCTGGCGGATCGTCGGCATCGCGCCGGCGCGGCTCGAACGGAAGAAGCTGTTGCGATCCAGCACGCGCTCCTGGAATGCCTCCAGGTACAGGTAGATCACCGGCGTCACATAAAGTGTGATGAACTGTGAAACGAGCAATCCGCCGACGATCACCAATCCCAGCGGCCGGCGGCTTTCGCCGTCGGCGCCAAAGCCCAGGGCGATCGGCAGCGCGCCCATCAGGGCCGCCATCGTGGTCATGATGATCGGACGGAAGCGGTCCATGCTGGCATCGTGAATTGCCTGATGCGCGCTCTGGCCGGCGCCAACGCGCTGCAGGGCGAAATCGACAATCATGATGCCGTTCTTCTTGACGATCCCCATCAGCATGAACATGCCGACGTAGGCGTAGAGCGACGCCTCCTGGTGAAAGAGCCACAGCGTCGCCAAGCCGCCCACCAACGCCACCGGCAGCGAGGAGAGCACCGTGATCGGATGCAGGTAGCTTTCATAGAGAATGCCCAGGATCACGTACATCACGAATACCGCCAGCACCATCAGAATCGCCAGGCTGCTGACCGTCTCCTGAAAGGTTTCGGCTTCGCCCTGGAATCGGCCGGTCACGCTGGCGGGCACGACCTGCGCGGCAACCTTATTGATGTAATCCGTGGCATCGCCCAGCGCGTAGCCGGGCTTGAGGTTGAAGGAAAACGTCACGGCGGCGAACTGGTTGAGATGGTTCACCGATTGCGGGCCGGTGGTTTGGCTCCATTGAGTGATCGCGGTAAGCGGCACGGTGCGCTTGCCGTCGTCGGTGGTGATATACAGCCGCGACAAATCCTGGGGATGCTCGCGGTCCTTGTCGGCGGCCTCGACGATCACCTGATACTCGTCATTGGGGCGCTTGATCAGGTACGAATAATTTTGGGCGAAAGCGCTGGCGAGCATGCTCTCGATGTGCGCCACGCTCACGCCGTATGTGGATGCCTGATCGCGGAGAATGTGGATGTTGAGGTTCGGCTGGTTGTTGTAGAAATCGCTGGTGATGATCTGAAAACCAGGATATTCATGGAACTTTCCCATGAGCTTTCCGGATGCGGCATACACCTCCCGCGGATCGACGCCGGAAATGGCGAATGTGAATTGCCCCTGCCCGGTGGCCGCCGCGCCGGTGCTGATCTGAAGGACCGGCATGGGCCGGAAAAACGCCATCACGCCCGGCACCTGCGACATCCCGCCGTAAAGCTGGCCGACCACGTCGCCAATCGGCTTGCGCTGGGCGGTTGGCTCAAGAAACGCCAGCAGAATCCCCTGATTATAACTGAGGAACTGCCCGTTGCCGGTCATGGTGAACGTGGCGGCGACGGCGGGGTTGTTCTGCAACACCGCGTCGCCTTTGTCCTGATATTGCCGCATCTGCAAGTAAGAGGCTTTATCCGGCCCGATCATGAATCCCCAGACGAATCCGCTGTCGCCGATCGGCAGGAAAGACTTGGGCAGCACTTTAAGTAGAATCCCCGTCCCCGCCAGGCAAAGCACGAACACGATGGCCGACACCCAGTGATGGCGCAGGGCCCAGGTGAGCGATCGCCCATATATCGCCAGCACGCGGCGTTCGATCGCGCCCGAAGCGCGTTCCAACATCGACTTTCGGCCCTCGCCACGGTGGGCGAGCAGCCGCGAGCACATCATCGGCGTGAGCGTCAGCGAGACCAGCCCGCTGGCGAAAATCGAGATGATGATCGTGACCGAAAACTCGCGGAAAATGCGCCCCATCAACCCCGGCATCAATACCAGCGGCAGGAACACCGCCGCCAGCGAAATCGTCATCGCCATGATCGTGAAGCTGATTTCGCGGGCGCTGTTGAGGGTCGCCTCCAGGGCCTTCTCGCCATGCTCCATTCGGCGCACGGTGTTCTCCAGGAACACGATCGCATCGTCCACCAAAAAACCGATGGCCAGGGTGAGGGCCATCAGCGAGAGGTTGTCCAGGCTGTACCCCAGCGCCCACATCGCCATGAACGTCACCAGCAGCGACAACGGAAGCGCGACGGCGGGAATAAGCGTATCACGGGCGCGGCCCAGGAACAGGAAAATGACCAACACCACAAGGAAAAACGCGATATAGAGCGTGGCCTGCACGTCGCTGACGGAATTGACGATGGAAACGGCGCGGTCATTGATCAACGCGAGCCGCACGGAAGGCGGCAGCTCCTTGTTCATGGTGGGAATCAGATCACGAATCGCCTTGGAAACTTGAACGGCATTCGCGCCCGCCTGGCGAAACACCGCGACGACCACCGTCGCCGACGGAGAGCCGATCCCGCGCGCCCAGAAACGCATCTTGATGCGCTCATCCTGGACGGTGTCCATCGCCGTCGCCACGTCGCGCAGATAGACCGGCGCGTTATTGTGGGTGGCGACGATCAGATTGTTGTACTGCGCGGCGGTTTCAAGCTGGCCCTGGGGCTGGATAAGGATGGTATCGTGCGGGCCATCCACCTGCCCGGCGCCGCGATAGGCGGTGCCCGCCTGCACCGCGCGGGCCAGATCATCGATTGCCATGCCCCGGCTGGCCAGGGCCGAGGGGTTGGCCTTGATGCGGATCGCCGACTTGGTGCCATACACCTGCACCCGGCTCACGCCCGGCAGAATGCTGATCTGCTGGCCGACCTGCGTGTTGGCGTAGTCGTAAACCTGGCCCTGCGTCATCGTATCGCTGGCAAGGGCCAGGTACATGATCGCCTGATCATTGGGATTGGTCTTTTGAAGGATTGGAGGCGCGGGTAGATCCGGCGGCAAAGAGCCCGAGGCCTGCGAGATGGCGGTCTGAACGTCCGTTGCCGCGCCATCCAGATTCTTTTCGAGCTTAAACTGCAAAACGAAGCTGGTATTTCCCTGCCCGCTTTTGGAGGTGACAATATCGAGGCCGGGGATCTGCATGAACTGGCGCTCAAGCGGCGTGGCGATATTGGCCGCCATCGTCTGCGGGCTGGCCCCCGGATATGCCACCTGCACCTGGATCACCGGATAATCCACCGATGGCAGATCGTTGACCGGCAGCTTGAGGTACGCGACCACGCCGAACAGAATCACCGTCACCGTCAGCAACATGGTCATGACGGGCCGGCGGATAAAAATTTCCGAAAGATTCATCGCGCCCCCTCCACTGACCCATTGGCGCGCAACGCGACGTTATTTGCCGAAGACCTCTTCATCAACGCCGCACCCGCTGCGCTTTTTAGCTGCGTGCCCGCGGGGCCGCCTGTCCAATCCGCGCTCGAATTGTTCAACGTTACCGGTTGCGTGGCGGGCCCCGCAACGGGCCCGGTCGAAGGCTGCGTGGTCGGGCTTGGTTGGGTTTCAGCCGCGTTCGATACGATGTGCACCTTGCTCCCCGGCATCACCAGAATCTGCCCATCGACAATAACGGTTTCCCCGGCCTTCATTCCGGTCTGCACGACGATCGATTCGCCCTGCCGCTGGCCAAGCACGACCGAACGCTGCTCGGCGGTATCGCCCGCGCCGATGACATAGACGTAATCCCCCTGCTGGCTGGTTTGCGTGGCGCCCGATGGAACCAGGACGGCATCCTTGATCGTGCGCAACACCAGCCGCACGTTCACGAACTGCCCCGGCCAAAATCGCCGATCCTTGTTCGCCAGCGTCGCCCGCAGCTTGATCGTCCCCGAGGCGTCGGCCACGGCGTTGTCAAGGAAGGTCAACTCGCCCTCCCGGCCTTCGTCGCTGTCGCCGGGCTCCTTGATGAAGGCATGCAGCGTGTGGCTGGCCATGTCGCGGCGAACCGCCGTCAGATCACGCTCGTTGATCGTGAAATCAGCGTAAATCGGATCGAGCCGCTGGATCACCAGCAATGGGGTCTCGTTGATCTTCACCACGTTCCCCGGATCCACCAGCCGCTGCCCGGCACGGCCATTGATCGGCGATTTGATGTAGCAATATTCGAGATTGAGATTCGCCTGCGCGACGGCGGCCTGGTCGGCCTGCACGGCGGCCGCCGCCGACTCGGCGGCAAAACGGGCGGTGTCATAATCCGAGGGCGAAATGATCTTCTGCTTGAAAATATCCGCCTGCCGCTGCGCATAGCGCTCGGCATTGCCTGCCGTCGCCTGGTCCTTGGCCAGCATGGCCTGCGCCTGGTCCAATGAGGCCTTGAACGGCCGCGGATCGATCGTGAAGAGCAACTGCCCCTGCTTCAATTCCGAACCGTCAACAAAATGCAGTTGATCGATCCGCCCGGCCAACTGCGGCATGACGGTGACCATCTCAAACGCCGCCGTCTTCCCGATCTCATCGAGATACACCGGCACATCCCGCGAGACGGCGGTGGAAACGACCACCGGCGCCGGCGGCCGGTCCATCACCGCCGGCGGCGCGCCGCGCTTGCAACCGAACGCCCCCGCCAGCGCGGCGGCCGCCATAATCCCCGCGACGCGCCAAACGATCCGGCGCGACAAATAAGCTTCGTGAACAACCATTGTATCCCTGTGCATAGTCTAAAAGCAGACGAAAAATGCAAGACCACCCCTCGCCGACCCGGCGAAGGCGGCAATCGTATCGCGCTTGGCGCCGACTATCCACTATCGGCCAAAAACTTTGATTAGCGGACGCATGAATCGCCGGTTGTTGACAAACCGTGTGCGAGTCGGGCTCGCAATGACTGGCGAGCTAACCGGTGCTTTCAGTCTACCTCTTGACCATTATGACCTTACAGGCAGTGGACTTCCAGGTTTTGCTGTTGCCACCAAGTGTTCTGCGCAAGGTTCCTGATTGCGGCAGGGCGTTGCCGGAAATAGTGGCACGGGCGGATCGCCCGTGGAGTCGTGGTACGCCGCGATGTTCGACCGGTACTCTCAGTCGAAGGCGCAAGAGCGAAGCGTTCTTGTTGGTGCGTGAAGCCATCGGTCGCTGCGCTCGGGTGGTTTGGCCGGAGTACCGGCCGACGCCGCGGCGTACCGCGCCAAGGGCGAGCCGCCCGTGCCACGAAAGATGGCCGCACCCTTACGGCATAGTTGGTGAAGGCATATTTGGTGAAGCACCGGTTCATGCCGTATCATTCACCAATACTGGCGACCCGCTGGCGAGATCAACCCATGTTTGGCGATGGCCCCCTGCTTTTCCGGGAGTACGTGATGCACGAGCCGCATCCGCTGGCGATCGTCCATGCCGCCGTCATCGATTTTCTGCGCGGCAGGGACGACGCGGCCCTCTTCGGCGCTCAGGCAGTCAACGCTTACGTCGATGAGGCGCGGGCCACGCAGGATGTCGATATCCTCTCCCCGCGCGCCGCCGAGTTGGCGGAGGAAATTCGGCAACACCTAAACCAGAAGTTTCACATTGAAGTTTGCGTCCGGGAGGTGCGCGGGGGAATCGGCTATCGAATCTTCCAACTCCAAAAACCCAAGAACCGCCATCTGGTGGACGTGCGGCCAGTAGTGGCATTTCCGCCGACACAGCGCGTGGAGAAGGTGCTGGTGCTTACCCCTCCGGAACTGGTGGCCTCCAAGGTCATTACATACCAGAGCCGACGGGGCGCCCCAAAATCGTTTACCGACTGGCGTGATTTGGCCGTGCTGCTGCTGAAGTTCCCGGAGCTAAAAACGAAAACCGGCCTCGTGATGGACCGCCTTATCGCGGCAGGCGCGGAGGAGAGTGTACTGTCGGCGTGGTCCGACCTGGTCGAGACGGAAATTCGCGCGGAGGATGAAGAGGCGGGGTACTGATTTTGGATTCTGACCTTGCCAGATTCTTGGGCGTAGTCGCGCCGAGACTCGCCACGGCATCGCGGAGTAAATCCTGTAGAGCTCTGGCGGCGTCTCCGCGCGGGGCGGGACGTATGAAGTGGAACGCGAAGTTCTTAAAGAAAATAGCCTGCATCGACTTTGAAGCGCGCCCCGAGCTTTCGGGCATAATCGCCGGTAACTCCGCGTTTTCCGTTCAATATAAGCCCCGCCAGCGATCGGCTGATGCCAAGAACTTCTGATAGGTCCGCAGCCGTCATTCCTTGCTCGAGCAGCAGCGACTTCAACTTCTCGTTTGCAGGCCGGCTATCGGGCGCGACGGGATAATGCTCATCGTCATAGGCGGCGATCAGTTTCGAGAGCACCTCAAGATAGTCGCGTTCGCCCTCGTCAAGATCACGTTCGCCACGAACTGCCAATTCGTCAACCAGCTTCGCGGCGGCCGCGTAATCCGCTTTCGTGCGGATCGGCCGAAGCCGTAGTCGGCTCACCAGCCCCATGTAACTATCCGGCTCATTCAGTGTGGTCGGCAGGGTCCTGCTCATAGCTCACGCTTCCATTTCTCCGAGTCGTATTCCTTGTGGGTCAAAATGCGCAGAACAAACACCTTGCCAGTATTGTAGTGGATTGCCGCGATCAGGCGGTAATTGTTGCCTCCGATGTCGAAGATGCAGACTTGGCGGCCGCTGCTCACTTTTGCCTGATCGGTTTGCCCAAAAGTCGCAGGCAATGTAAGTGCGTTCCAGCCGTTATTATACTCGGAGGCAGGCTATCATTCCGGCATGGATATCAATCTACTGGTTTTGAACCTTGGCAACTCGCGGCTGGCGATGGGCACGTTCGTGATGGGCGAACTCGGCGAGGTTCGCCGCATCCCGCATGGGCAACAGGCGGAGTGGACGCAGGCAATCACCGATGCCTGGGGGCGTATCGAGGCCAACGATGGGGCGGCGGTGGTGGCCGCTTCGGTGAATCCGGGGCTTGAGCCGGCGCTACAGGACGCCGTCGATCGGGCGACGGGCCGGCGGATCGTTTGGGTGGGCCGGGATCTGGAATTGCCGATCAACGTGTTGACCGATGAGCCGGAGAAAACCGGCGTGGATCGCGTGCTGAACATCGCGGCCAGTTACGAGCAGGTGGGCCATGCCTGCGTGGTGGTTGATGCCGGCACCGCCATTACCATTGATGTCTGCAACGACCAGGGCGAGTTCCTCGGCGGGGCGATCGCGCCGGGGGCGTCCATGATGCTCGACGCCTTGCACGAGAAGGTCGTGGGCCTGCCGCGAGCGGACCTCGCGATTCCCGCCGGCGCCTGGGGAGCCAACACCGCCAGCGCAATTGTGCATGGCGTCTATCACGGCATCCGCGGGATGGTCAAGGAATTGATCGAGAATTACGCCACCCAGCTTGGCAGTTGGCCCGACGTCATCGCCACCGGCGGCGATGCGCAAAAACTGTTCGACGGCTGGGAACTGATCCATGCCATCGCCCCCGACCTTACGTTGTATGGGATTGCAATGGCGTTTACGAACGAGCGGTTGAAGGATTCGGACGAATGATACAGAGGAGAATCGAGCGCATTCCGAGGCCGAGCGAGAATGTACCTGTGACACGGGGCGTCTCGCCCGTGCGGATGGCTGGGAACGCGGGAAATTGAAGTACCTGAAGGTCCGCGGGAACACGCACGGGCGGGACGCCCGTGTCACGATCGAGGTTGGCGGCTCTCCGCTCTGGCTGGCCTTGATCCGTCCTGCTCTTGTCGTCCACGAGCGGCCCGTAATCACGCTCGGTTATGACACATGGATCATACCCGCAATATCGCCACTCTCTTGACGCCGCCCGGTTCGGCCGCGATCGCGGTGGTGCGCTTGGTCGGTCCTGCGACCGGCGCATTCCTGCGCGATCATTTTTCAAAACCCACAAACGTGGACCGCTGCGTGCATGGCACACTTGGCGACGCGGAACGGACCCTTGACGATCCGGTGGTGATCGCCCTGCCCGATGGGGGGGCGGACGTGAATCTGCATGGCGGGCCGTGGGTCGTGCGATCCATGCTGGAACTGGCCCGGCGTGCGGGATTCGAGGTAATCGAGTCTTGCGGAACCGAGTTGCCGCTGGAATTGATGGATGGCGATTCCTCGCTCGACCGCGAGGTGCAGGCCGGCCTTCCAAATGCCAAAACCGAATTGGGCGTGCGCGCGTTGCTGGCGCAAGCGGTCGCCTGGGACGAATTCAAACGCCGGCCTTCAGGCGATGACATCCAGGCGGTGCTGGCGGATGCGGGCCTGTGGAACCTGCTGCATCCGCCGACCGTGGCGATTGTCGGCGCGGCCAACGTCGGGAAATCAACGCTGGCCAATCAGCTCTTCGGGCGCGAGCGGTCGATCACCGCCGACCTCGCCGGCACCACGCGCGACTGGGTGGGGGAAATCGCCAACATCGACGGATTGCCAGTGATGCTGATGGACACGCCGGGAATTCGGGAGACCGAGGATGAAATCGAGCGCGCGGCCATTGAGCGCAGCGTTGTGCCGATCGCGCGTTCGCAGTTGGTCGTACTCATACTCGATGTCACGCTCCCGCTGGGCGAGCAGGCGGCGCTGATAAAGAAATGGCCGGCGGCATTGCGCGTCGCGAACAAATCCGATCAGTCGGCGGCGTGGGACCTCTCCGCTGTCGGGACGGTTGCCACGGTCGCTACGACGGGCCTGGGCATGGACACGTTGCGCCGCGAAATCGCGGATCGGTTCGGGTGTGGGGAATTTGACCCGGTGCGGCCGCGATGGTGGACGGCTCGCCAGAAGGGGGTACTCGCTCGGGCTCTGGGCGACCTGCGGATACTGGCGGACCTGTAAAACGCCACCCGCCCTGCCGCGTACAGGTGGCAATCCCGGGTGACGGTTATTTCGCTCGATGCAACGTGATATTCAATCGCAACCCGCACGGGCGAGACGCCCGTGTCACGATTTAGTTTGGAGCTTTGGCCCCGGCTGCTTCAATATCTTCGAATGATGTCATGCCAGGTGACGAACAGCACGACGCCGGCGAGGAATGCCAGACCTACGTATTGGGCGATGGCCATGGTGCGGGGGGAGAGCGGCTTGCCCTTGATCTTTTCGAGGATCAGGAAGACGAACTGCCCGCCATCAACAACGGGGATCGGCAGGAAATTCACGACGGCGAGGTTGGCGCTGATCATCGCCAGGAACCAGAGCAGCCAGTCCGCGCCCTTCTCGGCGAAACGGGCGCCGCCGATGAAGATGCCGACGGGGCCCATCATGTTGGACGGGCTGACTGAACCATCCACCATGCGCTGGAGCGTCACGTAAAACTGCAAGATGAAATCGCGCGTTTCGGTGATGCCCCATCGCGTGGCGACCAGGGGGCTGCTGGTCTTGCGGATGATGTTATATTCCGCGAACGAAACCTGCTGGGCCTCGACCATGAACCGCAGGTTCTGAACCGATGCAAGCTGATCCTTGTCGAGCGTGAGACTCGCTTCCCGCACAGCCTGGATGTTGGGCCGTTTGTAGCTGACTTTTACCGTCGCGCCGGCCTTCGCCTGCCCAAGCAACCGTTTCACGTCGAACCAGTTGGCGACGGGGTGGCCGGCGATGGCGGTGATTTCGTCGCCTTCCTTAAGCCCGGCCAGCGCGGCGGGGCCCTTCTCGGCCAGGCCGGCGATCAGGGCCTGCTTCTCGTCGGAGTGAAGGGTCACGCCCATTCCATAATGATCCTTATCGACCTTAAGGCTGGCCTTGAGCCCGGCGACTTCCATCAGCTTGCCGTCCCGAAGAACGATAATGCTGAATGGCTGGGCGGCCTCGCCGGCGAGGGTGAGACGGCCCTGCAACTGCTCAAATGTGGGATGCGGCAGAGGGTCTTTGTACTTAATTGACACGATCACATCGCCCATGTGCAGCTTATCGGGCGCATTCACCGTTGAATCATCCGAAAAGCCGTCCACCTCCGTACGCGGCTGCATGCCGGCAATCTCGAACGGCGGGTTGAAGGGGTTCTCGAAATGCGTGGACAGTACTGCCGGGCGCGTCGCGCCCGAGGCATCCCTAAGCGTCAGCGTGATCGGCTTTCCGTCCGACGCCTGCACCGCCTTGTCGAACAACATTACATTCCTGATCTCGGCATCGTGATTCAACGCTCCGTCCGCGGGAAGCGGCTCGACCGCCTGCCCGTTGACGGCGGTGATCACGTCCCCCGGCTTAACGGCAAAAGCATCCGCGGGCATGAGCTTTTCCGCCTTTGCCAACTGCTCTTTATCGGTCTTGTCGGGAGTCGGCCCGCGCAGTTCGCGCGGCTGCTGAAAGCCGATGGCCAAAAATCCCTTGTCCCCGCCCATGCGGGCCGGCACCACCGTGAATTCCACGCGATGAAATGAAGTGGCCGCCGGCGTATCGGGGCGATCCACCGCGAGCCTCACCGGCACACCCTCTTTCACCAATGCCGTGTTGAGCATGATCTCGGTGAAGTCGGCCTGCGGCTTGCCATCAAACGTGATGATGCGGTCGCCCACCCGCAATCCCGGCTCGGTGTTGGGCGTGATCGCCACGGCCTTTTGCGCCGGCGAGCCGGGCACGATATTCCCGATCCAGGCGGGAGGAACGTGGAAACCCAAAAACAGGAACAGCGCCGTGAACATGATCGCCGCCAGGATCACGTTCATCACCACGCCCGCCGAAATCACCAGCATGCGGGCACCGATGGATTTGCGGTTATAGGCGCGGGGATCGTCGGCTTGTGCATCGGGCCGAAGATCATCCTGGCCGAGCATTTTCACGTAGCCGCCCAGGGGGATCCAATTTAGCCGATACTCGGTTTCGCCCAACGCCAATTCCTCGGCGGCGCCGGAGCGCTGGGCATCGGTGAAATCCGGCTTTTCATCAACCTGCGATTGCCGCTTCTGGCGATCCAAAAGGTGTTGTTCAATGCGCTGGCGATAATCTTTTTGCGTGTTCCCGACGCGAAAGCCGATGCCTTTGCGCCAGGAAAAGACCGCCTGCCCGAAGCCCACCGCAAACTGCTCGACTCTAATTCCCACCCACTTGGCGGCCAGGAAGTGGCCCAGCTCATGCCAGAAAATCACGAATCCGAATCCGAAGACCATGAGGGCGATCATGCCGACGTTGGCCAGGGATACCATTGAGAGAATCAGGGGCATGCGTGAGTTCCGCGGTTGGGGGTGTGTGTAAGAGAATGAACCACGAAGAAGATTAACCACGAAGGCACAAAGACACGAAGAAAAATCAATTCTCGATGCGAAAGCGTGTATGAGGGATTTTCACCACCATAGGGCGAAAGCGAGTCATGATAGCTCCTTAACAACCGCTTCCAGATTGCAGTTCTCAGTCACTTGCCACTCATCATTCAGCAGAGCGCGGCATTCGATATTTATGATTGTCAGAATCTTTTCTTCGTGTCTTCGTGCCTTTGTGGTTAATCCTTCTTCGTGTTAATCCTGATTTCGCTGGCCGATGAGCGTCTTCACCTTTACGCGTGCCCAGCGATCCGCTCCGTTCAAAGCGTCCAGACTGGGATTGGGCTGAACCTGATGCGCGTCGATTGTAAGGCGCACGAGGCGGGAAATCTCGCCGAACGAAACGGCGCCATCCACAAAGGCGGCAACGGCGGCCTCGTTTGCCGCGTTTAGCGCCGCGCCGGCGGTTCCGCCCTTCTTTGCTACGTCATACGCCAGTTGAAGTGCGGGGAAACGCGCGAAATCAGGGGGCTCAAAATGCAGCGTAAAGGCTTTGGACAAATCCAGCCGCCGGCTGATGCCCGCCGCGCGATGCGGATACGTCAGTGCATACTGGATCGGCGTGCGCATGTCCGGCGGCCCAAGCTGCGCAATCACCGAATGATCCACGAACTCCACCATCGAATGCACCACCGACTCTGGATGAATCACCACCTCGATCTGCTCGGGCGGCAGATCAAACAGCCAGCAGGCCTCAATGATTTCCAGCGCCTTGTTGAACATGGTTGCCGAGTCGATGCTGATCTTGTTGCCCATGCGCCAGGTGGGATGATTGAGGGCGTCGGCGAGCGTTGCATTTTCCATCTGCTCGCGCGAAGTTTGCCGAAACGGCCCCCCGCTGGCGGTGAGAATCACCCGGCGGATCTCCTTGCGTTTTCCGCAATGGACCGCCTGAAACACCGCGGAGTGTTCCGAGTCGATTGGTAAAATAGCAATGCCGCGATTGCGCGCCTCGGGCACCAGGAGCGAGCCGGCGACCACCAGCGATTCCTTATTCGCAAGGGCCAGCGTCTTTCCCGCCCGCACGGCGGCCAGCACCGCCGGCAACCCCGCCGC
>Ga0075522_10002193_pt1 | contig 14617 bp, 11 predicted proteins | sample NGEPerA_FD_74796 | JGI IMG/M metagenome (GOLD analysis project Ga0075522, IMG submission 74796) | Arctic peat soil microbial communities from the Barrow Environmental Observatory site, Barrow, Alaska, USA - NGEE PermafrostL2-A | ecosystem: Environmental > Terrestrial > Soil > Wetlands > Peat ... | reverse complement strand
CCGGCAGGCACCTCATACGAGCCGGGCTCGCCGAGCAAAGGCGCGCCGACGATGCGATCTGCCCGAAAGGTCCGTAACGCCCCGGTCTCACCGACGGTGTGGTCGAGGCCGACGAAATACCAGCTTCCCTCTTTGAAGGTCAGTCCGTACCCGCTTACGACGCGCTCGCGTCCGTGGTATTCAAAGGTCACCCTGGCTCGCTCGCGAAGAGCCTGCTGCAAGACGCCGAGCCCGGGGAGCGACGGGAGTACCGCTATCGGGGAGAACCTTGGAACGCCCGGCGCGGCAAGCTTTGCGGCGACGTCACCGATCAGCCCGCCTTCAAGGCGCACGCCCGCGAGCGCGAACGCGAGCGCCTCGCTCTCATCGGGCTCCAGGCTCAGCTCGGGCAGGTAGTACTCGTCGGGAACGATGCGATATCCAGCCTGATCCTCGCCCTCGATCTGCTCGGTACGCACCGGGATACCGGCCTCACGAAGGGATTTCTTGTCGCGCTCGAAGGCCTGGCGAAGGGCACCACGTTCTGGCGGGTAACCTGCTACTGCGGCGCCGATCTCCCGAAGCGACACTGGTCGCTCGGTTTCGAGCAGCGCGAGAACGAGATTTGTCATTCGTTCCAGCCTGCTCAGGCGCGGCGTCATGTCAGAAATATAAGCGCTGCGGTTTTTATGCGGTCCAGAAACGGCCGAGTACGCGGCAAAGATTGAGAGGAAACGAAGTGCCGACTCGGGACGAGCTCCGCAATGTGGCGATCATCGCCCACGTCGATCATGGGAAGACCACCCTGGTCGACGCGATGTTGCGCCAGCAGGTTGGCTACTCATCTCGCGGCGAAGCCGTGGACCGAGTGCTCGACTCGATGGACCTCGAGCGTGAGAAGGGCATCACGATTCTCGCCAAGCAGGCGGCCTTTCGCTACGGCGATCTTCGGTTGAATGTCGTCGACACTCCAGGACACGCCGACTTCGGCGGCGAGGTCGAACGTGGCCTGGCGATGGTGGACGGGGCGATGCTGCTCGTCGACGCAGCCGAGGGGCCACGACCTCAAACTCGATTCGTGCTCCGAAAGGCCTTCGAGTCCAATCTTCCCGTCATTCCCGTCATCAACAAGGTCGACCGGCCCGACGCCCGCATCGCGGAGGTGATCGAGGAGACGTTCGAGCTGTTCTTGGATCTCGAAGCACCCGACAGCCAGTTCGAGATCCCGTTTCTCTTCGGCAGTGCCCGGGACGGGTGGTTGAGTTTCGACCAGCCCGACGGCACGGTGTCTGAGCCTCCGCCAGGCGCGGACCTCCGGCCACTCATCGACGCGCTCTTCAAGTACCTGCCAGCGCCGAGCTACACCGAGGGTCACCCACTCCAGGCACTCGTAACGAACATCGACGCCTCCCCGTACCTCGGGAGGCTGGCGATCTGCCGCGTGGTCGAGGGCTCCGTGACGAGGGGTCAGCAGATCGCGTGGTGCAAGCGCGACGGCTCAGTGGAACGGACGAAGATCGTCGAGCTGCTCGTCGCCGAGGGGCTCGAGCGAGTGAGCGTCGAGAAGGCAGGCCCAGGCGAGCTTATTGCCGTTGCCGGCATCGAGGAGATCAATGTCGGCGAAACGCTCGCGGATCCGCTCGAGCCGGAGGCGCTGCCGGTCCTCGCGGTCGATGAGCCAAGTCTGTCGATGACCGTCGGCATCAACACCTCGCCGCTCGCTGGCCGCGACGGCTCCAAGCTCACTGCCCGCCAGCTAAAGGCGCGCCTTGAAAACGAGGCACTCGGCAATGTGGCAATTCGTGTGCTGCCAACACCTCGCGCCGACACCTTCGAAGTACAAGGCCGTGGCGAGCTGGCCTTAGCGGTGCTGGTCGAGATGATGCGACGCGAAGGCTTCGAGCTCACCGTCGGTAAGCCCGAGGTCTTGACCAAGCTCATCGATGACAAGATCTGCGAGCCCATGGAACGCGTGAGCGTCGAGGTTCCAGACGACTACCTCGGTGCACTTACCCAACTCCTCGCCAAGCGAAAGGCACGCGTCGAACGGATCGTCCACCACGGCACGGGCTGGGTACTGATGGAGCACCTCATTCCGGCGCGTGGTCTGATCGGTATCCGAGGCGAGGTGCTCACCGCGTCTCGCGGTACGGCGCAGCTCAGCCACGCCTTCGAGAGCTACGAGCCGTGGCTTGGCGAGCTTCGACTTCGTCAGTCGGGCTCGATGATCGCCGACCGATCCGGTGTCACCACCGGCTACGCCCTCCAGACACTCGATGAGCGCGGCTCACTGTTCGTCGGTCCGGGCGAAGAGGTCTACGAGGGAATGGTCATCGGCGAGAACTCTCGTTCAGATGACATGGACGTGAACCCCACGCGCGAAAAGAAGCTGACCAACATGCGCTCGTCGAGCGCGGACGAGTTGCTGCGGCTACCACCGGTGATCCGGCTCACACTTGAGCAGGCACTTGAGCACGCGGACGAATCCGAGTGCGTCGAAGTCACGCCGAACGTAGTCCGACTCCGCAAGGTCGTCCTCGCCGCGGCCGACAGGGCGAAGGGCAAGCGGAGCGGCAAGAAGCCCGCTCCAAGCGTCGCCTGATCCTCTAGCGGCTACGCCCGCTTGATCGAACCTATCGCGAACCAGCTCGAACGCAGGCCGAGCGCTATTGCGAATGCATCACCGGTTACGACCGTCTCGGCCTTGGTGCCCTTCAACAAGACCACTACTGCTCGACCGCCGTACGCGCCACGGCCGATTCTCTGGACGACCCGCACGCGAAGCAGCCGGCCGACCACTCGGTACTTCCTGGTGATCGCCGCACCAGTGATCGTGACCTGCCAGTCATGGGAGGGATTGCACTCGAGCGGGTTGCCTGGTACCACACAGGCGTCCCCAAAGTCCCGCACGCCTGGGAAGTCGCCCGGTTTGCTCCAACCGCCGGTCGATGCCGAGTAGCTCGCGAGCACCACCTTGTTCGAACCTGCACTGACGAGAACCTCTCCACCGGTGTCAGCGACTGCGAGATTTGAAATCGTGCTCTGGTAGGCGGCGCCGACGTAGGCCTGGCACGCGATGGTGTCACAGATGTCGGCGAATCCGAACCACCCTCCTGCTGCAACTGACGCGAGTGCGTACGAGCGAGCAGCGACCGCTTGTGCTTCGAGGGACTGAAAGCCCCAGGCTTGGCCCTGTGGCGCTCCGACCGCTCCCCCGTCGTCGCCCCACGACGCCGACTCCTCTGCGGGTACAACGCCCTCGAGGTAGCCCTGGAGCGAAACGAGGTTGAGTGTCCGCGCGTAGCCAGCGTCGTTGTAGGCCTGCACGTCGCCTTGCATCGGCTCATCGACGCCGTCATGTCGACAAAGTGTCAATAGCGGCTCGATCGCCGTCGCGCTCGGAGCTTCCGGGCTCACGATTGGATCCACTAACCCGGTTGCGAGCGGCCGACCCGTTGCCTTCGCGGCACTCGCGACAGGGCAGGACGCGCCGGCGTAGGCGTTCCAGGTGCCGTTCGGCTGCAAGGCGAAATCGACTGCCTCGCCGGCGGGAACCGTGACCGTCGGCCCTGGTGTCGTCAGCAGCGGAGGGATCACGATCGGAAACGTCGTCGATGTCGGAGCAGTCGTGGCCGGCACTGTCGTGCCTGGCACCGTCGTGGCTGGCACCGTCGTGGCTGGCACCGTCGTGGCTGGCACCGTCGTGGCTGGCACCGTCGCTGGCGTAGTCAGTGATGTCGACGGCACGACCGTGGTCGGTGTCAGGGTCGTCGTGGTGGCCGACGGCGAGAGAACAGCCGAGGTGAAACTGAAGGCTTCGACCGATGTCACGACCGGGTCGTAGCCGACACCTGTGGTGGCGTTCGCGTTCTCCGTGATGGCCACCGAAATCGACGGGTCGGTGCTTTGACCGATCGTCGGCAACGTCGCCAGCTTGGTCCCCTCGTAGAAGTGGTTGAGGATCCATTGATAGCTGCGGTGATAGCGGACCGCGTAGCCGAAGTCACCCCACTGCCCCATGCCGACGCCAGCGCCGTAGCCGTGGCCGTCAAGTGTCAGCTGCGCTAGTCGTCCCGTGCGATTAACGGTCGTCGCGCCCTGCGCGACATCGACGACGACGAAGGAGAGAACCGTTAGTGCCGAAAGGAGTGCGAGCCAGCTTCGGCGGTGGGCAGCGACTCGGCGAGTCGGCGTCCAGATACCGAAGCTACGCATGGCGCTCCGAAACTGCCTCGGTGATTGCGCGCCGGAATGCCACGCGCGCCGCGTCGAGGCTAAAGAGCTTCGCCCGATCGAGACCGCGCCGGACAAGTGATGCCCGCGTCGCCCGGTCCGCGAGCAGCTCGTGAATCGCCGCGGCGACATAGACAGGGTCTCGTCGCTTGAGCAGGACTCCCGCATCACCGAGCGTGCCAGGTACCGCTGCGACGTCAGCCGCCACGACGGAGAGCCCACGCGCCATCGCCTCGACGATCGGGACACAGAAGCCCTCGTGATGCGAGAGGCAGACGAAGACGTCGGCGCTCTCGTAGTAAGCGGAGAGCTCGGGCGCAGGCACAGAGCCTGGGAGCTCCACCGCCGAAGCGAGATCGAGCGAACCGGCGAACCGGACGACGGAGTCGAGGTACGCACTCCCCATCGGCCGGCCGACAAGGTGGAGTCGGGCGCGATCGGGATACGCCTTCCGGTAACAGGCAAGGGCCGCGACGATCTCGTGTTGGGCCTTGTGGGGGGCCACCTGGCCGACGAAGAGCCAGTCGCTCCCGCCGTCGGACTTGGCGAGCTCGAGTCGATCGAGTGCGTCAGGGTCGGCTCCCACATCGAGGTTCGCGGATTCGATCAGGACCGACACGACCTCAGCATGCGCGAAGCCGAAGTCGCGAAGCTCACTTGCGTTGAACTCCGAGTCGGCGAATGCGAAGGGCACGAGTGGCGCGAGAGAACGAAGTTGTTGGCGCCCAAGTCGAGACTCGTCACCTAGTGGCGGGATCCACCGCTCAACGAGCTCGGCAGGAGTGATGTTGTGGTAGTCGAGGAGCTTTCTCCCCGGATCTGCCCCGAAGGCATCAGCGACGGGGCTGCCGATCGAGCACTGGTAGAGCAACCATCGCTCGGTCGACGCGTACTCGGCGAGCGCAGCTATCGGCCGCACCCTGCCCTCTACGCCTGGGCCGAGTATCTGCGCATAGATCTCTGACTCGAATCCGAGCTCGTGAAGTAGGCGCTGGGCCTCGAAGGTGTGATTGCTCACTGCATCGTGCTCGATGATCGACGGGATGACCTGATCGATCCTCGCCGGCGTGCTCAGGATGACCTCGGTCGGGCGGATCTCGCGCCGACGACTCGTCGGCTGACCCCGTCAACCGCTCCGACCACGCGACGTGCTGCAGGAACGAGTGCCTTTGGGACGACCCGCTTCGCGATGCGGCGAAGCGCCACGGATCGTTCAGCAAGCAAGGGCGCACGAAGCGCCGACGTGGCTGCCTGCTCGTAGGCGGCCTCGAGACCGACCTCGTCTTGGACACCCCACACGACGTCACCTAGACGCTTCGACTCGACTTCGATTCGCTCCATCAGCGCCGGAAGACCGGACAGCTCGACATTCGAAACACTCGGGACTGCTCCACCTTCTCCCGGCATTACGCGTGCGACGCGTTGCCGCCGGGAGGATTGAGCTCGATGACGAGTGGCATCGCGACCAGTCCCGTCGCCCGCCCCGGGTTCATCACCTCGAAGGAACACGCGGGCTCCTTGACGTCGATCACCACGCCGGTTCCAGATCGGACGTCGAGATTGACGCTGAAGGTGCCATCGAGCAGCGAGACCCTGTCGAAGCAGAACGAGATCGAGCCGTGCCCCCGTTCGAGAATCCCTCCCGCAAGCGTGACCTCTCGAATCTCGGCGAAGATCACCTCGAATTTCTCGTTCAAGAGCGTGAACTGAAAGCGCGTGTCGAGGACCGGCTCGACGACGTCGAAGGCGACCGTCACCTTCAGGGGGTCGCCCGTCGAGAGGTAGGGGCGTTCGCCCACACCTGGATAGTCGAGCTCCACCTCGCCCATCGTGATCTGTCGCTGGTGCGGCGCGACGATGATCCGCTCGGCGGCCTGCTCACCTTCTGGCTCAGGCGGTGGTGCAAAGCCCGCATCGATGAGTCGGTCGCGAAAGATCCGGATCGCCTCTCCGGGAGGGGCCTGGGCGACGAGCTCGCCACGGTCGATGACGAGAATCTCCTCGCAGATCTGACGCATCAGGTCAGGCGAGTGCGACACGACGACGATGGTTTTCCCGTCGTGTTGGAACTCCGCGACCCGATCGAGACACTTCTGCTGGAACCGCTCGTCGCCTACCGCCAGCACCTCGTCAACTAACAAGACGTCGGGATCGGTGTTCACCGCGACCGCGAAACCGAGCCGCACGTACATGCCAGAGGAGTAGTACTTCACCTGGTTGTCGATGAACTGCTCGAGCTCGGCGAAGGCGACGATGGCGTCGAAGCGGCGCGCGATCTCTCTCCGGGAAAGACCAAGGAGCGAGCCGTTCAAAAAGATGTTGTCCCTGCCCGAGAGCTCGGGCTGGAACCCTGCCCCAAGCTCGAGCATCGCGGCGAGCTGACCACGCACGACCACCTGGCCGCTCGTCGGCTGCAAGATTCCAGCCATGCACTTGAGCAGGGTCGACTTGCCCGAGCCGTTTCTCCCGAGCACCCCGATCGTGGTCCCGGTCTCGATCTCGGCCGAGATGCCCTTCAACGCCCAGAACTCCTCGAAGGGCACGTGGCCTGCGTGGAGGACGCGCTCTTTTAGCGATGAGTACTTCTCGTGGTAGAGCCGGAAGCGTTTCGAGACGTTCTGGATATCGATCGCCGTGCTGCTCACGCGCTTAGAGCTCCTCGGCGAAGTTGCCCTCGAGGCGGCCGAAGACGAGCAAGGCCCCGAGGAACATCAGCACCGCAACGCCGAACACCCAGGCGAGCATGACCACGTAGAAGTGGAATGGGTAGTTCGCAAGCTCGTACACCCGGTTCGGCACATTCTTCGTCACGGTACGGAGGAAGACGTGGCCGCCCTTTATGTACGGTGTGGTCTTGATCTGCGGCGTAGTCGTGATGTGGGTCGTAACGATTTGCGTCACGACCTTGCCTTTCACGATGAGATACTTCGGCGTTTGAACTACAGTCGTGATCAGGTAACTGACCTTCCCGTAGATCGCATGCTGGAACGTCAAAATCACCGGAACGATCGGATCGACCAGGTACGCGATACCGAGCCATTTGTGGCTCGGCTTGTCGACCACATCGAAGCTGTAAATGATCGGAACACCCCAGAACCAGGTCGAGATCAGCACCTGGATGAGGTGCTCGACATCTCGCAGGTAGACGTTCACCGCCGACAAGAAGACCGCGATCGCCGCCGCGAAGATGATCAGGTCGACGAGCGCAAATGGGACCAGCGTCAAGAACTTCCAGTCGGGCGCGAACTGGAACCCCAGTAGGAACAGGATCATCACGCCGGACTGGAAGAAGAAGAACATCGTCGCGGTTCCGACCTGGGACAGCGCCAAGATCTCTCGCGGAAATGCGACCTTCTTCACGATGCCCGCAGCGCCAACAACCGCGCTCGAGGCGCCGATCAGCGCGGTCGAAAAGAAGTTCCAGACCAAAAGACCCGAGAACAAGTAGAGCGCGAAGTACGGCGTCGGGTTCTTCAAGAAGTACTTGAAGACCACGTAATACACCGCAAGGACGACCGCCGGGTTGAGCATCGACCACAAAAGGCCGAGCACGCTCCCCTTGTACTTCACCTTCAGGTCCCGACGAACGAAGAATACGAACAGCTCGCGCGATCTCCAGAGCTCGACAAAGCGTGCCGAGAGGCGCACCTTGGAGCTGACAACTCGAGCGGGCAGCTCCGCGCGCGGAGGGAAGCCGAAGTCTGCGGAGTCGAATCCGAGCGGCGCGCCAGCGCGACCGTCGTCGGTATCGATTTTGCTCACGCCTTCAACCTCGTGCACGCCCTCTCGACTCGACGATCTCGTCGAACGCTGCCGAGAGGGTTGCGCCGTCATAGTACGGCCAGTGCTTCCATCGGGGCGCCCAGTCCGTGTTTGGACCCGTTCCGGCATCGTAGTGGTCGATTCCTAGGTCATGGGTTCATCGCCACGGTTCATTATCATGACGAACACGGCAGAAACTGCCATCGGTAAGGGAGATTCATTGAGCCGGCGAGTACTACGACGAGCACGCACGGCCGCAGGCCTTCCCGGCAGAGTCGTCGCCGTAGAGGACCGGACTTCGGCGATCGAGGTGCACGTCGCGGAAGTTCTCGACGCGATGCGCGCGGATATCGCGGAGCTTCGCCGCCTGATCAGCGCACAGATCGACGCCGATGCCGACGCGAGTGAGCTGCTTGGGCAGCTGCTTCGCAGCAGTGAGCACCGTCTCGAGGCCATCGAGACCCAGATCGAGCGCGAGCAGCTGCCAACAGCGACACCGCGGCTCGCCGGCGGAGCGACTCGGGCCTAGTGCGAAGCGCGAGCGCCACAACACGTCGCGCCCGCGTCGTCGTCGATCTCCAGGCACTTCAGAGCACAACGACACGAGACCGCGGCGTCGGCCACTATGCGGCGAACTGGGCAGCCGCGCTCGAACAACTCGACCCGAGCTTCGTGGAGGCGTACGTTCTCAACCCGTCGCAGGCGCCCCCGGGTCGACTCGACGAAATCATCGAATCGGGAAAGCTGATCTACGTCGACGATCTCGACCTCGCACGCGTCGAGCTGTGGCACACCATCTCCGCCTTCGACCTCGCGCTGCCGCTCTGCTCGCTCATGCCACGTGAGTTGTTCGCTAGGGACGTTCGCCATAGCTCGACCGTCTACGACTTGATTCCCGCGCTCGATCCGGCAGAGGAGCTGGCCGATGTCGTCGATCGACGGCGCTACCGCACCAGGATCGAGATGATCCGTGCCTGCGATGCACTCCTTACGCTCTCGCGCAGCGTGGCGAGCGATCTCGTGACCTGGGCAGGAATCGAACAACGCCGCGTCCATCGCGTTGGCGCGGCCGCGGACGAGCGCTTCAAGCCGGCAAACGACAGCGCGGCAGCACGCGCCATCGCCATCTCGCGTCTCTCCCACCTCGGCGCGCGTGGCCCCTACGTCCTTGCGGCAAGCGGCTCGCATCCGCGGAAGAACAACGAGGCATTGATCCGCGCCTTCACCTCCATCGATCGAGGAGTCATCGACGATGTCCAGCTGATCGTCACCGGCGAAGTGGATGCGCCGACGGCGAACCACTATCGGTACCTCGCCTCGCTCGCCGGTGCAGAAGACCGCGTCGTTGTCGCCGGATTCGTCACGGAGGAGGATCTCGTCACGCTCACCCAGGGAGCGGAACTGGCTGTCGTCGCGGGCCTCGCCGAGGGTTACGGCCTGCCGATCGTCGAAGCTCAAGCTTGTCGGACCCCCGTCATCTGCTCCGACATCGCGCCCTTCGTCGAGCTCGTCGAGTCCGACGGGCGATTCGATCCGAAAAGCGACGCTGCGATAGCGGGTGCGATCAGTCGAACCCTCGCCGACAAGTCATTTCGCGACCGCCTCCGAGTCCCTCCGCCAAACGACTGGGCAGAGGTCGCGACCCGCAGCCGGGAAGCGATGAACGCCACCCTCTCGATCCCCCCGAGGCGTGTTCGAACCACTATCTCGTCTCGGCGCGCCCGCCCGCGGCTCGCCCTCATGACGCCGCTACCGCCTGCTCCGAGCGGAGTCGCCGGGTATAGCTACGCCCTCGTCGACGCGCTGCTTCGCACCGACAAGGTGGACGTCGACGTCTTTTGTGAAGGAGCCGGCGAGGACACAATCGCTCCGGTTGGAGCAGGTCTTTACTCTGCGCGTGCCCTTGGCCACATCGAGCGGCTCGCTGGACGCTACGACCACGTCGTATACACCTTCGGCAACAGTCACCACCACCTCAACGCGCTCGCCTGGCTCCGAAGGCGTCCAGGGACCGTCCTCGCCCACGACGTCCGACTGACCAATCTCTACCGGCACGAGCACGGCGATCCCTCGATGCTTCGGGGTGGCTTCGAGGCTGAACTTCGGCGAATGTACCCGGACTCGCTTCCCGAGGACCTCGGTCGAGACGGCGAGGTCGCACTTGGAGATCTCGACCGCTACGGGATCTTCATGGCTCGCGAGGTGATCGGACTCGCCGATCGCTTCCTCGTCAACTCCCGCGCTGCGGCCGCACTCGCGACGATCGATGCAGGTCCGGGCCGCCTCGAGACCATCGAAGTTCTGCCGTTCGCATTCGCGAGTGGTGGCGCGCTCCGCTTCATCGAAGAGATCCGCTCGGCGCCCGAGGGACTCCCGGTGAGCATCGCGCGCAGCTGGGCACGTTCCGGCGTGCCAGCGGAGCGTCCGGTGATCGCCCACTTCGGCATCGTCGATCCGGCAAAGGAGCCAGAGCTCTTGATCCGAGCGCACCGTGAGCTCCTAGCTGGTGGTGACGACGTTGCGCTCGCCTTCGTCGGACCCATCGGCGACGAGCTTTCGCGCACGCTCGGCGCACTCAGCCTGGAGCTCGGCACGTCAGAGTCGGTGATCTTCACCGGCCCCCTTACCTCGCTCGCCTACGAAGCGTGGCTCCGCGACGCGACGCTCGCAGTGCAACTGCGCGCGACGTCAAACGGTGAGGCGTCCGCAGCCGTCGGCGAGTGTCTCAGTGCGGGGCTCCCAACGATCGTCAGCGATCTCGGGTGGGCACGCGAGCTCCCCGACGACGTGGTCGTCAAGGCAGCGACCGCGACAGGAAGCGACGACCTCGCGGCGGTGATTAGGGCACTCCTCGCGGCTCCGCATCGGATGAGCTCGCTTTCGGACCGCTCTCGGGCTTTTGCACGCCAGCAGAGCTTCGACCGGACCGCACGGGCGCTGCTCAGTGCATTGACCGACCACAGGCTCAGCGCGGCGCGCTAACGAGCTCAGCCGACCTGTTTCGGCGTCGGGCGCAGGATCTTCGTAACTGCTCCCCTCGACTTTCCGATCACCCGTTTCACCAGCCAGATACTCAAGCCGCCAAAGCTTGGATGAACGCGCTCGGTGGCGGTGACCAGCATTGATGCTCGACGGCTCCCCAATGGTCCCTCTGCGTCGCCACGAGCTCGCCGCCTAAGAACATCAAGTACCTCTGTCGCCAGCGATGAGCCACCGAGCTCCGGCCAAGGCGGCAAGGCCGGCGCCACATCGGCGGGCTCCGGCGCCACCACGATTTTCTCGATGGCGCGTAGGGAATCGGTTGAGATGCGATCGGCTTCATTCGCGAAGACGACCGCGTCGGCCGAAGACCAGAGTCGCAGCATGAATTGCGCGTCTCCCTCACCATCCCTAAAGGGGATTGGAGAGTCCATGAAGAGCGTTACGTGTTTGAAGCTACGAAGCGCCGTCGCCACGTCCCCGACTGATCGGGCGGTCAGGCCGAGGCCCGCTTCCACCCGAAGCTCGACCGCGTCGAACTCCGCCGAGAGCGAACGCAGCTGATGTGCGAGACGCCTGCCACGAAGGGGCGCGCTCCGATGCGAGACCGAGAGCGGATCACCTGAGAGCGTCTCGACCGAGTCACCGAGCGCCGATCGCCGCACTGCCTCTCTGGCGAAGCGCAGAGCATTCAGTCCGCCAGGAGGCGGCAACGTGCCGACGAGTAGGACTTTCATCGATCGTGACTACGAACGAAGGCGTTAAGCGAAGCCTCCATTCGATCCAGAACGAGTGGCCACGTGTAGTTGGCGAGCACATACTCGCGACCAGCCGTCGCAAGCGCCGCCGCGGCATCGGGCGCTTGGGCAACGAAACGTAAACATTCGAGGAACTCTGAGTCACTCGAGTACGTGAGACCCCCGCCAGATCGTTCACAGTGCCATGCGATCACTTCGCCCTCGGCATTGGCTATTACTGGCGTCGCCGCAAGCCAAGACTCCATCAGCACCCGAGAAAAGCTCTCATTCGTGCTCGGCTGGACTACGGCAGCGGCCGAGGCGAAAGCACTCGGCATCTCTTCGCCGGCCAAGAATCCGAGGTCGATGACACGTTCTGAAATCTCCGCGGGCGCGTTCAGTGCTCCAACGCCAGTCGTGACGAGATCGAAGGGGAAGCCGCCCGCCGACACCGCTGCGCCATATGCGTTGAGCAGCTGATTCCAGCCCTTGCCCTCTTCTCTGCGGCCGGCGTACAAGATGAAGGGCCTACTGAGTTGGTGGCGAGACCGAAACCCGTCCGTGTCGTAGGAGGCGGGGATGTCGACGGCAGCGCCAACCACCGAGTGGTGCGGCGAGAGCCCCGGCGCGACCCGGTGACCGAGTTGGTGTTCTGGCTCGGAGAGGAACCACACCCCTTTGACCGACGAGAGTGTCTCTTTCACGACGCGAAGCCACGCGTAGTTCTCGTCATGCAGGCACGGCATCATGATCGCCCGGTCCGGTGCGACCTCGGCACCGTAGACGGTCGTCCAAAAGAGGTACGGCGAGAGCACGATTGCGTCATAGCGCGTCGCTGCTGCAACGAGGTAAAGGTAGAGATCCGGAACGCGCAGGCGCCCGTTTAGCCAAGCCAGCTCCTCAGCGGGGCTGAGCTTGCCGCCTCGTTGAATCCGCATCTCGAGCTCGGAGGTCAAAAGGTGGCGACCGGTGCTCACCGTCTTGAAGCGCCGGATGGTGATCCCGGCCTCCTCGAAGCTCCCCGGCTCGAACTCATTTTCCCAAGAGAAGTGACTCTTCGCGCACGTCGTCAACACTTCGACCTCGTGTCCCCGTCGCCCGAGACCCCGAGCGGCCTCGGCCATCACCGCCTCTGATCCACCGACCACCCCGTCGCCATATCGAGGGGTGACGAACGCGATTCGGTGCCTGACGAGTGACATCGACCTCCCTCTCTCGGACGTGATCGTACGTGGAGCACCATCTTCGGGCGCGGAGTCCAGCTGAGGCGGCCGACCGGCATCGGCAGTACCTACGCCTTAGCGGAGCCAAACGGTGATGCAACCGATCAGTTCAAGATCCCTATGAGCAGGTCGTGAGGTCGCGGCTCGACATCCCTCATAAGGGTGCGCTATTGCACGTATGAATCCCGCGGTCGCAGAGCTAGCCGGACCACATCCGAGATAGCGCTGCATCGCCGCGAGCTAGCAACGACGGGCATCGCCGCCCAACTTGTCGAGCGCCGTCATTCGCTCCAGGTTAGGTGAGGTCGCCGGTCGCGCGAAGTGCCGAGCGGTCGAGGACCCTGTCGATGAAGCCGTACTCAAGGGCCTCATCAGCAGTGAACCAGCGATCGCGATCGGAGTCGGCTTCAATTCGCTCAACTGGCTGACCAGTGTGGAACGAGATGCGCTCGGCCATCATTCGTTTCAGGTAGATGATCTGCTCCGCCTGAATCGCGATGTCCGCTGCCTGTCCTTGCATCTGGCCTGAGGGCTGATGCATCAAGATCCGTGAGTGCGGCAAGGCATATCGCTTACCTGGCTGTCCTGCGCAGAGGAGGAACTGTCCCATGGAGGCCGCGAGACCGAGGCAGATCGTCGCGACGTCGCAACGGACGTACTGCATCGTGTCGTAGATGCCGAGTCCGTCGGTGACCGAGCCACCTGGTGAGTTGATGTAGAGCGAGATGTCGGCGCCAGGATCCTCGGCTTCGAGGAGCAGCAGCTGTGCACAGATCAGATTCGCGGAGTTGTGGTCGACTTGGGTGCCGAGGAACACGATGCGCTCACGTAAGAGGCGCTGATACACGTCGGGGTTTGCTTCGCCGCTCGGCGTAGCTGCCACGACGGCGGCTTCGGGGAGAATGAGGTTTCCGGTCATGAACACGAGGCTACCGGCCCGTCACCGCCTCGATCACGGATCCTCGAGCCGACAGGTGTCGGAACCGATTCGGCCCGATACTAGGGTGCCACCGAAACCACCTCACCGGCCTGCAACGGCCGCCACGGCATCCCTGCGACACCAGCGACGATCTGAGGGAGCGACATGCAGAGCAACGGCGAACTAACGCTGATGGCGGTCCACGCCCATCCTGACGACGAAGCGTCGAGCACCGGCGGCGTGCTCGCCCGATACTCGCGCGACGGTGTGAACACCGTGGTCGTGACCTGCACGAACGGTGCGCTCGGCGACGCGCCCGGAGGTATCAAGCCAGATGACGTCGCCTTCGACGAGGAGCTGGTAATCGCGACAAGACGCCGCGAGCTTGAGGCCAGCTGCGCACTCCTTGGCGTGCGTCATCTCGAGCTCCTCAACTACCGGGACTCAGGGATGATGGGTTGGCCTTCGAACTCCGCGGCGGGCGCGTTCTGGCAAATGGGCATCGAAGAAGCTGCCAGGCCGCTTGTCGAACTGATGGAGCAGTATCGACCCCAGGTCGTCATCACCTACGACTCCAATGGCTCCTACGGGCATCCTGACCACATCCAGGCGCACCGGATCACACTCCACGCGACCGAGGTCACGGGCATTCCCGACAAGCTCTACTTTCCAGTCATCCCACGCTCAGCATGGCGAGAGTTCGCGCCGCTGCTTCGAGAAGCTGGCCTCGACGACGGCGATGGCGAGGCAGAGTCCGCCCCCGAAGAGGAGTTCGGTACCCCAGA
>Ga0075522_10002191_pt1 | contig 14623 bp, 15 predicted proteins | sample NGEPerA_FD_74796 | JGI IMG/M metagenome (GOLD analysis project Ga0075522, IMG submission 74796) | Arctic peat soil microbial communities from the Barrow Environmental Observatory site, Barrow, Alaska, USA - NGEE PermafrostL2-A | ecosystem: Environmental > Terrestrial > Soil > Wetlands > Peat ... | reverse complement strand
TCGGATCGAATGTCGTCTTCGACGTCACGACCGTTGAGGGTGACGCGAGGCAACGTCGTGAGTCGTGCTTCTTTCGCTATCTCGCCCACGGCCACCTCGTCGTGCACGTCGACGCCGCGGTCCAGTGCTTCGACGGTCACCGCTCGATACATGGCGCCGGTGTCCAAAAACGACCAACCGAGACCGGCCGCGAGGGCCCGGGCGACGCTCGACTTGCCCGATCCGGCCGGGCCGTCGATGGCGATGACCCGGTTGCTCATTGGAGCAATGCTAGGTCGCGGAAAAAATGAGGGTAACTCGATGACACCGCGGAAGCACCCTCGATGGTGCAGCCAGACCCGGAACAGCCCGCGACGGCGCTCGCCATCACCATTCGATGGTCGAGTGTGCTCGCCAAGGTGAAATCGAGAAAGTGCGCCGCGCTCTCCAGGCCGTCAATGAAGAAGTCGTCACCCTCAGACCAGACTCGACATCCCAAGCTCTGCGCGAGGGCCATCGAGCCCGCGAAACGGTCGGACTCCTTGTGACGGAGTTCGCCCATTGCGCGAAAAGCGCTCACGCCCGTTGCCGCGCACGCCGCGACGGTGAGTACCGGCACTTCGTCGACGGAGGGTATTTCGTCGGCGCGGATCTCCGTGGCCTCTAGAGTCGAACTTCGTGCGCGCAGCACGTGAAACTGACCGTTCTCCACGAGTCGCACGTCCGCGCCCATTCGCTCGAGGACACCCACGAAACCCACGCGCTCGGGCGACGCCTCCACGCTCAGCACTTCGAGGGTGGCGTCGGGGTGTATCGCGCCGAGGACGGCAAAGTACGCGGCCTGAGAGGGATCGCCGGGTACGAACCAGTCGTGGCGAAGTGGTCGACCGGGCCGTAGCGTGATCTCTCGTCCCTCGCCCACCTGGTGCGTTTCGATTGAGACGCCCGCGGCGCGAAGCATGTCCTCGGTGGTGCTGCGGGTGCGGAGATCTTCACTCACCGATGAGTCGCCGTTAGCGACGAGACCGGCGAAGAGGATCGCGGACTTGACCTGCGCACTAGCGACCGGGACCCGGTAGTTCAGCGCGCGAAGTTGTCCGGGACTTGTCACCGTGAGAGGCGGCGTAACCGTGTCACCGTGGCCGCGCACGTGAGCGCCCATACGTCCCAGAGGTATCGCGACGCGGTCCATGGGCCGAACGGAGAGCGATTCGTCGCCCGTGAGTTCATGGGTGCCGGGAATCGTACTGACGACACCACACATGAGACGCATGGTCGTGCCGGAGTTTGCACAGTCGAGGGCGTGCGCGCTCGGATGAAGTCCCTCGTCGGGGCCGGTCACCAGCGCGCGGCCGTCTTCGTCAGCGCGCGTCGCGCCGAGTTGTTCGAGGATGACGCTCGTGGCGGCCACGTCGTCCCCGGGCGACAGTCCCGTGATGGTGCTCTGGCCCTTCGCCAGTGCACTGATCATGAGCGCTCGATGCGACGTGCTCTTGTCGCCGGGCACGCGCAGTGAACCTCTCAGCTGTCGCGCGTGCGTCACCCGCTCGACGTCGCTCACTCGTGTCCCACCTGAAAGCCCATTTCGACGAGCGCGTGACTGAACGGTTCGGCCTGACGCGCGTCGATCGCCAGCAACAACGTGCCACTCGATCCTTCGATGCCGTGAGCAATCTCGATGTCGTAGATGTTCACGAGCATCTCCGAGGCGGTCATCGTCACCGCGGCCAGCACGCCGGGTTGGTCACTCACCGCGACGCGCAGGTACGCCAGATTCTCAGAGTTAAGGGCCCGTCCGGGAAGTTGGCGTCGCGCCGACGCCGCACTAAGAAGATCGTTGGCCACGACGTCGTGGTCGTCGTTGTTAAGCGCGACGCGCAGCGCCGCGAGGCGCGCCTCGAGCGATTCAAGCGATTGGCTGATCGCCACGCGATTCTCAAAGAGCACGTCGGGCCAGATACCCGGATCGCCCGCGGCGACGCGCGTCATGTCACGAAAACCGCCGGCGGCGAGCTGGAGCAGCACGGTGTCTTGTTCCGCGACGCGACTGGCCTCGTTCATGAGAGCTCCGGCCAGCAGGTGCGGCACGTGACTCGCCACGGCGACGAGGCGATCGTGGTCTTCGGCGTCGACGGCCACGACGTTCGCGCCGAGTTCTCGCAACACGCCGTGCAGCGTGCCGTAGGTTTCGGGCTTGGTGGCCGCGGTGGGCGTGAGCACCCACGTGCAGCCCTGAAAAAGGTCGGTGCGCGCGCCCGCGACTCCTCGCAACTCCGAACCCGCCATCGGGTGGCCGGCGAGGAAACGAGGATCGCTGATGTTACTTGCAATGGCGCCCTTGACGCCCGCGACGTCCGTGACGATGAGCGACGTGTTGGACGATTCGCGCAGCACTTTGTTCGCCGTCGCGGCGACAAATCGGGCCGGCGTCGCGATGACAACCAACGCGTCGTTATCACGTCGTTCCGTGCCCTCGATGACGCCCGCGCTGAGGGCCGCCTCGACGACCGACGTGTCGAGGTCGGTGCCCGTGACGTGCCAGCCCACTTCGCCGAGCGCGAGCGCCACCGACGAGCCGATCAGACCGAGTCCGATCACGTGGGCGTGACGACTACTCGGGGAGGTCATCACGTAGTGAGGAGGTGTTGCGCAGATAGACGTGGCGAAGTTCGCTGCGCGCCCGCTCGGTGTAGGCGTGTAACAACACTCGCACCGTGAGCGGCATCGCTCCGCGAACGTCGATCTCGCTCGCACAGAGCAGGGGCACGTCACCGAAACCGATGCCGCGAGCCGCGGTCGCGGGAAAGGACGCGTTGAGGTCGGGCGTCGTGGTAAAGAGCACGCTGATCACGTCGTCGTGACGTACGCCGTTGCGCTCCATCATTGCGAGCAGCAACTCTTGCGTTACTTCGCTGATCTCTTCAGAAGTGTTGGCGGCGCACGTCGAGGCGCCGCGCAGGGCTCGTACGATGGCGGAACTCATGAAGGCATAGTAGAGGCCAGTTCCTCAGTCATCCCAACGGCCTCCATCAGTCGACGCACTTCGTTGAGCGAAAGTTGACGGTACGAACCTGGCGACAGCGTCGCGTCCTGGAGTGGACCAATGCGCGTTCGAACGAGCCGAGTGACTTCATGACCGACGGCCGCGCACATCCGACGCACCTGACGATTGCGTCCTTCGTGAATGACGATGCGCAAAAGCCCTTCGCTGACCCGAGAGACCTGCGCCACGGCGGTAACACCGTCGTCGAGCTCCACGCCCTCTCTCAGTCGACGTAGGGCGCCGGGCGAGGGATCACCCTCGACGCGCGCGAGATACTCCTTGGCAATGCCCGAACTCGGATGGGTCAAGAGGTGGGCCAGTCGGCCGTCGTTGGTGAGTATGAGGAGGCCTTCGGTGTTCATGTCGAGACGACCAACGGGAAAAATCCGCACCGTGGACTCCACAAGGTCCAGTACGGTCGTTCGGCCCTGCGGGTCCGAGGCGGTCGTGACGACGCCGTCGGGTTTGTTCAAGAGAAAGTAGACCTTGCTCTGCGAGGTGGGCGCTAGTTTCCCGTCCACACAGATCATTTGAACCTCGGGATTGACTCGATTGCCCAGTTCGGCGACGCGCCCGTCGATCGTGACTCTTCCCTCGACGATCAAGACCTCACACGCTCGACGAGAACCGTAACCCGCGCGAGCGAGCGTCTTTTGCAAGCGCTCACCCTCATCCAACTACGACACCTCGTTGACGTCGAACTCACTAGCCATCTCATCAGCGAGCGCGTTGGCGGTCTCGAGCGGTGGCATGAACTCTTCGATCGGCGGCAGATCATCCAGCGTCGCGAGACCCATTCGATCGAGGAAGAGCTCGGTCGTGCCGTAGAGAATGGGTTGGCCCGGGCCCGGCGCCCGGCCCAGTTCTTCGATGTAGCCGCGCTGTTCCAGCAGTCGCACCACGCCGTCGACGTTCACGCCGCGCAGCGCGGTGATCTGGGCCCGCGAGACCGGTTGGCGATACGCAATGATCGCCAGTGACTCGAGGGCGGCCGAGCTCAGCCGGTGCGAGACGTCGCGATTGGCAAACTTCGTGACCCACGGCGCCACGTCGGGCGAGGACTGCATCACCCAACCGCTGGCGAGCTCGACAAACTGGAAGCCGCGTCGCTCCAAGATGAACTCACTACGAAGTTCGCGCAGCGTTGCCACCACGGCCTCCGCGTCGACGTCGGCGACGTCCGCAAGCTCTTCAGCCGAGATCGGCTCGAGCGCCACGGTCAACATAGCTTCGAGTTTCTGTTCGAGCGAAAGTTCATCCCTCATAGCGGTCAACCTCTCCAATGTCGAGACCGAGGGTCGAGTCGATCCACTCAATCTGCACGTCGCCGAACGTGGCGCCCTGGCCCAGATCGACGTGTCCTAACTTGCAGAGTTCGAGAAGTGCCAGAAAGTGCACGATAACTTCAATGCGCGTCGTGAGTCCCTCGATGAGTTGGCGAAAGGAGAGCCGGCCCATGGTGGGCAGACTCTGCGCCAAGGCGGCGACGGTTTCGGCGACGGTGACGGCGTCGACCGTGACGTGGTGCAAGCGCACCACCGGCACCGGCTTCTCCTCGATACCGCGAAGGTACGCCAGGGCCAGCTGCGCGGACGTCACGCCCGCGAGGAGGTCAGGCGGCCGCACCTCAAAGCCGTCGTCGACGCCTCGAAGGCGCGCGTAGGCCCGACCGGCGCGTTCAAAGAGCGATACGAAGGCGTCGGCGAGGGCCGCGTACGTACGCAGTTCCAACAGCCGAGCCAGGAGAACGTCGCGCTCTTCCCATCCCACGAACTCCTCGTCCAGTTCCCCGCTCTCGCGACCCGGCAGGAGTCGCTGGCTCTTCATGTCTAAGAGTACGGCACCGATCAAGAGGAACTCCGAGAGTTCGTCCATCGCCATGGTCGTCGATTCGTCACGCAAGACCGCGACGAAGGCGTCCACGAGCGGGGCCAGCGGCACGTCGAGAATGTCGACCTCGTGAGTGGATATCAACTGCAGCAGCAGTTCTACGGGGCCGCTGAAGGACGGCGTCGTCACGACGAAGGTCACTCGCCAACCCTACCTGGTGACTTCGTGCGAGCCCCTCACCTACGATTAAGCGATGAGGATACTTTCGGGAGTACAACCTTCGGGCTCGATGCACCTCGGTAACTACCTCGGCGCGTTACGTCAGTGGGTTGACGCGCAGAGCCCCGACGCCTTCTACTGCGTAGTTGACCTTCACGCCCTGACGCTGCAGATCTCGCCCGAGGCCCTGCGCGACCAGACAACCGACCTCCTCGCCACGTTGATCGCGTCGGGACTCGATCCCGAGGTCTGCACCATCTTCATTCAAAGCCACGTCCCCTACCACGCCCAGTTGAACTGGCTCTTGGAGTGTGTCACGACCTACGGAGAGCTCTCGCGCATGACGGCCTTTAAGGAGAAGTCCCAGCGCCAAGAGGGGTATCGCGTGGGTCTGTTGACCTATCCCGTCTTGCAAGCCGCAGATATCTTGCTCTACGACACCGAAGAAGTGCCCGTCGGCGACGATCAGCGTCAACATCTGGAACTAGCGCGCACCATCGCCGAGCGATTCAATAATCGCTTTGGCGAGACCTTCCGGGTGCCCGTGAGTACGCAACCAAAAGTCGCCGCGCGCGTGATGGACCTCCAAGAGCCCACGAGAAAGATGAGTAAGTCCATCTCGAGTCCCCTGGGCAACCTTCACATGTTCGATACGCCCGAGGTCATTCGAAAGAAGATATCCAAAGCCGTCACCGACACCGACGGCGAGCTTCGCTTTGATTGGGAGAAAAAGCCCGGACTCTCGAACCTGCTCGAGATCTACTCGAGCCTGAGTGGCGAAACACCCCAGCAGGTCGCTGGTCGCTACACGAAGTACGGCGAACTGAAGACCGACCTTTCCGAACTCGTCATCGCCACCTTCGCGCCGATGAAGGAACGCTACGAGGAACTGCTGCGAGCACCCGAGGACTTGTACAAGATCGCCGCGGACGGCGCGCTCAAGGCCTCCGAGGCCGCGGGCGGCGTCTATCGACGCGCGGCCAAGGCCATGGGCCTTACTTCAATAGGTTGAACCACCAGTTTTCCAAGTTCGGTAGGAAGTTCGTGCCGATGTGCAAGAACGAGTAGTCGAGGATGATGAACACGAAGAAGAACGGCAACGCTCGTTGGCGCAAGTGGTAGTACCGCGGCAAGTGTCGCATTGGAATAAATCGCTCGATAATGGCCGAACCGTCGAGTGGCGGAATGGGCAGCAAATTAAAGGCCGCCAGGACGAGATTCACCAGGCCCAGTGCTTCGCCAACATTGAACTCGCCTTGACTTAACGACACGTGAATCGCGTACTCACAGATCGCGAAGCCGACAGCCGAGAGCACGATGTTGACCGCCGGACCGGCGAGCGCCATCCAGAGCACTTGCTTTCGAGGGTTCCGCATGCGTCCAGGGTTTACCGGCACTGGCTTCGCGTAGCCAAAGGCCGGCAGTCCCGAAAATATCAGCAGAGCCGGCATGATGATCGTGCCAAAGGGATCGATGTGTCGAAGTGGATTGAGTGTCAAGCGATGCTGTTCCTTGGCGGTCGGGTCGCCGAAGAAGTTGGCGACCCAGCCGTGCGCCACTTCGTGCAGCACGACCGAGGGAATCAAGCAGACGAAGTAGAGCCAGTAAGACATGGTGAACTACCTCTTAGTCGTGGGCTCGAGGGTGAGCGTGTTCGTACTCGCGCTGCAGGGTCGTGATGGATACTGCCGTGTAGAGCTGAGTGGTGGCAATAGACGCGTGCCCCAACAGTTCTTGCACCACTCTAATGTCCGCGCCATGAGCAAGCATGTGCGTGGCGCAACTGTGGCGAAACACGTGCGCGCTGATTCGTGTTCGGTCGATACCCACCTCGAGCGCCCGTTTATGAATAACAACGTCGACTCCTTGACGCGACAACGACCCCCCGCGCGCGTTCACGAACACTTTTGAACTCTTCTTCGCCGCGAGCAGCGACGCTCGCCCGCCGGGACCCAGGTAGTCCTCGAGGGAGCGCTTCAGCGTCGAGCCGAGCGGTACCAAGCGCTGCTTCGCGCCCTTACCCTGCAAGAGCACGAGTTCCTCGTCAAAGTCAAGATCCTCGAGCGCGAGGCCGACCACTTCACTCACCCGAGCGCCCGTACCGTACAAGAGTTCCAACAGGGCCCGGTCACGAAGGTCAATCGGCGTCGTTGACGGGATCGAGTCCAAGAGTCGGACGATCTCTTCTTCACCCAAAGGCTTGGGCAGCGTCCGGCCCCGACGACCACCCTTCAATCGGACGCTCGGGTCAATGACGAGGTATCCTTCATCCACGAGGTAGGCGAAGAAACCCCGCACCGAGGCCACGGCGCGCGCGATCGTACTCGGCGCGCGTTTCGTTTTTCGTAGATCGTTGAAGTAACGTTCGAGATCCTCTTCACGCATTGCGTCCAGCGCGACATTGATCTCGGTCATCCACTTCTCTAGTGCATCGAGATCGCGTCGGTACGCTTCAATGGTCGCACGACTTCGACCTTTTTCTATCGTGAGCCACTGCAGGTACTCCTTCAGGAGGGTTTCAAAGTTCGTCAAGAAAGGTCCCAAAGACCCGGTGTAGGGCAATCGCCGTCGTCGAATCGATCGCCGGGGCCGCTCGAAGGGCCCGGCGAAGTTCCTCTGGCGACAACCAGTGAATCGTCGACTCTCGCTCTTCGGGTCCCGCCGGGTCCCGCTCATCTTGCGTGAGGTCTCGTGCTTCGTAGATGGTCATCACTTGATTGGTCCAACCGGGTGAGTTCATGAAGCGACCGAGCAGTTTCCACTCGTTGGCGACGTAACCCATTTCTTCGAGAAGCTCGCGCTTCGCGGTCTCTAACGTGAGCTCGTCCGCAACGTCTCGGGTGCCGGCGGGAACCTCCAACAGGTAATCGTCAAAGGTCGCCCGGTACTGACGAATGAAGCCCACCTGACCGTCGCTGTTGATCGCGAGGACCGCCACCGCACCGGGATGGACCGCGACGTCACGTTGAAAAGTGGTGTCACCGAAGCGAATCGTGCGCCGCTCAACGTCAAAGACGTGGGAGTGAAAGACCTCATCTGCTCCTTCAACCTGGAAGGAGTCGCTCACAAGGTGACGTCGACCGTTGAGGGATCGATGATATGAGGCTCGCGACCCTCTTTGCGCAGCGCGGCGGCCTTGATAAGCCCGAGAAAGAGCGGGTGCGGCCGATCGGGGCGCGACTTGAACTCGGGGTGAGCCTGGGTGCCCACGAAGAAGGCGTGACCGGGTAGTTCCACGAACTCCACCAGGCGACCGTCGGGCGAGTTACCCGAACAGCGCATGCCGGCAGCTTCGAACTGGTCACGGTAGCGCGCGTTGAACTCGTAGCGGTGGCGATGGCGTTCTGACACGACCGTCGTTCCGTAGAGTTCCGCCACCTGCGAACCTTCGTCCAACATGGCGGGCCACGCGCCTAGGCGCATGGTGCCGCCGAGGTCCGTGACGTTCATCTGTTCGGCGAGCAGCGAGATGACCGGCGCCGACGAGCTGTGCGTGAACTCCGTGGACTGCGCGTCACCTAGACCGAGCACGTGACGAGCAAACTCGATGACTTGAATCTGCATACCCAGACAGATTCCCAGGTAGGGAATGTCGTTCTCGCGCGCAATCCGGGCCGTCGCGATCATGCCCTCGATACCGCGTTCTCCAAAGCCACCAGGCACGATGATGGCGTCCAACTGCCCCAGACGATCGGCGTCGATCTCCGAAGGAACTCGTTCCGCTTCGAGCCACTCAATGGCAGTCCGGGCGCCAATACCAAAGCCGGCGTGACGGATGGACTCGCCAACGCTCAAATACGCGTCGGGCATCGTGACGTACTTGCCAATGATGCCAATTCGCAGGTTGGTCGTCGTGTTGTGCACGCGACGCACGACGCTCTCCCAGGGAGCCAGATCAATGGGATGCTCCTCGAGGTCGATGTTCAACGTGTTGCAGATAATCGTGTCGAGACCTTCGTGGTGCAACGTGATGGGAATGTCGTAAATGCTCGCCTCGTCGACGGCCGAGATCACGGCGTTGACCGGCACGTCGCAGAGTAACGAAATCTTGCGCTTCAAACTGTCCGAAATTGGCTGGTCACTGCGGCAGACGATGACGTCGGGCTGAATGCCGCGCGAACGAAGCTCCGTGACCGAGTGCTGGGTGGGTTTGGTCTTCTGCTCGCCCGACGGCGCGAGATACGGCACCAACGTGAGGTGCACGTAACAGACGTTGTCACGGCCGGCGTCTCGGCGGAACTGACGAATCGACTCTATGAAGGGCACAATCTCGATGTCGCCGACCGTGCCACCGATCTCCACGATCACGACGTCGGCGCCCAAGGTACCCTGTCGGCGGATTCTCTCTTTAATCTCGTCGGTGACGTGGGGAATAACCTGGACGGTCTTGCCTAGGTAGTCGCCCCGTCGCTCTTTCGCGATCACGTTCGAGTAGATCGAACCGGTTGTGGTGTTCGAGATCTTCGACAACGACTCATCGATAAAGCGCTCGTAGTGACCAAGGTCCAGGTCAGTTTCGCCGCCGTCGTCGGTGACGAAGACCTCGCCATGTTCGCCTGGGTTCATCGTGCCGGGATCCACGTTCAAGTACGGATCGAGTTTGCACATCGTGACTTTGAGGCCACGGGACTTAAGAAGTCGACCGAGCGAGGAGGCGGTGAGGCCTTTACCGAGCGAACTCGACACCCCGCCCGTTACAAAGACGTACTTTGTCATCGCAAAAATGCGCTTCTCACGGAACAACATCTTAGCGAGAGAAATCGGCCTCGGTGCGAACTTCGAATGAGTTTTCCAATAATTGTTTGGCGAGTGCACTTGATTCAGTCGTGGCTTCATCGCCGACAAGCATTCGAGCGATCTCTCGCACTCGTTCGTCGCCAGAAAGTTGGCGCACCGACGTCCTTGTGACATTGTGATCAATCATTTTCTCAATCACAAAGTGATGATCGGCTCGGGCCGCCACCGAAGCCAAGTGCGTAATCGCGAGCACTTGCTGTTGTCGGCCTACTTCGCTGAGACACTCGCCAATCTGTTGGGCCACTTGGCCGCCAAGGCCGGCGTCAATCTCATCAAAGACGGCCACAACGTTCTCGTCGGCGGTCTCCAGTGAGATCGCGAGCAGGACACGACTGAGCTCGCCGCCGCTGGCGAGAGAAGCCAGAGGTCCTTCGGGAAGGCCGGGATTGGGTGTGAAGAAAATCTCGGCGTCGGATCCGTCGACCCCGTCCACGACAAAACGCAACGTGGCGTGAGAGAGCGCCACCCTTGCTAACTGTTGACGAACGGCGTTCGTCAGTTCCGCTGCGGCGCGCTCTCGCTCAAGGCGAATCCGCTCTGCGAGCAGAGCCTCACCCTCCTCTAAGCCCTTAATCTCCTGGTCAAGCAGGTCTAATCGGTCTTCGTCGTCGGTGAGTCGTTCGAACTGAGTTGCGAGATCGTCCCGTGACGACAGTGCCGCTTCGAGCGTGCCACCGTACTTTCTCGCGATCTGTTGAAGCACGCTCGCCCTCGAGTCGAGCACTTCGAGGGTCCTCGAGTCAAAGACGTCGGGATCGCCGAGTGCGGCGAGCTCGCGCAGAGCCTCTCGGGCTTGGATGAGAGAACCGCCAAGACTGACGCGCACTATTTCATAGGCATCGCCCTTGGGAAGCCGGCTTAACGCGTGCGCGAACTGGGCCAAGACGGCGTCGTCACTCTCCGCGTCGAAGAGTTCGAGGACTTCCGCGAGAGCAGTTTGGCCTTCTCGGAGTGCGGTGAGTCGAGTGAGTTCCTCCAGCGTGTCGTTGAGTTCCGTCGCCGAGAGAATTGCCGTCTCGTCGAGTTCGCTGATCTGGAAGGCCAGAAACTCAATCTCGCGCGCTCGCGCAACTTTGTCGCCACCAAGACTGTCTCGAAGCTGTCGAGCTTCTCTCAGATCGCGTCGCGCCGTGACGAGTTCGCCGGCGTCGACTGAACCATGATCGTCTATGACGCGTACGATCTCGCTTCGGCTTCGTAACGCGAGTGAGTCGTGTTGGCCGTGGATAACGATCAACTCGTCCGCCAACGCGCGCAAGGCTTCGACGCTCGAAGGTGCACCGTTCAAGGAACTGCGAAGTCGCCCCGAGCTACTCGCTTCTCTCGAAACCGACAACTCCTCCCCGCTTTCGCGCACGAAGACCGCAACCGCGCGGGTATCGGTGGTGATCGCGTAGCGCGACGCGCTGGTGTCACTGCCCAAGCAGAGTCCGAGCGCTCCCAACAAGAGCGTCTTACCGGCGCCCGTCTCGCCGGTAATGACATTGAATCCTGGGCCGAACTCCAAGTGGGCGTCATCGAAGACGCCGAATCCGTGGGCGTAGAGTTCAACGAGTTGCGCGTTAGGCATGACCTTCTCGAAGGCTACGACGAAGCCGCGTGGCGAGATCGAAGCTGCGCGTGGCGACGACGCGCACCGGAGTCGGGCTTTGGCGCACGTCGACGTACTGACCGGGATCTAACGAACCAATCGCTCGTCCGTCGGCGACCAACGTGGCAGGTTTATCGTCGACCACGAGTCGAATCACTCGGTCATCGGGAACGACAATGGACCGGTCGATCGTAAAGTGTGGCGCGATCGGTGTAAGAATCAGTATCGACAGCGACGCGTCCACTACCGGTCCCCCGGCAGAGAAGTTGTAGCCCGTACTACCGGTGGGTGTCGCGACCATGACACCGTCGGCCGAGTAGGTCAAGTACTCCTCGTCGTCCACGAACGTCTTGACGGTGACCATATGGCCGGCGCTCGCGCGTGCCACCACGACCTCATTGAGCGCGAACTCCTCAAGCCCCGTCGTCGAGTTAGTGATCTGGAGGGCCAGACGTTCGGAGACTAACTCGCTCTCGAGGGCTCCCTTGACGTTCGCCACGATGTCGCCCGACGGCACGTTTAAGAGAAAACCCAACTTTCCCAAATTGACGGCGACAATCCGCGCGCCCGCGTCGTGCGCCAACCGGGCCGCCTTCAAGAAGGTGCCGTCGCCGCCGAGACTGACGACCAGTGTCGAAGGATCCAGGGCGGCGGTGTCGCTCGCGTCCAGCAAGTGAAGCGACGAGCTAATGCCTTCTAGCGCTAGTCGTTCACCGACTTCGCGGGCGAGTTCGACCGCGTCGCGGCGATTGCTAAAGGCGGTAAACAGCAGCTGGGACACGTGACACCTCGCCTCAATGGTAGTAACAATGGTCGAGCGATCCGGCCACAAGAAGGGTTCAATGGCAACGTTTTCCAGAGGCGGTGACGCAACGAACCGGTCTCGTCATCGAACACTGACAACTGTCACGGAGGCGCGTATCGAAAATTAATTGGACGGGCCTTTTTTCGCGTCTAGTCATCAGAATGAAGGGAGTGACCGTCCAGTCGCCATTCATGTCTTCACTTCGCACGCTTAAAGAGCGTTGGTGCCCCGGCGCCGTAGCGGCGGCAGTGTCGGCGGCGGTTGAAGTCGCAGAGCCAGGTCTGGCAGTAAGTCGGACGTCGCTGAATCCAAGGCTTTCAAAGAGCCCACGAAGTTCCACCATTGGCATTGAGTTCTTGCCGCCGACGTTGACCCCACACAAAAGGCCAACGTAGACGAGAGCCTCTGTGCGCACCTGTCTCGCCATGACTCAGTAGCGTAAACCGGACTCGCCCACCCGTACTGGTGCGCTTACGAAGCCGGCGTGATGCTGACGTGTTCGGACACGTCGAGCAGTTCAACCCACGTCTGTCCCGGTGTCAACTTAATCAACTTGCCCGATAAGTTTCGGTAGACGGCTCGTTGACGCAGACTAGGACGTGACCACCTTCCCCTCTGCAGCGTGCCCCCGGTGAAGACCTCAACCGGCCCGGAGCCAATGAGTTGCGCGTACGAATCAATCACGCCAACGCCACCGACGTAGTTCACCGACATGACAATCACGTTTCTCGGAGAGATGCGCACCCCATTGGCCGCAGCGTCCGGCTGACCAAAGACCGATCGATCCCACGATCTGCTCGTCATGTCCCACGAGTAGGTCGCGGCGTAGCCCTCCGTGAAGCCCACGACGAACGACCCCACTCGCGGACCGCGGGCCTTTCGCGACCCCAATCTGTAGCTGAAAAGGGCTGGCGGTGGTCGCGGCAGTCCGTCCTTTTTCATTAGGAGTGCCGCGTTGGCGAACAGATTGTGCGGGGGGTAGCGCTTGGGGTCGCGAAACATCGCCGGACCGCTGTTGGACTCGTTATAGAGCTTGACCGGCGCCGTCGCGATGCTCCTTACGGCATACTGGGCACCGCCCGAAAAGGCGAAGATCCCGCCGATCGGAAAGACAATCTCACGGTCAGTTCGACGCACCGAGCGAACTGGCCCCACGACGGTGGGAAGTCGTGTGTTGAAGATTGCCGCGAGGCGAGTTATGCCACCTTCGACGATCTCCTCGTAGACGACGTCAGCATTTGCGATGCCGTACTGCGGCATCGCCTCGGGCGTGTTGTCAATCTTGATGGTGAGCGCCGACCGGTGTTTCGTCATCTCTAACGGGTCCGGCAGCCCCGTGAGGGGCGCCACGTGCAGTGGTTTCGTCTTTGGCAATGACGTGGTCGTCGAAGATGTCGTGGTGGTCGACGTGGTAGTGGTGGCCGAGTCGGCGAGTGCGCTCGACGCCACCACCACATTAGAGCTCGAACTGAGGATCAACACGAGCAGGAGGGCGCGACGCATAGAGGAAACCTACAACGTTGGCTTGGTCACAACCACGGTGGACTGACAACTGATTCGCCACGACCGGTCTTCAATAGTCGACTCCAGTAGCGCCGGGCTGGTGGTTGATTGCTGGCGTGGCCTGTCTTTTGGTGGCTTCCAAGTCAACAAGAATCAGCACCACCTCGTCAGAGAAGCTTTGGTCTTCTCGAGTGGCGCGGATCACGTGAGTGTTTCGATCACCCTGGTCAGCTACGGCGGCGATGCGCGACAGAAGTTGACTCGTACGACTGCAAGCGAATTCACGCTCTTCAACCGCGTTTCTGACAATCAGTCTTTGGTATGGAGGATGTCACATCGGAGACTCCACCCGACAGGTCCAGTAATGAGCATCGACGCCGAGCGAACAAGCGCCGCTCACATTGAGTATCCCCTCTCACATCAGTCTCGGCTAGCGAATCGCACGTTGAGCAAACGAATGTTGTGTGGAGTATGTTCTCGGGTGAGAGGTTAACTCGTATCGCACAAAAGGTCGCGGTATCGAACGAAGGGGTAACTAGTGCCACAGTTCATGGATTTTCACGACGATCTGAAATTGCCCGATGAGGCCATTCACCAGATAACGCAAGAGACGAAAGACCGCAAGTCGGATGAATTTGGGGTTCGCCAAGTCGAGCTTTTCCACAACCCCGACGGCAAAGTGTATTGCCTCGTTGAAGCTCCTGACGCCGAGGCAGTTCGAAGCCACCACGCGGCTCTCGGCTTGACTTGCGGAGACATCCACGAGGTCTCTGGAGTTCTCTAAGCTGCAGAACTCCGGCCCGGACTCACTGAAATGGTTGCACCCACGATTCGTGTTGGTAACACGAAACCATCG
>Ga0075522_10002190_pt1 | contig 14626 bp, 17 predicted proteins | sample NGEPerA_FD_74796 | JGI IMG/M metagenome (GOLD analysis project Ga0075522, IMG submission 74796) | Arctic peat soil microbial communities from the Barrow Environmental Observatory site, Barrow, Alaska, USA - NGEE PermafrostL2-A | ecosystem: Environmental > Terrestrial > Soil > Wetlands > Peat ... | reverse complement strand
GCGTCATTCGGGGCGGCATTGAGGTCCCGCAAGTGTCCAGGAATTAAAGCATTCAATCCGCGACCAAGGGCTTGGCGAGACATTAGGCGTTCCCGAGAGATGAAATTTCAGCCCTGGCAGGCGTAATGGGCGGCGGTCCCGCCATGACTTCGCCTGCCAATTGCAGATAAGCCTCAGCCCCGCGGCCCTTGGGATCGTAGAGGCTGATCGGTTTGCCGTGGCCCGGCGCTTCGGCGAGGCGCACGCTGCGCGGCACCACGGCCGTATAAACTCGTTCGCGGAACATGCGGCGCACCTCAGCCACAACCTGCTGATTCAAGGCCGCGCGGCTATCCACCATGGTCAACAAGGCACCGTCGACGCGCAAAGCGGGGTTCAATTCCCGTTGAACCATGGCCAAGGTGTTGAGCAAGTGACCGATGCCCGTCAGGGCGAAAAATTCCGCCTGCACCGGGATCAGCACGCTGTCCGCCGCGGCCAGGGCATTCAGCGTCACCAGCCCCAAGGACGGGGGGCAGTCGATGATCACGTAGGCATAGCCGGATTTCAAAGACAGGAGGGCGCGCCGCAAGAGCGTTTCACGGTGTTCCACTTGCACGAGCTCGATTTCCGCCGCGGCCAGATCCCTGTCCGAAGGCACGAGATCAAGCCCTTCCACCAAGGTCGCATGCACCGCCTCAGCCAATGGAACGCCGTCCAGCAAGACATGGTAAATCGTGTTGCGAATCTGGTCCGCGCCCAAACCCAAGGCTGTTGTCGCGTTGGCTTGGGGGTCCAAATCAAGCAAAAGCGTCCGACGCCCGGCCTGGGCCAGGCAGGCGGCAAGGTTGACAGCGGTGGTGGTTTTTCCCACTCCACCTTTCTGGTTGGCGACGGCGATGACTTTGACTGACAGCATGGATCCGTTTGGAATGGGCTGGAGACCTAAGCCTAAGAACCGGCGAGGAAGGCGTCTCAAAGGTAAATTTTATTGTATCAGAACGAAGCGGTTCCGCCCTAGCGCTTTCGATTGCGTTCGGATCGGTCCATTCGGCCGGAACCTAGCCCTCTATTTGAGTTCCAATCCCACCGGACAATGATCCGAACCCATGACATCCGCCTCAATCCATGCGTCCTTAACGCGGGAACGCAGGCCCGGCGTGATGCAAGTGTAGTCAATGCGCCAACCGACGTTGCGCTGACGGGCGGCGGCGCGGTAGGACCACCAGGTGTAGAGTTCACCCTTTCCCTGGTGGCGTTCCCGGAAAATGTCCACAAAGCCGGCTTCCAGAAAATCGCTCATTGCCTGGCGTTCCTGGGGAAAGAAGCCTGGATTTTCGCCGTTGTCATCGGGACGCGCCAAATCGATGCGTTCGTGGGCGACATTGTAGTCGCCGGTGAGCACGATTTCCTGCTTTTTTTTGGCCATCCCCGACAATTTTTTTGTGACGGCGTTGAAGAAGTCCACTTTCAATTCAAGCCGTTTTCCTCCCTCTTGGCTATTCGGAAAATAGGCCGAAATAACGTGTGTATTCCCGAAACGGAAACCCAAAACCCTTCCCTCATCGTCAAAGCGGGCTTCCCCCAAGCCATTCCAGATTTCATCGGGCTTTTGACGGGAGAATATCGCGGTCCCGGAATAACCAGGTTTTTTGGCCGGAAAAAAGGATGCGGTCCAGCCTTTGAGATCCTTCAATTCAGGGGGAATCTTGTCGTGCGTCGCCTTGATCTCTTGCAGGCAGACCACGTCGGCTTTGGACTTATGAAACCAGTCCAGAAAGCCCTTCTGGTGGACGGCTCGGATGCCGTTGACGTTCCAGGTGATGATGCGCATGGTCGGACTCAAATAAGCGAGGGATGCCTAAGAGAAAATATACCCAATTTCCGGCATTGGAACCAGCAGGTAAATTAAAAGAGCGTTCCATAATAGGATTGTCAAAAGGCAATTTCGAGGGATAACATTATTCCAAAAAAAATAGGACGCGGAACGCCATCGGGCGCCTCCTATTCAAATGCAGTAAACCCATGAGACCATCTAAAAAAATCATAAAAAAGGAACGAACGCGCTTTTTCACCCCGTAAACCTTCATCAAGCATCCCAAAGGACGATCCATGCCAGGAAAAAGAGTTATGCCGGTGCCAGGCTGCAACCCCAATTTTGTCAGTTGGGGCGGTCAATAGACTGCCACCGGGGAAGACCGGAATAATGCCACGGGAGCATTCACGGATGCCATAACAAAAGCGGAAAAAACGGCGGGCAATCTGATGAACAAATTCGAAGCGCAAGGCTGTCCCGGTGGCGTCAACGGTTGCAACTTCCAATCAAACGTCCGGGACGATGCGACGGTCACCATTATCGCGCCCATCGTGAGGAAAGCGGTCAAAAACAAGGGGATGCTTTTTGTATGCGATTTGACCTTGGATTGGAGCGATACGATTTACTGTTATAAGACCGCGGTCATAAAAAAAGCGGCCGATGATGACCGTGAAAAAGCAAGATTGGCGAAAGAAAAAGCCGCCAAAGACGGAAAATAGCAAGCCCGCCGAACACATTTTTCCGGGGCAAACCCCTCCGGAAGACACCAAAAAGATGGAGACCCAAATCCTCCGGAGGGCTTAAGTCCTATGGCGTGAAGTCTTCCCTTGGCATCAGGCCCTTCCAGCTCTTTGCGCCACTTTGATCCGGACCAATTCTTTCAAAAGGCTGGCTTCCAACAGCGCGTGATCGATGCCTTGTTTGACAGGGCCGTCGAGAACCTGTTGCTTCAGGTCGGCCTGACTTTTCGCGCGCGCGACATCAATGGCCGCTGCGGTTTCGGCGGTTTCGGCCAACAAAACGACCTTTTCCCGGCCTATCTGGGCGAAGCCCCCTGAAACGGCCAGCCACTCGGTCTTGCCATCCTGTTCGTAGTGCAAGGGACCGGGCTTCATCACGACCACCATGGGTTCGTGGCCATGCAAGACGCCCAAGAGGCCTTCCCAGGCGGGCAGGACAAGCCCTTCGACCGGGCCTTCGAAGGTGAGGCCGTCGGGCGTGACGATTTCGAGTTGAAAGGTCTTCATCGAAGGCTCGTTTTCAGTAGGCCGCCCGGTAGAGGGCCTCGCATTTTTCGGCGGTCAGGGGCAGGGGCGCGTCAAGGAAACTGCGCCCTCCGCCGGAGATGCGCACCGCGTCCGCCGCCATCTTGGGGATCATATCCTGGCTCACGCCGACATCCTTGAGTCGGCGCGTGTAGGCGTGGGCCTTCAGCCAATGCTCCAGGGCGGCAACGGTTTTCTCGCCAGCGCTTGGACCGGACGGGACCTGCCATAAAGCCGCGCCCAAACGGGCGATCTTGGCTTCCCGCTTGGACAAGATGCAGCGCAGATATTCGGGCCAGAGCAGGGCCAAACTAAGGCCGTGGGCGATGTCAGTGTGGCCGGCCAAGGGGTGGGCCAGATAATGCACCACAAAACTGCCGCTGCGCCCGAAATTGGGGCCGCCGCCGGCGAGCAACGCGGCCACCGAAGCCCAGCTCAAATTTTCACGCGCGACCAGATCTTTGGGGTCCTGTTCGACCCGGTCCAGGCTTTCCATCACGCCCAAGCAGAGGCCTTCGGCTTGGCGGTCCTGCACCACGGCCTTGTCGTCGCCGTTGAAGTGCTGTTCGAGCACATGCAACATCATATCCACGGCACCGTCGCGGGTGGCTTCCATGGGCAGGCTCAGCATCAGTTCAGGATCGACGATGCTGACGGTCGGGAAAGCTCCCAAGTCCCACAACACGGCCTTTTCGTGCGTTTCCCACTTGGTGACCACGGCCGCGCAATTGCCCTCAGACCCGGTCGCCGCCGTGGAACTGATCAGAAGCGTAGGGGCGGGGGCGAGCACCGGACGCCGCCCGTTCTTGGCCCCATTGGTCCATTCCCAAACGCTCAGACGCTCCCCGCTTTGCTTGAAGTGGCCCAGCGCGGCGGCCACAGCCTTGGCGCTGTCCATCGCGCTGCCGCCGCCCAAGCCGATCACAAAATCACAGCCTTCAGACAAGGCCAAGGCCACCGCATCGTCAAGGGTCGAACAACGCGGATTGGGTTCAATTCTGTCGAAAAGGACGGGTTTGAGGCCCACCGCGCCCAACAGGCCCAAGACCTTATCGAGCACGCCCGTGCGGCGCATGGAGCCATGCCCCGTCAGTAAAAGCGGCTTCGATCCCAGGCGCTTGGCCTCCGCGCCGGTTTCCGCCAGTTTGCCGCTTCCGAAGTGGATCTTGCTTCCGAAGTGAAAAATAAAAGGCTGCATTTAAACCCCCACGCCCAAAGATTTGGCTTTCTCAACGACGTCTTCGATTCCGCCGACCATGTAGAAGGCCTGCTCCGGAAGGCGGTCATACTCGCCTTCGGCCACCGCCTTGAAGGAACGGATGGTCTCTTCGAGGCGGACATACTTGCCCTTGAAGCCGGTGAACTGCTCGGCCACATGAAAAGGCTGGCTCAAGAAGCGCTGGATCTTGCGCGCCCGGTTCACGGTGAGCTTGTCCTCTTCGCTCAATTCGTCCATGCCCAGGATGGCGATGATGTCCTGCAGGTCCTTATACTTCTGCAGGATGGCCTGCACCTTCCGGGCGACCTGGTAGTGCTCCTCGCCGACGACTTTGGGGTCCAGCATGCGGCTGGTGGAATCCAGGGGATCCACGGCTGGATAGATGCCCATGGAGGCGATGGAACGGCTCAAGACCGTGGTCGCGTCAAGATGCGAAAAGGCCGTGGCCGGGGCGGGATCGGTGAGGTCATCGGCGGGCACATAGATGGCCTGCACCGAGGTGATCGAACCCTTGTGCGTGGACGTGATGCGCTCCTGCAGGGCGCCCATTTCGGTGGCAAGCGTGGGCTGATAGCCCACGGCGGACGGCATGCGTCCCAGCAAAGCGGACACTTCGGAACCAGCCTGGGTGAAGCGGAAGATATTGTCGATGAACAACAACACGTCCTGGTTCTGCTCATCGCGGAAAAATTCGGCGACGGACAGGGCGCTCAAGGCGACGCGCAAGCGGGCGCCGGGCGGTTCGTTCATCTGCCCGTAGACCAGCGCGGCCTTCTTGAGGACGCCGCTCTCCTTCATCTCAAGCCACAGGTCGTTGCCTTCGCGGGTGCGCTCGCCGACACCGGCGAAAACGCTGTAACCGCCGTGTTCCTGGGCGATGTTGTTGATGAGTTCCTGGATGATGACGGTCTTGCCCACCCCCGCGCCGCCGAAAAGGCCGATCTTGCCGCCTTTGGCGTAGGGGGCCAGCAGGTCGACCACCTTGATGCCGGTTTCCAAAATCTCCGATTTGGTGCTTTGGTCCTCGAATTTCGGGGCTGGCCGGTGGATGGCGTAGGTCTTCTTGGCGTTGATCGGGCCCATTTCGTCGACCGGCTCGCCCAGCACATTCATGATACGGCCCAAAGTCTCGACGCCCACCGGCACGCTGATGGGGGCGCCCGTATCCTCGGCGTCCATGCCGCGGGTCAGGCCGTCGGTGGAGCTCATGGCCACCGTGCGCACCGTATCGTCGCCAAGGTGCGATTGCACTTCGAGGGTGATGTTCAGGTTAAGGGTCCCCCCCCCGCTGACAACCTGGCCGCGGACCTTGACGGCGTTGTAGATGAACGGCAGTTTGCCCCGCTCGAATTCAACATCCACCACGGGGCCGATGATCTGGACGACTTTACCTGTGTTCATACATTCCTCTGTGGCGGGGCTACTTCAGGGCTTCCGCGCCGCCCACCAATTCGGCGATTTCCTTGGTGATGACGGCCTGACGGATGCGGTTGGCATAAAGAGTGAGGCTGCCGATCAGGTCTTTGCTGTTGCGGCTGGCGTTGTCCATGGCGGTCATGCGGGCCGCGAATTCGCAGGCCTGGCTTTCGAGAAGGGCTTTCCATACCTGCATCTCAACGGCGCGGGGCACAAGCTCGTTGAAAACCTCGGCGCGGCTGGGCTCGTAGGCCGGCGGCGCGCCCGCCTGCCCCTTGACTTGGGTTGGGGCGGGGGCCCAAGGCCCGTCAAGATCGAGCACTTTCATATCAAAAGGCAGGAGACGGGCCGCCACCGGCTTCAAACTGATGACGCTCTTAAACTCGGTGGACAAAAGCACCACTTCGTCCACCGAACCGGACTGGTAGGCCTCGATCTGCTCACGGGCGATGGCCAAGGCCAGGTGCGATTCCAGAGCGCCCACCGGGGCGTACTGTCCCACCATAGGCACGCCGAAATGGGAAAAGAAATCGCGGCCTTTGCGGCCGATGGCGACCACCTCGACGCGGCGCTTATCGCGTTGTTCGCGGATGATCTGGGCCGCTTTGCGCAGAATGTTGACGTTGAAGGCCCCGCACAAACCCTTATCCGCCGTGAAGACCACCAAGCGCAGGGTCCCCGAACCCGTCAAAACCCCGGGCCGGGCGTTCAACAAAACGTGGGCCGAGGCATCTTCCTGCGCGGCAAGGTCCTGGAGGACTTCCGCGATGAGGCGGGCATAGGGGCGCGCATTAAGCATGCGCTCCTGGCTGCGGCGCAAGCGGGCCGCAGCGACCATCTTCATGGCCTTGGTGATCTGCTGGATGTTCCGGGCCGACTTGATGCGGCCGCGGATTTCACGGAGGGAGGGCATGCTTAGCTTTAGCTCAGGCCTTGAATGAGGTCTTGAAAGCGTCGATGGCCGCGCCCAGGCGGGCCTTGGAATCGTCGCTGAAATCCTTGGAATCGCGGATCGCCGCCAGCAGGTCGGCGTGGCTTGCGCGCAGGTGTTCCAGCAGCTCGATTTCGAAACGTCGGACCACGGAAACATCCAGGTCATCCACCCGACCGGACACACCCGAGAAAACCACCGCCACCTGCTCTTCCATGGACAGTGGCGCGTACTGGGACTGCTTGAGCAGTTCCACCAAACGGCGGCCACGCGAAAGCTGTTGTTGGGAAGCCTTATCCAGATCGGAGGCGAACTGCGCGAAGGCGGCCAGGGCGTCGTATTGGGCCAACTCAAGGCGCAAACTTCCGGCCACCTTCTTCGTGGCCTTCGTCTGGGCGTTGCCGCCGACACGGCTGACCGAAATGCCCACGTTCACGGCGGGGCGCACACCGGAATAGAAAAGGTTGGCCTCAAGGAAGATCTGGCCGTCGGTGATGGAAATGACGTTGGTGGGGATGTAGGCCGACACGTCCCCGGCCTGGGTCTCGATGATGGGCAAGGCCGTCAGGGAACCGCCGCCGCGGGCGTCACTCAACTTCACCGCCCGCTCGAGCAAGCGGGAATGCAAATAAAAGACGTCACCCGGGTACGCTTCGCGCCCCGGAGGGCGGCGCAGCAACAAAGACAGTTGGCGGTATGCCACGGCCTGCTTGCTCAAGTCATCATAGACGATGAGGGCGTGCCGGCCGCTATAGGTGAAGAATTCCGCCAGGGCCGCGCCGGTATAGGGGGCCAGGTACTGCATGGGGGCGGGATTGCTGGCGGTCTCGGCCACGATGATGGTGTAGTCCATCGCGCCGTTTTCCTCCAAGGTGCGCAAAACCTGGGCCACGGTGCTCTGCTTCTGGCCGATGGCCACGTAAACGCAGGTCACTCCCTTGCCCTTCTGGTTGATGATGGTGTCGAGGGCGACGGCCGTTTTGCCGATTTGGCGGTCGCCGATGATCAGCTCGCGCTGGCCGCGGCCTACGGGAATCATCGAATCGATGGCCTTGATGCCGGTGGCCAAGGGTTCCTTGACCGGCTGACGGTCGACGATGCCGGGGGCCTGAAACTCGATGGGCCGGGTGCCCTCGGACGCGATCGGACCTTTGCCGTCGATGGGGACGCCCAAGGCATTCACCACGCGGCCCAAAAACGCCTCACCGACAGGGACTTCGGCCACGCGACCGGTGCGGCGCACCGTGTCGCCTTCTTTCACGCCGCGGTCGTCGCCCATGAGCACGGCGCCGACGGTGTCCCGTTCAAGATTGAGCGCCAGGCCCATGAGCCCGCCGGGAAACTCGAGCAATTCGGAGGCCATGCAACCTTTAAGGCCGTAGAGGATGGCGATGCCGTCGCCGACCTGCACCACCGTGCCGGTCTCCGCGACGTCGACCTGGGCGTTGAAGCCCGCGATCTGTTTCTCAAGCAATGAGGTGATCTCTTGCGCTTTGATTTGCATATTCGTTTCCGCTCAGGTGGTGGGGGCTAGGGTTTGCTTTTTTTGGCGGACTTCTTTTTCGAAGGCGCTCTTTTTTTGGTTTTTGCGGGCGCCCTTGGGGCCGTCGTTTTCGCGGCGGGCGCGGAAGCGTTTTTGCCGCCGCTTTTTTTCGCTACCGGTGCCTTGGGTGGGGCCGCCTTGGAGACCTTCACGGGGCTCATCGGCGATTTTTTGTTTTTTGGGGGGATCGCCGTCGACACCGCCTTAGGCGCGGACCTTTCCTGCGCCTTCTCGACCTGGGGACGCACCGGCTTCAGACTGCGTGCGCCTGGCGCTTCATTGAGCAGGCGTCCCAGGCGAAGCAAGCCGCTTTGCACGCTGCCGTCGAACACCCTATCGCCGATTTTAAGCACGGCGCCACCCAAAAGATTGCGGTCTGTGAAAGGCAGGAGCACCACGCTGCGGTCCAAACGACGACTGAGCGCTGCCTGAAGGAGCTCCTTTTCTTTGACCGGCAAGTCCCGGGCGGTCGTGAATGTCGCCTTCACCCGGCCCTGGGCTTCATCCCGCAGGCCGGCGAAGGCCTTCAAAATCGCGGGCAAAAAACGCTCGCGCTTGTGGTCCAGAACCGTGGACAGAAAACCCCGGACGATGGGGTGGCCGCCGCCGTCAAAAACCCCGGTAAGCACCCGCAATTTTTCGCTGGCCTGGGCCACAGGATCGCCAAGGAAGGACGCGGCTTCAGCCGCCCCCTCCAAAGCCGAACGCAAAATTTCGGTTTCGCCACCCACTTCGTCCAAGGCGTTTTCAGCCAAGGCGGCCCGCAAAAGGGCTTTGGAATAGCGTTCAGCGATCAAGCTAGCCAACATTCTGCCCGCCTAGTTTTTGGAGACCTTGACCGCCGCCACGAGTTTCTCGGCCAGGGCACGGTCGGAATCGGAATCCATCCTCTTACCCACCATGACGGCGGTGGCTTCCACGACCAGCGACGCCGCGTAGCTGCGCACTTCAGCGACGGCGCGCTGGGACTCCACCTGAATCTGGGCCCGGGCGGCCTTGAGCAGGGCGTCCTGCTGGGCCTGCGCTTTCGCCAGCAATTCTGCGCGCAAACTCGCCACCTCAGCCCGCGCCTCTTCCTTGGCTTTTTTAAGGTCCTCGGCCATATGCACCCGGTCCGCGGCCAATTGCGCGCGCAAATAGGCGGCCTCGCCGCGAGCCGCCTCAGCCTGGGCGAGGTCCTTGATGATCCCCTCGCGGCGCCCCTTTAGGTGGTTCCGCAGGGACACGATATAAAGTTTCCAAATCGCGGCCATGCCCAGGGCAAAAGTCAGCACCTGGACGATCAAGACCTTGTAATCGGGCAATATGGCGTCCATTCTTTTCTCCGGTAAAGCGGTCACTTTTTTTTGGGTGTCCCCGGGAACCAAAAGCCCCGAGGCCGCTTTTCAAAACCTAGACTACAAAAACGACGAGCAGGGCATAGATCGTCAAGGCTTCCATCAAGGCCAGGCCCAACAGGAGCGCGCCGCGGATATCATTCACCGCTTCGGGCTGACGGGCGATGCTCTCAACGGCCTTGCCGGTGGCGATGCCCTGGCCGATGCCGCAACCGAAAGCCGCAATGCCCAAGCCAAGGGCGGCCATCGCTTTTGCGCTCAAGGGCGCACCCGCAAGCGCGGGAACCGCGTTATCCGCATAGGCGGCCGCGCTTACGGCCATCACGCCAAAGGTCATTAGGGTCAATAGGGTCTTCTTCATGGGGTTGCCTCCTTCAGGATTGTAAATTCGCGGACGAAAAAAAGGCCGCCGCAAGAGCCTAGGACGCGTGGGCGCCGAGTTGTCCCGCCGCATCATGCGCGTTCGGACCGAACTCTTCGTGCACCGCCAAGGCGCCCCCGATGTAGATCATCGACAGCGCCATGAAGACCGCCGCCTGAATGACCGAAACCAGGACGCCGAGAACCAAAATGCCCGGACGCAGAGCCAGGGGCATCGCCATCAGCAGCCAGCCTTTGCCGCCCGCCTCAAAAAATTGCAGGACCAAAGCCGCCAATACCGTCAGCAGGACTTCCTTGGCGAAGATGTTCCCGAAGAGCCGCATGGCCAGGCTGATGGGGCGCGCCAGCTCGCCGATAATCTCGATGGCCGGCAGGAGCGCCCATTGCAGGACAAAGGTGATGCCCTTGCTCAAAGCCGAGGTTTCCTTGCTCGCGTCCAAAATGTGGAAAAAGTGGGTGATGTGGGACAACCCTTTGCGGCGCAGTCCCAGGACGTGGGTCATCACGAAGGTGCACAGGGCCAGGGCGATGGTGGTGTCTGTGCGCGCCGTAGGCGAAGCCAAGAAGGGAATCAGCCCCAACAGGTTGCATGCCAATATGAACACGAAGACGCTGAAGAAGAACGGCATCAGCGAGGGGCCTTCGGGACCGATCACCTGCAGGGAAATGTCTTCGACCCATTCATAGGTGAATTCCCAAAGGTTCTGCAAACCATCCGGCACATTTTTCAACCGGCGCAGGCCGATCGCCGCCATGGCGAAGAGAATCGCCAGAACGATACCCCCGGTGATGGCCGGTTGCCAAGGATTGCCCTGCGCGATGACCGCGTCGGGCCACGCCTCAGCTTTGGGGGCGCTCTGCGTCACAGCCGTAGTTTGCGGAAGCGGAACGGGCGCGGGCACCACGACGGCGTTGCTTAGGGAAACTTGATCGTTCTGGTCCATAAAATCCGGAAAGTCAGGCGCGCTTTTGGGCGCGCATCTGGAGGCGCAAAGCCTGCCAGAAGATGAAGCCTGCGAAAGGCGCGAGCAGACCGGCGATCATGGCCCGTCGTTCGTACCAATCTTGGTGCGTGATATAAGCCACGCCGGCGGCTAGCAGGGCCAACTTCAACAGAACCGCAAGGACCAGCCAAAATGCCTGCGGCCCCGTGGGACCGGAACCGAGGCGGGAAGTGACGAGAGCTAGGACCCCAAGATCAAGGAGGCCCAAAGCCGACGACGCCAAGAGGCTAATGAGGGAATGCATGGTCTGAATCGTCCTTCCTGCTCTTGCCCGGCTTACTCAATCGTGGTCGGGCGGTTTCTCCGGATTTTTTAATTTTCCGGATCGCTTCTGCGCCGCGAAGAGCTGGTAAAAACCGCTCACTGAGCCCAGAATGATGCCGCCAACAATCCCCCAAGGGCTGAGAGAGCCGAAAAAATGCTGGACCAGCCATCCCAGCCCAAAACCCACCAAGACGTTGGCCGCAAGGTCGTAGCCTCCGGCCGCCGCGCCATCGCCTGAGAACTGGTCCCAAACCGTGCGGGGTCTTGGCTCGGATTGAGGGTCTTTCACGGCTTTTCAGGACCGGGATCTTGGGGGCGATTTTGATCCGGTCCCAGATCCTGCCGCTGATCGTAGCGTGCAAAGTCACCGGGCTTGACGTCCGCCAAGAACTTGCGGAAATCCTCCATCTCTTTGTTGATTTTGGCTTTATCCTGGACCGAAGAGCGGGCCAAGACATCTTCAGCCACAAAGATAGGGGCGCTCAAGCGCAACGCCAAGGCCACGGCGTCCGAAGGCCGGGCATCGACTTCGATCTCTTGCGGCAAGGACCCGCGCTTCAACACCAAGCTGGCAAAATAGGTGGAAGTCTTGTCTTCCAGCGCATGAACCACAACCCGAACCAATTGGGCGTCCAAGGTCTGTACCAGGGTCTTCATCAGGTCGTGGGTGGCGGGCCTTGGCACCTTGATTTCTTCGAGGGCCAGAAGAATGGCGTCCGCTTCGAATACGCCAATCCATATGGGTAAGAAACGGGTCTCCGTCAAATCCATCAAGATCACGACCGGCTGACGAGTGTTGGCATCGACCGCCAAGCCGCGAACCCTCATTTCCACCATGTCCACTGCTCCCAAGACTGTGCCACTATAGGAAACTTGGCTTAGGCCTGCAAGAAAAGTTTGCACTTTTTTTCACAAAGTTTGAGTTTCAAACTTTGAAATTTGTAAAGAACGACGCGCTCAAAAAACAGAAAAATGATTTAGAATAAGGACTTTTTCTATTTTTTTAACTCGCTTCTTTTTATTTCACCTAATGATATTATCTCAATAGGCGCTGAAAATCTGAATTTTCTTCTGACCCTGAGCCACCAGCCGAAACATTCAGGCAAGCGGCACTAGCCAAGTTGGAGTCCAAAGCTATGACAAAGTGCCCATCGGCCGCCACTTTTGTTTGAGCGCTGAAAGTCGTCCCTTCAGCCGTGACTTTGATCCTCCAAGACGGCCTAGGAGAAAGATTGTCCGCCCTCAGGAGGATCCCGTCCAGGCTCTTGGCATGACGCGCCACTTGCAATACGTCTTCCTGACCCCGGACCCCTAAATCATACCAATGCAGTATGCCCAGCGCGGGCGGCGGGCTGGCCCACTCGTCCTGCAGATCGGTATGAATGCGCACACGGTTCGGACGATCGCTCCATACCCCCTGCGCTTCGATCAGCATCGCCCGAACAGACCCTGTTTGTTCACGACCCCAAGACACAAGTTCGGGCCGATAAGGCGTCAAAATCTGCACGCTTTGCATGGCCGCCATGGCCCCTTCAACCTGTATGCGCCAATGCTGGGCGGTAAGCACCCAAAGTTCAGCGTCCCGCTGCCTTAAGTTTTGCGACAAGTCAGCGGCGGCGACGCTCAAACTTTGGGCCTGGGCGCCGGCTATGAGGGTGCCCTGGGCCAAGCTTGCGCCATAGGCGGCATGGGCGACCCGGCTATCTCCCTGGGCAAAAACGCAGCGTTCCCACTTTGACAGCGAAACACCCAGCTCTTGTTTGGGTTTCCAACGCAAGGGTGCAAGACTGGAGGCATCGAGGCTCCAGGCATCGATCTCGACATCCTGAATTCCCGGTTCCATGCATTCCCACCAACCCAGGGCCGGTCCAAGAAATTTTATATGGGCTTGTCTTTTGGTGTGCCCTTTGCGCCGGCTATGCGAAGAGGTTTCTAATTTTGCCTCCACCCAATATTGGGCGACGAGCTGTCCCCTTGCGCTCGCCACGCGAGCCGGAACTTTCAAAGCACGCAGAACGCAAACCTCCACCAAAGCCCTGCCATCGCTGTCCGCACTGCCTCTTTTTATCAGATTCGAAACCTTAGGGCCGGCTTGCCGTATGTCCGTCGAGGCCGGCCAGGTGGAAACGGAATCCGGGGCCGCCTCCGCCATCAAGTGGGTGTCCAACCAAAGGCCCAGCGCCCGGACCACCCGTCGGCTATCCCGCAAAGCGTCTTTTTGGGCACGCCCTGGAGCCACGGCGCGCCGAACCCTCGCCGCAACTTTGCCGACGGTTCCGCTTAAGGAATCCAATTGGCCTGTGGACTTCAAATAGACCCGCACGGAAGCGGGCAAGTCCCGGCTTTTCAGCGGCAACAAAGCAGCCTGGTGTTCCTTGGGCTGCTCCAGCCGCAGACGGTTTAAGGTCACCAAAGTCAGGTCCAAAGACTCATCCACCGGGGGATGCGAAGAGGCGTGGACCCCGCAGGCCGCCATAAGCCCCGCAAACAAGAACAAGTGAACTCTAACCATGCTCGCCTTTTCCTCCCCTTTTGACTGTGGGCCTAAGCTTGACTATACTATGGCATCTTTCCCTGTCGAGATCCGATGAATCAAGACGCCCAACCAAGTCATGCCCTACCTTTGCCGCCCGATGACCTTGGGATTGGACCTCGTTCGTGGTGGCAAAGCGACTTCTTTTTCATTGTGGCGACCCTAGTGGTGACCTTAGGGATAGCCTGGGGCATGGCCCGCCACGAACTGGTCAGCCGCGCGAGGCACGCCTATTTAGAAGGCGAGAAGTATTATAGCTGGTACCAGGAGCCCGGTAAAAAGAAAGCCTTCTACGACGGCGAATTGTCGGCCAAACGGGTCACACAGGACCAATACACGCTGCTCATGCAGGACAACGACCTGAAGAACGCCTATGTCTGGTATGACACCGTTGTGGAGCTGTTCCAGCCGCCGCGCAGCGAATGGGTGCTGAAGTCGGAAGAGCGCATGAAGGAAGTGAAACCGAAGTACCAAGCCTGGCTGAAGACGCTGGGGATAGACCCGGTGGAGTAGGGATCAAAGATAATCCGCACAAAAAATCATCGAACAATTTTTTCCACCACCGGCGCCCCCCGAAACACCGGCGTTCTTCGTACCACGCTGAAAACGCCGCGCACGCTTGCCGACCATCAGCCCCAAACTATCGCTTGGTTCTTACCGAAGCAAGGCAAGCTTAAAGCGCGCGACAATCGAGTCCTGGCCACGTTCCCCGCTTTGCGTCAACAAGGCGAAATAGATGCCGCTGGCAAGCCCCCGCAAATCCAAGCGCTCCTGGTAGGAGCCGGGCTCCCTATATCCCAAATCAAAGAGTTCCACCCTTTGTCCAGCCATAGTATAGAGCAATAAGGTCGCCTGTCCCGGACGGTTCAATCGGTAGGAAGCCTGGGAATATCCTGCGGCCGGGTTGGGGGCGATCACCAGACCAGGCGCTCCTATCG
>Ga0075522_10002189_pt1 | contig 14626 bp, 16 predicted proteins | sample NGEPerA_FD_74796 | JGI IMG/M metagenome (GOLD analysis project Ga0075522, IMG submission 74796) | Arctic peat soil microbial communities from the Barrow Environmental Observatory site, Barrow, Alaska, USA - NGEE PermafrostL2-A | ecosystem: Environmental > Terrestrial > Soil > Wetlands > Peat ... | reverse complement strand
ATCCAGCACTGGTTCGGGCAGTCAACTGACCCGAACAACGGTGTCACCTATGGCTACAACATGGTAGGGACCAACCCCAGCACCAACAGCTCGGCCACGGTCCAAGCTGATATCACGCCGGTGATCGTGAACGTGCAGGGCTTCACCTTCAGCGGCCGCAACGTGCTTGCGGCGACGCTGGCATCCCCCGAGTTCGCCACCAATGACTATGGCTCGACGACCGCCGCCTCAACTGCTCCCGCGCTGGCAATGGGCCCGGGCGGCGCCCTCTCACAAGGCGACGCCGGCAACCAGCTGCAGCTCGAGGACGCCACCATGCGGGCGCAGTTCAACCAGACAGGTGGGAGCAACTACCACCTGATCCTGCACCCGAACGTCCTGCCGGCTGTCACCATCAACGTTCCCAGCAACCAGGGCACCCTGCTGGAGAGCGGCCGAGGAGTCATCTTCGCCGACATCAACATCAGCTGGTGGTCAGCGCAGATCCAGAACCTCGAGGCGAGCGCCGACCCGACCCACCTGCCGATCTACCTGACCGACAGCGTCCTGCTCCACATTGGCAAGGACGTCCTCAACTGCTGCGTGATCGGCTTCCATGGCACGCGCGCCTCGGGGCTCGGCGGTGGCAGCAACAACAGCAACGGCAACGCGAAGGTTCAGACATTTGCCTGGGCCTCGTGGGTCCAGCCAGGGATCTACGCGCGGGCGGCCGGTGGCCCCGATTGGGCGCTGCAGGACATCCACGCACTCAGCCACGAGATCTCAGAGTGGGCAGATGATCCATTCGTAAACAACTCAGTCGAGCCATGGCTCACCCCGACCGCGCCGCAGTACGGGTGTACCGGCGTCCTGGAAACCGGAGACCCGGTGGTGGCGATTGGTTTCGCGATGGGTACCAACACCTTCGAGCAGGGCGGCAACCCCAACGGCACCAACAGCGCCGACGGGTTCTACCACCCAGAGGACGAGGCCTTACTGCCGTGGTTCATGCGCACAGCTCCGAACACGGTTTCGGAGGCGACGCAGAGCCCCTCGACCAACGTCGGTCGCTACACCCTTATGGGCGACCTGAACCCGTTCGACGGCTTCCGCCAGCCGGCCACCGGCTGCTGAGCTCGATTCTCAAATAGGCGACCGAGAGGCCCGGGCAACCGGGCCTCTCTTTTTCCCGGCGACGCGGAATTGACAGGCGGCGCGCGGATGTGCAACTGTGTGGTTGCGCTTGGATAACGCGATGTTCGTCGCCCTCGCCGAGCCCAGCCGGGGCAAAGACTGGGGACCTGAGCTGGACTACTCCTCGGGAGGATAGTTGGGGCGGGGGTCGGCTGCGCTCGGACGTGACTCGTGGGTTTGCTTCTTTTCTTCTGGGTGCCCAGTGTTTCCGAACGCGATCCGATCCCTGACCACCTGGGCGCGACCCAAGAGGCGGGCCCGCTGCACGGCATCCTCGCCGAAGCGGTCCCGGATCGCGTCCATCGCGTTCTCCAAACGCGCGCTGCGCGGAGCAGAGGGATCGGAGAAGAGATCCATCTGTCGCGGGCCGGCGTCGCTGAGTCCAGACAGGCCGACCCCAAGCGTCCCGACGGGGCGTCGCGGGTCGCGCGCCGCCAGCAGGTTCAGCGCGACCTTGTAGATCTCGTCTCCGGAAGCGATCGGCTGGGCCAGCTTCGACTGCTTCGAGAAGCGATCCACGTCCGGCCGGTACACGACGCCGATCGAGACGACGCTGCCAAGGCGGCCTGCTGCGCGCAGCCTTCGCCCGACCATGTCCGCGAGCCGCATCAACAGCTCTTCGAGCTCACCTTGGGAGACCGTCGCGCGCGCAAGCACATGTGAGTGGCTGTAGCTCTTGCGGGCTGCGCTCTCGAAGCTGGCTGCCTCGAAACCGCGCAAACGCTGGTACCAGCTGTTGGCGAAGTCGGCGCGCATCCCCGCCAGGCCGAGCTGAGCAGGCGTTGCATGCAGGAACGCGAGCGCGGTGTGAATGCCCGCCCTCCGCAGGCGCGCAGCGCTGGCTTCGGCGATGCCGGACAGGTCGGTGAGCTCCAGCCGCTCGAATACGGACTCGAGGTTGGTGTGGTCGATACGCTGCAAGCCGTCTCGCTTGTCGAGATTGGACGCCTGCTTTGCCATCCAGATCGAGGTCGAAACGCCCACCGAGCAGGTGACGCATTCACCGATCTCCTCGTGGAGGGCCTTCTTGATGGCCCACCCGACGCCCTCCGGCCCCAGCTTGACGAGGTCAGGCGTGCCCGCAAGGTTCATGGACGCCTCATCGATCGACATGCGAAGGACATCAGGGCTGTGGCGCTCCATGATGTCGATGAGCCGATCGGAGGCGGCACGGTACAGGGGCGGGTTCGGCTCCATGACAAGCACTCGCGGGAAGATCGCCTTGGCCTCGTAGACGCGCATGCCGGTCTTGATGCCCAGGTCGCGGGCCTCCCTCGACGAAGAGACGATCGTGGCGGCATCGGTGGCATACGCGGCAATGGCTAGCGGCCTGCCCCGGAGCCTCGGATCGTGCTGCTGCTCGATCGATGCGAAGGCGCAGTTCAGGTCGATGACCAGGGTTGCCGGCTCAGCTTTATTAAGGCCTAGATCCCCCACGACGAGCAAATGTTCGCATACGTAGGCGAATTCGGAGCGTGCTCAATGATAAGGCGGGGGCCTTATCATTGGTTATCAAGATGGCATCCGTCTGGTCGCCAACGCCGTATCGCCCGGGCAACGGCATCGACCCACCCTACCTGGGAGACCGCGAGGAGCAGATCGAGACCGTCCGCGGCTTCCTGCGCAACCCGCGGCATCCTCGGAACGTGCTCATCACCGGGCTGCGCGGCGTTGGCAAGACCGTGCTCTTGAACCGGATCCAGGGAGAGGCGGAGTCCGCGGGCTGGATAGTCGTCGACCGCGAGTTCTCAGAGAGCGATGCCGAGCCACACGCGTTCGCCAACGCGGTCCTCACCGACGTCAACCGCGCGCTTCGGCGGCTGAGTCTTTCGACTCGACTCAGAGACAAGGCCGGCCAGATGCTCCAGGCAGCGATCGAGCTGGTCGGAGCGCTGACAGTGAGCTACGGCGAGTTCAAGGTGAGCGTCGATACCAAGCGGCGGCGCGGGGAGCCTCTGCGGCGGCTCGACGATGACCTGCGCGAGGCGTTGATGCACATCTGCGAGCTGTGCCTTAAGAGCGAGTTCAAGGGCGTCGTGCTGCGGTACGACGAGTTCCATGTCGTGCGTGAGAAGCCTGCGGACCTGACCCTGAGCGCGCTGCTGAGCGCCACGTCCGCAGTTCAGCAGCGGAGCCTGCCCATGATGCTGATGCTCTGCGGCCTGCCGCCCGTGGTCGACAACCTGTCTCGGTCGAAGAGCTACTCGGAGCGCATGTTTTCAACCCAGGAGCTTGGCAACCTGAGGCCGCCCGAGGACAGGGCCGCACTTGTCGACCCAGCGGTCAGGTTGGGCCGCCGATACGCGGATGAGGTTGTGGACGAGGTGATGGCGGATAGCGGCGGCTATCCGTTCTTCATCCAGGTCTACGGCGACGCGCTCTGGACCGGTTCGCATGGCGAGACGATTGGCCTGCCCGACCTGCGCCGGTTGCGCCCGCGCATCCTCTCGACGCTCGATGCGGGCTTCTTCAGGGCTCGCTACGTTCGGGCATCGCCGCACGAGCGCCTACTCATGAGGGACATCGCCAAGTTCGGCGAGAGCGCGACGATCGAGCAGTTGCAGCAGGCATCGGGTCGCAGAAACAACGAGATCCAACCGACGGTCAGCGCTCTGATCCAGAAGGGCCTGGTCTACCGACCGGAAAGAGCGCGCATCGCGTTCACCGCCCCAATGTTCGGCGCCTTCCTCTTGCGCACGCCGAATTGATATTGCTTCGAACGTATCAAGCCTTATCGTGACGCCCATGCAGCCGCCACCAAGCTCTCCGCCCCAGTGGTCGCCTGACGGTCAGTGGTGGTGGGATGGCGCGCGCTGGCAACCTCGCAGCGAACCAGTTCCGCCGCCCGCTCCCGCCTACCCGATGCCGCCCCAACCGTACGGCTACCCCAGGTCGGGGCCTGCGCCAATGTTCCAGATGCCCCCGCCAGTCGTCGTGCAGCCGTCGCCAGGCCTGCGCATCGTCCTGATCGTTTCGCTCTGCCTGGCCGCTGTGTTAACCGCACTCGCGACGCTTGTCGCGATCTTCGGCACGGTCTCCGACTCAAGCTCCGGCATATCCATCTCCGGGGACATCGTGTTCCTGGTGATCGCGCTCGCCATGTTTGTGGTCACGGTGCTGGCGCTCGTCGGCTCCGTGATTCGGGCCAGTTGGTCGAGGTGGGTTGCCATCGTCGCGGGCATCGTATTGACCCTGACCTGCATAGGCGCCCTCGTCGGCATCCCGATCCTGGTCACCGCGGCGCGCGCACCTCATCTGACCCGAAAGCCCGCGTAAACGGCGAGCGCTCAGAGTTCGGCGCGAACCTTTGCGGCGGCACGGGCGAGCGTCGTGAGCTTTCCAAACGCTTTCGCCCGAGAAAGGTATTTCATCCCGCAGTCAGGCGCGAGAATCAGCCGCTCTGGATCGACAAACCGGAGCGCGTTGCGAATGCGCCCAACCACGGTGTCGACATCCTCGACCGGAGCGTCGTCGGCGAGGTCGATGACGCCGACTACCAACTTCTTGCCTCGAAGCGATTTCAGCACCGACAGGTCGACGTTCTGCTGCGCCGACTCAAGGGAGATCATGCCGACATTCACGTCCGCGAGCTCCTCCAGGAACGGGTAGCCATTCGGTCGTGAATGGACGATGTGCGCGTATCCAAAACAGGTGTGGAGGGCAGTGGCGCCGCCAATACCTTCGAGCGCACGGTTGATCGCCTTGATGGCGAACTTCTGCGCTTTCTCCGAACGCGCCTGCAGGTAAGGCTCGTCGAGCTGCACCACGTCCGCGCCTGCAGCGAACAGGGCGCGCACCTCCTCGTTGACCGCTTCGGCGAGGCCCATCGCCAGCGCCTCCTCGTCGTGGTAGTAGTCGTCCTGGGCCTGCTGCGACATCGTGAACGGACCAGGAAGCGTCGCCTTGATGGGGCGATCGGTGTTGGCGCGCAAGAACTGGACATCCCTGACCTCGACGTCTCTGATGCGCCGTATCGGGCCCACGACCCGCGGCACAGGGTTGGGATGGCCGGTCCGGTCGAGGGCCGTGCCCGGATTGTCGAGATCCATGCCCTCGAGCGCGGTCGCGAATCGGTTGGAGTAGCTCTCGCGTCTTATCTCGCCGTCCGTGATGATGTCGATCCCGGCGCGTTCCATGTCGCGGATCGCCACCAGTGTCGCGTCATCCTGAGCCTGCTCGAGAAACTCCGGGAGTGGCCGCCAGATCTCCAGGGCGCGGGTGCGCGGAGGCAGGCGGCTTCCCAGAACCGCGCGATCGACAAGCCAGTCAGGCTGCGGGTAGCTGCCGACGACCGTGGTCGGCAGGAGTTGAGGCACGGTCGCAAGCGTATCGCCACCCCGACTACTGGTGCATCATTTCGCGTGGACGCATGGCATCGAAACCAGCCACCAACACAACACGCTCAGCCGCCGGCAAGCTCGCGGGCGACAACTGCGATACCGACTGGATCTGGGACCGTGAGGTCGAGACTGCGTCCGAGGGGGAAACGTTCGCCATGGCATCGGCGGCCTGGGACCGCCAGCTCGAGCACCTGGCGGAAGGTTCAGACTTTTACTCGCACAAGTTTCGCGAGGCCGGAATTGGAGCTGCCCGGGTCCGGCTCGCCGACATCGCAAAGCTCCCTTTCTCGACCAAGGATGAGCTGAGGCACGCATACGAAGCTCGACCGCCCTTCGGGACGAACGCCGGCGTGCCCGCCGAGCGCATCAAGCGCGTCTACCAGACCAGTGGTACCACCGGGTCGCCGACCGTGATCGCGCTCAGCAGCGCCGACATCGAGGTCTGGACGGCGATTGGCGCCCGAACGTACTACGCGACGGGCATGCACGGCCACCACAGCGTGCTCACGACCTTTGGCGCGGGGCCGTTCGTCGCGGGACACACCCACTTCGTTTTATCGCGGATTGGCGCTCGATCGGTGCCGGTGGCGCCTGGCGACACCACTCGCGTCATGTTTGGGCTGACCACCGGTCTCGCCGACACGCTGCTGGCAACGCCGTCGTTTGCGCAGTACCTAGCCAACCGATTCGACAGCACCCATGCGGATCCTGGCTCCCTCGCGCTGCTCCACGTCGTCACGGGCGGCGAGCCCGGCGGCGGAATTCCGGCCATCCGCGACCACATCGAGCGCGCACTGGGTGTCACGGTCAATGAGGTGATGGGGATCGGCGACGTGGCCCCTTCGCTGTTCGGGGAGTGCCCCAGCCAGCAGGGAATGCACTTCTGCGGCACGGGCCACGTGTGGCCGGAGCTGGTCGATCCGGGCACACAGGAGCCGATGGCGATCGAAACCGGCGCCGTCGGCGAGCTTGTCTATACGCACCTCACGCGCGAAGCGATGCCCGTCGTTCGCTTCCTCAGCGGCGACATCGTCAGAATCGAGGGCACCTCGTGCGACTGCGGTAGAACCAGCTTTCGAATGCGCTGTCTGGCGAGGCGCGACGACATGTTCAAAGTGCGCGGCGTCAACGTGTACCCATCCGCAATCCTGGCCGTGGTCGGAGATTTCAGCCCACGTGTCACCGGTCGGGCGCGCGTGGTTCGCAAGAACTCCGATGTGAGCGTCGACCCGCCCGTGCCGATTGAGGTGGAGGTCTCGGGCGTGGGTGAAGGTGACGTTGCCCTGGCCGCCGAGATCGAGGAGGCGGTCCACAAGAGGCTGACGTTCCGTTCCAAGGTGATACTGATCCCCGAGCCGGCGTTCGGCGACAGCGGCTACAAGACAAACCTCACAGTGACACGCCAATGACTGGGGGAAACCGCAAGCGCCTACGGTCCGTCATGGGCAGCAGCACCGTCGATCGCATCGTCGTGCGCGGCCACGACCTCGCCGAAGATCTCATCGGGAAGGTCTCGTTGGGCGACATGGCCTTCCTCGAGCTCAAAGGACGTCTGCCGACTTCAAAGGAATCGACAATGTTCAACGCCATCGCCGTGACCCTGGTGGAGCATGGAATGACACCAAGCGCGATCGCCGCCCGCCTGACCTACTTCGGCGCTCCGGAATCCGTGCAAGGCGCTGTGGCCGCGGGATTGTTGGGCATCGGTGATCGGTTCGGAGGTTCGGTCGAGGAGGCCGCTCGCACGCTGCAGGAAGCGCTCGCAGGGTCTGGCGAAAACGCGGACGCCGGCGACCTCGCGAGGCAGATAGTTGCCTCGCATAAGGAACGCAAGAGGCCGATCGCGGGCCTTGGGCATCCGATCCACAAGCCGGCCGACCCGAGGACCGTCAGGCTGTTTGCGCTCGCTGCCGAGAACGGATTCTCCGGCCGGTTCGTGCAGCTGATGCAGGCGGTCTCAGTCGAGGCGGGTCGCAGCTACGGCCGCGACCTTCCAGTCAACGCCACGGGGGCCATCGGCGCGATCGCGAGCGAGCTCGATATCCCGTGGCAGGTGAGCCGCGGGCTGGCGGTGATGGCACGGGCGATCGGCCTGGTCGGCCATATCCAGGAGGAGCTCAAAGAGCCGCTCGCCGCTGAGATCTGGAGCCGGATCGACGAGGAATCGTCCAGCAAATAGACGTGGGTCTTCAGCCGCCAGGTAGGGGCTAACATAGATTCCCGCTCCGTTCGATCGGCTGGAAGGAGACAATCAGTGCCCGCCCACATGCCCGGCATCCACCATGTGACCTGCATTACAGGTGACGTCCAGAAGTGCGTCGACTTCTATGTCAGCGTGCTCGGGCTGCGATTCATCAAGAAGAGCATTAACCAGGACATGCCCGACACGTATCACATCTACTTTGGCGACCAGGTCGGGTCCCCGGGCACGGCTATGACATTCTTCGGCTGGCCCTCCTGGCCGAAGCGCCGGGCAGGAAGCGGGCAGGTGACCACCGTCTCGTTTTCCGTGCCCGACGGAGCGCTCGGCTTCTGGAGCACCCGTCTCCGAAAGCTTGGAGTTAAGACGACGCCGGCGAGCCGGTTTGGCACCGACGCAGTGGTCCTGACCGACCCGGATGGCATCCAGCTCGAGCTCGTGGCCAAGACGTCCGACCAGCCGTGGGTGCCGTGGCCGGACGGGCCTGTTGGCACCGAGCATGCCATCCGTGGCTTCGACTCGGCGACCATGACTGTTGCAGATGCCGGAGCAACATCTGATCTCCTGGTCAAGACGATGGGCTTTCACAAAGTCGCCCAGGACGGGGGGCGCACGCGATTCGAGACAGGTCGGGGGGGACCCGATGCGATCCTCGATGTGGTCGAGTCGCCCGACGGGCCCGAAGGTGAGGAGTCGATCGGAACCGTGCACCATGTTGCGTGGAGAACCACCGATGCCGCTCATCAAAGCGAGTGGCGCGAGGTGCTCGTGAAGGCCGGACGGAGCGTTACACCGGTGATCGACCGCTACTACTTCAAGTCCATCTATTACCGTGAGCCGGGCGGGGTCCTGTTTGAGATCGCCACCGATGGGCCGGGTTTCACGGTGGACGAGACAGTCGAGTCGCTGGGTTCATCGTTGAGCCTGCCGCCCTGGTTCCAGGTTCGCCGCGACAGGTTGGATGAAACGCTTCCGCCCATCGTCGTACCGACCACGGCGACGACCGGCGCGGGGCACTGATGCATTCGGTTTCGAGCGTGGTCGCAATCTCGCCTCTGGGAGGGAAATGAGCTGATGAGCACTGCAGTAGTCGAACCGGTCAATCCGATGGCCGCCGAAGGCAAGGAGACGGTCATGAGCGTCATGCGCCGTGACCGCGCCAATTTCACACGCCTGGTCTCAGACCCGAAGAACTGGAACGTTGAGACGCGCTGCACCGGGTGGGAGACCCGCGACCTCGTCGGTCACATGATCGACGTCATGGAGGGGTACTTCAAGAACTGGGACGCCGCCAAGGCAGGTAAGGAGGGCACCGCTCTCGGCCTTCCTGTCATGGGGGAGACTCTGAACGACCACGCGCTGGACTTTCGCAAGCTCTCACGTGAGGAGGCGCTCGACCGCTTCAAGAAGGACGCGCAGAAGCTCGACGGAATGCTCGAGGCGCTGACGCCGGAAGAATGGGGCGGCTTCATGGTCTATCACCCGTTCGCCGGACCTGTTCCTGCCGGTTTTTACGGCACCTTCCAGATCATGGACTACGGCGTGCACCCTTATGACATCGAGTACGGCCTCGGCAACAAGCTGGCGACAATCGATGAGGCGACAGCGGGCCTGATCCTGCCGTTTGCCTTCGTCTTCTGGATGTACACGGTGGACCAGAAGGTCGCAGCGGGCCTGGACGCCCAGTACGGGATCGAAGCCGAGGGTCCGTGGGGCGGCAAGTGGCGCGCGACGATCAAGGACGGCAAGTGGTCGTCGGAGCCCGAGACCGGCAACTTCGAGGGCTGTGACGCGCTGTTCCACTTCGACTCCGCGGCCGACCTGGTCCTGACGTTCTTTGGGCGCTTTCCGGGCGGCTCGGCGACTGGCGACCCTGAGGTCATCCACAAAGTGCGCCACCTCTTCTTCTCGTTCTGATCCGGATCAGTCTCTGGGCGGCGACCCTCGGTGAAGTAGGGTCGCCGCATTCGTCCCCGCCCGTCGTGCAGCCGGCGGGCACTGCCGAAGGAGGCCCGTTCGAGGTAAGGGAGCTCGACCCGGCCTGGGCGCGGGTGGCGATGGGCGCGGAGGAAGACCTGGTCGCACAGCGGCTGCGCAGGGGGTCCAGGTGCTTTGGGACGTGGGCCGGTCACGAGCTCGTCGGCTACGGCTGGTTGTCGGCGAAGTCCGAGTGGATCGGCGAGATCGAGCTTGAGATCACGCCGGCCGCAGGCGAGGCTTACGTCTGGAATTGCGTGACGCTCGCACCGCACCGCAGGAAGGGGGCCTTTCGATCCCTGGTGCGCTCGCTCGTCACCCAGGCGCGGGAGGAGGGCATGTCTAGGCTGTGGATCGCCTCGGTCAGCGACCTTGGCGAGAAAGCAGTCGCGCAGGCGGGATTCGTTCCGGTCATCCGGTTCGACCGCACCACACGGTGGGGCCTTCGATGGACCACGATCGCTCTGGTGGCGGGGGTCGATCCAGACTTGGTGAGGGCAGCACTCGCGGTGATGGCCGTCAAGCCCGGCTCGTCATTGCGGCGGTCCCAACCTCGGGTGCACTGACCGGGCAGGTAGCTGCGGCGGTGCTGGTCGCGTTCGTCGCCGCGCTGCACGTCTACATCCTGGTGCTCGAGATGTTCCTGTGGCGGACGCCGCGGGGGCTTCGAAGCTTCGCCATGACGCAGGAGATAGCGGATTCCTCAGCCAAGCTGGCGGCCAACCAGGGCCTGTACAACGGCTTCCTGGCAGCGGGTCTGTTCTGGGGCTTGATCGCATATGGAGTCGTGACCGGAAGGCCGATCCTGACGTTCTTCCTGGCCTGCGTCATCGTGGCGGGCCTGTATGGAGGGGCGACGGTAAGCCGGAGAATCGTGCTGATCCAAGCGGTCCCGGCAGCGATCGCATTGATCCTCGTCTGGCTGGCCTAGCGCGGGAGGGATCGTCTAAATCGCGTCCATGTAAATGCGCAGCAGGTCGGCGGTCGGGTAGCGGCCTCCAAGCTCCGAGGCGGCTCTTTGCAGCTCCGGCTCGCCCAATCCGAAATCGGCGATGTGCTGTGGTAAACCGAGCGCTGCGATCAGTTGCTGGACGTCGCCCACCGCATTTCCTGACCCTGTCGCCTTTCCGACAAGGGCCATCCGCTCAGGCATCCTCTTGGCCAGGAAGCGCATGACGTGGGGGAGAAGGAGGCACGAGGTCACGCCGTGGGGGATGCCGTGCCGGGCCCCGATCTGCTTGCCCATCACGTGGCTGAGGCCGCTTGCGGACGGGCCGGGAAGAGTGAACCCAAACCAGGCAGCGATCTGGTTCTGGGTGCGCACTTCGAGGTCTGCAGGCGCGGTCTGGGCGCGCGGCAGCGATGCGAACAGGCGCCTGATCCCTTCCAGCGCCATCGCGTCCGAGAAGGGATGCTCACCGTCGGCCAGGAATCCCTCGACCGCGTGATCCAGCGCGCGGATACCCGTGGAGAGCCACAGGGACATCGGCGTCGCGAGGCTCAGCTGGGCGTCGTAGATCACCGTGTCAAGCAGCAAGCGCACGTCGCGCATACCCGCCTTGTCCCCTGCCTCGTCCGTGTACCCGGCGCTGGCGGCCAGCTCAGCGACCGATAGTGTTGTGGGGATCGCGACGTGGGGGAGGCCGCGGTATGCCAGGCCACGCCGATCCGCGAGCCTGACCGCGATGATCTTCGCGGCGTCGATGGCGCTGCCGCCGCCGAAGCTGACCAGTCCATCGACTCCCGCCTCGGTTGCGTGCTCGACGGCGGCCTCGATCTCGGATAGCGGCGCGTGCTGGCTGATCACCTCTGTGGCCGGAGCTTCTGCACCGCCGAGGGCTCCGCGCACGCGTGCGATCAGCTTGCCTTCGGCAAGCAGGGAACGAGTGGTGACGAGCGCGACCCTGTTCGCCTGCAACCGCTTGAGCTCCGGCTCCAGCTGGTCGAGCGAGCCTGGCCCCCAGTGGATGACACGCGGGTTTGCGTAGGCGAATACGCCGGGCATTGCGCCGTCATAGTACGTATCCGGGTCCCTTCGGCCATCGGGGCCGCTCGAGGAGGGGGCGTCGATGGGGCAAACTGGTGACCTGTGAGCGGTCCTCATCAAGGTCAGAAGGTCCTGGAGGCGGGCGAGCCCCTGGCGAAGGCCGGGGCCGCGATGATCCTGGTTCACGGGCGAGGAGCCAGCGCGGCGGACATCATGACCCTGGGTGCCGAGCTCATGCATCCCGGTTTCGCCTACCTTGCCCCGCAGGCCGCGGGCTCGGCCTGGTACCCGCATCCTTTCACAGCCCCGATCCAGGACAACGAGCCCTATTTGAGCTCCGCGCTGGAGGTCCTTGTCTCGCTCTTGGCTTCGATCGAAAAGACTATTCCCGCTGAGCGGGTCATTCTCCTCGGATTCTCGCAGGGTGCGTGCCTCACGCTCGAGTTCGCTGCGCGCCATGCGCGCCGCTATGGGGGAGTGGTCGGGCTGAGCGGTGGTCTGATCGGCCCGACCGGCACGCCGCGCGAATATGCGGGGAGCTTTGGTCGAACGCCGGCATTCCTTGGGTGCAGCGACGTGGACCCGCACATCGGAAAGGACCGTGTGATCGAAGCGGCCGAGGTTTTCGAGAGGTTGGACGCCGACGTGACGATGCGGCTTTACCCGCAGATGGCCCACACGGTGAGCGCGGACGAGATCGAAGCCGTCCGCACGATAGTTGCAGCCGTCGCAAGCGAATTGCAATAAGCACGACCCAGCCTGCTGGGTGTGACCACTCGATCCTTCTTAAGCGGCGCGAAGGCCCGCATCGGCGTTTCTCTTTTGTTTCTCCTTGCGGCGATGGCCTGCGGTGGTAGCAGTGGTACGGCGGTCACATCTCCGATACCAACGGTCACCTTCACCATGGCAGCAATGAACGGAAGTGGAGTCACCGGTACGGGTCAGGTCTATAAGGGAGCCGGCAGCTTCATTGTCTCGATCCAGGTGCATGGCCTGGTCGCAAACTCGTCACATATCTCGCATGTGCATATCGGCTCCTGCGCCAAGCAAGGGAACGTTGCCTATGCGCTCCTTCAGGTCGTCGCAGACTCGTCCGGCGACGCGACTGCGACGAGCACAGTCGACGAGTACTACTCGTTGCCCCCGAAAGGTTGGTACGTGAACGTGCACGAGGGCCCCGATTTCAGCGAGGCCGACTACGCCCCGAGCATCTCGTGCGGAGACTTGCCTCCCGGCTGACGGTGAGCGACGGTTTCCTCGGCCATCTCGCCGTTTCAACGCCGTTCTTCTGGCAAGAAACGATCTCAAGCCGTATGAAGTGGGTGAAACCGGCAGGGCGCCCGTTTTAGAGACAAATACCGTAGTTATTAACGCCGAAAGGCGATCTGGGAGGTTTGAGCGTGGAACTAGGTAGCATCGTCGAACTTATCGTCGTGGGCCTGATCGCCGGATTTGTGGCGAGCAAGGTGATGACCGGCCATGGCATGGGTCTCATCTGGGACATCGTGGTAGGCATCCTCGGGTCGTTCGTAGGGGGTTGGCTGGCGTTCGTTATCTTCCACATCGCTGCGGCCAACATCCTTGTCGAGCTGGTGATCGCCTTTGTAGGCGCGCTGATCCTGCTGTTCCTGTTTCGCATGGTTGTCGGCCGCCGTGGCCGAACGACTGCGTAGACACCTCGATTTTCGACAAAGGCCTCGCGGCGCGGCTGCGGGGCCTTTCTCTATTCCTCTCCCCGCAGGGGAGAGGGCAGGGGAGAGGAGCGTTAGCTGGCACTATCGACCAAATTGCGCCCGGCCGTTAGCTGCTACTACTGAGGGGTGTTGCATGCCGACCTCGTAGGCCTGATCCAGGATGGTGTGACGGCCAAAAGCGGTCGCTGGGCCGATCTCGGCGCCGGCGAAGGCGCCTTCACCCTCGCGCTTGCAGAGCTTCTTGGGGCGGGCGGGCATATCACTGCGGTCGACAGGGATGCAGGCTCGATCAGAGGCCTGGCGGCCGGGGTTCGAAGGTCGTTCCCCTCCACCGTCTTCGAGGTCGTTGTTGCCGACTTCACGCGCCCCCTGCCGCTGTCCGGGCTGGATGGCGTGGTGATGGCCAACTCACTGCATTTCGTGCGCGACAAGGGGCCGGTTCTCAGCGCGGTTCGCGACATGTTGAACCCGGGAGGCACCCTGATCATCGTCGAGTACGGCGCCGACCGAGGCAACCCATGGGTGCCGCACCCGTTCTCGTACCCAACCTGGCAGAAGCTGGCCGCAGTGGCCGATTTTGAAGGCACCCGGCTCATGCGAACCATCCCCAGCCGCTTCCTGGGCACCCTGTACTCCGCAGCCAGCCACCGGCCCCTTGCATCCGAGGCTGTTACGAAGTAATGTTGTAATCATGGATGAAAAAGAGTTCGGAACGATCAAGGGTTGGTTTGCCGGAAGGCTCCCGGACGGCTGGTTCGCGGGGGTGGACGTGACGATCGAGGACGACCAGGTGGTGGTCCTCGGCGCGCTGCCGGAGGTCGGTCTGCCGTCAGGCTCCTCGCCGGAGGAGAAGGAGGGCGCCGCCGCGGGACGAATCGCAAGGTTCCGCGAGGAGACCAGGGCCCAGCGCATCGGCATCGCGCAGGAGGCGGAGGAGCGGTTCCATAAGTACGTGACGTGGGGCGCTCGACTCTGGGGCGTCACCAAGCGCTTCAACCCTGGCGGCGGCGGCCGCTCGGAGGGCAATCGGCGCGTGATGATCGGACGCAGGTTGCGCGGCCGTGGACGCGGCCAGCACGGCCCAGGCCGGCCCGCGGGCACCCAGTCGTCGTCTCCCGAACCCCAGGTTTTCTAAGGCGCGACCCGACCCGGTCAACCCGCACGCGGCCGGGTCGGTAAGCTGCCGACTAGTGGACTGTAACGGCCAGAGCTGGAGCAGGCCGCAGGCTCGAAGACCGGCGGTCCAGGCGACCGG
>Ga0075522_10002188_pt1 | contig 14631 bp, 10 predicted proteins | sample NGEPerA_FD_74796 | JGI IMG/M metagenome (GOLD analysis project Ga0075522, IMG submission 74796) | Arctic peat soil microbial communities from the Barrow Environmental Observatory site, Barrow, Alaska, USA - NGEE PermafrostL2-A | ecosystem: Environmental > Terrestrial > Soil > Wetlands > Peat ... | reverse complement strand
CGCGGCGGTGGCGACAACTATGGTGGTGGCGGCGGCGGCGGATACCGCGGCGGCGGCGACAACTATGGTGGCGCTCCCAGCGGTGGTGGCGGATACCGTGGCGGCGACAACTATGGTGGCGCTCCCAGTGGCGGCGGCGGATATCGTGGCAGCAATCCTGGTGGCGGCTACCGAGGCACAAACAACAATTATAGCGGCGGCGGCGGAGCTCGTCCGGCGGGTCCGAGTCGTGGGGAGGATTCCCAAAACCGTGGTGCTTACCGTGGTTTTGACGAGGGAGGCCGCAACGGGATGGGCTTTCCTACAGGGCCGAACTTGGCCAATCGTCCCTTAAGCAGCCGTTTCAATCCCTATACGGGCCATGATGAGTTACAACCCGAAAAGCCCGGTAACGGGCCTGCGGGTGAAACAAAATCGCAAGGCACACAAGGAGAAGAGTGAAGAACCCGAAAATTTACGAATACTAACACAATAGGTTGTGGTTGGTGGAGAGAGGCCCCAAAATTTGGGGCCTCTCTTTTTTTTTAAAAATAAGGTTTTAATGGGGAAAGATAGTCAATGTGGGCTTGGTGGAGTAGAATATTCGGCTGGAACCGCCAGGTTTCACGACGAAAAACCGTTTAAAGATTGACCTTTTAGGTTGCGCCCTGGTTTGGTGCGCCCGAGAGGTGACAATCCCAAGAGGCGAAGCGTATGGGTGAAATATTAGGCAAGTTGAAGGGTGACCCGTCTGTGGATTTCACCGAGGTCCAAGAATGGGTGGAAAGCCTTGCGGATTTGAAGGCCCGCTATGGCGCCGAAACGGCTGGATTGATTTTAGCCTATCTGCAGGAAACGGCTTTTAAGGAAGGCATCAATATGCCTTTCACGGCCAATACCCCTTACATCAACACCATTCCCGCCGACAAACAGTCCGCGTTCCCCGGCGACCGTGAAATGGAACGCCGCATCAAAAATGCCGTGCGTTGGAATGCCATGGCCATGGTCGTGCGCGCCAACCGCGAGCAGGCCGCTCCGGGCGGGCACATCAGCACCTTCGCCAGCTCAGCCACGCTCTATGAGATCGGCTACAACCACTTCTTTAGGGCGCCCAATCGGGAGCAAGGCACCGTTGGCGACCTTGTCTACTATCAGGGCCATGCCGCCCCGGGCATGTACGCCCGCGCCTTTGTTGAAGGGCGCCTCAACGAGGATCATCTCCTTAATTTTCGCCGCGAACTTAAGGAAAAGCCCGGCCTGAGCAGTTACCCGCATCCTTGGCTCATGCCCGATTTCTGGCAGTTTCCTACGGTCAGCATGGGGCTGGGGCCGATAGGCAGCATTTATCAGGCCCGTTTCATGCGTTACCTCGAACACCGCGGCTTGAAAAAGACCGGGGACGAAAAGGTTTGGTCGTTCGTGGGCGACGGCGAAACCGACGAACCCGAGACCTTGGGCGCCATCAATTTGGCCGTGAGGGAAAAGCTCAACAACCTGATCTGGGTGGTGAATTGCAATCTTCAGCGCTTGGACGGCCCGGTCCGCGGCAACGGCAAGATCATTCAGGAACTCGAGCGCATCTTCAGGGGCGCTGGTTGGAATGTCATCAAGGTCGTGTGGGGCGGCGATTGGGACCCTTTGCTGGCCGCTGATGACGGCGAGCTGGTCGCCCGCATGGGCGAGGTGGTCGACGGGCAATACCAGAAATACACCGTGGCTGACGGTGCCTATGTCCGAGAGCATTTCTTCAACAGCCCCAAGCTTAAAAAAATGGTCGAATCCCTCTCCGACGAACAGATTCAGAAGATCAAGCGGGGCGGACATGATCCCGAAAAAGTATATGCCGCCTATGCGGAAGCTGCGGCTTCCACGGATCGTCCCACGGTGATTTTGGCGAAGACCGTCAAGGGCTACGGTTTGGGGGAAGCGGGCGAAGGCCGCAACGTGACCCATAACCAGAAAAAAATGAATGAAGACCAGCTTAAGGAATTTCGGACCCGTTTTTCGATACCCATCAACGATGAGCAGGTGGCCACCCTGCCTTTTTATCGCCCTGCCGAAGACAGCCCTGAAATGAAATACCTCAAGTCGCGGCGCGAGGCCTTGGGCGGCTCGGTCCCCCAGCGTTTGCCGATGGCCGCGCATCTGCGCATTCCGGATTTGGGGGAATTCAAGGAATTCCTCAACGGTTCCAAGGGGCGGCCAATCAGCACGACCATGGCTTTCAATTTGGTGTTGAGCAAACTGCTCAAGAACAAGGACATCGGAAAATTCATCGTGCCGATCATTCCCGACGAGGCCCGCACCTTCGGCCTCGATCCCTTGTTCGCCCAGATCGGCATCTATTCCAGCCAGGGCCAGCTCTACGATCCCGTCGACGGCGACAACGTGTCCTATTACCGCGAAGCCAGCGACGGCCAGATTTTGGAGGAAGGCATCAACGAGGCGGGCTCCATCGCCAGTTTTGTCGCCGCCGGCACGGCCTATAGCACCTATGGCGTGAACACGATCCCTTTCTACATCTACTATTCGATGTTCGGCTTCCAGCGCGTCGGCGATCAAATTTGGCTGGCTGCGGACAGCCGAGCCAAGGGATTTTTACTGGGGGCGACGGCGGGGCGCACTACGCTCAACGGCGAAGGCCTACAGCATGAAGACGGGCATAGCCTTTTGGCCGCGTCGGCGGTTCCCAATCTTTTGGCCTATGACCCCGCCTACCAATATGAAATCGCGGTGATCATCCAGGACGGCCTCAAACGCATGTACGCCGATGACGAACAGGTCTTCTATTACATCACGCTTGAAAACGAGAACTACGAACACGCTCCCATGCCCGAGGGCGTCGAGGAAGGCATCCGGCGGGGTCTCTACCGCTTCACAAGCGTTAGGGCCGACCAAGAAAAAGCCAAAGTGCATTTGTTCGGGTCGGGGGCCATTTTCAAGGAAGCCCTGCGCGCCGCGAAGATTTTGGCCGAGAAATTTGGGATCAGCTCCGACGTGTGGTCGGTCACCAGCTACAAGGCCCTCCGCTTCGAAGCGTTGGAAGCGGAGCGTTGGAACCGGCTGAACCCGGCCGCCCCGCCCAAGGAAAGCTACCTGCATGTTTTGGCCAAGGAATTAAAGGAACCGGTCATCGCCAGCAGCGACTATGTGCGTTTGGTGAGTGAACAGGTCAAGCCGTGGATCGCCGATTTTACGGCCTTGGGCACGGACGGTTTTGGCCGCAGCGAAGGCCGCGAAGAACTGCGCCGTTTCTTCGAGGTCGACGCCGAGAATATCGCTCTGGAAGCTTTGCGGTCCCTGCAACGCCGCGGAACGATGGAAGCGTCCGCTGTGGCCCGCGCCGTCGTGGACTTAGGGCTCAATGGACCCCGTAAGGATCCCCTCAAAGACTAGGTCGGCCAAATACGGAGAGAAGCATGGCAAAGGAATTCAAACTGCCCGCGCTGGGCGAAGGCGTCGATTCCGGCGACTTGGTGGGTGTCAGCGTCAAAGGCGGAGACCGGGTCAATAAGGGCCAGGTTTTGCTGGAAGTTGAAACCAACAAGGCCGTTATGGACGTGCCCGCACCCGAAAACGCGGTGATTGTTTCGGTGAACGTCAAGGTCGGCGATAAGGTGAAACCCGGACAAGTTGTGGTGATTTACGAGCCTGCGGCCGGCGCGTCGCTTGCCGACGCCCCGACGCCCGCGCCCGCGCCCGCGACAAGTCCTGCGCCTGTCGCAAAGGGGACGCCCCTGCCTGCGTTGGCGCCGGTGGTCCCCCCGCCGCAAGCCTACGCCGTGGCCCCGTCGCCTCCGCCGGCCGCCGAACCTTCGGGTAACGGCCGTATTGTGCCGGCGTCGCCTTCGGTTAGGAAATTCGCGCGCGAACTCGGTGTGAATTTGGCGGCTGTGGCCGCGAGCGGCCCGCAAGGGCGCGTGCTGGAAATTGACGTCAAAAATCACGTCAAACAAGTCTTGGGCGCGGGATCCGGCGGCGTTTCCGGAGCGTCCCCGCCTGCTTTGCCCGATTTCTCCAAATGGGGAAGCGTGGAGCGTGTCCAGCTCAAGGGGGTCCGCAAGGCCACCGCCGAAGGCATGGCCCGCGCCTGGGCCCAGGCCCCCAGGGTCACCCAGTTTGACGTGGCCGACATCACGGGCACCGACTCCGCGCGCAAGCGTTTTGCCGACAACCGCAAGGGCCAGCCCGGAAAAGTGACCATGACTATCTTGGCCATCAAAGCCGTCACGAAAGTCCTGGCTGAGTTCCCCCATTTTGCGAGCTCCCTCGATTTGGCCCGCAATGAAGTCGTCACCAAAGCCTGGCGTCATATAGGCATCGCAGTGGACAGTCCAGGCGGCCTCATGGTTCCGGTCGTGCGCGACACCGACAAAAAGAGCCTGGTGGAACTGGCGGTCGAGCTCGAAGGCCTCGCCGAGAAGGTCCGGTCCCGCAAGATCGCGCTTGAGGAAATGCAAGGCGGCGTTTTCACGATCAGCAATCTCGGCGGCATCGGGGGGACTTTCTTCACGCCTATCGTGAATTGGCCGGAAGTGGCGATCCTCGGCATTTCCAGGAGCCGTCAGGAATTGCAGATGGTGGACGGGCAGATTGAAGCCCGCTTGATGCTGGGACTGTCCCTGAGCTACGACCATCGCGTGATCGACGGCGCTGACGGCGCGCGCTTCCTGAAGCGCGTCTGCGAAGTGTTGGCGAATCCCTTTGAGCTGGTGAACTAAGCATGGACTTCAAACTCCCCAATTTGGGTGAAGGCATCGAATCCGGCGAGGTGGTCGGCGTCCAGGTCAAGGCGGGCGACCCGGTCTCCAAGGGCCAGAATTTGGCTGAGATCGAGACCAACAAGGCGGTGATGGACGTGACCGCGAATTTCAGCGGGACGCTCACGGCCGTGAACATCAAGCCCGGCGACAAGGTGAAACCTGGGCAAGTGATCGCGGCCTACGACGCCTCAACGGTTGCCGCGGGGAGCCCTTCGGCGGCTGCGGCGAAGCCGGTGGCGGCCGAGCCTAAGGCGTCTTCGGTCGTCGCCGATGCTTCCGGGCCAAAATCCGTTCCGTCTCCGCCAAAGCCGGCGACGCCAAGCGGCGCGCCTGCGATTGTTTCGTCCCTGCGCTCCCAAGAGCCCGTCAATGCTTCCGTCCATGGGCTGAACCTGGAAGAAGCCGCCAAATTACGCGTGGTTGTCATTGGTGCGGGTCCGGGAGGCTACGCGTCGGCCTTTTATGCGGCGGATCTCGGCTTTCAGGTCACTCTCATCAACAAAGAGACGCGTTTGGGGGGCGTTTGCACGCTGCGGGGTTGCATTCCCAGCAAGGGGCTTTTGCACGTCGCCAAACTCATCAATGAAGCCAAGCATGCCCCGGAGATCGGCGTGGATTTTGGGGCGCCCAAGATCGACGTGGCCAAATTGCGGGCTTTTAAGGACGGGTTCGTCAACACCTTAGGCGAGGGCATCGGACAGATCGCTTCAGCCCGCAAAGTGGAGGTCATCGAAGGTTTGGCGAAATTCAAAAATGCGCACACCCTGAATGTGCTCGCCGGGGACGGGGGTAAGGCCCCGAAAAAAACGGAATTGCCTTTCGACTACTGCATCATCGCCACGGGAAGCATGCCGGCCATGCCGGGCCCCTGGAAGGCCTTGGATGATCCGCGCATCATGGATTCCACGGGTGCTCTTGAATTGAAAGACATCCCCAAGCGTTTGCTCATCGTCGGCGGCGGCTACATCGGCCTCGAAATGGCCTGCGTTTACGCGGCCCTCGGTTCTGAAATCACCGTGGTTGAATTTATGCCGGGTTTGCTTATGGCCGCGGACCGCGATCTGGTGCGGCCATTGGAGGCCCGCCTGAGGAAACAATTCAAGGCTATACACCTCAATACCAAGGTCGAGAAGCTGGAACCCCAAAGCGACGGCATCAAGGCCACCTTGGCGGGCGAAGGCGTTGATCCGGTGCAGGTCTTTGACCGGGTGCTCGTGTCCGTGGGGCGCCGTCCGAATTCCGAAGGCCTTGATCTGCAAAACACGGCGGTGAGAGTGGACGCCAAAGGCTTTGTGGAGCACGACACCCAATTGCGCAGCGCCGAAAACAACATCTTTGTCATCGGGGACGTCGCCGGTGAACCTATGTTGGCCCACAAGGCCCATGCCGAAGCCCGTGTGGCCGTGGAAGCCATCGCCGGACTTAAGACCATCTATGACGTGCGTGCCATGCCCGCCGTGGTGTTCACCGATCCCGAGCTGGCCTGGGTGGGAGTCACCGAAGAAGAGGCAAAAAAACAGGGCTTGGACGCCGAGACGGCGCGCTTCCCTTGGGCCGCCAACGGCAAGGCTCACGCTTTAGGGCGCACCGAAGGTTTAAGCAAGGTCACCGTCGAAAAATCCACGGGCCGCATTTTGGGCGCGGGTGCGGTGGGCTGGGAAGCCGGCGCCATCATCAGCGAATATGCGCTGGCCATAGAAATGGGGGCCTTGGCGTCGGACGTGAGCATGACGGTGCATCCGCATCCCACGTTGAATGAAACCCTGTTGGGCGCGGTGGACGTGTACCTGGGTCATGCGACGGATATCTACCGCCCGAAAAGAAAGCCCTGAGGCGGGACCCCGGCGAAATATTTTTTTTTGGAAGATTTTAAGATCATGGAATCGGGAATTTTAGACATAAAAAAAGCCTTCTTCAGGGAACGCGGCTTCCGGCCGATCCCTGAAGAAGGCTTTTTTTAAAAAATTCTAAGCCATTGCCGGCACCGGTAGCGTGATCGCTTCCAATTCTTCCACCAGACTTTGCAGGCCGTTCTCGAAGCTTTCCCGTCCGTTGCGCAGACGATTTTTGATGCGTTGGCGGTAGAATGCGACGCCTTCAAGCAAGTTGGCCTTGTAGGTTTCAAAATAGGCGGGCGGATGGTTGGTCAGCTTCAAACGCGTACGGCGGATTTCTTCTTTGAGATAGTCCACATAGAGCTTCATTTCGTTGACGAAGAAATGAGGCCTGGCCTTGTTCTTGAGCAGGTCGATGCGTCCGTAGATGTGGTCGATCATTTCGTCCAGGGACAGCTCCCGGTCAAACCAAGCGATATTCGGACCCGCACAGACCGTTGTTGGCGGGGCGGCTTTGGGGGCGACCTGTTTGAGGGCCGAGCCGCTGAGCTCCCAACAGATGCAGGCCTTCTCCACCACTTCGGCTTTGGCGGCGGAACGTTCCGCGTCGTTGAGCTCACCGTTGCTGTCCAGCTGTTTTAGCTTGGCCGACTGGTAGCTGGCGCTGGACACGCACTGCGGGTTGCCGGGAAATTCCGTGTTGTAGACCAGATACGAATGGGGGCAGGGGCTGCCCGGCTTGCCTTCGGCGATGCGCCGCAGGCGCTGGCGCTCGCTGGCGCTGGTGGTCAATAGCCAGAAGGGAAGGCCCAGCGGGGAGCTTCGACTCAGGCGTATTTCGTTTTCCCCGGCCTCGGCCAGCAACTGCCGGTGTTCGTCGTCGCAGATGGTGGCTTCCTTGACCAGCAGGAAGGGCGATCCCCAACCGGTGGCGTCCACGCCAAAGGCTTCCTGCAGCAGCACGGCTTCGTCGTAGGTGCCTAGGCCGCCTTGGGCCGTCAGGCGGGCGGCCTGCGGCTCCAGGGTGGGCATGCCACGGGAGGCTTGGGCGGCCATCCATACCGCTCGCAGGCTGGCGTGCAATTCCTGGCGTTTGGACCGGAATTCTTCCAGAATCGGCCCCATCAAGATGCCGTCCGTGGCGAAGGCATGTCCGCCGCAATTTAGGCCGCTTTCCATGCGAAATTCGCTGATCCAAACGCCTTTTTTGGCAAGGTAACGGCCTTGAATTTCGGCGCTACGGTAGTCCGAAACCTTCATGATGACTTCTTTTTCAAGCACACCGTCGGGGCGTGGTTGAAAGGCATCCAGGCGTCCCAGCAGGCCGTAGAGCCGCGGGTTCATGCCCGCCGAAAAGACCACGGAGCCGCGCACGCGGCTATTGGCGAAGCCCCTTAAGCCCGCTAGGGCATCGCTACCGTCCACCGGCAAAGATACACCCTGATGGGTCACGGTGCGGTCCACCTTGGTCATGATGTTGACGTCAATGCGGCCGGCGTGCAGGCTCTCGCGCAGGCGGCGTTCCAGCACCTGTTTCCGGGCCGAAGCGGGTTCATTTTGCCAACGCATGAAGGCCATGCGCGCCGGTCCTTCGGGCAGCAATTGAAAACAACGCCATAAATCGCTTCCGGGTTCCAGGGGCAGGGCCAGGAGGGCTTCCATTTGGGTATCGACGATATCCTGCATCTGGTCGAGGTAGGCCGTGAATCGTTTGGCCCGGCAGTCGGGATCGGATTCCAGAATAGGGGCAAAGCTTAAGCCGTGTTCCTCGGCGTGGGCTTTCCGCATGCGTTCAGCCAGGCGGTCGTCCCCCATCGAAACGACGGAATGGATGCCGTATTTGGCGATCTTAACGGGCGTGTCGACGGTAAAGCCGGTGCCCATAACAGGAATATGAAAACGGTGCAAATCGTTGGTCATCATAGGCTCGCTAAGGAATGTTCAGGTTCCCTTGAGAGGTCTTTTACCCTCTTAGAATACCCCTACTAAGGGGCTTCTACTATACGAAATTCGAACAAAAAAGTTACATTTTCATATTATGAAACACTGGATTAAAAGGCTCGCATCCCGATGCAAGCCTTTTTTAGCGTTAATTTTCGAAAGTCGGCTCTTTTTCGATCCAAAAGTCGGGGTACAATGCCGCCATGCGCTTTGCCTTGTTCATCTTGGGATCCCGAGGGGACACCCAACCTTATGCCGCTCTCGGCCGTGCTTTGCAGGCCCAAGGGCAAAGTGTGCGCATTTGTGGTCCTGAAAATTTTGAATCCTTCATTCGGGGCCTGGGTTTGGACTTCAGTCCTATACCCTTGGACACGCGTTTGGCGGTGAACGACGTGCATGTCCGCGACAGCCTCTTGAAGGGTGATCTCCTGGGTTTTTTTTTGCGCCTGCAAAGGCAAGTTTTGCAGCGGCGGCAGGGTATTCAGGAGGCGTGGATCGCCGCGGCTCAAGGCGCCGATGTTTTGGTGGGAGCGAGCACCACGGACGATGCGCTAAGCCTGATCGGCCGGGCCTTGGGAAAGCCGGTGATTTTTACGGAGCTAAGCCCCCTGATTCCGTCCTCATCCTATGCCCCCATCGCCCTGAGTACGCGCAGTCTGGGTCCTTTGAACTACCCCTTGCATTGGCTTTCCCGGCAAATGTGGTGGCGGCTCAATCGGCCCTTGGCCCAGTCCCTGGCTCAAGCGTTGGCCACGGTGGCGCCGCAGCTGGCTCCTTCTTTGAGCGCATTGAAATCCGGCGCGAAAGTTTTACATGGCTTCAGTACGGCCTTGTTCACCCCTCCCCCTTCCTGGACCCCGAACACCCATTGCGTCACCGGTGCTTGGCGCCTTGACCGAGACGACGCCCTGTCCTTGCCTGGGGACCATCACGACGCCGGATTTGCGGCTTGGCTCGAAGACGGCCCTCCGCCGATCTACCTCAGTTTCGGTTCGATGCCGGCGATGGGCGGCGGTGACCTTCTTGAACTGGCGGGAGATCTCGCGGAAAACCTCGACTTGCGCGTGGTCTTGGGGACAGGTTGGAATTCCGAGGTGGTCGAAACCTGTGACCTCCCCGAAGGCGTGGCGCTCAGCGCCGAATGCGACCACGCTTGGCTCTTTGAGAGGTGTTGCGCGGTCGTGCACCACGGCGGCGCGGGCACGACCCAATGCGTCGCGGCGGCGGGCTTGCCTCAAATGGTGGTGCCCTTTTTCGCGGATCAGCCCTTTTGGGCGGAAAAAATCCGACGCAGCGGCGCCGGTCTGGTTTTGCCCTTCAAGCGCCTTGATTCCGGGCGTCTGAGCGGCCTGGTGGCTGAACTGTTGCGGGGGCCCGCCCAGGACGCGGCAGCCCTCCTGGCGCATCGCATGCGGGACGACGGCGGAGCGCCCCTGGCGGCGCGGCGAATGATGGAATGGGTCCAAGACGGGTCCTTGACCTCGACGTGAGCGTCGAGCTGTTTTAGACTCTTGTTTGGGAGTTTTAGTTGCCCCATTTTTTTGAGGTGGAACCATGGCAGATCAATTTAGCGTCCGCCGGCAATTGGACGGTGAAAGCGGCGCATTGCTGGATACGCTTAAAGCCCGCCGGGAATCGGCGCTTGAAACCGAACGCCTGCGCGTCAAACGCCTGGTAAAACTGAAGGTGGGGTATTACTTTGACCCCGTCTCGAGGGAAATTTTACGGCGGGTGGGTAGTCAATACGTGTTTGTGCGCCATGACCGTCGTCAAACCCAGAGGTTGACTCCGGCCCAGGCGGAGACGGGCCAACTGCGGCTGATCCAAGGGGGCCTTTTTTGGGACCCGAAGGCCAATGCGGTCTACCAATTTCGCAGCGGTAATTATGTCCTTTATAGCCGCGACCGTCGCAAGGATGACAAGGGCAAGGGGCCGACCGGCCAGGACCGGCGCAAGACCAAGCGTTGAACTCCCGGCAAAATCAGCCCGACGACAATCAGGCCGTCCAAGTGCTGTACCAGGGGGATCACATTCGCCTGGTGCGCAAAAATGGCTGGGAATACATCGAACGCGTGGGCGTCTCCGGCATCGTGGGACTGGTGCCCGTCACGGACGCCGAAGAACTGGTGTTGGTGGAACAATACCGGGTGCCCTGTTCAGCGCCTGTGATCGAATTGCCGGCCGGCCTGGTGGGCGATTTGGACGGACACGCCGACGAAAGCCTGGAATCGGGCGCCTTGCGTGAGCTTGAGGAGGAGACCGGGTTTCGGGCGGCGCACCTTGAGTTCCTCGTGGAGGGTCCGAATTCCGCCGGTTCCAGCAGCGCCAAAATGACCCTCTACCTGGCCACCGGGCTTGTGAAAACGGGTCCAGGCGGCGGCGACGAACATGAAAATATCACCGTTCACGTGGTGCCCTTGCGGGACATTCACGTTTGGTTGCGGGTCCGGCAAGCCCAAGGCAAGCTCTTGGACCCGAAAATTTACGCCGGCCTTTGGTTTTTAGAGCATCGGAAGTGATTCGCCCCCCGGACGCCGCCGGCCTGGCTGAGGCCGTGCGGCTTTTGCGAGCGGGTTCGGTGGTGGGCATGCCGACCGAAACGGTCTATGGATTGGCGGCGGACGCATTCAATCCGGCCGCTTGCGCGCGCATTTTTGAGATCAAGGCTCGGCCGGCCTTTGATCCCCTGATCGTCCACTTGGCGTCGCCGGAGTGGTTGGACAGGGTGGCGAGCGAAATTCCACCGATGGCGGCCCTGTTGGCGACGGCGTTTTGGCCCGGGCCCTTGACATTGGTCCTGCGCCGCAAGCAAAGTCTTCCCGCCATCGTCAGTTCCGGTCTGGCGACGGTGGCAGTTCGCGTTCCCGCGCATCCGGTGGCCTTGACGTTGTTGACGTTGGTCGACACGCCGTTGGCCGCTCCCAGCGCCAATCGTTTTGGGGGTTTGAGCCCCACGCGGGCGCAGCACGTCGTCCGGGGTCTGGGCGCGCGGGTGGAATTGGTGCTCGACGGCGGCCCTTGTCGCGTGGGCGTGGAATCCACCATCGTTGATCTTAGCGGACCTATGCCACGCCTGCTTCGGCCCGGAGGTTTGGCACGGGAGGTTCTTGAAGCCGTCTTAGGCGTCCCCTTGGCGCTGGGGCCCGCCGTCTTGGAGCGCCCTGAGGCGCCGGGACAATTGGCCGGGCATTACGCCCCGAGCACGCCCCTGAGGCTTGTGCTTGAGTCGGGACCAAAAGGCGGCGGAAACGGCGCCCGGGGCTTGCTCGCATTTCAAAACGCGCCCAAAGACCATCGCTACGCTGCGGTCGAAATTTTGAGCGCAACAGGCGATCTGGCCGAAGCCGCTGCGCGGCTGTTTGAATGCTTGCATCGTTTGGATGCTTTGCGTCTACATGCCATCGACGCTGAGAAGGTTCCGGACCAAGGCTTAGGGTGCGCCATCAATGACCGCCTTATGCGGGCCGCCGCAGAGCACGCATTTTGAGCGAAAGTCGCCATCGGGGCGACGCCGCGGCGTGGAGGCGTGGCGCGCGCGCGTTGCCGCTGAAGGTCCGTGCCTCCATAGTATCGACCCTCTGCGCTTTTTTGGGGGATGGGAGCTTTTTGTGAACGTTTCGGAATTTTTGGCCCTTGCGCGACATGCCTGTTCTGAAGAAATAAAACAGGCATGGATTTTTCTTGTTCTGGGCATGGCGGCGTGTTTGGCCGGGACCTGGCTCTGGAAAAATCACAGCGCTTTCCGCCACGCTTTATGGCCCTTGTGCCTTGTCGCGGTCATCCAGATTGCGGTGGGCTCGGCGACGCTATGGCGCATGTCTGATCGCATCGAGACCATAGAAGCGGGCGTCGCGGCCGACGCTCAGGCCTTCAAAACGACTGAAACCCTGCGCATGACGCGGATTTTGGATCTTTTTCGCCTCTACAAGCCGGCCGAAATCGCCGGTGTGCTGTGCGCCATGGGCCTGGCTTTGTTCTTTCCGCACAACCTTATGGCCCGTGGCTGGGCTTTGGGCCTCTTGCTGCAATCGGCCGTTTTGCTGGCGGCGGATCTGGTGGCTGAACAGCGTCGCGAAGCCTATCTCGACTTATTGCGCCGCATTTAGGCGCTCAGCTTTCAAGGATTTTCATGGATCTGAAGGAAACTTGGAGACAACACTACGCCTGCGTTCCCGGCCATTTGGAGGATATGCATCGGGTGGACGGCGTCGCCAGCGTCTTTAACGCCAATATTGACGCGGTGCTGAAGGTGCAGCCGGAGATGCTGTTGCAGTGGATGAACGAACTTGGCGCGGACGAATGGCAGGTCCTGAATAAAGGGTCCCGCCGCATCAGCGAACCCGTTGACGTCCTGCGCGGCTTTGTCGAATGCTTCAGCAAAGGTGTCGCCCAGGAATGGCTGGTCCAGGACGAGGCCACCTTCGACTGGATGCGGGAGCATCTGGGCTATGACCGTTTGCAGATGGGCGGCCAGGGCGGCATCATCGCCAATGTCATGGCTGTTACGGGCGTCAAGCAGGTTTATGTGCATTGCATCAGCCTTCCGGCCCAGCAGGCGGGCCTATTTTTGGGCCGACCCAGCCTGGTCAGCACGGATTCCGCCGGAAACTTGCATCCCGCCGGCCTCATTGACCGGTCCGGCGACCGGCCCTTGATCCATTGGATTCTTGAGTTCGACCAGGGGGCCGAACTGACCTTGGGCGGCTTGAGTTTGGTCTGCCCCAAAAGCAACCGCTTCATCGCCACCTACGATCCCTTGAACTTCCAGTTGGCGATCGACAAGCCTTTTGCCGCCGCATTGTGCGCCCCCCACAACCCCTTGAATGTCATTCTCCTGAGCGGCTATCAAATGCTCACCGAGCCCCTGTCGGACGGCGAGCCCGGTTCGGGCTTGGCGCGCATTCATGACTCTTGGAGCATCGTCCAGGCTTGGAAAGACGCCCATCCCGGCGCGGTGGTGCATTTTGAATTCGCCAGCACCCAAGATTTGAAGATTCGGGCCGCCCTGGCCCGGGAGATAGCGCCGAAGGCCGACAGCGTCGGCTGCAACGAGCAGGAACTTATAGGCATCCTCGAAGTCTTGGGCGAAACCGAATTGGTCCGCGAGTGCCAAAGTTTAAGCGCCATAGGCCTGTTCAAGGGCTTGGTGCGGGTCTACGAAAGCCTCGCCTTGAAGCGGGTTCAGTTGCATATGTTCGGCCTGTACCTGACCTTGATCCGCCCCGCGGCCCGGTCTCAGGGTCCCAGTTTTCAAGCCCAAGCCAATCGCGATGGTATGGTGTTCGCCGCGACCTTGGCGGCGACGAAGGCCGGCACCGGCTCCCTGGAATATCGGGAGAATCTCCTATGGGCCCACGGCCGCGAAGTCTCGGACCATAGCCTTAAAGAATTGGCGGCCCTGGACGCCTATGTGGCCAAGGCCTATGGGCTCAAAGGCCTGGCCGAAAGCGGCATCGTAACCGCGCCCCAATTTGACGCGGTGGCGGTGCCCACGATCCTGATCGACAGGCCAGTGACCTTGGTGGGCATGGGTGACACGATCTCCTCGCTCTCGCTGGTGGGGTTGCGTTGACGCGGGTGCGCCTGGGCGCGGCGTATGTGAACCAGACGCCCCTGGCCTGGGAAAATAACTTTGTCCACATCGTCGGTGCGCTTGAGCTGGCCCGTGAACAGGGCGTCTCCCTGCTGTGCCTGCCGGAATTGGCCCTCACGGGCTATGGTTGCGAAGACCTGTTTCTCGCGCCCTATGTGCACGAAGGCGCTTTGGACCTTCTGGCCCGGCTCCTGCCCCGCACGCTGGGGCTTTTCACGGCCTTTGGTTTGCCTTTGAGCATCGACGGTGCCGTCTACAATGTCGTGGCCGTTTGCGCCGACGGAAATTTGCTGGGCATGGTGCCGAAGCAACAATTGGCCTCGCAGGGCCTGCACTATGAACCACGCTGGTTCAAGCCCTGGCCGGCCGGCTCCAGGTCCGTTCTTCAAGTGCTGGGGCGTGCGGTGCCGGTGGGCGATCTTGTTTTTGGGCTGGGCGGCGTCAAGGTGGGTTTTGAAATATGCGAGGATGCCTGGGTTGGGGACTCCAGGCCCGCCCCCAATTTGGCCGCCCGCGGCGC
>Ga0075522_10002187_pt1 | contig 14633 bp, 17 predicted proteins | sample NGEPerA_FD_74796 | JGI IMG/M metagenome (GOLD analysis project Ga0075522, IMG submission 74796) | Arctic peat soil microbial communities from the Barrow Environmental Observatory site, Barrow, Alaska, USA - NGEE PermafrostL2-A | ecosystem: Environmental > Terrestrial > Soil > Wetlands > Peat ... | reverse complement strand
CCTCAGGCACCAGGAGGCCGCGCGTTTCTCGTTCCTGCTGGCCACGCCGATCATCGCCGCAGCGGGTGTGCTCGAGATCCCTCAGCTGGTTTCGACGCCGGTGCCCCTGGCGGAATATCTCGGTGCGGCGGTCCTGGCGGGGGCAGCGGCCTACCTGAGCGCCCGTTTTCTTCTTCGGTATTTCCGATCCGGCAGGCTCGATCCATACGGCTGGTACTGTGCCGCCGCCGGGGTCATCAGCCTCGCTTTGCTAACCTTCCGACCGTGAAAGGAAACTCACTTGCCATCGGACTCGTCGTGCTCGCCGTCGTGTTCGCAGTTCTCGCCGGGCTCTACTACGAAGGCGTGATACAGCTCTTCGTCAGCGACCCGCATGCCGCCCACCACACCACCCACGCAATTCTCTTCAGCGTGCTGGCGATCGCGAGCCTGATCGGAGCCAACTTCGCCCGACGCAAGGGGACGGTTTAGCGCCTAGCTGCTCCTAGCCCGCGAGGCGCTGTGGGACCTGCCGGCCGCTGGTGTCTCGTTCCCCGACGTGCACGTCCTCGTGGTACACGGCCTCGGCGTTGACCTTCCAGGGGTCATAGCTCGAGCCGGTCGCGATGTTCCGGGCGACCAGCAGCGCGGTCATCATCGAGTGGTCCTGGTTGTTGTACTTGTGCATGCCATTGCGGCCGACCAGGTGAAGGTTGCTCAATTGCGAGCGCAGATATTCGCGCACCACGTCGACGTGCGATTGATACGAGTCGTCGTATACGGGATACGCCTTCGCCTGGCGCACCACGACCCCGTCGAAAACCTGGTCGGGTGAGCAAACGCCAAGCTGAGCCAGCTCCTTGGTCGCCAGCTTGACCAGCGCTGCATCGTCTGAGGTCCACAGACCGTCGCCCTCGAAACAGAAGTACTCGAGGCCAAGGCAAGTCTTGTTCTGGTCCGGCACCATCGACGGGCTCCAGTTCTTAAAGTTCTGGATGCGGCCGACGCGGACGCTCGGGTCGTGGATGTAGATCCAGTTGTCGGGAAAAACGTCGGCCCGATCGATCATCAACGCAACGCTGATGAAGTCGCGATAGGAAAGGCTGTTCGCCGCTTTCTGCACCGCTTCGGGTGCCGGAGGGTCGAGGCCGGCGATCAGCTGCCGTATCGGCATGCTCGAGATGAAATCCGTGCCGGGGTGCTCCTCGGTCTCCCCTGAGGTGGTCCTCGTGACGATGGTGCGCACGCGCCCGCGATCATGTTTGATCCGCTCGACTGCGCGCCCGAAGATAACCGGCCTCCCTTTCTCCTTGGTGATCTGCGCCACGCGCTCCCACATCTGGCCGGGTCCGAGGCGCGGGTAGCGGAAGCTGTCGATCAGGGTGGTGACGATGTCGTCGCGATGGGTCGGCTTTCGATGTGGCAGCAGGGCGCTCTTGATGACGAGCCACATGTCCAGGCTCTTGATCCTCTGCGCCGCCCAGTCCGCCGAAAGCTCTGTGGTGCTGATCCCCCACACCTTTTCGGTGTAGGTCTTGAAAAAGATGCTGTAGAGGCGCCATCCGAACTGGTTGCGCACCCAATCCTCGAAGCTCCGCGGATTTGGGATCGGCAAGACACGCGCTCGGGCGTAGCTGGCCAGGCACCGGATGGTCTCCACAAGACCGAGGTTCCAAAGTGCATTCGCCGCCTTAAGCGGGTAGGCGAAAAAGCGGTTCCTGTAATAGATGCGAGACAGGCGATCTCGCGTCAGCATCTCGGGACCAAGGATCTCGGTCCAGAGGTCCTCGACCTCCTGGTTCTTAGAGAAGAAGCGGTGGCCGCCGATGTCGAACCGATAGCCGTCGTGCTCGACCGTGCGGGCAAGCCCCCCGACGTAGCTGGGGTCCTTTTCGATCACCGTGATCGGGACCTCGTGCTTCATCAGCTCATAGGCGGCTGTGAGGCCGGCCGGGCCGGCGCCCATGATCACGACCTCCCGGCGCTCGTCCTCAAGTGTCAAAGTGCCCACAGGGTATCAACGGTTCGAACGGGGTTCCCGATCGGAACCTGCGAAGGCGCTCTAGTTCAGCGGTCCCTTGCTCCGCACCTCGTCGACTTTGACCAGGGCGTCGCGAAGACCCTGGATCCAATCCGCCTGGTGCATCCCAACGAGCCTTACGCACCACGCCAGGGCATCGCTCCGGCTCCGGGCGACTCCGCCGGCAACCAGCGTGTCCAGGATCGACCTCTCCGACATACGAAGGCGGGTCATGACGGGCACGCTGAGAGTGGTGAAGATCTTGGTCTCATCTCCGCATCGCACGCCCCAGGCGACCTTGCGTCGGAGATGACGCTCAGCCTCCCGAGCGATCTTGACCCGCTCTTCACGGGACTCTTCACGAAAGCGGTCGATCCGCGCCGACCGCGCAGCCGCACGCGCCTCGGGAGCGGTGCCCTTAGCCAGCTCGACGTCGGGCAGAGTGCCCAGAACGAGGACCTCGTCACCGTCCGCCGTTATCTCGGGTGGGCCGGCGAACCACGAGTTGGGTAAGCGACCAGCGAACCAGGAGCGGATATCTTCAGCCATGGATTACATCATTACCTTCCTGGCCCGCTGAGCGCAACCGCCGAGCGAGAGTCGAACAGCTAGGCAGCCTCCTCTTGCGACTTCTGGCCAAGCGCGCTAAGGGAGTCCAGCACAACCTCTGTCCGGAAGTGCTTTTGGCCAGCTGTGTCGACCCACGCCGTAGTCTTCAGACGGCCTTCGGCATAGATCTGACGCCCCTTACGCAGATAGTTGCCAGCGAACTCTGCCGATTTCCCAAACGCCACCAGCTGGTGAAACTCCGTCTGCTCCTTGCGATTGCCCACCTCGTCCTTCCCGGCGTACGTGTTGGTCGCCAGCCGCATGTTGGCGACGTAGACACCGTTGGGCGTCGCCTTGACCTCGGGGTCCGCCGTCAGCCTACCGATCAGGATCACCTTGTTGACCATTCCGATCACCTCCGTTGAAATTGAGAGCAGCTTAGGAGTGCCCGGATTCGCTGCCTACCCAGCGTGTTAAGACGCCAGCCATAACACTGGATCGACGGCGCGGCGGTCCACTTGGACCTCGAAATGGAGATGGGAGCCGGTTGCGAGGCCGCTCGATCCGACCTCGCCGATCAGCTGGCCTGTCACGACCTGCTCCGTGTCGACGACCGCAGCACGGGACAGGTGGCAGTAGAGCAGGCGGACGTGACTGTTCAAGGCCACGGCCACGTAGAGGCCGCAATCTGTCGGGTCGAAACCGACACTTGCGGTCCCTCCTGTTGCGGCTCGGACGGGCGTGCCCGTTGGAGCCCCCAAGTCCACACCTGTGTGCACGTGGTGGCTACGGCAGTGCGGGTCGATGGGCTCAAGAACGAGGGTCGTACAGCCAAAAGGCTGCGTCACCACTGCGCCGGGAACGATTTCGCTGAGCGCGAGTTTCTCGTGGCTGGAGACCTGCGAGGCGCCAACGACCCACACGGTGGCCACCGCGAGTACGATGCCGACGATTTTCATTCCGCTAGGCGATCGTGGCGCCCAGGTGCTCGATCACGCGCAACCCAGCGGCCAACAGTGCCTCGACCTTGGTCGCGGTCTTGCCGGCACCCCCGAGCACTCCTGGCACCTTGAAGACGATCAGCAGTGAGGCGGGTAAGAACAGTTGGTGCACCAGGGTGTGGCTGCCGTTCGCGAGCGCGAAGCCGATCGCCAGAACGAAAAGCTGGGCTGGCTGCATAAGAAGGTTGGTGATGAATAGCGAGCTCCACAACTTGGCCATGTGGTGGGTATCCGGCAGGGTGAACAGGAGCCCAGCGACGGGTGCCGTGATCGCGAGCACGATGAGAATCGCGTAACGAATCAAATAGAGGACCGACAGTATGTCGAAGGCCACCACCAGGGCACCGGTAGTCACAATTTGCCAGACGCCGGCAGTCTGGCCGAGCGTGTAGCTGGCCCACCAGGTATCTCGGCTCGGGAGGGTTCCGAAGCTCTGGATCGCGGCGCATAGCGTGTTGCTCGTCTGCACGGCGACCTGGAACAGTGGCAGCGCGAAGTTGATGAGGATCGTACCTATAAACAGACGTGGAAGCAAAAGACGTGCGCTGTACTGTGAGCGAACCCCGCCGGCCCACATGATCCGGTACGCGGCCCACACCACGGCCAAAACGAGCCCAGCGTCAGCGACCAGCTGCACCGCAGGCAAGAAGTGGCGGATGGTGAGGTTGGCTGTGAAGTCCCCGCCGGTCTCGAAATCGGTGGTGCGGAGGATGAAGCCGGACCACACCTTGGCGAGGAGTCCGATGCTGTCGGCCAGGAGGGTCTCGACGATTTGTCCCGGATGGACCAACGGAGACAAGACGCCGTTGAGCTGGGCAATCGCCTCCAGCAGGGCCTTGAAGTAGCCGATGGCCTGGGTCCAGTCCATGGATTCAGTGAGCGGCTGGGGGCACGGAGCTGGTCAGGATGGTGACTAACGAGCCCGCGACCTCGACTCCAATCGTGCCGACAACGATGCGCTGTATCCACTGCTTTGCGGCGAGCGCCGATCGTGCCTCGACGGCAGTGATTCTCCAGAGGAACGCGAAGATAAAAGCCAACGCTCCGATGGACCCGACCAGCGCTTGACCAATGTGGGTCCACGTCAATATGAGATCGAGGATCGGCGCGATGTTCGGTGCGGACTCGAGAAACAGCATGCAAACCTCCAGGCGTTTTGCCTGGGAAGTTAGGAGGTCAGGGTCCGAACTGGAACCCTGGCTGTTAATGCCGATCCAGGTCGAGCCAGAGCGATCTCTGCCAGTCTCCGGGTCAGCTGGGAAAAGGGATCGAGGGTACGGGTCGGAGTTGAGGGGGCTGAGTATGAGCGACCCTGGCGCACAAACGCAGAGATGAAGTGTTTTGGACGGAGGCTAAGAACGGTCGGTGAAGGCGGAACACGGGTGGGCTGGGAGCACCAACCAGCGTGGCCGCCGATTGGCACCCCGGGATTTCGCCAGCCGTGTGGAAATTATCATGGTCTGCAATGAAGCTCTATCCGGGCGTTCCATATGAGTACACCTCGAGTGCCGACGGTCTGGTATTCGCGGCCGGCGCGTGCCCGCTCGACGCGGACGGGCAGGTGGTAGGAATAGGGGACGTAGAGGCGCAGGCCGTTCGTGCCGTTGAAAACCTCTTCGCAGCTCTCGCCGAAGCAGGGTGCCACTCCGCCGACCTGCTCAAGACGACGATCTATGTTGTCGGCAAAGACCGCTCCGACTTAGTAAGGGCCTGGAGGACAGTGTCCTCGCGGCTTGGGCGAGTGCCAAGCACTCTGGTCGGCGTTTCTTTGCTCGGCTATCCAGACCAGCTCATCGAGATCGAGGCGATAGCCACCCGCTCACGGAAAGGCTGACGAGCGTCCACAAAACTCTGCAGTGTTTATCGCATGCACGCCAAAGCCCCGATAAAAGCAAGCGCGCCGATGGATCCGACAAGCGCCTGACCAATGTGGGTCCAGGTCTGGATCAGATCGAGAATCGGAGCCACATTTGCTGTCGAGTCGAGCAAGAGCATTGCGTACCTCCAGGCGTTTTACGCCGGAGATTAGGAGCCGGGAGTGCAGTTCGGAACCCCGGTTGTTAAGAGCTCCCGAGCGGGCAGATTGCCACTGAAACGTCGACAGCGACCTTCATCGCGGGCCGCCCAGGATCTGCCGCGCGACGACCTCGGCGTCCTCGGCGACACCGTACAAGATCGACGACTTGTTCTTCCGCAGCCAGGGTCCACCTGCAAAGTAAAGACCCGGCACCGACGTGCGCCCGTCGGTCTGGATGGGAAATCCCATGTCGTCGAAGACCGGGAACTGCACCCAGCTGTAGTCGAGACGGTAGCCGGTGGTCCATATGACAGTGGCGATGGCTTCTGCCTTCACATCCAGCTCGGTGCGGGTGTTCATGCGCATCGGTGGTGGGATTTCATACACAGGAGAATCGACGCCACGAGCAAGACACCACTCATCGATATGTTTCCGAAAGGCGCCCCATCTCGCGTCCCCGAAATCGACGCTTGCGGCGAGGTCGTCTGCAAAGTGGAGCGTCGACCCATCGGCACCAGCGAACCTCCCCAGCAGCTCGACGCCTGACTGGTGCAGCGTTCGGAAATGGAGGTCATAGCCGCCGTCGTGGCCTGTGGCTTGGGGGTTCCCGAACAGGCGCGCCGCGGGCGACGGCAGCGTGTCCGGCGTCCTGTCGAAGAACCCGCTCTCGGCCATCCACCAGACGATATCGCGGCCCGCCAGACGGCGGGGCACCCACCAGGAGCGACCGCAGGCGAGGAAAACCGTGCGCCCCGCCTGATGGAGCTCCTCGGCCAGCTGGCAGCCGGTCTGACCGCTGCCGACCACGACCACGGCTCCCGGGGCCAGGACGCCCGGGTTGGCGTACTCCTCGGCCAGGAGCTGCACGACACCGCGGGGTATGGCATCGGCGCCGGCGGGGCGGTGAGCACGCTGGAACGCGCCGCTCGCGATCACGACTTTCCGCGCGCGCAACGCGCCGCTCGGAACTGAAAGGAGGAACCCGCCCTCCGGTAACGCTTCAAGTTGGGACACGGTGCACGACTCGCGGACAGGCGCCTGAAACGACTTTGCCCATGACTCGAAGTGGTCGACTAGGTCCGCCAGCGGCATAAAGCCGTCGGGGTCCGGCCCCCGATAAGCACCGCCCGGGAGCTTGATGGACCAGTTCGGTGTGACCAGGCAGAACGAGTCCCACCGCCGTGACCGCCAGGTCTCGGCGATTCGCCCGCTGTCAAGCACCACATGATCGACGCCTGCCTTCTTGAGGAACCAGCTGACGCTGAGACCGGCCTGCCCGGCCCCGACAATCGCGACGTCGACGCTCTCGATCAACGCGCTGAACGCTTGGTCAAGCGGCTCTCCACCCCGTCCATGAGGATATCCAGCGCGGACACGGTTTCTCCACTGAACGGGCCCACCGACTCCGGTTGTACTGCGGGCTGAGGTTTCGCCGTGTCATCAAAGGTCACATTCACCGCTCCGCCGTTAATGTGCAACTCGTACCGGTCAGGTGCGCCGGATGCGCCCACGCTTTCCCAATGCAGGTCACTGACGGTCGCATTGATTGATTGAGCGTCGAGCTTGACCCGAACAACTCCGGCGCTGATCTCGGCGACTACTGCCACGCCCGACGGCCGGTGGAGGTGGAGACCCACCACACCGCCGGACACGATTATGGGCACCACGCCACGCCGGCGCGGCAGATCGCACTCGACCTTCGCTGCGCCACTGTCGAGCTTGATCTCCTTCGCGACCAGCCTACCCAGATCCAACACCGTGTTCCACGTTGGTCCCTGGATCTGGAATCGCCACGGGTGACGGGGGTTCAGCTCGATCTCGCCGTGGCCGATGCCTCGAAGGCGCCGCGCCTACTCGGGCGCTCAGTTCGAAAGGCTCGCCGCCGAAAGTCCCTTCCGCGCATGCAAGATTCAGACGGAAGGGATCGGCCTCGAGGTACGGCTTACCAAGGGGGACGTGGCCTGAGCGGCTAGGCTCCACAAGCGGAGCAAGATCAAGCTCGGACTTAATCTACTGGGGTGGCGAAAAAGCTCGCCGGGTACGAGGCCAAGCGCGATTTCAAACGCACGCCTGAACCCGGTGCCAAGGTTCCCCGCAAGGGAGCCAAAGCGCCGCGGTTCGTCGTGCAGGAACACCACGCACGGCGGCTGCACTGGGACTTCCGCCTCGAGCACGAGGGAACGCTGGTCTCGTGGGCGGTGCCGAAAGGCGTTCCCGCCGACCCCAAGAAGAACCACCTTGCGGTCCACGTCGAGGACCACCCGATCAGCTACATCGACTTTGCCGGCGACATCCCGGCGGGCAACTACGGAGCGGGCCACGTTTCGATCTGGGACTCGGGCACGTACGACGTCGAGAAATGGTCCGACCGCGAGGTGATGGTGATCCTGCACGGCACGCGGGTGCAGGGCCGCTACGTCCTGTTCCGGACCCACGGCGAGAACTGGATGATCCACCGCATGGATCCGCCACAGGATTCGGAGCGCCAAACGATGCCCGAGCGAATCGAACCGATGATGGCCAAGCTCGGCACTGCGATCCCGAAGCCGGACACCACCTGGGGCTTCGAGTTCAAGTGGGACGGCATCCGCGCCCTCGCCTATGTCGAGGGCGGCATCGTGCGACTCATCAGCCGCAGCGGCGAGACCATCACGCCCCGCTATCCGGAGATCCACGCGATGGGCCGGGCGATCGGCTCACGCGAGGTCATTCTCGACGGCGAGGTCGTAGCCCTCGACGCGAACGGGCGGCCGAGCTTCGAGGAGATCCAACAGCGAATGGGCCTGACGTCGGAGTCTGAGGTGCGCCGCAAGATGAAGCTGGTTCCAGTCACCTACATGGTGTTCGACCTCATCTGGCATGACGGCCACTCCCTCCTCAAGCAGCCCTACTCGGAGCGAAGGCGCCTTCTGGCGGAGCTCAAGCTGGCCGGTGCTTCCTGGCAGACTCCGCCCTTCGAGCAAGGCGGCGGCCAGGCGATGCTCGATGCCAGCGCGAAAGCGGGGCTCGAAGGCGTGATGGCGAAGAAGCTGGACTCGTACTACGAACCGGGTCGGCGCAGTGGCGCCTGGGTCAAGCTCAAGAACCGCAACCGGCAGGAGCTGGTCATCGGCGGATGGCTCGACGGCGAAGGCAAGCGCCGCGGGTATCCCGGCTCGCTGCTGGTCGGCTATTACGACAAGGAGAAGAAGTTCGTTTACGCCGGCAAGGTGGGAACGGGATTCACCGACGCGACGCTCGAGAGGCTGGCCGAGCTCCTGAAGCCGCTGGCGCAGGACAAGAGCCCGTATGACATCGGGTCGCCCCCCCGAGGCGCCCATTACGTCAAGCCCAAGCTCGTGGCAGAGTTCGAGTTCGTGGAATGGACGCGCTCGGGCCAGCTGCGGGCTCCTTCGTTCAAAGGCTTGCGCACAGACAAGCCCGCGCGCAAGGTGGTGCGCGAAGTTGGCTAAGGAAACATCTGTCGAGGTCAAGATCGAAGGCCGTGTGCTGAAGCTCACCAACCTCGAGAAGATCCTCTACCCCGAGGTTGGGTTCACCAAGGCGCAGGTCATCGACTACTACACGCGCATCGCGCCGGCCATTCTTCCGCACACACGAGATCACCCGCTGACGCTGAAGCGGTATCCCAACGGCGTCGACGCCGAGTTCTTCTACGAGAAGAACTGCCCAAAACACCGACCGCCGTGGGTGGAGACGGCAACCGTGTGGAGCGGAGGCAACAACCGCGACATGTACTACTGCTTGTGCCAGGACGTGCCGACTTTGGTGTGGCTCGGCAACCTGGCCACGCTCGAGTTCCATACGTCGCTGTCCCTGGGCAGCAACCTTCCCGAGCCGCGCACGATGGTTTTCGACCTGGACCCGGGCCCGCCGGCAACCATCGTTGAGTGCTGCAGGGTGGGCCTCATGCTCCGCGACCTCTTCGCCGACCACGGTCTCGAGTGCTGCGCCAAGACGTCCGGCTCGAAAGGCCTGCAGCTATACGTGCCTTTGAACACGAATGTCACGTATGTCGAGACGAAGGTCGTATCGAAGGGACTGGCGCAGCTGTTCGAGGATCGCAACCCGGACCTTGTCGTGCACAAGCAGCTCAAGGAGCTTCGCACCGGCCGCGTGTTGATCGATTGGAGTCAGAACGACCAGTACAAAACGACCGTCAACGTCTACTCGCTGCGCGCTCGCCAGCGCCCGACGGTGTCCACCCCGGTGTCGTGGGCAGAGGTTGAGAAGTGCCTCAAGGCCGGTGATCCCAGCCTGCTGGTCTTCGACTCGGACCAAGTGCTCGCTCGGGTCGCAAAGCTCGGCGACCTGTTCGAACCCGTGCTTAAGAAAAAGCAGAAGCTGCCCAAATCGCTCGTCGAGGCGACTGGAGGAGCCGGTGCTCTGGAGAAGATGGCCAACCGCCGCCGCAGCACAGGGGGAAGATCCCGCAAGCCACCTGAGAAGTGACGCGGCCGCGGGTCGTCATCGCCGGAGCCGGCTTTGGCGGACTCACTTGCGCGCGAGCTCTCGGGCGTCTGGCGGTGGACGTGCTGCTGATCGATCGGCGCAACTACCACCTGTTCACGCCTCTGCTCTACCAGGTCGCGACAGCCCTTCTCGACCCGGGTGAGATCGCCAGACCCGTCAGGGAGCTGATCCGCCCGCTCCATAACGTGGACTTTCGGCAGGCGGACGTCATCGGCGCCGATCTTGACAACGGCCTGCTGCTGACCGACCGCGGCTCGGTTCCCTATGACTACTTGGTGCTCGCGACCGGAAGCCGGAGCGAGTACTTCGGCAACGAGTCTCTGGCCCGCAATGCCTTCGGCATGAAGGACCTTGGCGACGGGCTGGCATTGCGCAACCGAGTCCTGGCGCGGTTCGAAGCCTCTCGCTGGACGACCGATCCAGATAAGCGCCGGATCTTGCTTACCTTCGCCGTGGTCGGCGGAGGACCCACAGGGGTCGAGCTCGCGGGCGCGCTCGCGGAGCTCATCCATCTCGTGCTCCGCAAGGACTATCGCGACCTGGACCTGGGCGAGGTGCGAGTGCTGCTCCTTGAGGCCACCGACGCGCTCCTTACCGCTTTCACGCCTCGACTGAGAGAGGCGGCGCGAAAGTCGCTGGAGAAAAAGGGAGTCCAGGTCATGTTCAGCGCCAAGGTCGAGGAGCTGACGCCGACCTCGATCCGTCTGGTCGGGGGCAAAGAGATAGCGGCGGCCACCGTGGTGTGGACCGCGGGCGTCAGGGCCTCCGACCTCGGGGGCGCAATCAGAGCCAAGCTCGGGCGCCAGGGCCGGATGGAGGTCGACCCGACCCTCCAGGTCCGCGGCCATCCGGTGGTGTTCGTGATCGGAGACCTGGCTGGACCCCTGGACGGCGGCGCGCCGCTGCCGATGCTCATCCCGGTCGCGATGCAGCAAGGCCGGCATGTCGCCGTCAACATCGCCGCGCTGGTTCAGAACCGCAACGCCAGGGCGTTCACCTACAAGGACCCGGGAATCATGGCTACGATCGGGCGCAACTCCGCCGTGGCGCAACTGGGCCGAGTGCACCTATCGGGGTTCTTCGGCTGGATGATGTGGCTCTCGGTCCACCTCGTCAACGTGATCAGCTTTCGCAGCCGCATCCTGGTGCTCGTCAACTGGGCGTGGGACTACCTTTTCTACGACCGGCCGATCCGACTCATCGTTCGGGCGGGCGATGAGCGCAACCCCCTCCCAGGCAGAGAAGGAGACTGACTCGTCACAAACAGGCCCGATGCGGGGCTAATACTTGTGAGGTGACAGGCAGGATCAGGGCCGCAACGCTTGCTGCCATAACGCTGGCGCTGGTGGACGTCTCTGCCTGCGGTGGGCTGCAACCGGTGGACCCCACACAGGCGCTCCGAGAAGGGGGCGCGGCGATGGCGAGCCTCAAGACGGTCAGCGCCACATTGAAGTTCACGAAGGGCTCGATCTCGTTCCAGGGCTACGTGCTGGTCGAGGCCACAGCGACGGTGCGCCTCCCGAGCGACAGCGACACGATCTACAAGGTCAAGTACCAAGACCTTTTGATCGGCCTGGAAGTCGTGATCACGGACGGCCATGTGTACGTCCGTCCACCCTTTTCCGCCTTCACCGAGGTGACGGGAAAGAACGCAGCCGCCATTCCCGATGTCGCCAGACTGTTCGACCTCAAGACCGGACTTCCCGCACTCATCCCCGCCGGGCAGAACCCGAAATATCTCGGTACGGACAAGGTAGACGACGTCGACTCGCACCGGGTCGGTGCGACGTACAGTGCCTCGCAGATCGAAGGCCTGCTGCCGCAGCTAACTTCATCTGGGGATGTCGCGGCCACCATCTGGGTGGGCGGGTCGGATCACCTGATTCGCAAGGCGATCCTCAACGGGCCATTCGGAGATGGCGGCGCCGCCAGCTCCGTCGAGGTCGACATGAGCGGGTTCAACGCCGCGGTCACAATCGCCTCACCCACTCCTTGACGTCGAGGTCGCTCCGCCTTGGCCTGGCGGGGGCAGGGCTCTTCGTCGCCGCGCTGGACGCCTACCTCGTCGTGACCCTTCTCCCGGCCATGATCGGGGACGTCGGCCTCACCATCGACAGGTTCGAGCAGGCGACCCCGATCGTGACCGGCTTCCTCTGTGGCTACGTCGTCGCAATGCCCCTGCTCGGTGCTTACTCCGATGTTCGAGGCCGAGCGCCGGTGTACGCCGCCTGCATGCTGGTGTTCGCCGCGGGCTCGGCCGTGACCGCCACCGCCGGCCTGTCGACCTTGCCCGGCCTGCCATGGCTGGTGGCCGGCCGCGTGCTGCAGGGCCTGGGCGGGGGCGGGCTGGTCCCTCTCTCTCTGGCGCTGGCGGCGGACCTATATCGCAACGAGGGGCGCACGTTCGCACTTGGCTCGGTCTCCGCTTTGCAGGAGGCGGGGAGCGTCTTCGGTCCGCTTTACGGCGCCACTCTGGCATCGGCTGCTTCCGCCCTTGGGGGATGGCGCTTCGTGTTCTGGCTCAACCTGCCTCTTGCCGCCTTGTGCGCAGGCGGGCTGCTCATCGCCAGTCGCGAGCGAGGTGCACCCTCGACGCCACACGCGTCAAACATCGACTGGCGATCCGCCTCCCTCTTGGGGGTCGGACTCGGCCTGCTGGTGGTGGCGCTCTACCCAGACGACCCAGCCAACCGCGCCACCAGCGGCCTGTTCATACCCCTTGGAGCTGCAAGTCTCGCCGTGTTGGCGCTGTATGGCTGGCGACAGGTCCGCAGCCTCGAGCCGCTGATCCCCCGAAAGCTCCTCCGAGACAGGCGATTCATCGGCGTGGGCGTCGCCAACCTTCTGATCGGAGCGGCGCTGATGGTCGCCCTGGTCGACGTGCCGATCCTTGGCCGCCTGGTCTTCAACCTCGACCAGCTTGCCTCGGGCCTGCTGCTCACACAGTTCCTGCTCGGAGTCCCGGTGGGAGCTGTGCTCGGCGGCTTTCTTGCGGGTCGCGTCGGCGGCCGTTTGACGGCAGGGCTCGGCATGCTGTGCTCGGCCGCGGCATTCGTTCAGATGTCAGGCTGGCAGGCCGGCGAGCTCGCACTAAGGCTCGGCCCCATCAGGCCGGCCGACATCGCGCTCGGCGCATGCGGCCTCGGTTTTGGCATCGTCATCGCGCCGCTGACCGCGGCCGTGCTCGAGCTGACGAGGGCCGAGAACCACGGCCTTGCCTCGAGCCTCGTGGTGCTGGCGCGCGTTATGGGCATGCTCATCGGCCTGTCGGCGCTGACCGCTTTCGGGTTGTTCAGGTTTCGACAGCTCCTCGGCACGCCGGTGCTCACCGACCCGGACTTAGGCGCCCGCGTCAATCACCTGGCCCGATTGGTCTCGGCTGCTTTCCTGCAGGAGTACCGCGAGATATTCACCATTGCCGCCGCCCTATGCCTTCTGGCCGCCATGGTCATCGTTGTCACGATGGGCCCGCCATCGCGTGAAACGCCGCGTGAAGGGTTGAGGCAGAGCTAATAGGCGGCGGACCGTTTTATAGCCACTGCGATGACATACGAGTGGTGGTAACGGAACGCATCGTCGGGGTCGCCGAGGCTGTCCATTGCGGACTCGACCTCTGCTTCGAGCTCGCTCCGATACCGAGGTCCCAACGACTTGATCAACGTGTAGGGCAGCGGGCCCGCGCCCGCCATCAGCTCGGTCCACTCCTGCGCGTTGCTCGTGCGACCGCCGGTAACCATCTCGGTGATCCTGGTGATGTCGAAACCGGCGGCTCCCAGCAGTTGCGGCAGCACCTCCGGCTCGCCAAAGTGCGCTCGCTCCGAGCTATATCTGGGCAGGCTCAGGTAGTGGCGGCGTGCCAGCGGGGCCAGTCCCTGGAAGAAGAGGTCCTGAGCGCGGGTGCTCAGGCTGCGACGCTGGCACGACAGCGCAATCCTGCCGCCGGTGCGCAGCACCCGATGCGCCTCGGCAAGGGCGTCTGTCGGATCGGACAGATACGCCAGCGCCTCCCCCATGGTGACGAGGTCGAAGGTCTCCGGTCGGAAAACCAGCCGCTCTGCCGCCATGCCCACGAACTGCGTGTTCTTGGTCTGCTTCGAGCGCGCGATCGAAAGCATCCGGTCGGAGAGGTCGATGCCGATCACGCTGCCTGGCCTGATCTGGCTCGCCACCAGGTGGGCCACCAGCCCGGTGCCGGTGCCGACATCGAGAACGTGCTCGCCTCGCTTGGGCGCCGCCAGCTCGACCAACCTGGCCGCCACCCGTCCATGCTGTCCGCCGGCCCACGTGTCGTAAACGGAGGCGATCTGGTCGAAGAAATCGACCAGATGGTCGGTCATCTCGTCAGAGGCGTCCGGGTCCATCACAGGCGTGCGCGCCCCTTCCGTACGTTCAAGTGCACCCTGTTACGATGCTAGCTCGTCCATATTCACAGCTCTCCGGGAACGCATGGTGGCATCGCAAGAGCGGGCGCGCGGCGGAGTTGAGTAGGACGTAGGGAAAGCACATTCAAACCCACTAGAGGAGGCCCATATGGCCCAAGCTGAGAAGTCCGCAGCCCATGCATCCGGGACCGCGCAGAACGGTGGTACCAACG
>Ga0075522_10002185_pt1 | contig 14639 bp, 9 predicted proteins | sample NGEPerA_FD_74796 | JGI IMG/M metagenome (GOLD analysis project Ga0075522, IMG submission 74796) | Arctic peat soil microbial communities from the Barrow Environmental Observatory site, Barrow, Alaska, USA - NGEE PermafrostL2-A | ecosystem: Environmental > Terrestrial > Soil > Wetlands > Peat ... | reverse complement strand
CTCCCTCCCCCGGTACGCCGGGGGAGGGTTGGGGTGGGGGTTTTAACCACGGGGCCCGAGGAAACGACCCCCACCCTGCCCGCTCGCGGGCGTCCGCCAATTCCGCTCGCTTCCCCCGGAGTACCGGAGGAGGGAATGCAAATCGCCCGCCTGATCCTCTATTCCGCAACCGCGGGCGCCTTGGTCTGAACTTCGCGCTGCTCTTTGGGCACGATTTCCAACGCGGCGGTGACGATGTCGCTTTGCTCCTTGTCGTGCATGTTGTGCGAGCCGGTCGCGGGGCTGGCCGCTTCGTCGCGGCCAAAATAATTGAGCACCGCAGGGTCGGGCAGCAGGCCGCGGAGGTGGTCTTCCATGAAGCGCCACGCGCCGCGATTGCGCGATTCTTCCTGCACCCAGGCGATCTCCCGCGCCTGCCGATACCGCGCCAGGATCGATTGAATCTCCTTCTTGGGGAATGGATACAGTTGCTCGACCCGCACGATCGCCACGTCCTTCACGTTTTCCTTCTCGCGCGCCTGGTTGAGAGTATAGAACGCCTTGCCGCTACAAAACAGGATGCGTTTGACATTGTCGCGATCGGGCGCGAGCGGATCATCGAGCACGAGATTGAAGCCGGCGTTTGTAAAATCCTCGACCTTCGAGAACGACGGTGCAAACCGCAGCAACGCCTTGGGCATCATATTGATGAGCGGCTTGCGGAAGTTGCGGTGCATCTGCCGGCGGAGCAGATGGAAATACTGGGCGGGGGTGCTGGGCTGGCAGACCTGCATATTGTCCGCGGCGCACAAAGCCAGGAAGCGATCCAGATAAGCATAGGAATGCTCGGGGCCGGCCCCTTCATATCCATGCGGCAACAACATCACAAGGCCGTTGCTTAATCCCCACTTGCTCTCGGCGGCGGCGATAAATTGATCGATGATCGCCTGCGCGCCGTTCACGAAATCGCCGAACTGCGCCTCCCAACAGACCAGATTTCGCGGGTCGGCGGAACTGAACCCATACTCGAATCCCAATACCGCTTCCTCGGACAACATCGAATTTAGGATCGCAATCGGCGGCTGTCCCTCGCGCAAGTTGGCTAATGGAATGTATTGGCGGCCGGTCAGATAATCATGCAATACCGAATGGCGGTGGCTGAACGTGCCGCGCTGCACATCCTGGCCGGTGAGGCGGATGGGCGTGCCTTCCAGCAGGAGCGTGCCGAACGCCAGCATCTCGCCGCAACCCCAGTCGATGCCATGTCCGTTCTTGATGACCGCTTCGCGGCGCTCGGTGAGCAGGCGGGCGATCTTGGGATGGGGCGTGAAATCGGCGGGCACGCGCGTCGCGGATTCGGCGACCTTGTTCAGCACGTCGCGGGAAATAGCCGTCTTGGCATTGGGGTCGTACGAAGCATGCAGGAAACTCTTCCACAGGTTATTGATGCACGCCGACCGCTGGCGCGGCTTGTATTCCTGGGACAATTCAAATGCCTTGTCCATGCGCTCGCGGGCAACTTTTTGCATTTCCTCGAGCACTTCGGTCGTGATCTTTCCTTCGGCCAGCAGCTTTTGAGCGTATATCTCGCGGGTGGTGGGATGTTTGGCGATCTGGGCGTACATGACCGGCTGCGTGAAGGGCGCCTCGTCCTGCTCGTTATGCCCGAATCGCCGGTAACACCATACGTCGAGCATGACATCGCATTTGAATTGCTCGCGGAACGCGGTGGCCAGGCGGGCGGCATGGATGCAGGCTTCGGGGTCATCGCCGTTCACATGGAAGATCGGCGCCTGGATCATCTTCGCCGCGTCGGTGGCGTAGGGTGTAAAGCGGCCCTGTTCGGGCGGCGTGGTGAAGCCGATCTGATTGTTGATGAGCAGGTGAATGGTGCCGCCCGTGCGCCAGCCGCGCAATTCCGAAAGATTCAGCGTCTCAAAGATGATCCCCTGGCCGGTGAAGGCGGCATCGCCGTGAATGAGCAGGGGGACCACCCGGTTCTGATCCTTGTCATTCCGGTAATTCTGCTTGGCCCGGACAATTCCCTCAACCACCGGATTCACAAGTTCCAGATGGCTTGGATTGGGGCTGAGGCTGATGTGAATCGGGCGATTTTGCTTGGTGGGCCGGTCGTTGGCATAGCCGAGGTGGTACTTCACGTCGCCGTCGCCGCTGCGGCCGCCGGTCTGTTCGGGGGCGATGGTCTCGGCAAATTCGCTGAAGATCACTTCATAGGGTTTGTTAAGCACATGCGCCAAGACGTTGAGCCGTCCGCGATGGGCCATTCCCATGCAGATTTCGTCGATGCCCATCGCGGCACCGTCATCAACGACGCTGTTCAGCAGTGCGATGACCGACTCGGCGCCTTCGATCGAGAACGTCTTTTGTCCCTTCCACTTGGTGCGCAAAAAGCGTTCGAAATCCTCGGCGGCAACAAGCTGGAACATGAGCGCCCGCGATTCCTCGACAGAGAGGGCCGGCTTGTTGAGGATGGGTTCCATGCGCTGTTCGAGCCAGTCGCGCTGGGCCTTGTCGGAGATGCCCATGTATTCGACGCCGAGCGTGCCGCAGTAGGTTGCCTGGAGCCTTGCCAGCAAATCGCGGAGTGTGCCGTCAGTTTGGCCCTGGAAATCGGCGCGGCCCACCTGCAGGTCGAAGTCGGCCTCGGTTATGCCAAATCGCTTGAGGTCCAGCAGCGGGTGACTGGGTCGATCGTGACCCAGTGGATCGAGACAGGCAACAAAATGGCCCAGTTCGCGATAAGAATGGATCAGGTTCTGGACGGAGATATTAATATTGGGCGGGGGGGTTGCGGAGGGTTCGCCGGGCAGCAAGGCCGCACGGCCCCCGGCATCGTCGAACCCGGCAAAATAGGCCTGCCAGGTGGAATCCAGCGCACGCGGGTCGCGTTGGTATTGCTCGTACAGGCGGTCGATATAATCAGCGTTCGCACGATTCAGAAAATCAGGGCGGTGCATTTGGTTTTGGCTCCCTCGTCCCCGGACATTTTGAAATCCCGGTTAATCTATACTACGCAATATATTAGCCGCCGGCACGTCAATTCAAATTTCTGTTGTAGTCTAAGTGCGACCTGTCGGATCATCCAAGGCGAACGGGATGACCGATTGGCGGTTGCAATCCACACGCGCCGTGCAAGAAACGGCAATTTTGAAAAAACCCTTTCGCGCGCCCACGGCGTCGCCGCGCGCAAGGGCGGCTGCTTCTAAAGGATGATCGGCTATAGCCTAGCGCAAATCTTCAATTCGAGGAATAGGCGCGCCAGCCGAGGCCGGCGCGTCGCTGCCGAGTTCCGGCAAATCCAATGGTATCAGCGTTGCTAAACCATTCGGAATGCTGAGACGGAGGATGGAGTCGACGATTGAAATTGCCGACTTGGCCGCCTCAAGAACTTCTTCCAATGGAATTTTGAATTGCAAAGGAGTAGGGATGCAGACCGGAACACACAACCGCGGGTTCGCGTCGATGAACCGCGAAAAGCAGCGTGAGATCGCCCGCAAGGGTGGAAAAGCCGCCCACGAGAAGGGAACGGCCCACGAATTTACCGCTGTCGAGGCACGCGCCGCCGGACGCAAGGGCGGCGAGCGAATCAGCGCCAATCGCGAACACATGTCGCGCATCGGGCGCTTGGGCGGCAAGAGTTCGGCGGGTCGCCGCTCGGCAAAAAATTCCCCCGAAACCAATGGCAACGCCGCTGTCCCAGGTAACGGAAAACTACGTCGCGCCTCGGGACAGGCGACCCAGACAATGGAAGAAACACGATCTTCCACCCGTCAGGCGGAGTGATGCCGATTCAAATGTCGCTCGGCACAGGCACATTGAGAGAGATGTGACGCGAATCGGATATCAGGCTTGTTAAAGGTCAAGGTCGCCCGCAGCGACAATTTGGCTGACGCCTAAAGCATAACTGCCTCCCGCGTAAAACGCTGTGGAGGCAGCTTTGTTGTCTGGGTGCCGGCACGTCGGAACATGCACCGGCACTGTTTTCCAAAACATCTAAGGCCGCTATCCCCGGAGCAGCCCGCGCCGGCGGGCTCTGTAGATCCCCCCACCAATTCCGAGCATCACGAGACCCACCAGTCCGCTTGAAAATGCGGTGGGGACGGGAATTAGAAGCGGTGGCGTGGAGCTTTTAGCCGCTTCGATCTTGAGGCCATCGGCCGCGGCGGGAGTTCCTGATAGCGTGGTTGATGATGGTTGCAGTGCCAAGAGTGCGTCCGTGTTTTCCATCGACGCAGTCGCATATGAATTTTCAAAGCTTGCCGAATGAATCAGATCGAGGGAGATTGGGTCAGCCGATGAATCGGAGCCGGTGACGGCCACATTCCCAGCGACGGGATCATTGAGCTTGTCGCTGTGCACACCCGCGGAGGCCGCCGTTGAGATTGAGAGGCACACGACGCCGACACCCGTTGCCAGCAGACGCCCGAAGCGTCCTCTGGAACTCGGCTTTTGCCTGCCCGGCGAATCCGCCGGAATACGTTCATTCGATCTCATACGGCCTCCTTGAACCCTGGCCTGCCAACGAACCGGTCACTGTCGCACCCGTCCGATTCGCTACCCACTTTCATTGAACCAACGCAGAACCAGTGAACTTGTCCCACATCATCCTATCCCATCACGCGACAAACGCAAGATTTTTTTTGAAATGTATGGATTTTTTTGGTTTCGTAATTCGACCAATGATTAAATCCCACTATCACCGACCAAAACGGCTTCTCACCAACGTCTCATGCAAATGGACGATTGGGTAGCAAATATAGTCCGATAAGTATTTTATTATCAGTCAGTTACATTCCACATTCGCCTGCTCATTGCCCTTATTTCCGTTTCCATCCACTAAACCCATTTCCTACGGTGGGCGTGTTAGCAAACCTAATGCCGGCGCAAAGATACATGCGTCCCAAGTGATATCGGACAGGCTTTGATAAAGGGGGTAATTTATACCGCCGGCCAATTGGGCAGTAAGACCGGTTGATATGACGCAGCCATTGAGCCGAGTCAGAACGTACCGGCCAAGGCGTCCCGCACCACTTGGAACTGTTGGCGAAGAGCCGGCGAGAGCGGCGGGTTGGATTGTACAAGGCGCTGAATCCGCTCAAACAAATCTTTAGCCTGCTCCCGACCCTTGGGGTCTTTGGAGAGCAAATCCGCAAGCCCGATCATCGCTTCCAAACTGTTTGGGTCTTTTGTCAGGGCGGTGCGGAAGTTGTCAGCGGCCGCGGCGTGATCTCCAGATCTGGCTTGAATGCGCGCGAGAGTGTCGTAATAGCTTGCGACATCAGGCCGGGCGGCCACCGCCAGTTCCGCCCGCTTGCGCGCCTCGGGCAAGTCCTCCGCCCGCCCCTTTAGCCACAACAAATACGCCAGATCATTCTCCGCGTCGGCTGATTTGGGATTCGTCGCCAGGACTTGGCGGTAGGCTTTCTCGGCGGCCAGGAAATCGCCCTGCGCCTGCGACACCAAGGCTTTGAGCAGCCATGTCTCCGGCGGGCAGTCCGAAGCCTTTAGCAGCGCATCCACCAGCGGACGGGCGCTCTCCAACGCCTTTGCCGCGCCAAATTGCACGCCGACGTTGTACCAGGCGTTGGCCAGTTGATAGCGCTCCGGGCCGGATTCCGGCGGGGATAGTGCGACCAATTGGTTAATCCATGCCGACGCATCGTCATACGCCTTCTGCTCGGACGCCAGTTCAAGCCAGGCGATGCGCCATTCGCGTGATTTGAGCGCCAGGGGCTTGAGCAATTCGGCGGCATCGGCGCTTCGCCCCTCCATAATCAGCGCGCGGGCGTACAACTCCACCGCCGGACGGCGGCTTTGTGCCGCGTCTGGCCCCGAAACGTAGGGCAGCAGTAACCGCAGCGCTCCCGCCGGCTGGCGCTTGGGTTCCTTAAGAAAAATCCGGGCCAGCGCCAAGTCCGGCGCATAGGGCCGCTCGACGGCACGCTGCCGCCACAGAAGCGCCTCTTCCTCCGCCTTGCTCCATTCACCGGAATTGACGTAGATGCCAGTCAGAAGCTGATGGGGCTCGGGACTGGCCGGAGAACTTTGGGCGGCGCGGCGGGCGATGGCGGCCGCAGGGCCATATTGGCCGCTCAAAATGAACAGATCGGCCGCCTGCGTCTGAATCGCCAGGTCATTCGGGTATTTTTCCGCCACCGCTCCCGCCTTGGCGGCCAGCGCCTGGGCCGGCAGTTTCTGCGATTGCGCCTCGGCCACCGCTGCGAGCATTTCGGCGCCGCCGGCACGGAGCGGGTTATGGGAAATCAGGTCCGCGAGCGGCTGGAAATCCGGGGAATTCTCCAGCGTTGCCAGCGTGCCGACCTCGCTTTGAAGGGCCCTTAGAGCTTTGCTCGAGGGCAACTCGACCAATCCGGCGGCAGCGTCGGCGGCAGCCTCGGTAAACTGCCCGCGCCGAAGATGAAAACCCGCCAGTGCCGTCCACGCGCCTTCTTCCCGCGGGGCTTGGCGAGTGGCTGCCTGATAGTGGTTGGCCGCATCCAGATGACTCGTCCATCGCTCGGCGAATCGCCCGCGCAGCAATTCGAGCGCGCCGGGCTTCATGGGGATCTGCGCCAATTTCGCCAGGAACATTTGCGCCGTCCCCATGTCCTTGCGGGAGGCGAAAAAATCAGCGCCATCGGCCCACATGCGGGGGTCGGCGGCACGGGTGTCGAGCAGGCTTTTGTACAGCGCGGCGGCGGCATCGGGTTTTGCGCCTCGACGATACAGTCGCGCCAGCATCCAGTCTCGCTCGACGGCTGCCGCGCCTTGCGTTTTTTCACTCGCAAGCAGCGAAATCGCCTTATCATCGTAACCTTGCTCAATATATGTCGCGGCCACGGCGTGGCGCGCGTCGGATGTCAGCGCTGGATTCCGGGCCAGCTTATCAAGGTAAAACAGGGCATCGGAGTTTCTTTGGCTCGCGATTAACAGCCGCACCAGTTCCGCGGTGATGGCCGGATCCCCGGGCCGGGCCTCGGAGGCCGCCGTCAGCTCCGTAATCGCGCCGGCATTATTCTTCAATCGCTCCATCGCCAGGGCGAGCAATCGGTGCGGCTCGACCAGCGCGGGAGCCGCGTGCGTGACCTGCGTCAGAAGGTTCACGGCCTTCGCGCTGTCTCTGTCGTTGGCGGGGCCGCTGAGCAGCCACAGCCCGCGGGCGATGCGCCAAGTCAGCGCTTCCTCGCCTCCTGCCGCCTTCAGGCGGTCGATCGTGCGCGACCAGAAGGTGCGGTCGCGCGCCAGCGATGGGGCGCGCAAAATCGCTTCCTGCACCAGCGCGTCATTGGGAAACTGCTCGCCCAGGGCGATCCATTCCTTGAGGGCGTCTGGATCGCGCGCCGCCTCGCGATATTGCGCCGCGGCCAGTCGCCAGGCGATGTCGCTGTCACGTCCCCTGGCTGCCGCCAGCATCAATTGCAAACCATCGGCAGGTTTTCCCTCTTGAAGAAGAGCCCGGCTTTGGGCCAGGGCGATCTCCGGAGTCAGGCCGGCGATCCGCTGGGCCGCGGCGCGCACGCTTTCACCCAAGCCAAGTTTTCGTTCGTCACATACTTCCGCGAGCCGCAGCAGAATATCAGTCGGGGGAGCCGGCTCTCTCTCGAGGGCCGCTTTGACGGCAGACATCGCTTCTTCACGCTTGCCCAACTGGGATAGCACCGACACATAAACCGGAAGAGTCGATTGTTCGCCGGCTTTGTGAAGCTCGGCCAGCATCGGCAGCAGCTTTGCGTATTGCGCGCTGCCGCCATCGCGCGCGACCGACGCGTAGGCGGCCAGAGCCAACGCCGTCTGGGTATCCCGCCGACCCGGGGCGCGCGCGACGGCCTGTCGCGCCGCAGCCAGCGCCTCGGCGGGTCGCGCGCCCGCCGCAAGCGCCAAGGCGCGCTGCACATAAGGGGTCGCCCACCTGGGCGCCAATTGAGAGGCCTGAGAAAACTGCTCGAGTGCCAGTTCGCTTTCGCCGCCGTGCATCAACCCCTGCCCATAAAACAGGTGTAGAACCGGGTTGGCGGGTTGCCGAAGGACTGCCTCCCGCAAGCGCGACACAAGCTGCACGGACGGCAACGGCGGCGACGCGTAGATCGCTTGCAGCGCCATTGCCCAGGCTGCCGACGCGGCATCAGAGCGCACCGCTAACGCCTCGACCAACCGCTTGCCGTCCGATGTGTTTCCGATGTGGTACAGCGCCAATGCCCGATAGCCCAGAAGTGTGCCGTCGCTTTTGGGATTTGAGGGATCCTGGCCCTTGAGGCGGTCCACCAACCCATGCGCGTCGGCATCTTCCCACAGGGTTTGCGCCAAAAGGCGTTGCACCGCCAGGTCGTTCAACAGTCTCGCGGCACGTTGAATAAAAACATCGGCATCGGAGTACATGCCGGCCCCGTCCAACAAACTCACCAATTCGATGGCAAACTCCGCATCCGGAGGCGTGCCTTGGGCTGCGGCGCGCAGGCAATTGTGTTCGTCGATATCGCGCTGGGTGATTGCGTACGCAATCGCCATGAGCAGATCAAAGCGCGGATCGTTTGGATGGGTTTGGCGAAGCCGCTGCGCATGGCCGATCACCTCGTCATCCCCCACGCCAGCCATTTGCAACAGACGAACCGTCGTTACCTGGCCCGGAAGATTCAACGGCGCCGCCTGATTGAACTGCCGGCAAATGGCCAGCGCTTCCTTGTATTTATGCTGATTACTCAACGCCGATGTCTTGCCCACCAATGCATCCACGTCGGCCGGATGGGCCGCGAGAATGGAGTCCGCCAGGCGTATGGCCTCCGCGTTATAGGCGGTGCGGACGTACAGGTTAAGCAGTTCGTGCCGCGCCTTTTCATCGCGGGGCCGCAGTTCCAGGTAGTTTTGAAACATCTGGATTCCCTCAAACAGATGCTGGTAATGCGGCATCTCAACGCTGATCCGAGACTTGCCGTAGGCGTACAGCGCATCGGGATCGGTTTCCTGGGCCCGAGCCTTGGCCAGATAATTACCCAGGAGCGTGACTGATTTGCCGTATTCGCCGGCGTGATAGCTGGCCATCGCGCTGGCACGCAGCTTTGCCATCGTGGCGGCATTCCGGCGCTGCACCACTTCAAACGCGGCAAAAAGACCGGCGACGATCACCGCCATGACGGTAAACAGAATCAGCAGGCGATGGATCGTCTTGGATCGGATGTTCATGGCGTCAACAACGTCTTTTACCAAAGGCCGGAGGATTTCGGAACGGACCAGACGCTGTTAATCGCCAATGAGCACGTTTGTAACACTTCAGCCGTTTACAGCGAACCGGCCCTCTTGGGAATCGGCCCGTCACCGTATCACGACGTATCACGGGCGTCTCGCCCGTGCCTGGTGCTTTGAGACTGGGAATATCGTGATTCCCTGACTACCACGCGATCCGCACGGGCGAGACGCCCGTGATACGGCAACGGGCCGAGCCCACGTTCTCTGCAATGGACTGAAGTGCCTAAAATCGCGGGCATGCCTCATTTGCCTGATGAAATCTCCCTGGCCAAGTCAGACGCCATTCATCGCGCGCTGCTGACGGGGCTGTTGGCCAACGTCGGAGCCAAATCCGAGGCCCATGAATACAATGGCGCGCGCGGCTCAAAATTTAATATTTTCCCCGGCTCATCGCTGTTCAAACGTAACCCCCAATGGGTGGTTGCCGCCGAGGTCGTCGAGACCACAAAGCTGTACGCCCGCACCGTCGCCCCGACCCGCCCGGAATGGATCGAGCGGGCGGGGGCGCACCTGGTTCGCCGGATGTATTCCGAGCCGACCTGGAATCCGCAAACGGCGCATGTCGTGGCCACCGAGAAGGTGAGCCTCTACAGCCTGGTGATTGTCGCGGCGCGGCAGGTGCATTATGGCCCCATCGACCCACGCACCTCGCGCGAAATCTTCCTTCATCACGCTCTGGCCCTGGGCGAGTTTCGCACCAATGTCCCGTTTTTCCGCCACAATCAGGCGCTGCGGGCGCAGGTCGAGCGGATGGAGGCCAAGGGACGGCGCAAGGATCTGATGGGCGAGGATCAACAACGCTACAAGTTCTTCGACGCCCGCGTGCCTGATGGCATTTACAACGGCCCGCTCTTCGAGCGCTGGCGGCGCGAGGCGGAAGCCGACGCGCCCAATCTTCTGTTCATGTCGTTGAGCAACATCCTGGCGCCCGGCGCGCAGCCGCTCTCCGAGGCGCTGTATCCCGATGAGATTGCGCTGGAGGGGCTCAAGTTGCCCCTCGAATATCGCTACGACACCGGCTCTCCCGCCGATGGGATCACCGCCCTCATTCCGATTGCCGCGCTGGGGCAGGTGCCCGCGGAGCGATTTGAGTGGCTGGTGCCGGCGTATCTTCCCGAAAAGATCGACGAGTTGATCCGGTCTCTGCCCAAGGATGTGCGCAAATCCTTCATCCCCATCGGCGATACCGCCCGCGAAGCCGCCGCCACGCTCACCTTTGCCCAAGGGTCGATGTATGAAGCGCTGGCGCTGTTCCTGGGAAAGAAGATCGGCACGCGCATCCCCGCTGATTCGTTCAAGCTCGAATCGCTGCCGCCATTCCTGCAAATGAACTTTCGCGTGAACGACGCGGCGGGAAAGCAGATCGCCGTCGGCAGGGACCTGGCCAAACTCCGATCCGATTTGCAGGTGGAAGTGCGCGACAGCTTCGCGCATTCGCCGCGCTCCGAGCATGATCGCGATCACCTCACGCACTGGGATTTTGGCGATCTACCCGATCGCGTGCCGGTGAAGCGGCATGGAATGACGCTTTGGGGCTACCCCGCGCTGCTCGATCGCGGAAACAACACCGCCATCCGTCTGCTCGAATCGCCCGAATCCGCCCGCCGCGCCACGCGGGCCGGCGTTCGGCGGCTGTTCATGATCCAGCTTCAAAAGGAAATCGAGTATCTCTCCCGCCATATCGAGAACATCGAGCAGATGTGCCTGAACTTCGCCACCGCCGGCAACGGCGACGCCCTCAAGCGCGACCTCATGGACGCGATCGTCGATCGCGCACTGTTTTACGATGGCGAGCCGCTGTTGGCCCAGGCAGAGTTCATTCGCCGGGCCACCGATGGGTGGCGCCGTCTCACCAACACTGCCACCGAACTGGGCGCCTTGGCCGGCGAGATATTGGCCGAATATCAACCGATTCACCGCGAGCTGTCTCGCGTTTTTCCGCCATTGATGCAACCTGCCGCGCGCGACATGCGCGACCAGCTTGCCCACCTGATCTACCCCGGCTTTCTAACACAAACGCCTTTCGATTCGCTGCGACATTTGCCGCGTTATCTGAAGGCGATCGCCATGCGAATGAAAAAGCTCACCAACGCGGGGCTGATGCGAGACGCCGCCGCGCTTGAGCAAGTCGAGCCGTTCTGGCAGCAATACAAACTGCGGGCACGCGAGTTTCATCGGCTGGGCCGATTCGACGCAAACCTGCCGGCCTTCCGCTGGATGATCGAGGAATTCCGCGTGTCGCTCTTCGCCCAGGAACTCAAAACCGCCTCGCCCGTTTCCGTGCAACGGTTGGAGCGGCTGTGGCAGTTGGTGCCGGCGAGATGATCTTCTATGTAGAAGCGGCGTCCCCGCCGCGTGCCTTCCCGACAGGCGCCGCGCTCCCAAAAGCGACGAGGACGTCGCTTCTATGTAGACGCGGCGTCCCCGCCGCGTGCCTTCCCGACAGGCGCAGCGCTCCCAAAAGCGACGAGGACGTCGCTTCTACGTGTAGACGCGGCGTCCCCGCCGCGTGTCTTCCCGACAGGCGCAGCGCTCTTAAAAGCGATGAGGACGTCGCTTCTACGTAGATGCGGCGTCCCCGCCGCGTGTCTTCTCGCCAGGCACAGCGCTCCCAAAAGCGACGAGGACGTCGCGTCTACGTAGACGCGGCGGCCCCGCCGCGTGCCTTCCCGGCAGGCGCAGCGCTCCCGAAAGCGACGAGGACGTCGCTTCTACATAGAAGCGGCGTCCTTGCTGCGTGTCTTCCCGGCAGGCGAAGCGCTCCCAAAAGCGACGAGGACGTCGCTTCTACGTAGACGCGGCGGCCTTGCTGCGTGTCTTCTCAGCAGGGGCCGGCCCGCGCGCACGTTTGATGCGTTCGCCCGGGAGTACGTCGGAGATTTTTGGGTGTCGTGACGCTCGCGAATCTGGCGCTTCTTGGGCGTGGTCACTTCAGTGACCATGCCGGGCGCCGTGTGGGAGGCCAGTTGTGCCAAGTCAACCGCGCACGCGCAAGTAGCGGCGCGTCACGGAGATCACCCATTGCGGCCGGTGCCCGGGTATTGCGCCGTCACCGTTCCGGCGGTTCCCCCCCGGACGGCAAATTCCCCGATCACCGTCATCTGCCTGGGCCCGGCGGCCGCGACAAGGTCATCGAGAATCTGATTGATGACGGCTTCATAAAAAATCCCCTTGTTCCGAAACGCGAAGAAATACAGCTTGAGGCTTTTCATTTCCACGCAGCTTTGATCCGGCAGGTATCGCACGGTGATCGTGGCAAAATCGGGCTGACCGGTCACGGGGCACAGACTGGTAAACTCGGGGAACACAAACTTAATTTCGTAGTCGCGCTCCGGTCGAGGGTTGTCGAAAACCTCCAGGATGCAAGCGGGGTTTGCCAGTTGCGCGTCGGTAAGGACCGATTTGTTGCCGAGCTGTGTCAGACGTGTGGCCATAGGTCACTATTATAGAAGCCGGGGGGACAGTCGGCAGGCATGTTTTGCAATGCGCCCCCGCTCCCATAGAATCCACCAATCAAGGAGACACCATGGCGAAAGCGAAAAAACAACAATCCACTGACGACGATGCCCCTGTAGGCGCGGCACCCGATAAGGCGCCCAGGAAACCCGCCGCCAAAGCCGGCAAGACAAAATCGGCGGGCGGAAAATCCGCGCAGGCGGCTGCCCCCGCGCCCGCCACCCCAATGATCGACACCAATCTGGCGGCCTCCGCGGCGGCGAAAATGTTGATGCATAAAGACGACCTGGCCGCCGCCCACGGCGACGCCGGCGCCCCCAGGCCCGCCGAGAGTGCTTCATTCAAGCACCTTAAAGAGAGCCTGCACAAGCCCGGCGGGCAAAATACGCCCAGCTTCCTACAGAGCCTCACGCCCAACAAGAAATTCAACTCCTCGCCCAACCGCCATCAACAGGTCGGCCGCAACCAAACCTTCGGCGCCGACGTAAATCGCACGGGCGTGCCGCGAAGAACGGGAGGATAAAAACCACAAATTCGAAATCCGAAGCACGAAATCCGAAACAAATTCAAAAGCATGCAAAGCGGAAAATCCAAAACGCGCGTCCACGGGTTTTGTTTTGGGCTTTCTTCGTTTGAATTTTGATATTGTTTCGGATTTCGTGCTTCGTGCTTCGGATTTTGACGCGCCGCGGCGCCCATCCCTTACGCGACTTGAGTGATCAGTAGTTCGCTAATGCTGCGCGGGTCAAAGTCGATACGTTGCTCGAAGGGGCCCGACAGATGGGCACGGGTGAGGGCGACAATCCAGCCTTCTTCGATGATCAAGTCATCGATCACGCGACCATCTGCCAGCGTGGCCCGGCAGACGGCGGTGTACTTGCGCTTGGGCACGCCATGCGCCTGCAGAAACGTTCGCCATTCTTGCGGGAGAACTTTGGCCAACCGGTTCCTGGGGGATATGCGGGAATGCATGCGAGCCTTATAACGATCTTCCGGCGAGGGGGAGCCGGTGCGTGCCACTATTCCCGGCCACGCCAGAGCCGGCCGCGCACCCGTAGGGTACCGTGCCAAAGCGGCCAGCGATGGTATAATGAGCGAAGTCTTATCGAATCCTCTTCCCATGCACGACACCTCTTCACGATCCTCCATGCCGGCGCCGGCGGAGCCGGCGTGGGATGTGGCGCGGCTTTTTCCGAGTCAGGGAGACTGGACGCAAGAACAATATCTGGCGCTTCCAGGCAGCCGGCTCATCGAGTTCGAGGACGGGCGGATCGAGGTGCTGCTCATGCCCACGGAGTTTCACCAGTTCATCGTGGCGTTTCTTTACAACTGCCTGACCGCCTTCATTATGGCTGCCGACGCCGGCAAAGCGCTTTTCGCTCCTTTTCCAGTGCGATTGCGCGATGGAAAATTCAGAGAGCCCGATGTTCTGTTCATAAAGAAGGAGAATTATGTGCGCCGCAAGCCGCAGTTCTGGGAAGGGGCGGACCTGGTGATGGAAGTGGTAAGCCCCGATGATCGACGGCGCGATATCGACTTGAAACGCCGGGAGTATGCGCAAGCCAGCATCGCCGAGTATTGGATCATTGATCCCCGGCACGAAACGATCAGCGTCCTCACCCTGGAGGGCGAAAGTTACAAGGTCGCCGGCGAATATCGCAAGGGACAGCAGGCGGGCAGCGCATTGCTCCCGGCGATCAAAGTCGATGTCACGGCGACATTCAACGTCGCGTGATCCAGATGACACTTCAGCCGCCCCCCCACTTTTGTAACACTTCAGCCGAATGCAGTGCGGTATGATCTGTGAAACGAATGGGGTCAACGTATCACGGGCGTCTCGCCTCATCTTTCGTCACATTTTTTTGCGTCCGCCAGCGAGTATAACATATTGGTGGCATTATCGTTCGATTGATTCAAAGGAGTATTGGCATGGAAGCCAGAGC